>Ga0194128_10010196_pt1 | contig 11257 bp, 10 predicted proteins | sample TA2KigCa65mmetaG_FD_148650 | JGI IMG/M metagenome (GOLD analysis project Ga0194128, IMG submission 148650) | Freshwater microbial communities from Lake Tanganyika, Tanzania - TA2015037 Kigoma Deep Cast 65m | ecosystem: Environmental > Aquatic > Freshwater > Lake | place: Tanzania: Lake...
GACCTACCGGTGCCAACTCCACGGTCACAGGACCTACCGGTGCGAACTCCACGGTCACAGGACCTACCGGAGCCAACTCCACGGTCACAGGACCTACCGGAGCCAACTCCACGGTCACAGGACCAACAGGAGCTGACTCCACCGTCACAGGACCAACAGGTGCAGCTCCTACTGGTCCAACAGGACCTGCAGGGGGTGCGTCTTCTTTGCTCGTAGTAAACGCCTTGCGAACGCTCGGAACGACTATACCAGCCGGTTCGGGAGCTCCGCTCGTCTTCAATGCAATTACTGGTAATACTACACTTGGACAAACTGCCTACGACGCTGGAACAGGCTTATTCACTGCCCAAACGGCGGGAAGTTACTTTTTCCATTTCGACGTGATCACAACCCTCCAGGCTGCTTCGGTTGGCGCCGCCATCAAGTTCTCCATAAACCTGAACGGGAATTATCAGGCGTCTGTGTTGTCGATTGCGACGTCCGTAACCTCAGCAACTACGCAGTCTTCTGTTGGCGCTTCGACGGTGTTGAAGCTTAATGTCGGGGACAAGGTTAACGTCATCATGACGCAGCTGGGAACATTCACAAGTGCGCAATTGTTGACGAGCGATTCGACGTTCAACAGCCTCACAATCTACAGCCTCGGTTAGGCATCGTCGAGGTCTTCCATGAATTTGGGATTGATGTAAGAGAACTGAGGTCGTTCTCGGAGCAACGCCTCGTAGGTCAGGACATCCGAGACGCGCTGCCATGCTTCTTTCATTTTGTTGCAATAGTCTTCGTAAGCCGCGTCGGGTTGGGTCGGCTTTCGGCGGTGGATGCTCTTGAGTATAGATTCCTGCAAGTCGTCGAACCACTTTGTACCTGATTTTTTGGGATTTTTCTTTGGGTCTTTCATGCATTCTCCAAGACCAATGATTATCTTCAACCGCTCTCGCTTTGACTTCCTTCTTCCTCGCAGATAAAAACCGACCGCCAAGAGAGCGCTAAGACGATTCGTTTTCTTTTCCATCTTGCCCCCTTCTACCCAAGGGCGATCTAACGTCTCCGTAAACATCATGTTGTGCATATCATGCAAGTAGCCTTCGAGGGTGTAACTGTTAAAAGTCACATCCGTGTCCAAAAAGCGGAAAGACCCCACGTCCTGAGATTTGTCTTCCTGCTCGAGCAGGCTGCAAGAGAGATCCACGACTTCCCCAGGCCAATTTTCCTGATAGCGACTGCCATCCTTTCTGAAAAAGACTCGTATACCCAATTTGATACGATTCAAAGCGAATTTGATCAATGGCAAAGCCCCCACGGATTCTTCACCTAGATTTTCTCGACGAAATTCTAGAAGAGGATTGTGTGAGACGTACAGTCCCTTGGTGTCCCGCTGACCTCGCCTCTTCACTGGAAGAATCTTCTCCGCATCCACCCCGTAGTTATGCAGAAGTACCTCAGCGCTGACGATTCTTACTTGCTCGTCTTTCTCGTCCTTTTTCGTGAGGTCTCTCAGAATTGCGAAGTCTGCCTGGTTGCCTACACGCCTGCTCTTGCCATCGTCACTCGTATTTTCCCTGTTTGTATCTTCGTCACTGATGAACTCGTATTTTGCCCCTTGTCCTTTGACCCATTCGTCGTTTGCTGGGTCGATGGAAACGCGATCAATGATGACACCTTTATATGCGTTTGACGATTCCAGACTGTTACTGTCCACCGTCCTTTGAAGACTTTCCTTCAGCTTCATCAGGACGTCGTGCAGCTGAGTCCTGGTAGCAAAAGGAGGAAAAAAATCCGAGATGTGCTCCGATAAGTATTGTCTGAATCGAAGAAGCCACGCGTACAGGCAGACGTTCAGTTGAATGAGATCTGCTTCGTTTTTTCGCACCTTCTCTGGCAAAACGATGGCGAAGTCGTAGTCGGAGAGCTTCTGCACAGGTTTCATGTAATCCGCCAGCATCTTCTGAGCAAACGGAGACAAGCCTGACAGAAGGTCCGATATGAGCAATCGACACACGGTGCCTCCTTTGAAAAAGGCTAGCGGAGGGCGCTTCAATCCCTTGCGTTTTGCGTAGCACTTCAGCGCCTCGTCAGTCCCAATCATGAAAGCGGAAAGCAGGCGCATGCGAGCTTCTGGAGAATTCATGAGTTCCTTGGTGACGAAGTTTGTAGATACAGCATTGAGTGGGCGCTTTTGCTCGAAGTCTCCCAGACCGTGTCTAGTCGACTCTGAAGCGCGTTTCTTCGGGTCGAGAAAGATATCTTTAGTCATTTCGTCTGCGGTGTAGAGAGCGACCGGGCTGCTAGCTGATGCCCTATCAGAGGACGGTACAAAACGAGAAGATGTACGCGATTTTCGAGGCCTCCGCTTGAGGTAAGCATCCCTGAGTGGGGCAGGCCACGATCCTACGTCTGGGTTGTTCGTGTGGTACCTGCGATTTTCGTTCTTATCGACTACTACAATATCTGGAGAAGACGTGGAAACTTTGTGATGACACTTCCTGTGCACGATTTCTACGGGCACTCTATCGTCGAAATGCGTACCGTTTAGTTCTGCTGCCAACGAAGCCAATTTAATCGCAGACAGACGGCGGTTATCGCAGCTGATGTACTCGTCTCTCTCAAGAAAGACGATCAAGGGGGGAATTTGTCTTACGAGAACGTCACCGAGGTAAAGGGCTGCAGCGAGGTCTCCGACGTTCTCCTTACCTTCCACCGGTTTTGTGAAGTTGTAAGAGCAATCTTTTTGACTGAAGTGCAACTCCTTCGATGAAAGGCTCTTCAAAGTGGAACCTCGCGCTCCGAAGCCCGCCCTAAGCTTCGTCAAAGGATGGACGAGGGTGAGCTCGATAGCCTCCCGCGCCCCCTTCTTTAGCTGCTCTTCATCTGGAACAGAGATTCTTCGTTGCTGGGTTTCTGGTATGCCACGGGTTACGATGGTGTAGCAGTCACGTCGGAGGCGTTCGACATCTTCTTTAGAAGGATCGCGGCTCGTCGGGAGCGTGCAGTGCTGTGACATTTATCTACAGACATTATTTTTCCTCATCGTTTGGATGCGCTCTCAGCGGAGCTCTTCTTGCGAAGAACCTTCCTCTTCTTCCTTGATGATTGTGAGCTTCGCTCTCTTAGATGCTGCAGCAGAGGCTTCTTGCTCTTCAGGAGACGGCCCAAGAGATCCCTCGGGACGTCTGAAGCGCCCTTCTAAATCGTAGAAGACCTTGAGGCCGATTCGGAAGTCTCCGATATCCTTGTTGGCTTTGTACCAAAAGATGCATTCGTGGATGGTGCTCGTGCTCGAAGTGTTGTCGAGGCAGATGCATTCGAAATTCTGCGTCGTTCGATCAAGGAGAACGGAAAAATCCTCGAAGGACCCTACTACGCCACCGAAAAAGTTTTTGTAGAGCTTAATCCGGTTACCGATCATCGTCTCCTTCATGGAGAAGACGTAGTCGACGTTGGAGCGCAGGTCTGGCGGCATGTCGACGACGTATTGAGCCGTGATGAAGAGCGTTATCTTGATGTGACGGCCGTTCAGGAACAGGAAGCGGAAGGCCTGAGAGCGACAGATCGACTTGTCGTAGAGCACGTCGTCGAGCACCAGGAGAAAGGCCTTCTCCTTGCCGGCGGCGGCGAGCTCCCTGGCCGTCTGCACTAGCAGTTCAAGCTTGGCTTGGCTGAAGCGGTTGTAAACGCAGCTCTCGGGCATGCATTTGCGGAGGAGACCGGCGCTTTCCATGGTCGGGCACATCGCGAGACAATAGTCGTAGCGTTCCCGGAGGTTGTAGAGCAGGTCCATCAGGAGACTGCTCTTCCCGGAGCCGCGTCGCCCGACGGCTAGGATGATGCGGTGCTTCTTAATGTCCGCGGGATCGAACTTGCGAATGCGCACGTGCGTCGCCATCGGAGGGCTCCCCTGTCTTTTCTGAAGGGCGAGTCTAGGAGTGGGCCGAAAATGCTGCGGGGCCTCGTCCCACTGCGTCGCGACCTTGATACAAAGAATGAGCGAGAATCGAACCGTGCTGGAAATTCAAGCTCTACCCCCACCCGAAGTGACGCAGGACAAAACCTTCGGCGTGCTGCTGCTGGTCCTTCTGATCGTCAGCTGCGGAGTAGGGGGGGCCTTGGCGACGACGTGGTGGGTCGGAACGCACGATCTGTATCCCAATTTGCTCCCACCCTCATCGGCGTGGGATTCCTACGCTAGTCAGGTCTGGCCTTGTCCCCAGAGCGGCGGCGGTCAGTGCGCCGGGGAAGTCTGCTACCAGCCAGGCAAGCCTTTACCAGCCGTTTACTACTTTTGGGACATGTGCCCGCAGGTGGTACTAGAGAAGTACCCGGTCGCCAGGCGCCTCGAGTGGCCGGTCGCTCGGGGAGAGCGCTACCGTCTCGCCGCCTACCGACTGCAGAGCTCAAGTTTCACAGAAGGTCTGCTGCGTTTCATGGCCGTCGGGACGCTGAACGCTCGAAGGGGCGTCTTTCCGGGGTGGATGGTGTCTGTCTACGAGCCTAGCAAGCTGTACTCCGACAATCCTTTCCTGATAACCTCGTCAAGCAAGGAGGATCCTCTTCGCTGCAACAACAAGGTTTTTAGCAGCTTCCGTTGGGTGGAGGTGCTACGATCGTGCGATCGAGTCCTAGATGCGTCGAATGTCTGTGAGAGCGGCGGCCAGACTTTCTACCACGCGCCAGGAACGGGGGTGTGGTACAATCTCGGAAACTGCCTCGTGCGCTACAACAAACTCGACGCGCTTCTGTTCTTGATCGCCAACGCAGGCTCCGTCTACTCGGGCAAATCGTGGGACATTCGAACAATTTCTCCAGACGACAAGACAAAACTCGACAGTATCTACAACAAACTAATGTTGCAGAATCCAGACTGTGTTTTGAAGTCATTCACATCTACGACAGACCCATGGACAGAGGCTACAAGACAACTCGTCAGCGCGATGACCACGGCGATGGGAGACGTAGACGCGTTCGCTCAGGTCGTGAAGTCTGTACGCGTCAGACCTGACGCAGACCCGCCAGCAGGCCCCTGCATCTTCTATCGGGATTTCTACGGGCATTCGGATGCGACGGCGGCCGAGGTCGTGCGCGACACGACGGCTGTGATAGCAGGAACGCTAGCGTGCTCCGTAGCAGCCGCTATCGCGCTGCTCTTCGCGCTGCTAGGTCGCACGTCTCTCCTCCTCCCGGTGGCGACTCTCGTTGCAGCTTTTGGCGGGGCCTTCTTCCTGTGGAAGGTGCAGCTTCGCAAGTTGATCGACGAACTGGGGTACGTCACTCTCGCGGCTGCCGTGTCCCGGCACAGCATTACCGTCGCGAGAGCGCTCGATCTGGTGACCGATCCAACACCGGCAGACGACCCCGCTCTGGTGCAAGCTTTCAGCGGGATGCCGGCAACCCGTGTTTTTGACGACGCCATCGAAGCGCTGGCCGTATTTCTTGGCTACGACTGCGTCGTCATGCACACGCAGCCCAACGTCGACGGGTCTTACGCTGTGGAAATCATCGACGTCACGCGTCACACGCTGGACAGTCTGAGTAAAAAAATCCCTTGGGCTGGAGGTCTTTGCGCAGAAGCCGCGGCGTGCACCACTGACGCGTCGTACACTTACGCTCGAGGAGGGTTGTGCTGGAACTCGAGTTTTGGGTCGTCAGTCTTCACAGGGTCACAGCAAGCGTCCGTTTTCCAACGGCTCAGCTTCGGTGCAAGCTCTGATACCGCCATCGTCTCTATACCAAAAATATCAGGCACATCATTTAAAACATACGTTAACGGAGTGCAGAAAAATTTTGCGAACTGGCAACGTGCTTCTTGCACTTGCGCTAATGAGACCGACTACAGGTGCCTCAGCTGTGCTGGATCCGCGTCTAAGACGGCGTGTTCTGTGCCGAAGTAACGAGAGGTCTCGCACGAAGCTCGTGCGGCGTGACGTTGACCGCGAGTTTCCAAGTCCAATTACGCCCTTGCTTCACGGAGACAGAGCGGTAAACGCGACCGTCTGACCCTCGTAGCATGATTCCGGCGCAAGACGCGGCAGGCAAGTCCACCGGGCGCCTCCTCTTCGCTCCTCCGAGCCCCTTCGATGGTTTCGACGTCAGGTCCCTCGACAACGCGTCAGGCTCTCTGTCGCACCAAAAGCATCTCATCGCCATATTGCTCCTCTTTCCGCAGCGCGCGCACGCGTACTTGAAGCATCCTCTGCAAGAGGATCCTGCGCAGGCGCCTTCGTGGCTATAACGAGCCCCTCGACTGTCTAGCGGAAGCGGCGGGGGCGGCTGCGGCGCTTCTCGAGCATCCATTTACAGTCGACGGCGAAGATTCTCCTTCGACGCGACGCCATAAAAAAAAACGAAGAGGAGCTCGATTGGCCTGGAGTCCCGCCAAAGATAAACCTCCGATGTGGAGGATGGTATGCTGGGCGTGCGCAGTCTTGGTCATTTTTTCGTTGACGCTAGTCCTTTTCCGCTCTGCAAGGAAGCGCGAGAGCCTGCAGTTCGTCAGTCTCGTCGGCGACTTCGACGTCGTTCGCGGAGCGCGGGAAGCAGACGACTGTCTGTCCAACTGCTCGGAGCAGTATCCCGCGTGCGTCTTCCTAAGGGATGCGCCCGTGGACTACAACTGCCATCTCTACAGAAACGTTTGGGGTGCGTACACGAACCCAGCTCGCCCAGTGGTGTGGTACGACCCTCGGCGATTGACGATTTCGGCGCATCTGCCGTCAGGGCCGCGAGCAGAGGCCACTTCACACGAAGTTTAGAAGTCCTCGATCATGTGAGAAGCCCTCTCACGGCTTGCCGTGAATTGACCGTGGAGAGGCGCGCCTCTTGGAAGTGCGCTTTTGCGCCGGACTGCTCCTCTTCGGAGAGCATCCCAGTGGCAAGCGCGGTCGGCTGAGTCTGGCTTTCACCAGGAGCTCTGTCAGCAGCTTCGCTTTCTCGCTGTCCATCTCTCTGGCCAGGCCGACGCATTGATCCATGATTCTTTGGTAGCTGGCCTCTGACTGGACGATTATGTTGCTCTCAGCCTTCTTCTTCTTCGGCATGTTTCTCTAAGTGGGTCGCGCGGTTGGAGAGCCTGCTACGCTCGCGGCTGAGAGAGCGCCCGCACTCTCGCGACGACTCCAACTTTCGCTGGTCTGCTGCGAAGGCTTCTTGAAGCGACGTCGACCCGACAGATGTCTCGGATCGCATCTCGAGTAGCAGCGTGTGATTAGCTTCTTTCGCCGAAGGGGCAGGAGTGCAGCTATCGTCTCCGTCCGAAGTTATCTTGTAAAAATGAAAACGCGATCGAGGAGACGGAGCGTCTGGGCGTGGACCGGCGCTCGCTTGGAGTGCATGCAGCACGACGCGCCACCGCTTCTCGTGTATTTGTCGGAAGAGTAGCTTCGTGTCTTCGTTTTCTGGCGGAGCGTCCGCACTCTTCGCGCTGAGAACGACCTCCGCGGCCTTCAGGTCGCATCGCTGCTTGAGTTCCCAGATCGAGGACGTTGGGAACTGCCGCTGCTGCTGCTCGGCGAAGCCCCGGTAGCTCTCCAAAGGACAGCTGTAGCCGACGTAGTCTCCGGCGCGAATTTTTTTCACGCCGCTGCACTTGACTGCTCTGTCTAGGAGCCGATACAGGCTCGGCTCTGCGGAGAGCCAGCTTTCGCCCCCCGCTGCGGTCAAGACGGTTCCGGGAGCTGGCGAGGCAGCTTGCAGCCAATGCGAAATCTGCCATCTCCAGTGTTGAGCGGGCGCCGCCTTCTCGCTCGTCACCTGCAAACTGACGAGGTCTTCGACGGCCTTCCCGACGAGGGAGGCGTAAAGCTCTCTGGCGAAGAGCGGGCCAACGAAATATCTGGTGAGTGTCTCCGCCGTTCTTCCACCGCGCAGGCTCGCGCGGCTTGCCAGGTCGGAAATTTTCATTGCCGGCGTTGAAGCGAGCGCCAGCGCTCCGACACCGGCGGGAAGAGATGCGCCGTAAAGATTTTCCACCGAGTTCTTGAAGCGAACCGTCGCAGCGCTCCAGCAGGCGAAGGCTGCGACGCGTTCGCGCAACGTCGGCTTGTCGGCAGCTCTTCTCCGATCGAAGGCCTTGCGCAGCTCGTTGGCGAATTCGGCGTCTCGCTGCGCCAGCTCGCACAGGTGCTCCACGAACATCTCCATAGTTTTGTCCGTGAGCCATTGGTGCGTTTGGCGGATGATGGCGTAGAGTACGGCAGCTGCGTCTCTCAAAGTCCTCACCTCAACCGGCAATTCGGGCGTGCTCTTGAAAGCTTCGAGCCACTTCAAGCGCTCGCCGTCCCCCCATGCTCGCAAGGTCTGGCGTGCCAGAAAGTCAATCTCCTTCGTGCGGACTTGCCTCAGCGCCTCGGTGAGGTAGATCCGACGTGCTCGCTCTTTCCCATCGCCGGGTGCGTCCGTGTAGGGATTCGAGTCGAGCGTGCTGTCGAGGTACGCCTGAGAGAAGGCCCCGTGGCGGCGATCGAGCTGCGGCAGACGCCCTTTCTTTACGTCGGAGCTTCGCGTCAGGATGCTCAGCACGCGGTTGACCACGGACCTGGCGCGGGTGTCGTTGTCGAAGAGGAGGCCGGGTGTCATCAGGCTTCCGACGGGGATCCATGGGGAGCCGTCGGTGACGCCGTGATCCGAGGCGTGCTCGAGGTAGTCTCGCACGAACCGGTCCAGCGTCCTGAAGGTTTCCGGGGAGACTAGAGATTCCACGGTCTCCCGCATCGAAGCTTCAGCTTTCGTGACGTCTACTTCGTCTCTCTGAGAAAGGCCTCTGTAGGGAGTGCGCCGAGCTCCGTCGCTGTGCATCTTATTTACTCCTTCGCGGGCGGAGGGCCGTCGGGGGCCGCGTCTGCAACGCCATCTCCCGCCACGTCGAAGAAGGCAGGTGAGGACAGCAGCAACACCTCCTTGTCCTTGCAAGAACCTGCCGGCGCGACGAGAGAGGCGACGGTCCTTTGCAACAGGCTCGCGTGGCTCGAGCGGCTGCTGGGAGCCGGCTCTTCGTTGAGGGAGAGATCCTCGCTCTGAGGTTTCTCGGCGAGCAGCTGACGAGACGCCCCCTGCCTTCGGTCGATGGACCTGCGGGCCATGTCGTGATAGGCGTTGCGGAAGGCGTCCAGGAAGACCACGCGGCGATGAGCCATGGGAGACTCCAGAAAAGCGACGAGACGCGACAGGTCCGGACTCGCGACGAGCCGTTTCAAGAAGGCGTGGTACGTCTCAGGGAGCGGCGGAACCACGACCCCGCTCACTGGCTCGAGTGACGCGAGCTCGCTGATGGCGGCTACGGTGACGAACCGGTGCAGGGAGAACGTCTCCGGGTAGAGCGCTTCCATGGCTGCCACTTCCTCGTTCAGAACGTCCACCGACCAATGGCGCACGCTGGCCAGTCCTCGCGTGCAGTTTTTTTGCACCGTGGCTGCGTCAGAGCCTCGGCTCTCGGCGACCTGCCGGAAGCTCGCCAGGCACGACATGGCGTGTTCGCTGAAGATGCTCACGAGTCGCTGCGCGTTCTCTTCCGCCAGCATGCCGACGTCGCCCGTAACGGTCAGAGCTAAGGCTTCGGAGGCTCTCATTGCCCTTTTTAGGCAGGGACTCCGGCGAAGAAGGAAAGACCCAAACGCGCCGGTCAGGCGCAGAACTTCCACGCCGCGAAGGGCGCTCCCGCCGCCACGCTGCAGACGACGAAGACGCTCAACCAGGAGATGCGCTGCGCGCCTCGCCAAGGCCGGTCTCTATCGTAGTCGAAGTGCATGACGAAAGGAGGACGCAGAATAGCCAGGATGGCAAACGCGACCAGGGCAGTCAGCAGGGAGAGGACGAGAGGCTTCTCCAGAGCGCGCCTCCAAGCTTGTCGAGCGACGCTCCAGGAGGGAGGCGACTCCTGTGGCGCCACGTTCCACTCGTCGTGCGCGTCCAGAGCGCGCGCGAACTCTTGCGCGGCCGCTCTCGATGCCTCAAGGTGGGCAGCACTCATCTTTGAATGAAGACAGCTCCTGCTCACTTCGACAGGCTGCGCAGCGAGCCGAATAGAGCCCTCTTCCGAGTGGGAGGCACGCGCAGTCGAGGCGCCACTCGCTCCACGCCATAGCTTGCAGGCAGCTAACGCACCGAGGGTGCGCTTGCGCAGAAGCGCACATCGGCGGCAAGAAGGCCGGCAAAACCTCCCCGTCGGCGTCCTGCGTCTGACGATTCAGGAGGTCAGAGGGCAGGCATGGTATGCTCGCGAGGACTCCTCCCGCGGGCGGCAAGATCTTGGGGAGCGTCAGGCACTTGCGAGATCGATCTCCGCTCGGCGCCATGTTCTTTTCAGGCCGGACTGCGGGCGGAAGGCGCTTGCAAACGCGCTGCGTCGGAGTGCTCGCAGCAGGACGAAGACGCCTCGCGGGTTTCCTTGCGCGCGTGCTCGGCGAGAATCTGAAAGCACGCGAATTCTCCGCAGTGCAGGCCGTATGCCGGAATGAAGGTGTCCGTAGTGACGGCCTCTTGCTGTCGAAGAATGAAGAAGAGACTTCTCTTGTCTTTGACGCTCATCTCAAGGACGGAGCGGAAGAGCCCGTGATACTTTTCTTTTGTCGCGAGCCAGAGCGCTTCGGGCTCCATATCCCCGCTGTCTTTGATGACTTCGAGTTCGACCCGTGCGCGCGTTCCGGACGCAGAGCAGTCTTTCCGGAGACAGAAAGAAGATCGTGGATGTCCGAGGAGATCACCGAGCTGCTGGCCGACTATCGTCCCGCCTGCACGCTTTGGCGAAAGAGCTGCGGAGGCAAAGGCTGCGTCTTCGTCCTGCAGTCCGAAGGCGGGGCTCTGCAGGAGGACGACATGCGAGCTGCCACGCGCCGCATCCTCGACGAGATGGTGGCGAGCGACGGCTTCTCCACGCTCTACGACCTCACGGAAGGCATTCAGAACTTGATGAGGTGCGCGCCGGGTCTCCTGGAGTTCGGCCGCGAGCAGCGTCGTCTCTGCGCGAGCAAGCAGGGGTGCACCGTCATCGTCTGCCCCAACGAGCAGACACGCAACTGGGTGCGGTGGATAACGAGCGTCATCCCAGACTCCGTGCGCGTGTACATCGTGAAAGACGTAGAGGAGGGCTGGGCGGTGCTTCAGAAAGAACCCGAGAATCCAGGAGGGGCGCTGCTGGACAGCTTCGGCGATGACTTCGAGACTCCGCTCTCCGCGAGCTTTTTTGCGCCTTAGTAAAATCTGAGAAGGCATGGCCGATTCCTCTGCCGCTCGCTTCGAGCAAGCGCGGGGCCTCGTTGGTTCCGGGGGA
>Ga0194128_10010198_pt1 | contig 11254 bp, 10 predicted proteins | sample TA2KigCa65mmetaG_FD_148650 | JGI IMG/M metagenome (GOLD analysis project Ga0194128, IMG submission 148650) | Freshwater microbial communities from Lake Tanganyika, Tanzania - TA2015037 Kigoma Deep Cast 65m | ecosystem: Environmental > Aquatic > Freshwater > Lake | place: Tanzania: Lake...
CGCGCAATGAAGAGAACCAGATCCGCGGCCTTCAAGCGCGTCACGACCGAGACACAGATTCGCGGGAAGCTGGTCGTCGACGGCACCGGCCGTTACGACGTGCGCACCGGCATCCGCTTCCTCGACCACATGCTCGAGCTGTTCACGCGCCACGGCGGCTTCGACCTGACGCTGAAGGCCACCGGCGATCTCGACGTGGACCAGCATCACACGGTCGAAGACGTCGGCATCACGCTCGGCGAGGCGGTGCTGAAGGCGCTCGGCGACCGCAAGGGGATCAACCGCGCGGGCTACTTCCTGATGCCGATGGACGAAACGCTGGCGCTGGCCTCCATCGATCTCAGCGGCCGCCCGCACGCGGTCGTGGACCTGCGCCTCAAGGTGCGGCGGGTCGGCGACCTGCAGAGCGAGCTGATCCACGACTTCTTCGACGGCTTCGCCACCGGCGCGCGCGCCAACGTGCACGCGAAGGTGCTCTACGGGCGCTCCAGCCATCATCAGGTCGAGGCGGTGTTCAAGTCGTTCGCGCGGGCGCTGCGCGTGGCCTGCGCGCGGGACGCGCGGCTCGCGAAGATGCTGCCGAGCACCAAGGGGCTGCTGTGATCGCGCTCATCGACTACGGCGCCGGCAACCTGACGTCGGTCAGGAAGGCGCTGACCTCGCTCGGTGCCGACTTCCTCGTCCCTGCGTCGCCGGCGGACATCGCAGGCGCGCGTGGCCTGATCGTTCCGGGCGTCGGCCACTTCTCGGCGACGACGAGGCTCGACGAGCCGTGGCGGCAGGCGATCGGCGACGCCGTCCGCGCCGGCACGCCGCTTCTCGGCATCTGCGTCGGCATGCAGTGGCTGTTCGAGGGCAGCGAGGAAGCCCCGGAGGTTCCGGGGCTCGGCGTGCTGCCGGGACGCTGCCGGCTGCTGCGCGGCGACGCCGCGCAGCGCATGAAGATTCCGCACGTCGGCTGGAACGCGCTGCAGCCCTCCTTCGCGCCCGACCGGGCGGTCGCTTCGGAGGGCACGCCCTTCCCCGGGCGCCTGCTCGCCGGCCTGCCCGCCGACCCGTACGTCTACTTCACGCACTCGTTTGCGGCGCCGGTGACCGGCGACTGCGTTGCCGCCACCACGCACGCCGAGTGCTTCTCCGCCGTCGTCGAGCGCGGCCACGTCTTCGGCGTCCAGTTCCATCCCGAAAAGTCGAGCGACGCGGGCCTGCGCATCCTGCGGAATTTCCTCGACCTATGCTGACCAAGCGCATCATCGCGTGCATGGACGTGCGCGACGGGCAGGTGGTGAAGGGCGTCCAGTTCCAGCAGCTCCGCCACGCCGGCGACCCGGCGGAGCTCGCCAGGCGCTACAACGTGGAGGGCATCGACGAGGTCGTGGTGCTCGACATCACGGCCACGCTCGAGAGCCGCCAGGCGCTGGCACACACCATCCGCGCGGTGGCGCGCGAGATCTTCCTGCCGCTCACGGTCGGCGGCGGCATCCGCTCCGAAGACGATGCGGCGGCGGCGGTGGATGCCGGCGCGGACAAGGTGAGCCTCAACACGGCGGCGCTGCGGAACCCCGGCCTCATCACGACGCTGGCACGCCGCTACGGCAGCCAGGCGGTGATCGTCGCCATCGACGCCAAGCGGCGCGCGGCGTCGGCCGAAGAGGGCTTCGGCGTCTACGTGCGCAGCGGGACGACCGACGCGGCACGGGACGCGGTGGAGTGGGCACGGCACGCGGAATCGCGCGGCGCCGGCGAGATTCTGCTGACGTCCATGGACCGCGACGGCACGCGCGCGGGATTCGACTGCGATCTCACCGCGGCGGTCGCCAACGCCGTGAACATTCCGGTCATCGCCTCGGGCGGCGCCGGCACGCTGGCACACTTCGCCGACGTCTTCCGCGAGGGCTGCGCCGACGCCGCGCTGGCGGCCTCCATCTTCCACTACGCCGACACGAGCGTGTCGGTGCTCAAGGACTACCTCAGGACCGCGGGGATTCCCGTCCGCCTCTGATGCTCATTCCGTCGATCGATCTCCAGGACGGCCGCATCGTCCAGCTCGTGCAGGGGGAGCGCCTGGCGCTCGAGGCCGCCGATCCCGAGGTGTGGATCGCCCGCTTCTCGCGCTTCCCGCGCGTGCAGCTCATCGACCTCGACGCGGCCCGGGGCCGCGGCGACAACAGCGCCCTCGTCGCGTCGATCTGCGGGCGGCTCCCCTGCCGCGTCGGCGGCGGCATCCGCAGCGTCGATCGCGCCCGCGCCGTCCTCGATCAGGGGGCGCACGCCGTCATCGTCAGCTCGGCGCTCTTCCGCGACCACGCCATCGACGTCGAGTTCGCCCGCTCGCTGGCGGACGCCGTCGGCGCGGAGCGCGTCATCGCCGCCGTGGACAGCCGCGGCGGCCGCGTGGTCATTCACGGGTGGAAGACGCCGCTGCAGGTCACGCCGGTCCAGGCGGTGCAGGCGCTGGAGCCGTACTGCGCGGAGTTCCTCTACACGCACGTGGACACCGAGGGGCTGATGGGCGGCACGGACATGGACGCGATTGCCGCCGTGAAGCGCGCCACCGGGCGGCGGGTGACGGCGGCCGGCGGCATCACCACGCGGGAGGAGATCGAGCGGCTCGACGCGGACGGCATCGACGCGGTGGTGGGCATGGCCATCTACACGGGGCGGCTGCCGCTCGACGGGCTCGCGCCGTAGGCCGGGTTCCGCGCCGGATCCGCGGCGGACCCGGCGTTGCGGGCAGCGCCCGATTCTGTTACGGTAATCGACGTAATCATTACGCCAAGTAACGTAATGATGACGGCGATCCACGTAACGCGATGGCCAACCCGTTCGTCTACGGCGAGATCGTGCCGCTCGAGGCCTTCGCGGACCGCGAGGCCGAGCTCGACCGCCTCGTCGAGGATCTCGCGGACGCGCAGAAGGTCTTCCTCATTTCGCCGCGCCGCTACGGCAAGTCCTCGCTCATCCGGCACGCGCTGGACGCGGTCGGCCGGCAGGGCGCGCTCACGGTGGACCTCACCGTCAGCAGCTACAGCTCCTACGTCGCGTTTCTCGAGGGCTACGCCCGCGCGCTCGCCTCCGTGGAGCGGCCGTGGCAGCGCGCCCGCACCTGGCTGTCCGGCGTCATCAGCGCCACCAGGCCCGAGTTCCGCGTCGAGCCTGAAGAAACGGGGCTGGCGCGCGTCAGCGTGGCGTTTCCCGCCGTACGCAGCGAGCGCGACATCAACCGGCTCGCCAACGAGGTGTTCGCGCTGCCCGGGCGCCTGGCGGCGGAGCGCAAGCGGAACGTCATCGTGGCGCTGGACGAGTTCCAGGCGATCGACGCGTTCGACGGCGGCTCGGTGGAGCACGCGTTGCGCGCGGCAGCGCAGCAGCAGCGGCGGGTCGGCTACGTCTTCGCGGGCTCGGAGCCGAGCCTGATGGAAAAGATGATCGGGCCGCGGCGGCCGTTCTACAAGGCCGGGCCGGTGATGCGGCTCGACAAGATTCCGCCACCCGTCTTTGCGGAGTTCATCGAGAAGCGGTTCGCGAAGAGCGGCCTCCTGCCGGAGGAAGGCCTCGGCGCCGCGATCGTGGACCTGGCGGGCAACCTGCCGTACGACGTGCAGCGGCTCGCGCACGAGACGTGGGACGACATCCATGCGGCGGGGCGCAAGCGCGTGAAGCTGGACGACCTGCACGCGACGCTCGCGCGCCTGCTGGGCGAGCACGAGACCATGTTCGAGGCGGTCTGGCAGCGGCTCACGCTGGCGCAGCGCGCCGTGCTGCGCGCGGTCGTCCTGCAGGGCGGCCGCGAGCTGCTCTCGGCCGACACGCGGGCCCGGCACCGCCTGGGCGCGCCGTCCAGCATTCAGGCCTCGCTCACCGCGCTGATGAAGCAGGATCTCGTCGTCAAGGAAGGTCCGCAGTACGTCGTCGTGGACTCGCTGCTGCGCGAGTGGATCGCGCGGCGGACATTCTGATCATGCGCAACTGGCTGGCCCGCATCGGACTCGGACGCCCGGAGCTGCGCGCCTGGGCGATGTACGACTGGGCGAACTCGGCGTTCTGGACCACCGTCATCGTCGCGGTGTTCCCGCCGTTCTTCAGCGACTATGCCGCGGCGGGCCTCGAGCCGGTGCAGGCGACCGCGCGGTTCGCGTGGGCAACGACGATCGCCGTCGCGGTCTCGGCGCTGCTCGGCCCGGTGCTTGGCGCGCTGGCGGACTACCGGGCGTGGAAGAAGCGCCTGCTCGCCGTCTTCATGGTCGTCGGCGTCGCCGCCACGCTGCTCTTCGCCACCATCGGGCGGGGCGACTGGGTGTACGCGGGCGTCCTGTTCGGCGTCGCGAACGTCGCCATCGCGATGACGATGGTGTTCTACGAGTCGCTGCTGCCGCACGTCGCGGCGCCGGCGGAGATGGACCGCGTCGCGACCGCGGGCTACGCGGTCGGGTTCTTCGGCGGCGGCATCCTGCTGCTCGTCAACCTGGCGTGGATCCTGATGCCGGCGACGTTCGGCCTGCCCGACACGGTCGCGGCGATCAAGTTGTCGTTCGTCAGCGTCGGCGTGTGGTGGCTGCTCTTCTCGGTGCCGCTGCTGAGCCGCGTGCCCGAGCCGCCGGCGGCGGCGGAGATCGGCGCCGGCCACGCGAGCGCGGTCGGGGTCGCCTTTGCCGGCGCATGGCGGACGATGCGCGAGCTGCGGGGCTACCCCAACGCCTTCCTGCTGCTCGTGGCGTTCCTGCTCTACAACGACGGCATCCAGACGATCATCCGCATGGCCTCCATCTACGGCGCCGAGATCGGCATCGACCGGAACGCGCAGATCGCCGCGTTCGTGCTCGTGCAGTTCGTGGGCGTGCCCTGCACGATGCTCTTCGGCGCGGCGGCGGACCGCCTCGGCGCGAAGCCGTCGATCTTCGTCGCGATTGCCGTCTACATCGGCATCGTCAGCCTGGCCTACTTCATGCGCGCGACGTGGCACTTCTTCGCGCTGGCCGCGCTCGTGGGGATGGTGCAGGGCGGCAGCCAGGCGCTGAGCCGGTCGCTCTTCGCGCGGATGATTCCCAAGCGCAAATCGTCGGAGTACTTCGGGTTCTTCTCGGTGTTCGAGAAGTTCGCCGGCGTCTTCGGCCCGGCGCTCTTCGCCGCCTCGGTGACGATTTTCGGATCGAGCCGCGCCGCGGTGCTGTCTGTCATCTTTTTCTTCGCGGCGGGCGCCCTGGTGTTGACGCGCGTGAACGTCGCGGAGGGTGAAGCTCAGGCATCGCAGTCGTCATAAGATCGCGGCATGTGGACGGCAGCGCTCGGCGGCGCGCTCGCGCTCGTGATTGCCACGCAGACCGTGCAGACCCGCGCGTGCGACCCGCAGTCGACACCGAGTCCGTCGCCGGCCCCGTCCCCAGCGCCCGCGCCCTCGCCGACGCCCGCGCCCACACCGGGCCCGGCCGCTGAAGTCTTCACGACCGCCGACGGCGTGCGCTTCCGCGCCGAGTCAATCGTCACCAACCTCGTCGTCCCGTGGTCGATGTCGTTTGCGCCCGACGGGCGCCTGTTCGTCACCGAGCGCCCCGGGCGGGTGCGCATCATCGACGCCGCGATCCGCCAGTCCGAGGTGGCGTTGACGCTGGACGACGTCTTCGCGCAAAGCGAGGCGGGGCTGCTGGGCATGGCGCTCGACCCCGAGTTCTCGCAGAACCGGTGGGTGTACCTCTACTACACGGCGCGCGTGGGCAGCGGCGCCGTGAACCGCCTCGTCCGCTACCGCGAAGCGGGCACGCGGCTCGGCGAGCGGGCCGTCCTGCTCGACAACGTGCCGGCGGCGGGCATCCACGACGGCGGCCGCGTCCGCTTCGGTCCCGACGGGCTCATCTACATTACGGCCGGCGATGCGGCCAACACGCGCCTGCCGCAGGATCTGTCGTCGCTCGCAGGGAAGATTCTCCGCATCAACCGCGACGGGACCACGCCGCGCGGCAACCCGTTCAGCGGGCCGATCTACTCGTACGGCCACCGCAACCCGCAGGGGATGGACTGGCATCCGGTGACGGGAGACCTGTGGGCCTCCGAGCACGGCAACACCGGGAACGACGAGATCAACGTCATCGACGCCGGCGCGAACTACGGTTGGCCGACCATTGAGGGCAGCGCGCAGATGAGCGGCATGCGGACGCCGCTCATGACCTATTCGCCGGCGATCGCGCCATCGGGTGCATCGTTCTACCGCGGAACGCTGTTTCCCCGCTTCGCGAACAACCTCTTCGTCGCCACGCTGCGCGGCAACCACCTGCTGCGGCTGATTCCGGAGGGCACCAACCGCCGCGTCGCCTCGCAGGAGCGGCTGCTCGACGGCCGCTTCGGCCGCCTGCGCGACGTCACCGTCGGCCCGGACGGCGCGCTCTACGTCCTCACCAACAACCAGGACGGGCGTGGCTCGCTCACCAGCGGCGACGACCGGATTCTGAGACTCGTCCCCGTCACGTAGGACTTACGCGGTCCGTTTCGTGGATCGCAGCGTCGCCAGCGTCACGATGCCGGCGCCCCAGACCAACAGCGCCAGGAGCTGCGGCCACAGCACCTCGAGACCGATCCCCTTGAGAAAGACGCCGCGCAGGATGACGAGGAAGTAGCGCAGCGGAATCAGGTAGGTGACCTGCTGGATCACGTACGGCATGTTCTCGATCGGGAAGATGAACCCCGACAGGAAGATCATCGGGATGAGGAAGAAGAACGACGCCGTCATCATCGCCTGCTGCTGCGTGTGCGAGATGGTGGAGACGAACAGGCCGAGGCCGAGCGTGGTGAGGAGGTACACGACGCAGGACCCGAGCAGCAGCGTCAGGCTGCCCCGCAGCGGCACGTGGAACCAGCCGACCGCCACCGCGATCACGAGCAGCACGTCCAGCATCCCGAGCACCGCGTACGGCAGGAGCTTGCCGACGATGAGCTCCCAGCGCGCCAGCGGCGTCACGTTGAGCTGCTCCAGCGTCCCGAGCTCCTTCTCGCGGACGATGGCCATCGACGAGAGGTTGGTCGTCACGACGAGCAGCACGAGCGCCAGAATGCCGGGAATCATGAAGTAGCGGCTCTCGAGGCTCGCGTTGAACCAGACGCGGATCTCGGCGCGCACGAGCGGCCCCGAGCCGACGAGCTCGCGGGCGTAGGACGAGATCAGGGCCCCTGCGTAACCCACCGCGACATTCGTCGAGTTGGCGTCCGTCCCGTCGGCGACGACCTGCACCGCGGCCGACTGCCCCGCACGCACCCGTTCGCCGTAGTCGGCGGAAATCGCCAGCGCCATCCACGCGTCCCCGCGATCGAGGTATCCGTCCACCTCGTCGAGCGACGCGAGGCCGTCCACCACGACGAAGTTCTGCGAGGCGTCGAAGCGCGCGACGAGCTCCCGGCTCTCGCTCGAGCGATCCTGGTCCACGACGACCATCGGCACGTCGCGCACGTCGGTCGTCGCCGCGTAGCCGAGGACCGTGAGCTGGATGAGCGGCGCCATGATGACGATGCCGAAGAGGCGCGGCTCCTGGCGCAGCTCGAGGAACTCCTTGCGAATGAGGTGGCGGATGCGCGTCATCTCACGCCCACTGCCGCTTCAGGCGCAGCGACGCCAGGCCGACGATGACCGTCGCGAACACGGCCAGCGCCACGAGCTCCGGCCACAGAACGGCGGCGCCGACGCCTTTCAGGACGATGCCGCGGAGCGCGGTCAGGAAGTACTTGGCGGGGACCACGGTGGTGATCGTCTGCAGCGGCACCGGCATGCTCGAGATCGGGAAGATGAAGCCGGAGAGCATGAGCGTGGGCAGGTAAGCGATCAGCAGCGCGACCTGGAACGCCACCTGCTGCGTCTCGGCAATCGTCGAGACCAGCAACCCCAGCGCGAGCGCGCCGATCAGGAACAGCGATACCGTGGTCAGGAGGAGCAGCCACGAGCCGCGCATCGGCAGCCCGAAGAGCAGCATCGCCAGCGCGACGATCGCCATCGCCGATGCCAGCGACACGACGAAGTGCGGAATCGTCTTGCCGATGACGTACGAGAGCGGCCCGATCGGCGACATCCGCACCTGCTCCATCGTCCCGACCTCCTTCTCGCGCACGATCGAGAGCGCCGTGGACACGACGGCGGTGAGCATGGCGATGTAGGCGATCAGGCCGGGCACGAGGAAGAGCGCGCTGCGGAGCTCCGGGTTGTACCAGATGCGCGGCTCGACCGTGAGGATCGGGCCCGACGGCGAGCCCGCGCGCGCCTGCAGCTCGTAGCGCACCGACATCGCGCCGAGCAGGTTGACGCCGTAGCCCATCACCGTCGTCGCCGTGTTGGCGTTGTCGCCGTTGATGATCATCTGCACGGTCGCGGAGGTGCCGGTCGCGACCTGCTCGCCGAACCGCGGCGGGATGACGAGGACCGCGCGGGCGTCGCCGCGATCGAGCACGGCCTCGATCTCCTCGGTCGCCACGACGCCGGCAACGAAGTCGAAGTAGCCGGAGTTGACGAACGCCGAGATCACCTCCCGGCTCGCGGTGCTGCGGTCGTTGTCCTGCACGGCGAGCGGGATGTTGCGGATGTCGAAGTTCAGCGCGTAGCCGTAGAGCAGGAGCAGGAACGAGGGGACGAAGAGCAGCGTCAGCAGCGTGCGGCGGTCGCGCCCGAGCTGCCGGAACTCCTTGACGCCGACGGCCAGCGCGGTGGACACCATCTACGCGGCTCCTTGCTGCACCACGGTCAGGAAGACGTCGTCGAGCGTCGGTTGTGGCGCGCCGCCGCCGAACTGCGCCTTCAGCTCCGGCGCCGTGCCCATCGCCGCCAGCCGGCCGGCGTTGATGATCGCGATGCGCTGGCAGTTCTCGGCTTCGTCGAGATAGTGGGTGGTGACGAGCACGGTCGTGCCCCCGCTGGCGAGCTCGTTGATGAGCCGCCAGAAGCGGCGGCGCGAGAGGGGATCGACGCCGCCGGTCGGCTCGTCGAGAAAGACGATCGGCGGCTCGTGGAGGATGGCGCAGCCGAGCGCCAGCCGCTGGCGCCAGCCCGCGGACAGCGCGCGCGTCAGCGTGGACTCCCGTCCGCGCAGTCCCGCCATGTCGAGCGCGAACGCACGGCGGTCGGCCAGCCGCTCGCCGCTCAGGCCGTAGATCCCGCCGAAGAACGCGATGTTCTGATCGACGGTCAGCTTCTCGTAGAGCGAGAAGCGCTGCGACATGTACCCGATGCGCCGTTTCACGCCTTCCGGATCGCGGCTCACGTCGACGCCGCCGACGACAGCGCTGCCGGAAGTCGGCCGCAACAGGCCGCAGAGCATGCGTATCGTGGTGGACTTGCCGGCGCCGTTCGCGCCGAGAAAGCCGAAGATCTCGCCCTCGGCGACGTCGAACGTCACGTCGTTCACCGCGGTGAACGCGCCGAAGCGCCGCGTCAGGTGACGGACTTCAATCGCGTTCATCGGCCGACTGCCCGCGCGAGCCGCGCCTCCGCGAGCCGCACGGCCGCCAGCGCCCTCGTGCGATCGAGCTCCGCCTGGAGCAGCGCGACGTCGGCGTCGAGAATCTCGGTCTGCGTGGCGACGCCGGCCTGATACCGCTGGGCCACCACCCTGCGCGCCTCGGCGGCGGCGCGCACTGCATCCATCGCCGCCACGACCGCGGCCCGGCCGGACTCCGTCTCCAGCCGGCGCTGCTGCACTTCGAGCGCCACGACGGAGTCGAACTCGGCGAGACGGCTCCTGGCCGCGCCCGCCAGGTTCGCGGCCTGGCTCATCTCGGCCCGCGTCCGCCCGCCGTCCCACAGCGCCCACGAGACGCCGATGCCGAGCTCCCAGGAGTCGTCCCACGTCTCCGCGCGCGGGAAGATGCGCGGATTCGGCCGGGCATAGTCGAAGCCGCCGGCGACGCTGATCGCCGGGCGCTTCCCGCCCGCCGCCGCATCCGTCTGGTGCTCGGCGGCCTCGATGCGCAGCTCCAGCGCGCGCCGTTCGCGGCGCTGCGCGCGTGCATCGGCAATGAGGCGATCCACCGGCGACGCCGGCAGGTCCACCGCGTCGAGACGTGCCGACGGCTCGATGGGCTGGAGCAGGTCCACGCCCGCCAGACGCGCCAGGTCGGCCGACGACAGGTCGCGCTGGTTGCGCGCCTCGATCAGCAGCATGCGCTGGCGCGACTCCTGCGCCTCGGCCGCCGCCACCTCGTTCGGCGGCACGAACCCGGCCTTGAACCGCGCGCGCGTGTCGGCGAGCTGCGCCTGCGAGCGGGTCAGCGCCTCGTCCAGCACGGCCACGGTCGCGCGAGCGGTGACGAGCGCCCAGAATGCGCGCGCGACCTCGAGCCGCAGGTCCGCCTGCGCCGCCTCGACGTCCGCGGCCGCCGCGGACGCCTCGGCTTGCGCGGCGCGCTCCAGCGCGTCGGTCCGGCCCCCGGCGTAGATCGGCCACTGCAGATCGAGCCGTGTCCGGTAGTTGTCGGGCACGTCCGGATACAGCACCCGCGGCACGCCGGTCGGGCTGGGCACGATGAACTCGGTGACGTGGTTGGTGCGCGTATAGCCGGCCGACGCGCCGACGAGCGGGCGATCGGCCAGGCCGCGGATGGTGACGGCGTCCTGCGCCGCCGCCTGCCGCGCCCGCGCCTCGGCCAGGCGGTGGCTCGCGGCCACCGCGCGCATCTGCGCGTCTTCGAGCGTGAGCCGCAGCGCGGATTCCTGCGCCGCCGCGGTGGCGGCGGTCAGAACCAGGAGCACAGTGGCGATCGTCCTCATACGGTGCCCTTCGCGGTCAGGCCGGCGATGAACGCGTCCTCGAGCGACGGGCTCGAGCCGCGCACGTCCGCGGGAGCGCCCGCGGCCAGCAGCATCCCGTCGTGCAGCAGCGCCACGCGCGCGCAGCGCTCGGCTTCGTCGAAATAGGTGGTGGACATGACGATGGTGATGCCCTGCGCCAGGAACTCCGACAGCAGCTTCCACAGCTCGCGGCGCGAGACGGGGTCCACGCCCGTCGTCGGCTCGTCGAGCAGGAGCAGCTCGGGCTCGTGGACGAGCGTGCAGGCGAGCGCCAGCTTCTGCTTCATGCCGCCCGAGAGCCGGTCCGCCAGGCGCGTGCGGAACGGCGCGAGCCGGGTCATGGCGAGGAGCTGATCGCGGCGGCGGTGGTAGTCGCCGACGCCGTGGATCTCGGCGAAGAACGCGATGTTCTCGTCGATGGTGAGGTCGCCGTAGAGGCTGAACCGCTGCGAGAGATAGCCGACCTTCTCGGTGACCGCGCGATGGTGCGTCGCCGGG
>Ga0194128_10010200_pt1 | contig 11252 bp, 10 predicted proteins | sample TA2KigCa65mmetaG_FD_148650 | JGI IMG/M metagenome (GOLD analysis project Ga0194128, IMG submission 148650) | Freshwater microbial communities from Lake Tanganyika, Tanzania - TA2015037 Kigoma Deep Cast 65m | ecosystem: Environmental > Aquatic > Freshwater > Lake | place: Tanzania: Lake...
CTGGCGACGCTGGTCGTCAACAAGCTGCGCGGCGGCCTCAAGGTCGCGGCGGTCAAGGCGCCGGGCTTCGGCGACCGTCGTAAGGCGATGCTCGAGGACATCGCGATCCTCACCGCCGGTCAGGTCGTGTCCGAGGACCTCGGCATCAAGCTCGAGAACGTCAAGATCGACATGCTCGGCCGTGCCAAGCGGGTCTCGATCGACAAGGAGAACACCACCATCGTCGGCGGAGCCGGCAAGAAGGCCGACATCCAGGGCCGCTGCAGCCAGATCCGGAAGCAGGTCGAGGAAACGACCTCGGACTACGACCGCGAGAAACTGCAGGAGCGCTTGGCGAAGCTTTCGGGGGGCGTTGCCGTGATCAAGGTCGGCGGTGCCACCGAAGTCGAGCAGAAGGAGCGCAAGGACCTGGTCGACGACGCCATGCACGCGACCCGGGCGGCGGTCGAGGAGGGCATTCTTCCCGGCGGCGGCGCGGCGTTGCTCTACGCGATCAAGGCGCTCAAGGGCCTGAAGGGCGTCAACCACGACCAGGACGTCGGCATCGAGATCATTCGCCGCGCGATCCAGTTTCCGGCGCGCTTGATCGTCGAAAACTCGGGCGAGGACGGCTCGTTGATCGTCAGCAAGATGCTCGAGAGCAAAGACGTCAACTGGGGTTTCGACGCCCAGAAGGGCGAGTTCTGCGACATGATCAAGTCGGGCATCATCGACCCGACCAAGGTCGTGCGGACGGCGCTGCAAGACGCCGCCTCGGTCGCCGGGCTCTTGATTACGACCGAAGCCCTGATCGCTCAGATCCCGGAACCGAAGGATCACGCGCATCCGACGCCTCCGGGCATGGGCGACATGTAACGAGGTTGTGACGCGGCGGGGGGCGCCGTGCCCCCCGCTTCGTACGCTACGGTACGCGTCGGGCAACGAGAGTACGCGGGTATGAACGTCCTGATCGAGGTCGACAAGCTCAGCAAGCGGTTCGGGCCGCTCACCGCAGTCGACAATCTGTCGTTCTCGGTGGCGCGCGGCGAGGTGCTCGGGTTTCTCGGACCGAACGGCTCCGGAAAGTCGACGACCATGAAGATGGTGACCGGCTTCCTGCCGCCGACGACAGGGACGGCCCGGGTTGCCGGCTTCGACGTCACCGAAGACCCGGTCGCGGTCAAGCGCCGCGTCGGCTACCTGCCCGAAGGCGCGCCGCTCTACGCGGACATGACGCCCAAGTCGCTGCTCGATTTCGTGAGCAACGTGCGCGGCTTTGCCGCCGCCGAAAAGAAACGCCGGATCGAGGAGGTGACCGCCAAGCTCCACCTCGAAAGCGTGTTCTTCCAGCCGATCGAGACTTTGTCCAAAGGCTACAAGCGCCGGGTCGGCATCGCGCAGGCGTTGCTCCACGACCCCGACGTGCTCGTGCTCGACGAGCCGACCGACGGGCTCGATCCCAATCAGAAACACGAAGTGCGCCAGTTGCTGGCCGAAATGGCGAGCAAGAAGGCGATCATTATCTCGACCCATATCCTCGAAGAGGTCGAAGCGGTGTGCACCCGCGCCATCATCATCGCCCACGGCCGGCTCTTGGTCGACGAGACTCCCTTCCAGCTCCGGGCACGCTCCAAGGACGGACACTTGGACGAGGTGTTCCGCGCGCTCACCCGCAAGGCGGCGTGACGGAGGCGGCGATGTCGGTGACCTGGAGCATCATCAAACGCGAGCTGCTGGCGTATTTTTCGACGCCGCTCGCTTACGTCTTCATCGTCATCTTTCTGGCGATGACCGGTTCGTTCACATTCTTCATCGGCGGGTTCTTCAGCCGGGCGCAGGCCGACCTCACGCCGTTCTTCCTGTTCCACCCCTGGCTCTATCTGTTCTTGATCCCGGCGTTGGCGATGCGGTTGTGGGCCGAGGAACGGCGCTCGGGCACGATCGAACTCCTGATGACGTTGCCGGTTTCGACCGTTCAGGTCGTGCTCGGCAAGTTCCTGGCCGCGTGGTTCGTCGCCGGCGCGGCGCTGGTGCTGACGTTCCCGATCTGGATCACGGTCAACGTGCTCGGCGATCCCGACAACGGCGTCATCCTCGCCAGCTACGTCGCGAGCTGGCTGATGGCCGGCGCGCTGCTTTCGGTCGGCGCCTGCGTTTCGGCCCTCAACAAGAACCAGGTGATCGCCTTCATCCTCGGTGCCGCGGTTTGCTTCTTGTTCCTGATGAGCGGCGTCGAGCTGGTCCAGGGCGCGTTCAAAGCATGGGCGCCCGACTTCGCGATCGAGCTGATCGCGTCGCTTTCGTTCCTGTCGCACTTCACCGCCATCACCCAGGGGCTGGTCGATTTGCGCGACATCGTGTTTTTCTTGTCGTTGATGCTGGCGGCGTTGTTCGTCAACACGTTGCTGGTCGACCTCAAGAAGGCCTCCTGAGACGGCGGAGATCGCACCGATGGCGCAGACCTCCACCCGCGACCGCCGCAACTACACCATCGCCGGCGTCGTCCTGACGATCGTCCTGTTCCTCGCCGTCAACGTCTTCTTCACGACCGCCGTCAAGACGGTCCGGCTCGACTTGACCGAGAATGCGCTGTTCACGCTCTCGCCGGGCACCACCGAGGTGTTGAAGGCGATCGACGAGCCGATCGCGCTCCGTTATTTCGTCTCCAAGCAGTTGACCCAGGGCAACCCGCTTTACGCCCGCTATTCCGAGCGCGTGCGCGAACTGCTGACCGCGTACGAGAAGATCGCGGCCGGCAAGCTCAAGGTCGAGATCTTCAACCCCGAGCCGTATTCGCGCGAGGAGGACCGCGCGGTCGCGGCCGGCCTCCAGGGCGTGCCGTTCTCGCAGGAAGGCGAGCTCGTCTACTTCGGACTGGTCGGTACCAACTCGACCGACGACAGCGACAAGATCGCATTCCTGACGCCCGAGCGCGAAAACTTCATCGAGTACGACCTGACCCGACTGATCTACAACCTGTCCAACCCGAAGAAACGCGTCGTCGGCGTCGTTTCGTCGCTGCCGATCCAGGGCGGGCCGCAGAGCCAGTACCGCCCGTGGGTGGTCTACGAGCAGATGGAACAGTTCTTCAAGGTCAAGGTGATCCAGACCGGCGCCCGCAAGATCGACGACGATGTCGACATCTTGATGTTGGCGCAGATCGACGACATCGGTGTCGACACGCTTTACGCGATCGACCAATTCCTGATGAAGGGCGGGCGCGCGATCGTGTTCGCCGATCCCCACCTCGAGACCCCGACCGGGCGGCGGCCGATGATGCCGGGCATGCCGGCGCTCTCGAACCCGGGCTTCGACAAGTTCTGGCCGGCATGGGGCATCAAGTTCCGCAACGATTCGGTGATCGGCGACGCGTTGACCTCGCATCGCGTCAATTTTCCGCAAGGCGACCGCACCCTGGTCGTCAATTACTTGCCCTGGCTCGGGCTGCGCGAGGATCGCATCAATCAGACCGACATCATCACCAGCCAAGTCCAAATTCTCAACATGACCAGTGCGGGCCACTTCGAGCTGGCTGAGGGTTCGACCGCCAAGCTCGAACCGCTGGTAACGTCGAGCCCGCAGGCGATGGAAATCGAGGCGATGAAGGTCTCGTTCCGGCCCAACCCGCTGGCGCTGATCGAGGAGTTCAAGCCGACCGGCAAGAACTACGTGCTGGCCGGCCGCTTGACCGGCACCATCAAGAGCGCGTTTCCCGATGGTCCGCCGGTCCCGGAAAAGCCCAAGGACGAACCCAAGGACGACGCCGCCAAGAAGCGGGCCGACGAGGAGTTCGCCAAGGCGATGACCGAGTACGAAAAGCTCAAGGGATCGCATTTGGCCGCGCCCAAGGGGCCGGTCGACATGATCCTGGTCGCCGATGCCGACATGCTGGCGAACGAATCCTGGGTCCGGACCCAGGACATGTTCAACCAGCAGGTCGCGGTGCCGATCGCCAACAACGGCGACTTCGTCTTGAACGCGCTCGACAACCTGACCGGCTCGGGCTCGGTGATCGGGCTCCGGAGCCGCGGGCTTTCGAATCGGCCATTCCTGCTGGTCGAGCAGATCCGCGCCGAGGCCGAACTCAAGTATCGCTCGAAGGAGCGCGAGCTCGACAAGAACCTGCGCGAGATCGAACGCAAGATCAAGGAAGTGCGTACCGATCCCGAGAGCGGCACCGCGGTGCTGACCAGCGAGCAGCGCAAATCGCTCGACCAATTCCGCGCCGAAATGCTGTCGATCCGGACCGAGCTGCGCGAAGTGCAGCACGCGCTCCGCAGCGATATCGAGCGTCTCGACGGTGTCTTGAAGGCGGTCAACATCGCGTTGATGCCGCTCCTGATCGCGGCGATCGCAGTCGGGCTGTGGGTGACGCGCCGCGTTCGTTACAGCCGCCGCTTCGAAACTACCTAGTCCGGAGGAGAGCGATGAATCCGCGCGCCCTGGCCGTTCTCGCCGTCGTCACCGTTGCCGTCGTGGTCGCTGCCGTCGTCGCGGTGGTGCGCGACCCGCGCGCGCCGACGCTCGTCGCCGAAGGCGAGCCGGCGTTCCCCAAGCTCCAAGGCAAAGTCAACGACGTCACCGAGATCACCGTCGTCCATCGCGACCAGAAAGTCGTGATCGTCCGCACCGACAAGGGCTGGGCGGTGCCCGAGAAGCATGGCTATCCCGCGCAAGTCGAAAAAGTCCGCGAACTGATCACCGGGCTCGAAGATCTGAAACTGGCCGAAGCCAAGACCACCAAAGCCGATCGCTATGCGCGCCTCGAGGTCGAAGAGCCGACCGGGACCGAGGCGTCGTCGGTTCGGGTCACGCTAAAGGCCGGGGCCGAGGTCCTGGTCGACACCATCGTCGGCAAGCGCAAGTACGATCTATCGCAGTCGGGTGTCGCCGGCACCTACGTGCGCGGCCCGAGCGACCAGCAGGCGTGGCTCGGTCGCGGCGAGGTCGATCCCGGCCGCAATACGCAATCCTGGCTGCAGCGCAAGCTCATGGATGTGAAGAAGGACCGCGTCCGCAGCTACACGCTGGTCCATGGCGACGGCGAAAAAGTCGTGGCGACGCGCGCCACCGCCAAGGACGAGAACTTCAAGGTCGAGAGCCTGGCCGAGGGCCAAACCATGAAGAGCAAGGGCGCCGCCGATTCGGTCGCGACCACGCTCGCGTTCCTCGAATTCGACGACGTCAAGCCGGCGGCCGCGGTCAAGCTGCCCGACCAGGCGTTGGTGCGGGCGGCGTTCTCGACGTTCGACGGGCTCGTCGTCGAAGCGGCGATTTTCGAGGTCGACGGCGACAAGTGGGCGACGTTCGCGGCGCGGGCCGGCGAAGCAGCACCGCCGCCGGCCGACGAACCCAAGAAAGACGATAAAGCCAAGGCGACGCCGCCGGCTCGGAAGGACAGGGTCGTCCCGGTCGCGGAGGAGATCAAGGCGATCGCCGAAACCGCCGCGGCGTGGGTCTACAAGCTGCCCGAGTTCGCGGTCAAGAACCTCACCACCCGCAACGCCGCATTCCTGCCCGACAAGAAAGACTCCTAGGCGTTACCCCCTTCCCAACCCCTCCCCCTGCTTGCAGGGGAGGGAGCGAACGCAGCGAAGCAAGAGGGGGTTGCCTCCCTAACCATGGCATGGACACACCCGTCAGTAACCGAGGCGTTCGAGCCGCGCTTGCTTGCGCCGGCGGATGCGGGCGCGGTGGCGGGCGAGCCGCTGTACCGCGCGCCGTTGCTCGACCGGTGCGAGCATCCCCCACTGGTAAATCTCGCGCGGCGTCCTCAAGCAGCCCTGGCAACGGCCGACCTCGAGGTCGAGCGCGCACGCTTTCTGGCAGGGCGAGTTGTAGGCACGCATGGCGCCCGGAGCATAGCGGCGGCCCGCGGCCACGAGAAGCCGAGCGTTGTCGGCGGGTGCCGCGGCCGATAGGCTCGCGCTCCATCATTGGGAGAGCCCTTCATGTCTGCATCCGCGGCGCTGCCGACTGGGGTCGAGAAGCTCTTGCTCGTACGTGAGATCGAGGAGTATTTGATCCGCGAAGTCGCGCTCCTCGACCAGGCCGACCTCGCCGCGTGGCGCGAGCTCTTCAGCGACGACGGCCACTATTGGGCACCGGCGCGCCCCGAACAGGCAAGCCCGCACGACGAGATTTCGCTCTTCTTCGACGACAGGTCGATCATGGCGGCGCGGGTAGCGCGCCTCAATCAGCCGCGCGGCCACGGCGCGCCCCTCGCCCGCACCAACCACATGGTGAGCAACGTCCTTCTCGAAGGGGTCGATCCGGCGAGCGGCGATCTGGCGGTTTCGGCGCGCTTCACCATGGTCGAGTATCGGCTCGAGACCGAACCCCGGCTCTTCAGCGGCAGCTATCACTATCGGCTGCGCCGCGCGGACGGGAGCTTCAAGATCGCGATGAAGAAGGCCGTGCTGGTCAATTGCGACGGCGCGTTCTACCCGTTGATGCTGCCGTTCTGACGGCGACGGCGCCGCGCGCGCCCTGCTTGGATTCGGCGGCGGTTCTGCGCCATACTTGACGCCGAACCGATTTTTCAGCCGCGGGACCTAGGACCGCGGCGTCCGACCGAGGAGGGCACCATGGGCTACGTCGAAGGCAATCTCGCGCGTCCGCAGGGGACCAAATTCCCGACCGTCAAGTTCGGCCCGCGCCGTTTAGGTCATTCCAACAATTTCGTTGGCGACGCCATTAAGTCGGCCGAGTTCTTCGTCAACGTTGCCGGCTTCGAGGAAGTCGCGCGCGAGCTGCAGATTCCGGCGGTGTTCGTCTCGAACGGCAACACCCACCACGACCTGGGGCTGGTGCAGTGCCCCAAGGGCGAGGCCCGCATCGGCCGCGGCGGCCACGTCCAGATCCCGAAGGGGCGGGGGCTGGTCCCCGGCTTGAACCACATGGGCTGGGAGATGGAGCACCAGCAGCAGCTGGTCGAGGCCTATTACCGGATCAAGGACAGCGACGTGCCGATCCACCGCCTGGTCGACCACCAGACCTCGTGGAGCGTCTACATATTCGATCCGGACGGAATCCTGCACGAGATTTACGCCGACCAGGTCAAGGACTGGCGCAAGGTGCTGAAAGGCGACCTCCGCCATCTGACCGGGAGCTGGAACCCGGAAGAGGGGAAGCCGACCACGGCCCGCAACTACCACGACACGTTCGAACTGCGCACGGTACCGAACGCGGTCTTCCATCCGGTCAAGATCACCCACGAAGTCGTGGTGTGCGAGAACTACGACGCGATGGTCGCGTTCTACGAGAACGTGATCGGCCTGACGCCCGGCTACAGGAGCCCGGACGGCAACTTCGTCAGCTTCCACGGCACCAAGAGCGACCTCGACGTGGCGCTGTTCAAGCCGATCCCGGGCAAGAAGAGCGGCATGCACCACATGGCGTTCCAGTGCCAGGACGAGAAGGACTTGGATGCCGCCAAAGCCAAGCTCAAGGCCAAGAACATCCTCACCCTGTTCGAGGTCGACAACGACCGCAAACGCTCGATCTTCGTCGCCGACCCGGACGGCTTGGGCTGCGAGTTCTACGTTCGCCGCTCGACCAAGTGGGACAGCGTCGCCAAGGCCGATCTGCGCCAACAGCCGTATTTCGTTTAGCGCCGCGAGTTTCCCTCCCGCTCGTCGAGGGGGAGGGTCGCGAGGGAGGGAGGCGTCATGAGCGTCGCCGAAGAACTGCATCCGGCTTCGAATGCCCGCGTCCGCTTTCCGACCCGGCGTTTGGGCCACGCCAACATCTTCGTCGCCGACGCCGACAAGACGGCCGACTTCTACATCAACGTCGCCGGCATCGAGGAGTGCGCACGCGAGCCGCACATACCGGCGATCTTCATCACCAACGGCAATACCCACCACGACTACGGCCTGGTGCAGTGCGGCGGCGGCAAGGAGCTGCGCGGCCGTGACGGCCACCTCCAGCGCGCTGCCGGGCGCGGCCGCGAGCCCGGACTCAATCACCTCGGCTGGGAGATGGAGAACGAGCGCCTGCTGGTCGCGGCGCACGACCGCGCCGTCGCGCTGGGGCTGCCGCTCCACCGCCGCACCGATCACACCATCTCGCACTCGATTTACGTGTTCGACCCGGACGGCCACCTTCACGAGATGTACGCCGACGTGCTCGAGAATTGGCGGACGGTCCTGAACGGCGCGCTGCCTTCGATCACCGGCGAGTGGAAGGTCGACGCCAAGACCGCGTCGAGCACGCCGCTATGGGGCGCCGAGCCGTATGTCCGCCAGGTGCCGAAGGCGCCGTTCCATCCCATCCGCATCGCCCGCGCGGTATTCGTCTCGAACCGGCTCGATGCGATGCGGCAGTACTACACCAACGTCTTGGGCCTCGAGGACGGCTACGACGCGTCCGACGGCTCGTTCTTCACGCTGCGTGGCCACGCCTCGGCCTACGACGTCGCCTTCTTCAAGGCCGCGCCCGGCCAGAAACCCCGCATGGTCCACACCTCGCTCCTGATGCCGAGCGAGCGATCGATCGACGAGGGCAAGCGGGCGCTCAAATCGATGGGGAAGGGCGACCGCATCGTTTTCGAAGTCGACAACGCCGCCAAGAAGAGCGTGTTCCTGCGCGACCCCGACGGGCTTGGGGTCGAGTTCTTTGTCGAACGCGCCGGCGGCTTCGCCGGGATCGGTGACCACGACCTCGCGACCCGGCCGTATTACGCGTGAGCCGCGCTTGATTCCGGCATCTTGGTAGCGACCAAGGTGCATGGCTGAGCGAAATAAACGTCAGGTCGGCGAAAAAGCGCCCTTGGCGCGTCGCCAAGACGCGCGAAGTCCGTGTGCGCGGACCTTGGCTTCACAGGAACGTTGCCGAATGATAGCGTTCGCACCGCATTGAAAGCTCATCCGGGGAGGGGGGGCTCGTGCTTACGCCACGGGATAACGAGCGCATCACGCGCGTTGGTCGCGGGACAGCGATGGGCGAGCTGATGCGCCGGTACTGGATGCCGGCGGCTCTATCGACGGAACTTGCGGTCGACGGAGCGCCGCTTCGGGTCAAGCTCCTCGGCGAGAAGCTCGTGGCATTTCGCGATAGCGCCGGGCGGGTCGGGGTGCTTGATGAATTCTGTGCCCATCGATGCGCGTCGCTGTTTCTCGGGCGCAATGAGGACAACGGATTACGCTGCGTCTACCACGGCTGGAAGTACGATGTTGAGGGCCGGTTGATCGATCAACCGACCGAACCTCCGGGCAAGGAATTCAAGGACCGCATTCGCCTGACCGCGTATCCGACGATCGAACGCGGCGGCGTGGTATGGGCTTACATGGGGCCCGCCGGCCGCATGCCGCCGCCCCCCGATTTTTCGTGGGCGGTCGTACCCGAGAGCCATCGTTTCGTCGAGAAGAGCTGGCAAGAATGCAACTGGTTGCAGGCGCTGGAGGGTGGGGTCGACTCAGCCCACGTCGGCTGGCTCCACCGGACCATGGGCAGTTTGACCAGCGATCCGGGAGTTGGGGGGATTTGGAGTCAACCGCGCACCACCGCTGACGAAGTCGAGGAGACCGATTACGGACATCTGTACGCGTCGACCCGGCACCTCGCCGATGGCAGGAAGTGGGTCCGCATCTATCACTTCATAATGCCGTTCCATGTGCAGTTTGCCCTGGAGCTGGGGCACGGCGAATCCGGTTGGACCACCCAAGAGCGTTACATCCCGCAGGCGAGCGGCAATATGTGGGTGCCAATGGATGACGAGAACTGCATGTTCTATACGTGGACCGCGAAGTACGGCGTCGAACCGCTGACGGCGGCCGAGCGCGAATGCCGCGCCCGTATCGGCGGTCGCGGCCCGGGAGAGCAGTTGGCGAATTATCGCAAGCGACGCAACAAAGATGTCGACTGGATGATCGACCGCGCGAAGCAGCGAACCGCGACCTTCTCCGGCGTCGACGGTATCGCGACCCAGGACCACGCGGTTCAAGAAAGCATGGGACCGATTGTCGATCGTAGCCGCGAACATTTGGGCGCCACCGATCGAGCGGTGGTGGTGATGCGCCGGATCATGCTCGACGCTATGAATACGATCGAGCAAGGCGGCGACCCGCCGGGCGTCGGCAACAGCTACTACGACGTTTTTGCGCGCGAGCGTATCCTGCCGGGCGATGCGGACTGGCGTACCGAGTTGCGCCCGCGATGTTTCCGAAAAGCGGCGGAGTAGCACCGGCAAGGCCCCGCGTGATACTCGACGACTCGTCGCATACCGAGGAGACCGCGAATGAACGATATTAGCTCGAACCGGATCCCAATCGTCGATGTGTCGCCGCTGATTCGCCGCGCGCCGGGCGGGATGGAGTTCGTTGGACGCAAGATCGCCGAGGCCTGCGAAACCATCGGGTTCTTTTACGCAGTCGGGCACGGCGTCCCGCCCGAGACCATCGCCAACGCCTTCGCTGCGTCGAAGCGTTTTTTTGCGTTGCCTGAGGCGACTCGGATGGCGATCAAAGTGGACCGCTTTTCGCGCGGTTATCTGCCGCTCAGACACATCACCCATCCGGGCCACATCCCTGATCTCAAGGAAAGTTTCGACATTGGGATCGATGTCCCCGAGGACGATCCTGACGTTCAGGCGGGAAAACTGCATGGCCCGAACCAATGGCCGGCGATGGATGACTTTCGGGCGCCGGTCGAAAACTACTTCGAAACCGTGCGCAGCTTTGGGTTCAACCTGCTCCCGGGATTTGCCGCGGCGCTCGGCATGCCGCACAACTTCTTTCAGGAACTCTATCAGCCGCGACCGATCGCGCTGATGCGACTGATACGTTATCCCCGACGCTCGAGCGCGCCGGCGCCAGGGCAACTCGCTGCCGCGGCCCATACAGACTACGGCATGATGACGATCCTGGCTCAGGACTCGACCGGCGGTCTCGAGCTCAAACCGCGGGGCCAGGATTGGTTTCCGGCACCGTGCATTCCGGGTTCTTTCATCATCAACCTGGGCGACCTGTTAGCGCAGTGGACCAACGACCGCTTCATGTCGATGCCGCATCGCGTCGTTCAGAATGCAGATAAGGATCGCTTGTCGATCGCTCTCTTCTACCATCCGCATTTCGATGCCGTTGCCGATTGTCTGCCGACGTGTCGATCGCCGGATAATCCGGCGAAGTATCCGTCGGTCACCTTTGGTAAATACATCCTCGGCAAGTACGACAAGATTTTTGCCCACAAACATGGCGCGAAGACGGCGGCGGTGTAGTCGACCGCTTGCGGACCGCGCCGGTCGAAGTACGAACCTCAGAAAGCGAAGCCGA
>Ga0194128_10010201_pt1 | contig 11251 bp, 8 predicted proteins | sample TA2KigCa65mmetaG_FD_148650 | JGI IMG/M metagenome (GOLD analysis project Ga0194128, IMG submission 148650) | Freshwater microbial communities from Lake Tanganyika, Tanzania - TA2015037 Kigoma Deep Cast 65m | ecosystem: Environmental > Aquatic > Freshwater > Lake | place: Tanzania: Lake...
CGCTCCGTCGGTACTCGGCCATCTTTCCATTTTGCAGTACCGTGGCTGAAAGCAGCCCGCCTGAAAGGCGGGGGGATTAGACCCGGCGCTGCGATACTAAAGCGCACCATTTCCAGGTGCGCTACAACCTCAGGTGAGTCAACGTATTCGGGACACTTCCTCGAGCCGGTTTCCCGGGGCCCTAATGAACCCGCCAGCGCGAAGAACAGTTTCCCAGTCCGTGACACCCACTCGCCGTTGTCAATCGCCATGACGCTCGTTCATCGCCCGTAAACGCCGAGGCTCGGCTTTTGAAAGCTCGTTGAGCGCAGCGCGGTCCGCTTCGAGATCGCACAACTCCCAAGCTCCCGACCGCTGGCCGGTTCCGACCGTAAGGCCCTCCTCGTGGATCCTGTTGCAGTACGACACAACTTTCCGCGGGTCGTGACGCTGCGCGCATCGCCGAATGCGGCCGGCTTCGGTAGAGTCAAGACTTCCACTCGGCGTACACGAAGTAGGCCCCGCTCAACTCGCGCCCGCCCTCATCATAGAACCAGGTCTGCAATCGGCTGGGGCCTTCGGGGAGACGTACCGAGAACACTACTTCTCGATCTTCCGGACCAACGTTCTTGCTGGCGTCCACGCCCAGCCCGGTCGCAATGCGAGCCTTGGCGATGGGCATGGCGACTCCCGGTAAGTACGACGCATCCCGGTCCCGATGCGCCGGAAGCCCCGCGCGCATCGGAACTTCCGCGTCCTTGGGCCAACGCCTCAAGGTAAACGTATACTCACCGGCGCGTTCCGCAAAGATATGCCAAGCTCCGTTACGCGGCTCCGCGCGCCGGATCTGGCTCCCCTGATCGAGGAAGACGTCGGCCCACTCGGTTGGCGACAGCAGCACCGGATTCTCCTTCGGCGACCCTAGGTGGACCGGTTCAAAAGTATCGAGCCGTGGAGATACCCTCTGCCACCAATGCTCGTAGTGATCCCGCAGCGCCATGACAATCTCCGGATGCTGCGCCGCCACGTTCGTTTTCTGCGCCGGATCCCGGCCCACATCATAGAGATCCAAGCCGCCCAGGAGCCGCCACTGCTTCCACATCACGCAGGCATCTCCGTATTGCGGCCGCCCGATGCCCATGCGGCTGAACTGCACCACCAGCTTTCGTTCGGCGAGCGCCGGTTGTGCGATTCCCTTCAGCAGCGGAGCCAGACTCACGCCATCGAAGCGAGCCGGCGGCGGCGGCTTCAAGCCGCACAGGTCGAGCAGTGTCGGCGCCAGGTCCTGCACTTGCGTCATTTCGCCGCGCTCCCGTCCGCCGGTCATCCGGCCGCGCGGCCAGCGGACGAAACAAGGCACGCGATGTCCGCCCTCCCAGAGCGTCACCTTCTGCCCGCGCATGCCGCTGTTGTAGAACGGGACGCCCGCCGTACCGCCGTTGTCGGTGAAGAAGATGACGATCGTGTTGTCGCGAAGCCCGCTCTTTTCGAGGGCTTCTTCCAGGCGGCCGACGTTCTCATCCAGGTTGGCGATCATCCCGAAGAAGCTCTGCAGGGGACGCGGCAGATCCTGGTAAGGCGCGCGATAGCGATCGTCGACAAACAGCGGACCGTGCGGCGCATTCAACGCAACATAGGCGAAGAAGGGCTGCGCCGACGGAGCGGTGATCCAGCGCGTGGCTTCTCCGAAGAACACGTCGGTGCAGTAGCCGCGGTACTGCTCCAACTTTCCATTATGCCGGTAGCGGTCGTCGAAGTAGTCGTTGTTCCATGCATCGGAAGTCGAACCGATGTGTGAGGAGGGGAACCAAATCGACTCCTGAAATCCACGATCCTGGGGGCGGTACGGGTAGTTGTCTCCCAGATGCCACTTGCCGAAAAGCCCGGTGCGGTAGCCTTGCGCGGCGAACACATCGGCTAACGTAGGCAGGTCGCGTCGCAGCAACGTGCGGCCGCTGCTGACATTGGTGGCGCTCGTGTTCAACGCATCGCGTCCGGTCATGAGTTGCGCGCGAGTCGGAGTGCACATGGGCGCGACATGGAAGTTGGTGAGCCGGACGCTGTCACGGTGCAGGTTGTCGAGGTTGGGCGTCTTCAGCCGGGGATTGCCGTGGGCAGAGATGTCGCCATGGCCCTGATCATCGGCCAGGATGATCAAAACATTCGGGCGCGGCGCTGCGGCCGGAGCGGCCGCAGCCCAGAGAAGTTCTCGGCGTGTCATCCGATGATCATATAGGTAGTTGAGCCGGTTGTGAAGACCGGGTTCGGGCCGCCGGGCCACGTCCGTTAGCTTCGCGACTCCCACCAGGGGTGCGCGGGCTCCTTTTGCCGCCGGGGCGGCACGCGAGCGGCCTTCATGGCGCGATCGAACTCGGCGGCGACGTTTGGTTGTTGCGGCGCTAGATCGGTCGTTTCGCCGGGGTCGGCCTTCAGATCGTAGAGTTCAACCGGCCCGTTTGGCTTAGAACGGACGGCTTTCCAATTCCCACGGCGCATCGCCTGCATGGGAATCTCGTCGCTGAACGCACCGGCTTTGGAGTTGTAACGTGAGTGTTTCCAATATAGTTCTGTGGGGGGCTTCTGGCCTTTGCCCAGCAACGTTGGCAACACGGACATTCCGTCGCAACGCGGTGCGTCCTTGACGCCCGCGATCTGTGCCAACGTCGGCAGCACATCGTGAAAGGCCCAAGCGAATCCGCTGACCTTGCTGGCGGGAACGCGTCCCGGCCAGCGCACGATCATCGGTACGCGGATGCCTCCCTCGTACACGTTGCCTTTGCTCCCGCGGAACCGCCCGGTGTTGAAGAAGAAGTTGTCGCTGAAACGGATTCCGCCGTTGTCGCTCGTGAAGAACACGATAGTGTTCTGTTCGAGTTCGAGCTCCTTCAAAAGCGCCAAGACCTGGCCCACGTAGCGATCGAGCCGCGACACCATGCCGCCGAACGCCGGCCGCGGTTCGGGCTGCGGCGCCTGCCGTCCGTTCTCGCTCGACAACGGCGGGCTCTCCGGGAATTCGCATCGATATTCGGCCAGGGAATCCTCGGGCACGTGAAAGCGTCCGTGCGGAACCGTCAACGGCAGATAGGCGAAGAACGAGCGCGCTCTGTTGCGCCGGATGAATTCGAGCGCCTTCGCGGCCACGACTTCGTTGGCGTAGGTCTTGTGCGCGGTGTCGCTGTTGCCTTCGAGTGCATACTCGCGATCGTTGTGATAGATAAAGCGCGGATATTGAAAATGGGCGTGGGCCTGATGTAAGAAGCCCATGTGCTCGTCGAAGCCCTTCTGGATTGCGGTAGTCGCGGTGCCAACGTCGCCCGGGCCCCACTTGCCGAAAATGCCATTGGTGTAGCTGGCCTTCTTCAACACCTCGGCCACCGTCACGTCGGATTCGAGCAGAGGGACGCCACCCGGATTCGAACGTACCTAAGTATGGCCCATATCGATACCGGTCATGAGCACGCTTCGCGATGGCGCGCACACGGTGCAACCAGCATACACATCGGTGAAGCGCAGACCTTCCGTTGCGAGCCGGTCGATGTTCGGCGTGCGGATATGTTTCTGGCCGTAGCAACCGAGATCGCCCCAACCGAGGTCGTCGGCCATGATCCAGACGATGTTGGGCCTTTGGGGACGGCGCAGCAGCCGCATAAACGTAACTTCGGCGGTTCGTCGTGAGTGTTAGAGCAAGATCTCCTTCACCACGTGGCCGAACACGTCGGTCAGGCGGTAGTCGCGGCCTGTGTAGCGGTAGGTGAGCCGTTCGTGGTCCAAGCCCAGCAAGTGGAGCATTGTCGCGTGCAGGTCGTGAATGTGCACCTTGCCCTGCACCGCGTCCCATCCGAAATCATCGGTGGCGCCGTGCGCAATGCCAGGCTTAACGCCGCCGCCGGCAAGAAACATTGTGAAACCGCGCGGATTGTGTTCGCGCCCGCGGTCACTCGCCGGGGCCTTGCCTTGCGAGAGATCCTGGTCGAACGGCGTGCGGCCAAACTCCCCGCCCCAAATCAACAGCGTATCTTCAAGCAAACCGCGGCCTTTCAAGTCGGCGATCAGGCCCGCGATCGGTTTGTCCACCGCCTTGCAACGGACTGGCAGCGCCTCGCGCAGCTTTCCATGGTGGTCCCATCCGCCATCGGTGACCTGCACGAAGCGGACACCGGCCTCGACCAATCGCCGCGCCATAAGGCTCTGCCGGCCGAAGTTGTCCGTCTCTTTTTCGCCGATGCCATAGAGGCTCTTCGTGGCCTCCGTTTCGCGAGCCAAATCGAGCACGGTGGGCGCTTCCATCTGCATCCGGAAGGCGAGTTCGAACGAGGCCACGCGGGCGTCGAGTTCGGCTTCGATGCCCACACGCTCTGCATCGCGGAGATTCAATGCCGCCAAAAAATCGAGTTGCCGCCGTTGATCGTCGCCAGTGCGGACTGCGTCGCCGAGATAGCCGAAGCGCGCATTCTTCGCATCGCCGGAACGCCCGAGCGGCGTCCCCTGGTACGACGCCGGCAGAAAGCCGCTTCCATAAAGCTGCGGTGTGCCGCCGTCGCCGCCGAGCGCGGGACAGATCGTAATGAAGCCGGGCAGGTTGCGATTTTCCGAACCGAGCCCGTATAGCACCCACGATCCCATCGACGGACGCACCTGGACGCTGTGCCCCGTGTGAAGCTGCTGGATGGCGGGCGCGTGTGCTTCGCTATCGGCGTGCATGCCGTGCAGGAAGCAGACATCGTCCACCACGCCGCCCAAGTGAGGCAGCATCTCCGTCATCAGCATCCCGCGCTGGCCTCGCCGCACGAACTTGCTGATCGGCCCGAAGAACCTGGTGCCACGAATCCCCGGCGCTTCATAGTTCTTCGGCAGCGCGAGCGAGAACGGCTGACTGTGGCGTCGCTCCAGTTGGGGCTTGTAGTCGAAGAGGTCCATCTGCGATGGGCCACCTTGCATGAAGAGGAAGATCAGGCGTTTGGCCCTTGCCGGATGATGGGTTCCGGCCATCATCGATTGCAATGCGGCGATTCCGAAGCCGCAAGCGGAACGCCGGAGAAACTCTTGCCGTGTCATCGTTGTTCGTTACCTCCGATAAAGAAATTCATTCGAGATGAGCAGCGTGTGGCAAAGCCGCTCCCAGGCCTCCGCGCGACCGGGAAGCGATGCCGCGTAGCTGCGCAGCCGATCCACTTCGCCGGACTCGGGCGCGCGGGCATACACGCGGCGGATGAGTTTGCGGACACGTTCGCTGGCCGTTCGTTCGCCCTGCAGTGTCAAATTCGCCAGCGCCGTGGCCTGCTGTTTCACAAACGGCGCGTTCATCAGATACAGCGCCTGCGTGGGCACCGTGGTCGTCGAACGAGCGCCGGTGATCTGGTTCGTGTCGGGGAAGTCGAACAGGTTGAGAACGTCCATCTCTTCCACCTGCCCCTTGCGTACTGTCGGCTGATAAATGGATCGGCGTCGGTTGGTGGCAGGGTCGAGCTTCGCGTTGTCGGAAAGAAACTCGGGCTTGCCGAGATTCATGTTGCCGGGCACCCAGAACGGCAACGACGGCCCGCCGCTCGCGGGATCGAGTTGGCCGCTGATGGCCAGCATGGCGTCCCGAATCGTCTCGCCTTCCAGTCGACGCGGACTCATCCGCCAAAGCAGGCGATTCTCGGGATCCGCATCCAACCCTTCAGTGCGCGGCGCCGATGCCTGCCGTACGTCCGGCTGAGCACCATGCTCCGGATCAACTTTTTCATTGACCAGCCCTCGGCGGCGAAAGATGTGGCCAGGTGATCCAGCAACTCCGGGTGGCTCGGCTTGCCGCCGCGCACGCCGAAATTGTCGATCGACGTCACCAGCCCCGCGCCGAACAAGTGATGCCACATGCGGTTCACCGCTACGCGTGCCGTGAGTGGATTCTTTTTTCGCGCGATCCACTCGGCCAGCTTCAACCGTCCGCTGGTGAAGTCCGCGATGTCCAGTTTGTGCGAGCCCACGATCGCAATGGCGGGACGCGGAGCCTTTTTTCCGAGCTGGTGAGCGTTGCCTCGAATATTCACCCGGGAATCGGCCGGGGCGTCGACGTCCTGCACGGCGTGCGCGGTGGGAGGAACCACCGGAAGATACTCATGGAGCTTCACGATTTGCGTCGTTTCCTGAATCTCCTTGTCCAGGCGCTTGGCGTCGGCGCTGTCTTTCTCCAGCGGCTTACGTTCGGCGCGCAATCGGTCGAGCTTTTCGCGCGCCGCGGTCAGCTTCTCCCAATACTCACGCGTCTCCGCCGCGCGCGCCGTCATCTCGTCCGGATGCTCGGGCAGCACCACGCTGTTGACATTGCTGAACACGCCGAGGCTCAGCCGTCCGGAGATCGTGCGCGTGCTGGCGAAGATGCCCGCCATGCCATAGTAGTCGTCGAGCGAAATCGGATCGAACTTGTGATCGTGGCAGCGCGCGCACCCGAGCGTCAGCCCGAGCATCGTCCGCCCCACCATGTCCATCTGCAGGTCAACCACATCCATGCGGAGCTGCTCCTTGTCGGCGTTGACCAGTGGCCAAGGACCGAGCGCCAGCATCCCAGTGGCGACGATGTTGTTGCGGCGTTCCACGTCCGAAGTCCATTCGAGTTGGTCGCCTGCCAATTGCTCGGTGACAAAGCGGTCATCGGGCACGTCGCGATTCAACGCGTCGATCACGTAGTCGCGATAGCGCCACGCGTGGCGGGCGGGTACGCGGCGGCCGATCTCGATGTTGTCGGCGTAGTAAGTCTGGTCGAGCCAGTGCCGTGCCCACCGTACTCCGAAGGCTTTCGAGGCGAGCAGCCGATCGACCACTTTTTCCTACGACGCAGCCCGGGCGAACTCGTCCAGTTCGGCGAGCGTGGGAGGCAGGCCCGTCAGGTCCAGCGTCACTCGACGGAGCCACGTCGCCGGCGCCGCGTCGGCGCTTGGTGTGAGCCGCTTAGCTTCGAGCGCGGCCAGTACGAACCGGTCGATGTCGTTCACGAACCACGCTTGACTACGCACTACCGGCACCGAAGGCTTCGCAACCGGTCTCCAAGCCCAATGTTGCTTTGCCTTGTCCATCGCGCTCTCTTGACTCGCCGCCGCGATCGAGCCCGCATCGTCCGGCCAAGGTGCGCCGCCGGCGATCCATTCGCGAAAGTCGGCGAGCACCGTGTCGGAGAGCTTACCCGTTGGCGGCATTTTCGCCGCTCCGGTGTAGAGCAAGGCCTCATAGAGGCGGCTCGCCGCGGGGTCGCCCGGGCTGATCACCGGTCCTGCGTCGGAGCCCTTCGCAACGTTGACTTTCGTATCCAGCCTCAATCCCGCGAAGGCGATCTTCGCGTTGTTCGAGTGGCAGCTCCAACACTTCTCCGCCAGAACAGGGCGGATCTTCTTCTCAAAGAACGCAACATCGGCCGCGCACAGGGGCAAGGCCGTTATGAAGAGTAGCGTGGTTCTTGTCATGTCAGAAGAGGAACTTGAGAGCCAACTGATTCACCCTGGGAAGCCCCGTCGTCGTCAACAGTTGACCAAACAGTGTGCTGTTCACGAGCGTGTTCGGCAGCCAGAAATTTGCTCGATTCATGACATTAAACGACTCCGCGCGGAACTGCAACTTCCAATGTTCCCGAATCGCGGTGTCCTTCACCAGCGAGAGATCCACCAGCCAGTTCCCCGGCCCGCGCGTGTCCGGCAGCGTGCGGGAGACGTTGCCGAACGTGAAGGGTGCCGGCTGCGTGAAAGCCGTGGTATCGAACCATTTGGCCACCTGTTCGTTCCGCGATCGCCCTCCCGGCAGCTCCGCGCTCCGGCCGGTGGAGTTCGGACGATTACCGCCGTTCGGGATGGTCGCCGACATGGCAAGAGGATAGCCGCTGCGGCTCCTCGAAACGCCCGACAATTGCCAGCCTCCGATCAGCTTTCCGGCCACTCCGCGAGAGCCGGAGAAGAAACGCTTGTTGGCGCCGAAGGGGAGTTCGGCCACCACGCTGGCGGCGAACGCGTGTGTCGCGTCGATCTCGGAGATGGCGCGTTCTGCTCGCAAATCGTACCAGTTCTGCACCGTGGTGTTTAATCCTACATTCTGCGCATTCCCGTTGGCGCCGACGGAATTGCGGACGTCGGCAATCGACTTCGAAAGCGTATAGGCCAGCAAGTACCCGACGCCTCTCGACGCACGCTTTTCAAATTTGACCGCCAGCGAATGATAGATCGAGTTGCCCGAGCTCGAGTTGAACGTCGAAACCCCGCTGTATTGCGGATAGCGGAGGAGCAATTGCTGCCGCGCTACGGTCGGACGGCTGAGCGCACCGGCTGTGATATTCGGGAAGAAGGGATTCGTCACCAATGCCTGCAATCCGGTGCCGAGGCTCAGCAAATCCGGCGCTAGCGCGTTGAGTTGCAGGACCTGATTCAACTTCACGCCGCGATTCGCCGAATAAGCCGCGTCGAGAATAAAGTCTTTTCCAAACGCCCGTTGGATATCCAAATTCCATTGCAGCGTGTACGGTGTAACCGCCACCGGGTCCCACTGATTCACCGCTTGCCCCAGAAACGTGCGCGCGCCCAGGCTATCGCGCGTCGGCTGTGTCAGGCCCTCCGGATACGGATCGCGCAAGAAACGGAAGGGAGTCAATCCGTCCAAAGACGCGATCATCGGAGTGGTGGAGCTAAAGCCGGCATCGGGGACGGAGCCGTTCGTTCCGTCGCCTCCGGTTCCAAACGGTGCGAAGAAGAGACCGGCGCCGCCGCGAATGACGGTGCGGTCGATAGGCGAATAGGCGAATCCGAATCGCGGCGCGAAATTGTTGCTGTCACGGCGGTAGGCCTGGCGGCTGTTGGGTCCGGCATACACCAATCCACCGGTGAGATTCGGAAACGATGAATTCCGCACCGGACTCGGCAGCGCCGGATCGAATCGATGGAACTGGTTCCGCTTCTCTGTAAACGGCGTCTCGGTCTCGTAGCGGAAGCCGAGGTTCAGCGTCAAGCGCCGGTTGACGCGGAAGTCGTCTTGAACATATCCGGCGTAGTAGAAATTTTGCAGCGTGTGGCCGCTCGCGATATTGACATTGCCGGTGTTTGCCGCGCCCAGCAGGAAACTGGCCATGCCGACGCCGGCGTTCTGAACCACGACGTTCGGATCGGGCCCTCGCGTCATTGCCCGAGTGAATCCGAACGTGCCCGAACCCGACGAGAGATTGAACACATTCAGCCGTTGCGCGCGACCCTCGAATCCCGTCTTCCAACTGTGCCGGCCGGCCAGCCGCGAATACGACGCGAGCAGCGAGTAACTGTTCTGCCCGGAGCGCAACATGCCGCTGCCGCTCAAGCCGGCAAAGCCTTCGATGTTCGCTTCCGGCAGGAGCGGATTCGTAAACGCGCGCGCCAGGCTCGCCGGAAGCCCGATCTGCGTTGCGTCGAAGCCCTCGCTGAAGAGATTACGCGTCCAGAAAAACCGGGCGAATCCGGCTCGGATGTTTAACACCGACGCGGCGTTCAACGTCACGGTGTGATCCATTCCGGCCGACGCATTGTTGAGCGTCACGCCTTTCAGTCCACCCGGTGTGGCGATGTTTCCGAAGGTGTCGGGCTGACCAATCGTCGACCGGTGTAGCGAAACTCTCCCGAACATCCGCCACGCTTGACTGACGTAGTGATCGAAGCGATTTCCCACGTTGGCCTGGTCAATGCGAATCGGCGCGTTGTTGATGTAGTTATTGTTTTGCGTGAACGTATCGCCGCTTGTGTTCGGCGCCGGGTAGTAGGCCGCCATGGCTCTCGCCACCGGATCGATCCGGTTGGCCGGGACCTGATTGCCGGGAAACGCATCGCGCAGAAACCGTCCCGCCTGCGCGGGATTGGGACGCGTGGTGAGCGGGTCGAAGATCAGGATCGGCTGGCCGTTCTGCGCCAGAGTGCCCGAAAAATCGCCGCGGCTCTGAAGTGCGGTCGGCACCGTCCCACGATAGATCTGGCCGCGCCGCCAACGGCTTCCCTGGTAGTCGGTGAAGAAGAACGATTTGTTTCGGCCATCGTAAAGTTTGGGCAGAATGATGGGCCCGCCGACGGCGTATCCGAACTGGTTCATCCGGAACGGAGGAATGTCGCGCCCAGCCCCCCGATTGAAGAACTCGTTCGCGTCGAAGGCGTCGTTGCGAAGAAACTCGAAGAGGGACCCGTGCAATTGGTTGGTGCCGCTCCGCGTCGAAACGTTGATGACGCCGCCCCCGAACCGGCCCCATTCGGCCGAGAGATTGCTGCTCTGCACCTTGAACTCCTGCGTGCTGTCGACGTTCGGTACCGTCGTCATTACGTTCACGAATCCGGTGGTCGTCGGGATGCCATCGACCAGCACTTCGTTCGAACGGGCGCGCCCGCCGTTGATGGAGATCATCGAGTCGTCCATCATGTTCACCGGGATATCTTGAAACTGCCCGTTGCCGGTGGGCGCCACCGCGACGTTCGGCGTCAACTGCGTCAGCCGTAGCGGACTCCGCCCGTTCAGCGGCATGTTGAGCACCTTCGCGCCGTCGATCACCTGCCCGAGCGCCGACGTGTCCTGATCGATTTGTGCCGCGGTCGCGCTGACCTCCACGGTTTCACTGACCGTGCCGAGTTCCAAAGCGAAGTCCATGCGCGCGGTTTGGTCCACCGCCAACGTCAGGTTAGTACGCGCCACGGAGCGGAAGCCGGTCTTGGTGACGCTGACGCGATAGACGCCGGGCGGCAACGGCGACAGCAAGTAAATGCCCTGTTCGTTGGTGACCGCATCCCGCTTCAAGCCGGTACTGTCATTAACAGCCGCCACGGCGACTCCGGGAATGACCGCTCCGGAAGCGTCCGTTACGGATCCGGTGATCTGGGCTGTTGCGCCTTGGCCATGCAGCGTGATGCCGGCCATGAAGATGGTCAAAAGAACGAGCCTTCTCATATCGTCTTCCTCTCCTGTTTCACGGTAGCACCGGATTCGGCATCGATTCGCGCCAGCGCGTGAACTCGCCGATCATTTCTTTGGCAAGGCCGGGGTGTTCCGTTGCCATGTCGTGCGCTTGGCTCTGGTGCAAAATCTGGGTTGACACTGGTTTGATACCGTTTCGGTCCGCAGGTCTCGATCGATCCCGACCCCAATCACGCAACCAACGCGGCTCGCCAGATCTCCGGCATCGTGGCCCCTGCCCCGCCTAGTTTGTCAAATTTAAATTGCCCTTTCTTGATCTTCTCCGCCAGCTCGATACCGCTGATCACAATGGTCGCCGACTCAAAGCTCTTGAGTCCCAGCATCGGCCGCAATCGCT
>Ga0194128_10010214_pt1 | contig 11237 bp, 8 predicted proteins | sample TA2KigCa65mmetaG_FD_148650 | JGI IMG/M metagenome (GOLD analysis project Ga0194128, IMG submission 148650) | Freshwater microbial communities from Lake Tanganyika, Tanzania - TA2015037 Kigoma Deep Cast 65m | ecosystem: Environmental > Aquatic > Freshwater > Lake | place: Tanzania: Lake...
ATTCATACAGAGCATGAAGATTATTTTTCTAAATGGCATGACAACGTCACTAAAGTCAAGATTAATGATTCAATAAATGTGTGAGAAAAAATGGCTACAGAAACTGAAACATTCATAAAAAATTTGCAAAAATCTCAACTATCTGCAGAATGCCCTCAATGTAATGAGGAATTTTCATTATCAGAAGCATTACTATTTGATGGAAGAAAAAAATTTCCTACTGAAGCAGAAGCCGTGAAGCTAGGGTGGCAAAAAGAACTTGAAAAAAAGATAGCAGAATTACAAAAGCGTCAGGTTATGGCTGATGAAGGTGCAGAAAAAAAGGCAATTGAAGTTGGAATTGGAAAGATAATTGAAAAAGTTTTACCAGCATACAAAAACTTTAACATGCCATTAGCAGATTGTAGATTTCTATCCGAGCCAATTGATATGATCGTATTTAATGGAGCGTCTGATCAAAAAATTAATCATATAACATTTTTAGATGTTAAAACAGGAAATGCAAAATTAAACACACATCAGCGACAAATCAGGGATGCAATAAAGGATCATCAGGTTAAATGTGAGGTTATCTAAGTTGGCAAATTCTTTTCCAGAAATATTTAATCAGTTTAAAACAATATTGTGTCTTTGTCCTAAATGCAATAGCATTTCAAGATTAAGTGATTTGCATTTACGTTCTAAAGGAAAAGCACCAAAAACTTGGCTAGATAATTATGAATTGTCTGTGCAGAAACTAGAAGAACAAGAAGCTAAATTTGAAGAGGAAGAAGATGAGATAAGAGAAAAAGCAGCAGAACGAGGCAGAGCTAAAGTTCCTGAAATTGTTAGGCAGTCAATGGATAAGCAATTTGCAAAATTAAACTATGATCCATATGATATCAAACCACTACTTCATCCTGTAGAATTTGCTGTATTCAATGGTATGAATAGCGGTAATATTGATAATGTGATTCTTCTTTCACGAATTTCGTCAAATCCAAACCTTCAAAATTTACAAAAGGCAGTTGCCAAAGCCATAGATGACAAGTTATACGATTGGAAGGTAGCTAGAGTTTCATTAGACGGTGATGTTGAATTTGAATAGCACACAAGAATCTTACATACGTTCTACCTCAAAACTATACACAGAAGATAGGAAGATTTTACAGAAACAAGTAGACAATGGTTACTAATATTGTTCTCTATTAAAGACAAAGCAAAAATCGAAACTGGTTTTGTAGGATCTCACTATAGAAAAAATCATGGATTGATACGCTCTTTTAGATATAGTTGGAAATACAATGTTTTAGAAATTGGGTTCAATAATGGAAAAATTATTTGGTATTATAATTTTCCAGAACGACAAGAATCTGATTTTTATTTTTCACAAAATCCAGATTCATATTTTCAAAAAAATATTTCTGATAAATTTCACAATGAAGAATACACAGAAGAATTATCTGAAGAACTTCTTTTGCAAGGCACACTCTGTTTGAATCGATTAATCGTCTATTATCAAGTCGGCGCATTTGAAAAAATGATTAAATTATGTGATAGAATTATACAAAAGAAAAAAAACGAGGGTTATCAAGAAAATTTAATTTTTTCAATGGAAGTTATGGAAAAAGCAAAAGCTTTATGTAAATTAGATAGATTTGCTGAAGTTTTAGCACTTCTTGAGAAAAATACTGGAATCTACGCAAATCACCTAAAACTTTATTCACTAATAAAAATAGGTAGGTTAGATCAAGCAATTAAATTATTAATAAAACTTACTAAACAAACAAAATACGGTCTATACATTGGAAGAATAGAATTTTCCGAAGTACATCAATTATTTGTAGAAATGTCCATCATGTCATCCTTGAAAAGATCATTAACTAATAATGAAAAAGAAATAATTGAAAAGATTATACAGTATTCAAAACTTGAAATTCCTAGTAAAATTCGAAAAGTTGCATCATTAACAAATAATGAAAAAGAAATAATTGAAAAGATTATTACAAATAAACACATTTCAAATGGAAATCATGAATTTGTTAATCTAGTAACTGAAATGGCAAAAAAGTTAACATTACATTTTGATACAGATGAATTAGAAAAAATTTATCAAACACTCACAAAAACCGAAATCCAGACTTCACGATTTCTTGCTTTTGATGAAGCCAGAAATTTTATTCAAAAACTTAATTTAGAAAATGAGACTGCTTGGAAAAAATATTGCATCTCTGGTCAGAAACCAACAAACATACCTATTAATCCGAAAAAAGAATACAAATTTGAATGGAAAAGCTGGAATGATTGGCTAGGTATTACAAAAAGAAAATACTTGTCATTTGAGGATGCCAAAAAATTTGTCGCAAACTTGAATTTGGAAAGCGAAAAAGAATGGAATTTATATCACAAATCTGGGAAATTACCAGAAAACATTCCTTCTAATCCTAAGAATGTTTACACAAGCAAATGGAAAGACTACAATGATTGGTTAGGAGTCTATGATAGGGAATATCTACCATTTGAACAAGCTAAAGAGTATGTGAGTAAATTTAATTTTGAATACCAAAATCAATGGAAAGAATATTGCTTATCTGGTCAAAAACCAAAAAATATTCCTGCAAAACCAGATATAATTTATCAAAAACAATGGACTGGCTGGGATGATTGGTTTGGTGTTTTTGAACGAGAATATTTATCATATGCAGAACAGAAAAAATTTGTATCCAGATTAAATTTCAATTCGACTTCTGAATGGACAGAATATGCAAAATCTGGTCAAAAACCAAAAAATATTCCTGCAAAACCATTTAAATATTTTCTAAAAAAAGGAATTTTTTTTGATTTGTATGATTGGATCGGACTTAATGAAAGAGAGTATTTGCCTTTCATTGAAGCTAGAAATTATGTTAGAAGTCTCAAACTAAAAAATTATGAACAATACGGTGCATGGAATAATTCTGATCAGAGACCCTCAAACATTCCTCAACATCCTAGTTATATCTATAGGGAAAAAGGCTGGTTTGGATATGCAGACTGGATTGGAATTTCACGATAAAAAATCAAATTTCTAGTTTAAGATTTCTATGTTTACAAAGATTTTGGGATAAAGTGAATTTGGGAAAAATGATTTTTTTCGAAAAACCTATTTGATGATTTATTTTTTAAATTATATTGACTGTATTTCTTGAACAATCGTATAGGACTTGGTTATTTTGTCGACTTTACATAGAATCTGGAGAAAGTCTAGGTGAAATGGCACGATTACTAGGTTATGCTGGAAAAGGTAGAAATGGAACGATAAGACAAATGTGGCTTGGAAGACTAGGAATACCAGAAGCAAAGTTAGACAAGATCTGTAATATTGTTACCATTTCAAAAACTGACGTTCTTAATCATGCTATTGATAAAAAACAATCTGAACTAATAAAAGATTGGGTGCAAGCAGTTATTCTTTTTAAAAAATTTAAAAACCCACAACCAAATATATTCACAAATTAAAAATTTGTAAAAAATGAATAATTATTATAATAATTAAACTGTAAGATCTTTTTCAATAGTCTCCTTAATTGCTGGAGAAATATGATAAACATTATAGATTTCTTCGTTAATCTGATTTTCAAGATCTTTGATTTTTTCTTCCAACAAATTTTTCATATCTGTTCCTAAATTTTTATTATATTCTTTTTTAACCGATATAATCTCATCTGTCAATTTTGTTATTTTATTCTGTCTTTCGTTGGAAATTTTTTTTACAGGAATTTTTTCAAGATATGTTTTAGATATATTAACAGTAAGATCAGATTTATTCGAAAAATTGTTTGAGTAATACCAATTAATCAACTTTGAATTTAGTAGAGCTGTGATGTATTCATTGGTAAATGATACAGATTTTTTTAAAACTATGTTATTAATTGAAGCAAAAGTATAAAATTTATTTTTATCATAAACTGCGATTAAAGGGTTATTTCCACCACTTACTCTTTGAGTAAGAATTTTATTAGATAGAAAAACTTCTTCAGGTCTTGCTCTATGTAGAAGTTCTCTATCATAGCGAATATACTTATTCTTATAATTGATTACAAATCTGCCAATGTCTTTTCCTACTATAAATGGCTTGTAAATGTCACCTCTTTTTTCATCAAATACATCTTTTTTTCTAGAGCCTACAATCCCCTCTATAATGTAATCACATAATTCTCCTAACGGGATAGTGTCTTTTTCAATTTCTTGTTTTATGAACAATGATCCTGAGTCAACCAAAATATTAAATGCATAACTTGCATTTTCATAAAACATCTTTTGTTTAACTTTATGTACATCATATTTTTCTAAAAGTAAATCTTTAACATTATGAATTATGGTAATCTCATTTGCATCACGCTTTTCCTTATCTGGTTCCTTTTGCAAAATTAAAATAATAGATGAGGCAGTTACTCCATAAAATACCCTCGAACTCAAGTCTGCGATTAACCTTATTTTACATGTTTCAAGAAGATACCTTCGTATCAGATCATAAGTGGTTGTACGAAGTATATTGTTTGGAATAATAAATCCAAGACACCCTTCATTTTTGAGAAGTGATATGCAACGTAAAAGGAATAAGGAATATAGATTTACTTTACCCGATTGAATGTTTTTTCCTTTTTTATTTTGAACTAAACCCAATTTTTTTATATATTGATCAAAAAATGCTTTTTCTTTATCAGAAAAATGCTTTCCTCTTGTAAAGACCCAGGGGGGATTTCCAATAATTATGTCAAATCCGCTCTCTTTATCATTATTCAAAATTTGATGAAACTCTTCTTTCCACTTGAATGCGAGAGGGTCATATCCTGTGTCTTCGATGATTGCATTTCCTAATCTAATATTTTGTTGCAAAATTGGCAAATGGTGTTTTTTTTCCGCTATTTTTAATAGAAGATTAAGTTGAATTATGTCCGTAGCAATTTTGTCTAGATCTACACCAAAGAGATTTTCCTTGAGAATTTTGACTTTTTTTGAATATACCCCACCTTCTAATTCTGTAGTTAATTGAGTTTGATGAAAATTGCTGTCTTTTTTGATATATTGTTCATAAAGATAATCATAGGATTTAATCAAAAAGGAGCCTGAACCACATGCTGGATCTAGTATTCTAATCTTAGAAAACTCAATTTTTTTATTTTGTAGTAAATCGCCAATAGTTTTTTTTACAATGTAATCTACTATAAAATTTGGTGTATAGAAAATCCCTTGTTTTTTTCTATGACTTACTGCAACATTGCTTTCTTTACTCTCAGTTCTAAAAATTCTCAAATATTGTTCATACATTGCTCCTAAAACATCTGCTTCTATAATCGAAAAATCATATGAGATCGATTTATCTTCCGATGTATACAATCCTTCAATAATTTTTTTTAAAACTGAATCACTAATATCTAATTCATCACACAGATTACGAGAAAACAAAGTTCCACCATAATTTTCTTCAAAATAATCAAAAATTTTTTGAAGATATTCAATTAATTTTTGTGTCTTAGACTCTTCCCATTCTCTTAGATTAGCTATAAGATGTTTTTGTTCTAAACCTCTATCTCCACAAGCACGGATAAAAATTAATCTATTCAAAATTTTGTGGACTGACTCATCTATCTCTTCTAATGATAATTTTTTCTTTGAATTATTTTTTTGAATATCAAAAACCAATTCATTTGTAAACTTTAGAAGATCACCTAAAAGCTGTTTATCAATAGGCGTTTTCTTTTGCTTTTTTGAAAAAAATTCAGCCTCTTTATCTAATATATCTAGTTCAAAGGATTTTTTTAGAAGATACGCTAATCGTTCATATTTTGATATAAATTCATCATAACTTAATTCAAAAAATTGCATTTGTGAAGGAGATTTTCCTTTTACTTCTGAATTTAGAACTTTGATTTTTTTAAAATTTGTTATAACTGCCCATGTAATTCCTTTGTTAAATGTATAGGTTGTTACTGGAACTAACCATTTTCTATCATCAATATTTTCATTGAGTGGAACTACTTTGAGTACAAATTTTGTTATGCCGTCAATTTCAAAGGCATAATCAGCTCTATCTTTTGATAATGTACTAATTGAATTAACAGTAGGATTTTTGCCCTCAAATTCCCATCCAAGACATGAAAATAGAGGAATTATGAATTCGTTTGTTGTCTTTTCTTTGTTATATTTACTAGAATCTGGTATTTTGTTACATTTTTCAACTAGTTCATTTAGAAAACCTTCCATTGATGATGATGGTTTCAATAAAATTCTGATTATGCCAATACCTAAATCCTTTGCTGGAAAATCCCTAACTCTTATTTATCAAAACAATATGAATTTCATATTGAGTAATCCAGAGAATAAATTAGCACTACAAGAATATATTGAAAAAAATAAGGAAAAATGTCAAACTCCAGAAACAGTTCCAGTTATGCTAAAAGAAGAAAGAAAAGTATTACCTGTATACAAAATTCCATTAGATTATCTTTACTTTAATATTAAAAATGGAAGATTCAAAGCAGAATATTTAGAGCTAGTTCGTAAAAATGGTGGAAAAGAGCTTGATCCAACTAGTAAGAGCGATGCAAAAAAAATTCAAAATCTACTCCTAAACTTAGATCCTATAGAAACCAAAAGAACAACACTTGACATTAAGCAACGAGGTCAATGGAATCCTGGAATAATGACGCATGATGGATTTGTAATTGATGGTAATAGAAGACTTTCAATATTACAAAATTTAGCAAAAGAAGATTCAAAATTCTCTGAAATGAAAATAGCACGACTACCTGAAACTGTAAATAAAAATGATCTCTGGAAACTAGAAGCTGGAATTCAGTTAGGAAAAGACGAAATTGTTAGATACGGTCCAATAAATGAATTATTAAAATTAAAAGAGGGTATAGATGCGGGCTTGTCCACAAATGAAATAGCTCATGCCCTATATGGTTATCAAGATGATAAAGAAATTTTAAAAAAACTCAAAAGGCTAGAACTCATTGAAGATTACCTAGAGTTTAATGGAACTCCTCAAAAATATAGTATAGCCAAAGGTAAAGTAGAGCATTTTATAGATGCGCAAAACATATTGGAATTTTTTTATGAAAGAGTGGATGATCTAGTTGAAAGAAAATTACTAAAACGTGCTATTTGGGCGCTAATTCAGAATGGTCGTTCACATCTAGAAATTCGAAAAATTAGAGATATGTTGAGATTAGAATCAGACAAGGCTTTAGAATGGATTAAAAATATTGCAGAAAAATCAAAACCAAAATCTCCTGACTTGATTATTGAACCAACCAAAACGATTGAAAATCAAGTAGTTAACACTATAGATGAAAAATCTGATGAACTTGATCAAGAAGATGACGATTCTACGCCAAATGAGATTAGTACAATGTGGATTAATGCTATTGAAGCATTAAATGTCAAGAAAAATGAGAACGACATTCCAAGACTATTAGGAAACGCTATTACCAATTTAGATGGAATTGACTATAATAATGAACAACTAATTGACAAACAATGTCAAGATTTAATTGAAAAAATTATTCGCCATGCAGAAAAACTGAAGAAAAAACTAGTTGGTCATAATGAGTTCTCTCATAATTGATGATACAGGAAGCTTAGTTTTAGAGTACGAACTAACAGGTGAGCATGAAACTGATTATGACCTGTTTGATACAGTTGATGCTGGAGAATTTAAAATAATTCAACAAAATGAAAAGAGTGTCAAATTTGCATATCCGAAAACGAGTAATAAAGTCAAATTTTTCAAAGTTGCTCAATCTATCATAAATTATTTTACCAATAATCCAAAACTAGGTCCTCTTGAAATAAGTGATGAAATTCAAAAAAATCTTGTAGAACAACAACAAGAGAAAGAGTTATTTCAAGAAGCTTTAGAAAAAGGTTCTACTATAAAAAGTAAAAAAAATCATGAACCAGTTTTAAGTTCAAATTTTAAAAGAATTCTAAAAGATTTTCAAAAAGAATCTGTTGAGCATTTACTGGTAGTAAATAACGGTGCAAATTTTTCTGTTCCTGGTAGTGGCAAAACTACTATAACATATGCAGCTATCTCAAAATGGATCGAAGATGGAATAATTGAAAAAATTATGGTCATTGGACCAACTGCATCATTTGTTCCATGGGAAGAAGAATACTTTGGATGTTTTAACACAAAACCAAAAGCATTAAGAGTTAAAGGAGATATTGCAGATATTTTAGAAAACATTGGAGATGCTTATGAATTATTTTTGCTCCACTATCAGACATCAAACTCAAAAAGAACGGAGATAATGAACTTTTTACAAAAATACAAAACAGTACTTGTTATTGATGAATCTCATAGGATTAAAAATCCTGATCTAGGCGCATGGGCAAATGCAGCATTATTCCTTGCCCAGTATGCAACTAGGAGAATTATACTATCAGGAACACCAATGCCAAACAACGCTCAAGATTTATGGACTCAAATAACCTATTTGTGGCCACACGACTCTCCATTAGGTAATCAAAGCAAGTATAATGATTCTGTAAAAAAACGTGGTCTTGGTAGAGAGCATAGAGAAATACTAAATTCTTTATTTTGTAGAATCATGAAAAATGATCTGAATTTACCTGAACCTAAATTCATCCCATATTATGTAGAACTTGGACCAACTCAAAGAGACATATACGATGTAATTGCTGCAAGAACTCTCGAAGAAATTGAAAGTTTGGAAGAACAGGCAAAACTACAACTATTTAGAATGGCAAAAATGATTAGATTACTTCAAACTGCATCAAATCCATCTTTATTGTTTGAGATGTCACATGAGTTTGATGTTAATAGCCCTCTCTTTAATTCTCCAAGGGAAATGGTAAGCGCGGAACTTGGATTTGATGTTGATTCTATAGATAACAATGATCTGAAAAGCATGCCAATTTCTGAAAAAATTATACAGTATTCAAAACTTGAAATTCCTAGTAAAATTCGAAAAGTTGCATCATTAACAAAAGATTTGGTCAATAAGGGAGAAAAAGTCTTGATTTGGAGTTCTTTTTTGCTTAATATGCGAATCTATGAAGAAGAAATACTCCAAGAATTTGATCCAATTATCATTAACGGTAAAGTTTCAAGGGATCCTGATGATCAACCAAATAGAGATGAATTAGTAAATCGTTTCAAAAACGATCCAGATTCCAAAGTACTCATAGCTACACCAGCGTCTCTTGGAGAATCTGTTTCTTTACATAAAAATGCAAAAGAAGAATCAGTTTGTAGAAATGCAATCTACTTAGATCGAAATTTTAATGGAGCACAATTCATGCAATCAGTTGATAGAATTCATAGAATAGGTATGCCAAATGATGTAACTGTTAACTATCACCTTATAATTGGAAAAGATACAATTGATGAGACAATAGATCAAAGATTATGGGAAAAATGGAATGATATGACTAGAGCATTAAACGATTCGTTTCTTCAAAACATAGATTTTGATGTTGTTAACGAATCAAAAGATGAGTTTGAAAAAGATTATGATGCTCTAGTCCAACATTTACGTGAACTTAAAAGAATTCATCATGGTAATTAGATTAAAACAGATTCCAAGACTATTGGAAATTATTAAAAAGTTTGAAAAAGACAAAAAAGCAAAACCAATTATTTCATATGTAGAGAAAACTTTCAATAACTCTCCAGTAGAAGAAGCAATATATCCAGATTTTAAAGAACTTGGAACTTTCTGTCAAAATACAGGAATTTTAAAATTTGAAAATAATCTAATTAAAATTACTCCCTTAGGTCATAAAATATTTGAAGAATTTGTAAAAAAACCAGAACTGAATTCTAACATAAAAAAGCTTTTTAGAGAACAATGTTTTTTGAGAGGGACTTTCTCAAACGATATTCAAGATGGTTTATCGAGATTTATTAAAAACGGAAATGATGTATGGGCACCATCTGACAAAGTTATTGAATTATTTAACGATAAAGTGCCCTTGCCTCTTTTGTATGAATGTGAATTACTCATATTAGTTGGCGATAGAGTAATTCTAAATCTAGAATATTCAGACAAAATTTCTATAAAGAAAATAACTAAACAAGTTCGTCTAACACAAAATCATGTTGATAATCAATTACGACATATGAAAAAAATTGGCGAAATTGCAGAAGAACTAGTCTTAAATTATGAAAAAAATAGACTTAATTCACTTGATTGTAAATTTGAATCAAATAAAATACAAAGAATTAGTCTTAGTTATGCAAATGCAGGTTATGACATTGTTTCATTTAATGGAAAAACCCAAGATGGGGAGTATGATCGATTTATCGAAGTCAAAGGTTCCTCTGGAAAAGATTTTGATTTTCATTGGTCAGAAAATGAAATAAAACATGCTGAAGAATTAAAAGACAGATATTGGCTTTATTTTGTTCCTGAAATTGATGTAGATAAAAAAACATCTAGTAAAGATCCTATAATGATTCAAAACCCTTATTCTAGTATTTTTTCTAATTCTAATTTTGATAAAGTTATTGAAGGCTATCATATTACAAAAAAATCAAACGTAGAATTGTAAATTGGTAATAATGTTATACTAAAAGATATAATCTGATAAAATATACAATGTATGAATGGGCATGGGTAGATCAGAATTAAAGATCGATGCGATCTATCAAAACGATTGTCTTAAAATGCTCAAAAAAATGAATTCCAATTCTGTTCATTTTATTATTACTTCCCCCCCTTATGCGGATAATAGAAAGACCACCTATGAAGGGATTCCAATAAAAAATTATGTCGAATGGTTCTTGCCAATTTCTAAGGAATTAAAAAGAGTTCTAAAAACAAATGGATCTTTCATTTTAAACATTAAAGAAAGAACCATTAATGGTGAAAGAGGCACATATGTTTTAGAATTAATTTTAGAAATGAGAAAACAAGGTTGGCTATGGACTGAAGAATATGTCTGGCATAAACGAAATTCATTTCCAGGCAAATGGCCAAATCGATTTAGAGATGCATGGGAAAGATGCCTGCATTTTACCAAACAGAAAAAATTCAAAATGTATCAGAATACTGTTATGATTCCTAGAGGAAATTGGGCACAAAAACGACTCAAAAATCTCTCTAATACTGATTTGATAAGAGATGAATCTAAGGTAAAAAGTGGATTTGGCAAAAATGTCTCAAATTGGTTAGAACGTGATTTTGTATATCCTACAAACGTCTTACATATGGCAACCGAATGTGCCAATGTAAATCATA
>Ga0194128_10010219_pt1 | contig 11229 bp, 8 predicted proteins | sample TA2KigCa65mmetaG_FD_148650 | JGI IMG/M metagenome (GOLD analysis project Ga0194128, IMG submission 148650) | Freshwater microbial communities from Lake Tanganyika, Tanzania - TA2015037 Kigoma Deep Cast 65m | ecosystem: Environmental > Aquatic > Freshwater > Lake | place: Tanzania: Lake...
AATGTTAGCCGCAACGATGCCCGCAAGTTCTGTGAATGGCTAATGAAGAAGTGTGGTGGCAATATCAAGCTGCGCGAGGTGCGCCTGCCCGGCGAGGCAGAATGGGAATACGCCTGTCGGGCGGGGAACACCGGGCGTTTCTGCTTCGGCGATGACGAGGAACGCCTGGCGGAATTCGCCAACATCGCTGACGCCACCTGGAAGAAGAAGGTCGGCGGTCCTAACGCCAAGGCCATCCAGGCCAGCGACGGGCACGCTTTCGCTGCACCGGTCGGCCAGTTCAAGCCCAACGATTTCGGCGTCTACGACATGCACGGCAACGTCTGGGAATGGTGCGACGATTACTTCGGCAAATACTCTGCGTTGCCCAAAGAAGGCAATGCTCGCCAGACCAAGAACCAGGGCGAGGGTCGTCCGGTGCTACGCGGCGGTTCGTGGGGGCTTCCCCCCGTCGCGTGTCGCAGCGCCAATCGCTATCTGGTGGGCGCCGGCCCGAGCCGATATGGGGCGGCTGGGTTTCGCGTGGTTGCGGTGCCGTGAGACCCCTGCGCCTGCCAAGAAATACGGACTGGAAACGCGTGCAAAAAAAATACATCACACCGTGCTGTGGAGAACTCACATGAAATCGACGATCACGAACGTTTTTTGCATCTTGGTTGGCGTTCTCGCGTGGACTGCCTCTCCAGCTTTGGGACAGGAAAAATTGCCGGATGGCTGGATTTCGCTGTTCAATGGCAAGGACACTACCGGTTGGAAGCTCAAGTCCGACACCTACACGGTGACCAGGTATGTGGACGCGAGCGGGGCCAACATCAAGGGCGGCAAGGAAACCAAGCTCGACCAGAAAACGGAGATCCAGGATGCCAAGGGCAAAGCCATCGCCGGGGCCAAGGTTGCGAAGATCGACAAGAAGGACGTGATCGTGGATACGGAAGGCAAACCGATCCCCGGCGCCAAGCTGGCCAAGGTCGGTGGTCGCAGCGCCATTGTGGACGCCAAGGGTGTTGAAGTGAAAGACGCCAAGAAGGTTCAGGAGACCGTCAAAAACCTCACCGGGGGCTGGAAGGTCGAAAACGGCGAACTGACCTGCGGGCTCGGGCCCAAGAATGTGGACCTCCACACCGAGCAGAAGTTCAGCGATTTCGAGCTGCATGTCGAATTCAAGGCCACCAGCAACAGTGGGGTCTACCTGCAAGGGCGCTACGAGATTCAGATCGACAACTCGTTTAACGTGAAACCCAAGATCGAAGAAAAGGACGGCAAAAAAGTCGAGTCATTGCCCAAGACGATGTGCGGTGCCCTGTACAGTCAGGTCGCGCCTTCCAAGAACATGGCCAAACCGCCAATGGAGTGGCAGACGTTCGACATCGCGTTCAAGGCGCCGCGCGGCGACAAGGGCAAGATCACTCAGAAGGCCCGCATTACACTCGTCTGGAACGGCGAAAAGGTCCTGGATAACATCGAGGTTCCCAACGGCACGGCTCTCGATCCGGGTCCGATTCTCCTGCAAGGCGATCACGGCAAGGTCACCTTCCGCAACATCAGGATCAAACCCGCCTCGGGAAACTAGCGTAACCCCGTTAGCCCCCACGTTATTTTCGGAGGCATCCACCATGATCCACACACTCATTCTTCCTTCTGCTTTCCTTGTCGCCGCTGCGAGCTTGCACGCGCAGGAGCTCACTGACGCCGAGAGAAAGGACGGCTTTCGCCTGCTCTTCGATGGCAAAAGCTTCGACGGTTGGAAAACGTCGGACAAGACTCCCAAGAGCTGGAAAATCGAAGAGGGCCTCCTCAAGCTCAACGGAGGGTCGAGCCACCTCTTTACCAAGGATACCTTCGAGGACTTCATCCTTCGTCTGGAATGGCGGCCGGCGAAAAAAGGCTACAACAGCGGCCTGTTCATTCGCGGCAACAACCAGATCCAGATGCAGCAGCAGAACTGCGGCCACCTCATGAGCAACACCAAGGAGACCAAGGGGGTTCCCAAATTGCACAAGGCCCCAGGGGAGTGGAACGCGTGGGAGGTCGTCTGCGTCGGCAGCAAGATCAGTCTCAAGGTCAACGGCACCCAGGCCTGGGAGATTGACACCTTCAAGGCCAAGAAAGGCCCCATCGGCATCGAGGCGGAAGGACACGCTATCGACTTCAAGAACCTGCGGATCAAGGTCCTCAAAAAAGACTGAATGCCCCGCCGCAAACATCCCGGTGACCAGAGTTCATTCCTTCCCGATCGGAAAGCACACATGACATGCTCAATTCTGCGAACGGCTTTCATCGCCCATCTAATTCTGATCGGCTGGCAAGTCAGCCCGGTCGCTGCCGGGGAACGTGACAAGATTCGCGTGCTCATTATTGACGGCCAGCACAATCACGCCTGGCGCGACACGACCGCTTTTCTAAAAGAGGTACTGGAGAAAAAGGGGCACTTTACCGTCGATGTGTCGTCGAATCTGAAGCCCAACGACAAGCCCGGCAAGGTCCCCACGGTGCCGTTTCCGCCCGATTTGACGAAGTACCAGGTCGTCATCAGCAACTACAACGGTCCCGCCTGGCCCGCGGAGTTTCGCAAGACCTTCGAGGACCACGTCAAGGAGGGGAAGCTCGGCTTCGTTCTCTTCCATTCCGCCAACAACTGTTTCACCGATTGGCCCGAGTTCAACCGCATGGTCGGCCTGGCCTGGCGCAGCCCAAAGTTCGGCGAGCGCATCTACTTCGATGAAAAGGGCAAGCAGGTCCGCATTCCCAAGGGCGACGGGGGCGGCACCAGCGAAACGAACCATCCCTATGCCATCGTGCTGCGGGACACGGACCACCCCATTTGCAAAGGCATGCCCCAGGAATGGATGCACGCCAAGGACCAGCTCATGTTCAACCTGCGCGGACCGGCCGAGCAGATTCAGGTCCTGGCCACCGCTTTCTGTCCCAAGACGATGGTACATGAGCCGACGCTCTGGACCGTGACCTACGGCAAGGGGCGCATCGTGCAGACGCCGATGGGCCATGACGTATTTGCCATGCGCTGCGTCGGCTTCATCAGCACGATGGAACGAAGTCTTGAGTGGGCGGCAACCGGAAAAGTGACAATCCAGATCCCCGAGGCGTTTCCTTCGCCGACCAAGGCCAGTCAGATCGAGACAAAGAAGAAGTGAGCCGGTTTGCGAGCAATCGACCCTGGGAGGTTGGCACAGACGCAGCCTGTTTCGGCGGCGCTGGCAGATCGAGGGCTGGCACCATCCAGATGGCAAACCCGATAAGGACCGTGCATGGAATGGGATAAACGCTAGCGTTCATAGCGTTTGGCCTCCTTTGTGAATGCACGCACGTCGGTGGCTGCCCTGCCTGGAAATACTTCAATGCGAAGTTTGCGATTGTCCAGGACTTCCACGAGCATCGTGCCCTGCACGCCGCGCATCTGGGGCGGCAGTTCGATCGCTTGGCCGTTGCTGTTCACTGAAGCGTAGACCAGCTCATATTTGACGACGCCATCTCTGGCCGCCACTTTCGCCGGGTCGGGGCCGTTGCCCTTCACGGCAAACTGGCGCGGCTTGCCGTCGAAATCGCCAATCGACACGATCACGAGCGACGGATCAACATGGTGATAGACAAACGCCAGATGCCCCATCCAGTAGCCGCGCGGATCGCGCCGATCGCCGGGATATCCGCCGCTGCCCTCGCGGAACCAGTTGCCGACCAGTCGGCCGTCGATGTCGTAGTCGATTTTGCCGAACCGCGGCTCCGTTTTCCGCGTGTTGAGCTTGAGCAACTTGCCTTTCAGCGGCTCCTCGAAGTAGTCGAACGGATCGACGACATGCACGCGCCAGGCATAGTGACCGTAGAGTTTCGGAGTAAGGAATCCCTTGAGAGTCACCTCCGTATTGATGACTGCGACGTCCAGCGATCGGCCGCCGACTTTGCCGACCACCTGACCCGCCTTCACCGGGATGCGGACATGAATGGGCGGGCCCATCTTTTTCTTCGCAAAGCGCTCTCGTGTGGCTTCGTCGAGTTGTTTCAAGATGGTCGCATCGAGCTGGGTGAGCAAATCGTAAAAAGTGTAGAACGTTCCGGTGTGTTCGATGTGCAGAGCATAGTCATCGTAGTCGCGCTTGTGTTCCGTCGAACCGGTCAATTGCGTCCGGTGGCTGACCATGACAATGTGACCATCGGCGGGCGACATCACGTCGAAGTGCGGCTGACCTTGCTTGATCGCCTTGGGGTAGAAGTAGCCATGATCGATCGGACAGACGTGGCCACCGACCATTAGCCCCATGGGCGTGATGCGCTCGATATCCTCGATCCGCATGGGCGAATGCGTGAACTTGACCGTTCCCTTGCCCACGGCTCTGCCGCGGCTCCAGAGTTGGTTGAGATCGAGTGTGCCATCGGGACGTGCTAAGGTCCCAGGCTGTGCAATCACCGAAACGCCGACCATGAATGTGGCGACCACCGCCACCGCAAACAACCGAGCACGCATCGTCCACTCTCCTTTCGTGAAAGGCTTTGAAGTCTTCATGTGTTGACGCCTCGCCGTTTTCGTTTGAAGGCAACTCGCTTTCCTTGCCTCTGTTCCCCTGGAATCGTTGCTGAAGCGGGCAGGTCCAGGGCGGCCGCAATCGTCTGCGTGAGCAGAATCAGCGTTCGTCGAAACGGCTCACGATCAGGCTTCGGCACGTTTTTAAGCAACAACCTCTCCATCGCGTCGGACAATTGGAGGCAGCGGGCTTCCAGCGAACGAGCCAAAGGGGTGAGCTTCAGCCGCACGGACCGGCCGTCCTCCTGATCGGCGTCGACGGTGAGCAAGCCCGCCTTTTGCATCCGCTTGACCATGCCGGTCATGGTGGACTTGGCAATCTGCAGATCCTCCGCGACGGCCGTCATTGAGCGATCGTCTTGCCGGAAGAGAGCAAACAGGAGGCTGCCCATCCCCGGCTTGAGGTGTACCGAAAGCCCCGCCTCATCAAGCCAGCGCTGCAGCAGCCCGATGTAAGAGTAATACGCTCGCCCGAGCAGGAAGCCGATCTGGTCGAGATTGGGCAATCCGCAAGTCTCTGGCACGGAAAACCTCGCAGACAAGATAGTTCTCTACCGAACCATCATATGTGTCGTTGTTCGACTGAGTCAAGAGAAAAATGCAGCGCCTCCAGACGCCGGCCTGAAAAAACACGTAGCCGCTTGCCATTTGATTCTGCGGACCTGTGAATGGTAGGTTTGCGATCAGCGGAAGAAATCGTACGTTACAGAAGCTGGCTTGCACACGTCGAACCCATCGACCGATGCAGGTTGGACGCTCTTCGTCCGGTCACGTCTTCGGAAATATTCCTTCATCACTTGCCATGAAGCATTGTCCACAATCTCCTGAATGGTCTGTGGAACTTGAGCGTTCCGGTGACGTCCGCCGCATGGTGAAGGCGAGCCGGCCGCCAACTCATCGCATGCGATCGAGCATTTCGCCGGGTCGCCCGATCGCCTGGCAAAGTCGCTGCAGCCAGCGTGCGGCCGGGGCGCCATCGATTGCGCGATGATCAAACGTCAAGCTGAGCCCGATCGTCTCGCCAACGACGATCGCTTCCCCGCGAACCACCGGTTCGCGAACGATGCGGCCGATCCCGAGAATCGCGGCTTGCGGAACATTGATGATCGGCGTGAAGAAATCGATGCCGAAAGCGCCAAGGTTGGTGACGGTGAAGGTTCCCCCCTGTAGCTCCTTCTGCGAAAGCGTTCCGGCGCGTGCGCGTTCGATCAACAGACGGAACTGGACTGTCAACTCCTGCAAGGAAAGCCGATCGGCATGGGCAAGGACCGGAGCCAGAAGGCCATGGTCGGTATCCACGGCGACCGCAATATGGATCGCCTCATGAAGGTGAACCTGGTCCTCTTGCCAGCAAGCGTTGAGCGGCGGACACTCCGGCAGCAAAGCCGCCACCAGCTTGACGATGATCTCCGTGTAACCTGGCACGACGGCGCCCTGGGTGTTTTCCCTGGCGTGATTGCGCCAGCGGACAAGTTCACTGGCGTTGGTCTTTGTGAAGAGTGTGACCGGGGCCGTTTGTTGTGCGCCTGCAAGCATCCGCTGCGCGATCGCCTGGCGAATCCTGGAGGCTGGCGGCTCGGGTTTGGCTGAAGCAGCCGCGACCACATCGCGTTCGCGGATGCGGCCATGACGGCCGGTTCCGGAGACGGCTGTCCAATCGACACCGAGTTCCCCGGCACGGCGACGGGCTCGCGGCGTGGCGACGGGTTGGTGTTTTTTTTGTTGGACGACGGGCGCCGCGGCGGGTGACTTATTTGTTTCGATCGCGTTTGACGAAGAACGCTTAGCCGCAAGTGGCTCATTTGGCGGCGTTTCACCGATCGCCAGCAAAAAGCCGATGACCTGGCCCACCTGGACGGCGTCGTTCGGCTGCGGGGCGTCCGGAGGAATCCACAGAATCCCGGCGTCGATCGACTCGATTTCCTGAGCGGCCTTGTCCCCTTCGAGGACGTACAGCATTTCACCCGGCGAGACCTTGTCACCGCTGGCCTTGAGCCATTCGCGAAAGGTTCCCTCCTCCATCGACCAGCCCAGACGGGGAATGGAAATAGCATGTGCCATGGCGATTACTCCTTCACCAGTTCGCGCAAGGCCGAGGTGATCTCCTCGATTCCGGGCACAACCGCTTTCTCCAGGGACGGAGCGTATGGCGTTGGCGCGAAGGCGCCGTTGAGCCGTTTGATCGGGGCGTCGAGGTCATCGAAGCCGCGGTCGGCGACCTGGGCAGCAATCTCGGACGCCAGGCTGCACGGTCCGAAGGCTTCATCGACAATCAACAAGCGCCCCGTCTTGGCAACCGATTGCAGAATCGCATCGACATCGAGCGGTGAAACGGTCCGGGGATCGATGATCTCGATGGATAGCCCTTCGCTTGCCAGTTTTTCCGCTGCCCTCTCAGCGTGCTGGACCATCAGCGAAAGAGCGACTACGGTGGCGTCCTTACCGGCTCGAGCGATGCGGGCCTGGCCGAAGGGAATCTCGTAGGGTCCTTCCGGCGCCGCTCCTTTCACGGACATCAGCTCGCGATGCTCAAGAAAAAGCACCGGATCATCGGAGCGCAGGGCGTGCGCCAGCAGACCTTTCGCATCATACGGCGTGGACGGCACGACCACGCGCAGGCCCGGAATGTGCGCGTAAATCGAATAGTACAGGCCGGAATGATGCGTGGCCGCCGAGTGGCCGATGCCGCCGCAACCGCGCAGCAGGAGCGGCATCTTCAGCCGGCCGCTGCTCATGTATTGCATCTTGGCGATCTGGTTGATGATCTCGCCGAACGAGTCATTGATGAAGTCGATGAACATGAAATCAATGACGGGACGCGTGCCCGTCATGGCGGCGCCGCAAGCGAGCCCCACGAAGCCGCGTTCGCAGATCGGTGTGTCGCACAGGCGCTCCGGCCCATATTTTGCGAACAGTCCCAACGTGGTCCTGAAGTTTCCACCCCGAACGCCAATGCCTTCGCCCATGACAAAGATGCCCGGGTTGGCTGACATCGCATGATCGAGAGCTTCGAGCGTGGCGGCCACGAACGAGACCTCGCGAGAGGCGAGGGGCGAGGGGTGAGAGGCGAGGGGCGAAAGCCCGGAGCCGGCAGGTTCCGCTTCTCGCTCCTCGCCTCTCGTCCCTCGTCCCTCGCCTGCATAGACGTGAGCCCTTGCGGACGCGGGATCGGGGATGGGGCTCGATTCCGCGAAATCCCTGGCCTGGCGAACCATGTCCGCGACCTCGGCATCGATTCTTTCGAACTGCTTTTGCAATGCCGGGCGCTGTACGGCGACGCGACGAATGGGACAGCGGTCTCTCCAGGCGGCAACGTCCTCGCGGGTCCGATAGGTGAAGTCGCCCATCCCCTCGGCGTGGGCCCGGGTGCGATAGGTCTTGCATTCGATGAGCGTGGGCCCTCCGCCCGCTCGCGCTCGCTCGATCGCTTCACCGGCAACCCGATGGATTTCGACAACGTCATTGCCATCCAGCTCGAAGCCGGGGATGCCATAAGCGGCGCCACGATTGCCGACGCTGGGGTTGCCGCTGGCGTAGGCGAAAGGGACTTCGGTCGCGAACTGGTTGTTTTCACAGACGAAGAGCACGGGCAGTTTCCAGATGCTGGCCATGTTGAGGCCTTCATGAAAGGCGCCGTTGTTGACGGCGCCGTCGCCGAAAAAGGCGACCGCGACAGCCCCGTTTTTGAGGAGCTTGGAGCTGTAACCACCTCCGCAAGCTTGAAGGATGCAGGGACCGACGATGCCACTGGTCCCCATCATGCCGATTTCCGGCGCGAACAGATGCATGCTGCCGCCGCGTCCGCGCGAACAGCCAGCCTGACGGCCAAAAAGTTCAGCCATCAGGTCGCGCGGCGGCATGCCCTTCGCCAGAGCGTGCCCGTGTCCACGGTGCGTCGAAAAGACCGGATCGCGTTCGGTCAGGTGTGCGCACACCGCCGTCGCGATTGCTTCCTCGCCGACGTACGTATGGCACGCTCCGTGAATCAGTCCGCGTTGATGGCACCGCGCGAGTTCTTCCTCGGTTTGTCTGATGATCTGCATCGTGCGATACAAACCGAGAATCTGCTCGTCGGTCGGATGTCCCAGGTTAGTCATAAGGCTACTTTTTCTCGGTTAGAAATGTTTGCACGGTGCGTTGTTCATGACCGGGGGTGCCGCCCGCGTTCATGGCCATGTTGCCGCCGTCCATCGGGATGATGGCGCCGGTGATCCATTCGGACGCATCCGAGGCCAGGAAAACCGCCAGGCCCATGATGTCTTTGGGCTTTCCCAGACGCCCTGCGGGAATGCCGCGCAAAAAGCGACCTTCGAGCGTCGGGTCGTCCCGCATGCGCGCGGTCAGGCTGGGGTTCACGACCTGCGCGGGGGTTACGCAATTCACCCGTACTCCGCGATAGCTCCATTCGGTGCTGAGTTCCCGCGTCATCTGAATGACCGCTCCCATCGCCATGCTGTAGGCGATGTGGCCTCGCCCGAGCGCCGTCGAACTGGCGAGCGAGCCGATGTTCATGATCGAACCGCGTCCCTGGGCAAGCATGCGCCGTCCCGCCTCCTGGCACATGGCGAAACGACCGACGACCAGGTTTTGCAAGACGCGATGCAGGTCCGCAATCGTCAGGTCCTCGGGTCTGGCGAGATGCCCGTCGCCGGCGATGTTGCCCAGGAAATCGACCCGGCCGAACACGGCATCTACCTGCTTGAACAACTCGATAATGGCCGCGGGATCGGAAACATCGGTGCCGGCCGCCAAGGTCTTTCGCCCAAGGGAACGAATCTGTTCGGCCGTCGCCTGGGCGCCGGCCAGGTTGCGATCCACCAAAACAACATCGGCATCGTGCTGGGCAAGAGCCAGGGCGGTCGCCTGTCCGAGACCTTGAGCGGCGCCGGAAACGACAGCGACTTTACCTTGCAAGGAAAACAGACCGCTGATCATGGATTGTTAATCCTCTGTTTGGGGTGAGCACCTGCGGATTCATATCGCCTGTAGTCGGTTAGTGCAAGACGATCGCTCGCCCGGGGCCGCCGTGACAATCGCGCACCTTGATCGGGGCAAACAGAAAATACGCATTTCGGGGAATGCTTCTGACGTTGATCAACATTTCGACGCCGACCATCTCGTTGGAACCAAGGGCCCAATACGTCATCAGAGCGCGACCCGGTTCGACACCTCCCAGGTCCGGCGCGTCGGAGGCGACACAGCGAATGCCCTTCGATTTCAAATAGAGAATCGCGTCCGGTCCGGGCGCCGGCCAACCTTCCACTTTGCCGTTCAGCGGGTCCAGCCACATCGCGGCATTTGCGGATTGCGGCCAGCCGCTCTTTGGTTTCGAAGAGGGAATGAGGAATTTGTCGTTGTAACCGGTGTGGAAGATGACAACGTCGTCTGTCTTCAATGGCCCATTCTTGGCTTCATACGTTTTGATGTGATCGGGAGTGATCTCGGGGGACATTGGCCAGTGTTGACGTTTCGTGGCGCCGACCAGGGATCGCACGTCGATGACGCGAGCCTCACCGCAGGTCCAGGACAGAGGCACTTTTTCGGTGGTCATCGAGCTGGCGCCGCGCTTCCCGTATTTCTTTTCGTAGTCCGAGAGCCAGCCACGAACTTCGGCGGAATACTCGGGCTGGGTTTTCTCCGGGGGCAAAGCGTAACTGGGGGGCACCAGATGCGTCCCTGCCATGCTGTCCATCAAATGCGTGTGGTGCCACAGGTCGAGATACTCGGAGTAAAGAAAATCGACCTTCAAATAGACCTGCCGATGATTTCCCGTACCGATGCCCGGCGAGGTGAGCGGCAACTTTGGCGAAAGAACAGGGGAGAGATCGATGGCTCGCTTGTTCCGGCACGAGTCGATCAATCGCTTCGGCAATTCGCCGCCGACAATCGAGAAGGCGCGCCCTTCCGCGTATGGACCGCCTTCGTGCCGGGGAAACAGCATGCAATAGAACGCCCCGGTCGCCGGCAGTGATCCGAGGTTGGTCGCTCCCTCGGTCCAGATCATGCCGTACTTGAGCCCTGAATAGTGCGTCGGTTCTGCGAGATCAGGCAACGGCCCCATGCTGGCGCTATCGATGCCGAGCGCGAGCACGCCCCGCTTGCCTAGAAACTCCATGCATTCCGGATCGGGACCGGGATAGCCCGGAGCCTTCACATCCAGAACATCGGCGATGAAGCGACGACCGGCGGGCAACGGGCGGTAGTATTTGTCAGAATAGTCGCTGCGAAACAGCACGACATCGCCGAACTTGACCTGCCGATGCTGCTTCTCGAACCGCTTCACATGCTCGATTTTGACCAGAGGGCTTTCCCCCTTTGGCGCCTTGTCGAGCAAATCACGGATATCGACGACGCAGGCTTCGCCGCCGAGTTGCCACGGTTCGATCTTGTCGGTGTAGGCAAGTCCGAGCGGCCCCGATTTCTCGCGCTTGAGATCGGGACGCGCGACGGAGTGAGGCGGCGTGTCGATTTGCGTGCCGGTGTTGCCGTCGATGAGAAGAACGTCGATGTTGTAGGCCGAATCGGGGCCGATCTTGCGTTCATGCTTGATCGAGAAGCGCGGGAACGGGTGCGACGGCCAGGTGCAGGGATACTCCGGAGCGACGAGGAGGGAATGATCCACGAAGCGATGAGCCTTGAGCTGATCTTGCGCTCTTGCACAGAGCGATGCCCACGTCAAGCACGCAAAGACAGTC
>Ga0194128_10010222_pt1 | contig 11226 bp, 9 predicted proteins | sample TA2KigCa65mmetaG_FD_148650 | JGI IMG/M metagenome (GOLD analysis project Ga0194128, IMG submission 148650) | Freshwater microbial communities from Lake Tanganyika, Tanzania - TA2015037 Kigoma Deep Cast 65m | ecosystem: Environmental > Aquatic > Freshwater > Lake | place: Tanzania: Lake...
GCCGCATGGCCGGCTGCGCTACGCCGATCGGCTTCGCCGGCCACGCTCCAACTAGCGCAACGGCCAACTCTGAACTAACATTCTATCTGGACCACTCGATGGGGGCCGATCACTGCGACGGCAAGAACTGGGTCGGCTGGCCCTGCGACGAAGTCGCCGAGAAGCTGCGCGACGAGTTCGTGCGCGAGCGTGACGAAGCCAAGCGCTAGGTTATCCTGGACAAGCTGAACGCGCGGCTCTGGGAGGTCGTCCCCCTGGTGCCGCTCGGCCAGTACAGCCAGCCCTTCGCGTGGCGCAAAAACGTCACCGGCGTGCTCAAGACCAGCATCCCAGTCTTCTGGAACATCGACAAGTCGTAACGCTTCGAACTCCGAGGGAGGGTGTCATGACGCGTACGTTGCTCAAGCTTCTGGCGGGCGGCGCGATCGCAGCCGTCTGCCTTCTCTCGGGTCCGGCTTCGGCGCAGAAGGTACTGAAGGTGGTGCCGCGGACCGAGGTCAAGGTTTTCGATCCGCACCAGTCGGGCGTCAACGAGACGACCATGCATGTGGCGATGGTCTACGACAGCCTGTTCACATGGGATCTGAGCCTGGTGAGCCGGCCGCAGATGGTCGGCGACTACCAGATCTCGCAGGACAAGCTGACCTACACCTTCAAGCTCCGCCCAGGGCTCAAGTTCCATGACGGTACGCCGGTGACGACCAAGGACGTGGTCGCCACCTTGCACCGTCAGTTCAAGCGCGACACGCAGATCGGCAAGCTGGTCGAGCAGGTTGCGGCGATCGAGCGCGTCGACGACCAGAGTTTCGCGCTCAAGCTCAAGGAGCCTTTCGGGTTCGTCGAGTATCTGATCAGCGGCGCCAAAAGCGTCGACGGCGGCATCCTGCGCGAAAAGGAGGCCCTGGTCGATCCGTTCACGCCGATCACCGAGTACATCGGCTCCGGACCCTTCGTCTTCAACAAGGCGCAGTATGCGCCGGGCGCCAAGCTGGTCTACGAGAAGAACAAGAACTATGTGCCGCGCTCGGAGCCGCCCAATGGCTTCTCCGGCGGCAAGGTAGTGAATCTCGACCGGGTCGAGTTCGTTGTCATTCCCGACACCGCCACGGCCTATGCTGCGCTGCGCTCGGGTGAGGTCGACTTCCTCGACGCGCCGTCTCTCGATCTGATCTAGACGGTCGAGAAGGATCCGAACATCGTCGTCGGCGAGGTGTGGCCGATCGATACCTATGGTGTGATCCGCCCGAACCACCTGCACCCGCCCTTCAACAACGTGAAAGCCAGGCTCGCGCTCGCCCACATGAGCAACCAAGTCGACTACATGACCGCCGCCTATGGCGACAGGAAGTGGTGGATCGAGTGCTACGCCTTCTGGGTCTGCGGCACGCCGAACGGCACCGAGGCGGGTTCGGACAATTTCCGCAAGCCCAACATCGAGCTCGCCCGCCAGCTGGTCAAGGAATCCGGCTATGACGGGCGCAAGCTCATCATCATCGGCGGCGCCGACATCCCCGCCTACAACGCGATGAGCCTGCTGACCGCCGAAAAGATGAAGTCCATCGGCTTCAATGTCGAGCTGCAGATGACTGACTGGGGCAGCGTCGCCGGCCGCCGGGCCAAGAAGGACGCGCCCGAGCAGGGCGGCTGGAACATCTTCCACACCACGGCCAACGGCGCGCATCTGGCGAGCCCGATCACCAGCCCATCGACGATCATGACCTGCGACGGCAAGAACTTCGTCGGCTGGCCCTGCGACGAAGTGGTCGAGAGGATGCGCGACCAGTACATGAAGGAAGGCGACCCGGCTAAGCAGAAGGCGCTGGTCGAGCAGATGCACAAGCGGCTCTGGGAAGTGATCCCTTATGTGCCGCTCGGCCAGTTCAAGCAGCCCTTCCTATGGCGCAAGAACGTGACCGGCGTGGTCCGTGCCGGCACGCTGGTCTTCTGGAACATCGACAAGAGCTGAACCGACAATGAACGACTTCCAGACTCTCCGCGCCTCCAACGGCGAGGCGCGGATAAGGGCTCTCGCGCTCGGCGCCGGCCCGCTGGTGATCATGATGCCCGGCCTCGGCCGCGGGCCCGACGACGTGGTGCCGCTCGCCCGCTCGGTCGCCAAGGCCGGGTTTCGTGTCGTGCTGCCGGAGACCCGCGGCATCGGCGAGAGCAAGGGGAAGATGGAAGGCATCACGCTCCGCGATCTCGCCGCCGATGTCGTCACGGTGATCGAAGCGGCTGGCGGCGACAAGGCGCTCCTGGTCGGCCACGCCTTCGGCAACCGCGTCGCGCGCGCCGTTGCAGCTTTCTATCCCGAGCGCGCGGCGGCCGTCGTCTGCCTCGGCGCCAGCGGCAAGGTCGCGCCCTCGCCCGAGATCCAGGCGGCGATCGACCGCGGCAAGGACAAGACCGCGACGCGCGAGCAGAAGGCCGAGGCGCTCCGCATCGCTCCTTCGGACCGGGCCGCGACGTCACGCTTTGGCTCGATGGCTGGAACGAGGAAGTCATGAAGACCTGCCTCGCCGCCGCCTCGGCGACGCCGATCGCCGAATGGTGGACGGCGGGCAAGGCGCCGGTGCTGATCATCCAGGGCCTCGCCGACGTCGCAGCCGTGCCGGCGAATGGCCGCATGCTGGCCGAGGAGCTGGGTGCGCGCGGCCGGCTGGTCGAGCTCGAGGGCGTCGGCCATTCGATTCCGGTCGAGGCGCCCGAGGAGACCGCGGCGGCGCTGATCCCCTACCTCAAGGAACAGGCGCAGCGGAAGGCGGCGTAGCCGCCTACTCGTTCTTGGCGAGGTGGCGGTCGAGGAAGCGCCTGATCCCGTCATAGGCGGCGCGGCGGTTGTGCGCGCGCAGATAGCCGTGCCCTTCGTATTTTAGTTCCTGGTACTCGACTGTGCCGCCGCGCCCCTTGAGGAAGGCGACGATCTGGTCCGACTCGCTCTTCGGCACGCGCGGGTCGCGATCGCCATGGGTGACGAAGAGCGGCACCTTGATGCGGCCGGCGCGGCTGATCGGGGAAAGCCAGCGCATCAGGTCCGGGTCTTCCAGCGGGTCTCCATACTCGGCGGCACGGTGGTCGCGGCGCCAGGGACCGGTGTTGCGCAGCAGCGTTTCGAAGTTCACGACGCCGAAGACATCGACGCCGGCCTGCCAGAGATCCGGCTGCTCAGCCAAGGCCGAGAGCACCATGAAACCGCCATAGCTTTCGCCGAGGATCGCCATGCGCTGCGGATCGAGGCCCGGCTGGCGCCTGAGCCAGCGCCCGCAAACCTCAAGGTCGCGCACGCTGTCCATGCGCCGCTCGCGGTCGTCAAGGCTTGCGTAACGCCGTCCATAGCCGGTCGAGCCCCGCACATTCGGAGTGAACACGGCGTAGCCAGCCTCGACCAGATTCTGCACGTCGTAGCGGAGGAAGGCCTTCATCTGCCACTCCGGCCCGCCATGCACCATCATCGCCACGGGCCAACCCCGCGCCGGCGGCGCCCCGCGCGGGCGATAGAAGAAGCCCGAGAGCCGCACGCCATCGAAGCTTGCAAACCTCACCAGCTCCGGCTCGACCAGGTCGCCGGCGAGCCGGCCGGCGGGTTCGTCGGCCATGACGCTTCTCACCGTGCCTGCCGCTACGTCGAGGAGCCGGATGCGGCTTCCGGCGGTCGGCGTCGAGAAGGCATAGGCGAGCGTCCCGCCGTTCGGCGACCAGGCGATCTCGCTGATGACGCCGCCCGGCTCGATCGCGGTCGGCATCGGCCTGCCGTCGGCCGACAGGAGCTCGAGCCGGCTGAATCCGTCACGGTTGACGACTGCAGCGATACGACCATCCGGCGCCAACGCCAGGGACTCGACATCGGCTTCCGGCGCGTACAGCCAATCGATCCGGCTATGGGCAACGAGGTAGCGGCCGATTCCCAGAAAATCGCGCTCGCCATCGGCCGAGAAGTAGAGCGCGCTGCCGTCCTTGCTCCAGCGGAAGGCCATGGACTTCGCCGTTCGTTCGGCGATCCTGATCGGCTTGCGCTCGCCCGAGCGCAGATCGAGCAGGCTGATGTCGGTATTGAAGTGCGACAGATCCTCGATCACCGGCAGCAGGTTCCCGTTCGGCTGCACACCGCCGGTGCTCAGCGTCTGGCCATCCTTGAGCAGGGTCTCGACCTTGCCGCTGGCGAGATCCATGCGATGCAGGTCGAAGCGGGACGGGTCGCGGGCATTGGCGGCGTAGAGGATCGCCTTCCCGTCCGGTGTCCAGGTGCCGAAGGTATGGATGACGGAAGGTGCGTCGGTGAGCTGCCGCGCCTCACCGCCGGCGGCTGGAACGAGCCAAAGCTGCGCATGCTCGTCGCCGCCGGCATCGACGGACAGGATCGCCTGCGATCCATCCGGCGACAGCCGCGCCTTCATCACGCGCTCGTTTCTGACGAAGGAGAGACGGCGCGGCAAGCCGCCGTCGAGCGGCACGCGCCAGGCCTGCATGAGGCCGTCGCCAGGGCCGACGCAGAGAAGCGCCGATCCGTCCGGTGTGAAGGCCGGCTGGGAGAAGCCGTCGAGGCCGATCAGCTCGTCGATCGCGACCGCCATGGCTCAGGCGCTCGGTCGGCCGAAGCGGAGTGCGCGGTCGCCCTTCTTCGCGCGGTGGTTCGGCATGATCAGGTAGCAGTCGTCATGCGGCGTGGTGACGGTCTCGCCGCCGTCGGTGGCGATCGGCGAGCCCGCCTTAGTGAAGTGCTCGAGGCCGATGAACTCCTTCACGAACCTGAACTCCGAGGTCTTCGCCGTGTAGCCGCCGGAGACATCGACCATCTTCTGCGGCTCCGGCGCCTTCTCGTGGACGTGCTTCATCACGGTCTCGTCGTCGATCGCACCCGTGACGCCGAGGAAACGAAGCGCGGTGTCGAGCGCGACGCGAGCCGCGTTCGCCTCCCAATGCTGGCCGCACTCGACCAGAATGGCGGTCTTCGCGTTCGAGCGGTCGTTGAAGGGCGTGTACTCGATCAGGCGCTTGCCCTGTATGTGCCCCTGGCCGGCAACGATCCAGGGCGGCACGCCGACCTTGAGCGCGAGCTTCCGCTCCTTCTCAAGGCCATGGACGATGGTGAGCGCCGTCGATCGCGTGCCCATGGAGTGGATATCGAGGAGGAAGTCGACCTGGTCGAAGACCGGCCTCAGCTCGCGGGCGCGCTTGAGCTCGGCGGTCTGCTCCGATCCGTCAAGCCGGCTCTCGACCCAGACGCGGTTGAAATCCTCGTCGACGAAGCGCGAGGCGTGCGGTTTCGCCGGATCGAAACGCCGATAGGCACCGACATTGACGAAGGCGAGCGTCATCCTGCCCTGCTTCGGCCGAAGCCCCAGCGAGAAGATCTTGTCGAGCGCGATCGCCCCGCAGATCTCGTTGCCATGGGTCAGCGCGTTCACCATCACATGCGGCCCGGGCTTGCCGGAGTCGAAGCTGTGGGCGTAAGGGATGCCGTGCGTCCCCCGGGCGAAGCGGGAGATGTCGGGGGCGGTAAGCTCGATGGCGTCCTGGGGCATGGCGGCTCTCAATGGTCTGAACCAAGGCGCCCCGACTCTACAGGCTCCCCGCCTCAATCGAACAGGCGTTCGGGGTCCTCCGTGTACCGGGCGAGCTTCTTGCGGTCGATCTCGACGCCAAGGCCGGGGCGGTCGGGGATCTCAAGCCATCCCTCCTTGTCGAGGGTGAAGGGCTCAACGGTGATGCCATCGACATACGGGCTGCCGCCGATGAACTCGACCAAGTCGGTCTCGGGGAAGGCCGTCGCCATCTGCAGGTCGGCGGCGACGCCGAGCGCGGTGTTCCAGCCGTGGCCGATGTACTTGACGCCGAAGTCATAGGCGATCCAGGCGATCCGCCGCTGCTCGGAAATGCCGCCGACTTTGGTCACGTCGGGCTGGACGATATCGAGAGCGCCGCGTGTAAGCCAGGGGATGAAAGCCTGGCGGCGGGTCAGCACCTCGCCGCCGGCGATCGGCACGGGGCTCCGCCGCCGGAGCTCGCAAAAATCGTCGATCGCATCGGGGCGGAGCGCCTCCTCGAACCAGCCGACCTCGAAATCTTTCAGCATCTCGGCGGTACGCAACGCCCATTTCAGCCCGTGCGGCCAATAGGCGTCACTGGCCCCCGCATCGACGAAGAGCTTCGACTTGGGTCCCGCCGCCTCTCGCGCCGCCTTGACGATCGCCTCGTCCAGCTTGCGGTCGAGCGCACGCCCGAACGGTCCCCAACCGATCTTGAAGGCGGTGAAGCCTTTGCCGCGGTACTTGGCGACGACATCGCGCATCTTCTTCGGCTCCTCCATGAGGAGCGAGCAATAGGGCTGCACGCGCTCGCGATGCCGGCCGCCGATGAGCCGGCTGACGGAAAGGCCGGTTACCTTGCCAAGGATGTCCCAGAGCGCGATGTCGATACCGCTGATCGTGTGCGTGAGAGACCCGCCGCGGCCCATCCAGAAAGTGTTCTGGTGCAGCTTATCGGAAACGCGCTCCGGCTGCAGCGCATCCTCGCCGGCATAAAGCGGCTCCAGCACCTTGAGCGCCGCAGCGACAAGGCGGGCATCGGTGAAGACGCTGCCGAAGCCCGTGACGCCGGCATCGGTGTGGACCGCGATCAGCGCGTGGATCGAGTCCTCAGGCTTGATCTCGGCAGACCAACCGCCCTTCGGGCTCTCGCCGAACAACGGCACCGAGCGAATGCACCTGATCCTGACGCGCGGAGCGCGGCGGCGGGTGGGAGAACGAGACTTGGCTGCAGCCATCGGCCTTTCCTTCTCTGCCGGCATGCGAAGGCTCATCGGCGCAGAGGCTCGACGCAAGTCAAACGAAAGGAGCGAGGAACGTCTCCGCTTCGAGGGATCAGGATGTGGCCCTGGCCGAAGAGATGATCGAGCGGACCGCCGCGCCGATCTCGTCGGGCAGGACCGGCTTGCTGATCACGGTGTCTATTCCGGCCTTGCGAAGCGAGACATCCTCCTCCGCCGAGATGAAGCCGCTCAGCATCAGGATCGGCAGCTTCGGCTGCAGCTTCTTCATCTCCTTCGCCAGAGCCTCACCCGGCACCCGCGGCATGGCGCGGTCGGTGATGACGAGGTCCCAATCACCCGGCTTCTCGCGGAAGGCTGCGAGCGCAAGCAGCGGCTCGGCAAACGCGTCAACCGAGTATCCCAGCCGGATCAGGATGTCCTTGGTCACGGCGAGGAGCGCGCGGTCGTCGTCGACGAGCAGGATCTTTTCCTTGCCGGCTATCGGCAGCGTGCTCGGCTTCTCTTCCCTGGCGGGAAGCGCCGCGACGTCGATCAGCGGGAGGTAGACCGAAAAGGAGGTCCCCGCACCCAGCACGCTCTCAATCGCGATGACGCCTTCGTGGTTGCGGACGATGCCCTGCACGGCAGCTAGCCCGAGGCCGGTTCCCTGACCCACCTCCTTGGTCGTGAAGAACGGCTCGAAGATGCGCGGCATGGTCTCTTCGTCGATGCCGACACCGGTGTCGCGAACCGCGATGCGAGCATAACGTCCGTCGGCAAGCGTGCCCGACTGGCCGCGAACCGGGTTCCGTGCCGAGCTCGACTTGGGGAAAGCCGAGTCCTGCCCTTCGCCGGCCCGCGCCTGCACAGACTGAACCGACACTGTGATCTGGCCCTCCTTGCTGCCGATCGCCTGCGCGGCGTTGAGGCAGAGATTCAGCAGAACCTGGTGGATCTGAGTTGCATCGCCCGCGACCAGGCACTCGTCCATGCGCTCGAACTTCAGCGAGACGTTGGAAGGCATCAGCGGATTGACGATCGTCAGGCTGTCCTTGACCACGGCGCCAAGCTCGAGCGGCTTGCGCTCCGACTCGGCGTTTCGGCTGTAGGTGAGGATCTGACGCACGAGGTCCCGTGCGCGTGTGCCCGACTCGATGATCTGGCGCAGCCGCTCGTAGCCAGGGTCCTCCTTCGGCGTGTCGATCATCAGGAGCGAGGTATTGCCGAGGATGCTGCCGATGATGTTGTTGAAGTCATGCGCGATGCCGCCGGCGAGCGTACCGAGCGCCTGGGTCTTCTGCACAGCGTGGTACTTCTCGCTCAGCTGCGCGCGCTCGGCCTCCGAGCGCACGCGCTCGGTAATGTCCTCGTAGGTCTTGACGAAGCCGCCGGTCGGAAGCGCGGTGACGACGGTCTCGACCACGCGGCCGTCGGGAAGGCGGCGTTGCTGACGGAAGCTTCCCTTCTTGTCGCGGAGGAGCTGCGAGATGGCACCGGCCTGCGACGCCACGAGCGCATCCGGCTCGCCCGGACCGAAATCGCCGCGCAGCGCGGCGAAGCGGGCAATGTCGTGGTACTTGCGCCGGGGATAAACGAAGCCGTCAGGGAACTTGTTGACCTCGATGTAGCGATCATTGAATAGCAGCAGCGAGAAGGAGCCGTCGAACACGACGATGCCCTGCTTCATATGATCGAGCGTGGTCTGTAGCAGCGCCAATTTCTGATTGATGAGTTGCTCGCGCTCCTTGAGCTCGGTGATGTCGGTATGCACGCCGACGATGCGGCCGTCGCTCAGACGGCGTTCGCTGATCTTCAGCCACTTTCCGCCGGCGAGTTCGCTCTCGAAGGTCGAGTCCGCCTCGCGTCGCTGACGCAGGCAGGCCTCGATCCAGGACTCGACCTGATCGGTCGGAATCGGCAGACCGTTCCGGACCGAGGCGAGCAGGAGGTCGCGGAAGTGGACGCCGATGGCGAAGACCTCGGCCTGCGACGGGTGCAGCTCGACATAGCGCTTGTTGAACAGCGCGACCGTATCGTCCGGATTGTAGATGATGAAGCCTTCGGAGATGCTGTTGATCGCGAGCTCGAGCTCGTTCCGGGCCGCAATTGCCGCCTCGGCCGACGTGGCCGCAGCGACCACGGCCTGGTGCGTGCGCACGGTCTGGATGAACAGCATGACGAAGACGGCGAGACCTCCGGCGAGCGTCAGAACAAACAGGCTGAGGAGCTGCAGGTAGAGCTCGCTGTGGCGCTGTCGGGCGCCGCTGACCTCGTTCGACTCGTAGAGGAGCGCGTGCCGCATCAGATCCTGCAGCGGCGCCCTGAGGCCATCGAGCCGGTCGTCGAGGCTTTCGAGCACCTCCTTCGACAGCGCCTGCAGTCGGCCGACATCGGCCTCGACTTCCTCGAGCGTGCGGACCATGGCGCGGACCGCTGGCACGACGCCCTCCAGCTCGCGCAAGCCCGCCGTCTGAGAGCCGCTCAGCATCGGCGGCAGGCGGCTCCAGAAGATCTCGAATCGCTCCTGGGTGTCGTCGGCGCTGTCTTTGGTCGGCTGGAGAGCGAAGGCCTTCAGCGACTCCATCAGGCGATGGAACTCGATGTTCGCCTGGGCGACAAACCAGATGCTGATGCGGCTTTCCTTCTCGACCAATGCCCGCTGCTGGATCAAGCCCTGGAAGATGAAGAAGACTCCGATGAGAAATGCGCAGAAGGAGACGACGAGCACGCCGTACCTGATCAAGGGCCAGCGTACCTCCTCCATTCCGCCGGAAACGGACGTCGTCAACACGTCAGTCTCACGAGCGGCACGAGCGGCGCTACTTCACCCGCAGCTCCTTGACCTGCCAGACCCACTTCGACTGCGTCTCCTTGTTCTTGAGCACGGGGAAGTCGTCCTGCGGGTAGATGATCCAGAGCGGCCCCTTCTCGCGGACTTTCAGGAGCTCGCCGTTCATGCGATAGGCGAGGATCACCGGATAGCGCTGGAAATCGGCGATCGGGATCTCGACCTTGTAGTCGTTTAGCGCGACGGCGATGACGGCGTCGCCGGACGCGCCAAGGCGTTCAAGCAGCGTCTTCAGCATGATGCCTTCGAACTGCGGCGTGCCCTCGGTCCAGGCGGTCGACGTCTTCGTCTTCACGACGCCGATCGACTCCAACAGAGCCAGATCGAAGGTCGCCTTTTCGCCGTCATTGGTGACTTTGATCTTGCCGGTCACCTCGAGCAGCGGTCGGTCCTTGGGCTTGGCGAGCGGCTGAGCCAGCGCCGGAGCGGCGGCGAAAGCGGCAAGCGCCACTGCCCCGAGAATGGCGCCAAGGGTCGATCGCAGAACTGACATGGGTCCTCTCCGTTGCTCAGGGATGATGTCGCTGGCTTCAGCGGAATGAGCACGATTTGCCGTCACTTGTCGCTCGCCGACGCCGTCTGCCGGCGGGAGAGCGGCTCCGGGGCCTGATGATAGATGATCGCCGCAACCAGCGTCAAAACTCCCAACAGCAGGAAGAATGACGCGTAACCCGCAGCAACGCTTCCGCTCAGGGTTTGGACCAGACCAATCACCTCTCCTGAACCGATCTGCAGGGCCGCGGTGCCGCCCATCAGCACGGCGTTCAGCGTCGTCGACCCGCGGCCGGAGAGCTCCGGGGGAACCAAAGCGACGCCGTGCGCCATCAGGATCACGCTGTAGGCACCGATGAAGCAGATGGCGACCAGGAGAATGATGGTGGTCCAGAGCGAGGCCGTCGCTACCGTCGCGAGCAGAAGCATGAGCGCCGCCGAGGCGACTCCGCCGAGAACGACCACCGGGCGGAAGGCTCCGACGTAGCGCTGGATCGGGCCGTAAGCGAGCGTCCCGAGCACGAGCGCGATCGCCATGATCGACAGAAGGTTGCCGCGCGTTACGCCGTCGAGACCGTAGACATCGTGCAGATAGGGGCCGCCCCAGAGGCCGACAATAGTCACGATCGAGGCATAGCCGATGCCGATCATCGGCATGACATAGAGGAGACCCGGAACGCGGATGACGTCACGCATGCCGCGGATCGAGTCACCCAGCGTCTGCGGACGAGAAGAGTGCCCGGCACTCTCATTCGGCGAGTCACGCACGATGAGCAGGAACAGGATCGCAACGACACCGGTCGCGATGCCGAGAACGATGAAGGTGGTCCGCCAGCCGATCCAGTCGTTCGCCGCCGCGAGCGGCAGCGTCGCGAGGAGACTGCCGACATTGGCCATCGCAAACAGCAGCGTCATTGCCTGAGTGAAGCCCGACGGCGAGTGCCAGCGCGAGAGCACGACGAGCGAGCCGACCATGCCGCCGGCGAAGCCGAGGCCGATCAGGAAGCGGCCGGCGACCAGGGAGCCGATCGAGTGCGAGGCGGCGAATATCAGCGAACCCGCGACGGCGAAGATCAACATGCTCGACAGCACGTGGGGTGGGGCACGGTTTCCTGAGACAGCGCACTGCGCTACCGAT
>Ga0194128_10010223_pt1 | contig 11224 bp, 10 predicted proteins | sample TA2KigCa65mmetaG_FD_148650 | JGI IMG/M metagenome (GOLD analysis project Ga0194128, IMG submission 148650) | Freshwater microbial communities from Lake Tanganyika, Tanzania - TA2015037 Kigoma Deep Cast 65m | ecosystem: Environmental > Aquatic > Freshwater > Lake | place: Tanzania: Lake...
AAGAGCCGCGGGCCAGGCCGCCTCATTCTCCCCCTGTGGGCGACGGCGCTGCTGGTTTCGCTGGCAATGATCCTGGCCGGCTGCGACACCACTGACCGCATGTCGACCTTCGACGCGGAAGGGCCCGTCTCGCTCCTGCAGCTCAACGTATTTTACGTGACCCTGTGGGTCAGCCTCGGCATCTTTGTCGTGGTGGGCTCGCTGCTGGTGTTCACCATCTTCCGCTTCCGCGCGCCCCTGGATCTGCCGCGGGACGCTGAGCTCCCGCCCCAGACGCACGGCAACGCGGCCCTGGAGATCACGCTCACGGTCATCTCGGTGGCCCTGCTTATCGTCATCGCCGTCCCCACGGTGCAGGGCATTTTCAAGACCAACATCATGCCGGTCTCCGAGGACGCGGTGGTCGTGAACGTAACCGGCTACCAGTGGTGGTGGCTTTTCGAGTACCCAAAGGAGAAGGTGCGCACCAGCAACGAGCTGGTGATTCCCATCGGCAAGCCGGTGATCCTCAACCTGCGCACCGCGGATGTCATCCACTCCTTCTGGGTGCCCAAGCTGGCCGGCAAGGTCGACCTGATTCCCGGCCAGTACAATCAGCTGTGGATGCAGGCGGATCGCGGCGGCTGGTACTACGGCCAGTGCGCCGAGTTCTGCGGCGAGTCGCACGCCAACATGCGCTTCCGCGTGCAGGCGGTGTACGACCAGGACTTCAAGCAGTGGGCCAACCGCCAGCGCCAGACCCAGGTGGCGCCGGCCGGCGGTCTCGCGCTGGAAGGCTACAACACCTTCATGAAGGGTCCCAAGGTAGGCCAGTCGTGCTCTTCGTGCCACACCATCAAAGGCACTCCGGCCAATGGCGTGCTGGGTCCCGATCTCACTCACTTCGCCAGCCGCCAGACGCTGGGCGCCGGCATGCTGCCACGCAACGACCAGACCATCCACGAGTGGCTGACCGACTTGAACGGCGTAAAGCCGGGCAACAAGATGCTTGACGCCCACCTCGACCTTACCGATCGTGAGGTCGACGCCCTGACCGCCTATCTCGATACTCTGAATTAGAAGTGAAGAGCCAATGACCGTCAAAGCAGAACCAATCCCTCAGAACTTCGCCGGCTGGATGCCCCGCCCGTCAGAGACCGTAAAGGGCGTCGTAGACTGGCTCACCACGGTCGATCACAAGAAGATCGGCATCCTGTACGGATTGTCGGCAGTCCTCTTCTTCTTCGTGGGGGGCCTGGAAGCGCTGCTCATCCGCACCCAGCTCGCCGTGCCCGACGCGAAGGTGGTGAGCGCCGATTTCTTCAACCAGTTGTTCACCATGCACGGCACCACAATGATCTTCCTGGTGGTGATGCCGGCCAGCGTGGCGTTTTTCAACTTCATCATGGTCTTGCAGATCGGCGCCCGCGACGTGGCGTTCCCGCGCCTCAACGCATTCAGCTTCTGGATGTTCCTGGCCGGCGCCATCCTGCTCAACTCGTCCTGGTTCCTGGGCGGCGCCACCAACGCCGGGTGGTTCGGCTACGCCAATATCACTGAGAAGCAGTTCACCCCGGGCCACGGCGTGGATTTCTGGCTCCTCAGCCTGCAGATTCTGGGTATTGCGTCGCTGGCTGGCGCACTGAACTTCATCGTTACCATTATCAACATGCGGGCGCCCGGCATGACCATGATGCGCATGCCGGTGTTCACCTGGATGACCCTGGTGACGTCGTTCCTGCTCATCCTGGCCTTCCCGGTCATCACCATCGCGCTGGTCGAATTGATGTTCGACCGCACCTTCGGGACCAACTTCTTCCAGTCCGCCAAGGGCGGTCTGCCGATTCTCTGGCAGCACCTGTTCTGGGTGTTCGGACATCCTGAAGTGTACATTCTCATTCTGCCCGCGATGGGGATCGTGTCCGAGATCCTTCCGACCTTCTCGCGCAAGCCGCTGTTCGGCTTCCCGGTGGTGGTGTTCTCGGGCGCGGCCATCGGTTTTCTGGGCTTCACCGTATGGAGCCACCACATGTTCACCACCGGTCTGGGCGCGATTGCCAACACCGCGTTCGCCCTCACCACCATGGCGATCGCGGTGCCAACCGGCGTGAAGATCTTCAACTGGGTCGGCACCCTGTGGGGCGGCCAGATTCGGTTCACCGTGCCGCTGCTTTACGCGATTGGCTTTATCTCGATGTTCATGATCGGCGGCTTCTCCGGTCTGACCCACGCGTCGCCGCCCGGTGACGCGCAACAGCAAGACACCTACTATATTGTGGCCCACTTCCACTACGTCCTCATCGGGGGCTCGCTGATGGGCCTGATCGGCGGCCTTTACTACTGGTTTCCGAAGATGACCGGACGCATGGCCGGGGACAAGATGGGCGTGCTGGGCTTCTGGCTCCTGTTCATCGGCTTCAACGTGACGTTTTTCCCGATGCACTGGCTGGGCCTCAACGGAATGCCGCGCCGCGTCTACACCTACGGCGCTGGCTTCGGCTGGGAGAGCCTCAACTTGATGTGCACGGTGGGCGCTTACCTCATGCTGATGGCGTTCCTGGTGATCATCCACGACTTCGTCTGGGCATACCGGCACGGCAAGACCTCCGGTCCGGATCCGTGGGACGGGCGCACCCTTGAATGGGACTGCGCGTCGCCTCCGGCCGTGTACAACTTCGGCAAGACGCCCCTGGTGACCGAACGCGATGACCTTTGGATCCGCAAGCACCCGCAGTTGGCCCACAAGCATGAACATCACGACAGCGGCTCCGAGGGCGAGCATCACGCGGAGGCTCATGGCCACCACGACGAGGGCCCCATCCACATGCCGCACGGCTCCTGGTATCCGCTGCTGTGCGCGCTGGGTTTCCTCATCGGGGCTTACGGCTTCATCTACTGGGTGCTGCCGGTGGCCATCGGCGGACTGCTCTTCGGCGTCTTGAACATCTTTTGCTGGGCTCTTGAGGGGCCGGGCGGATACTACATTACTCCCACCGAGGAAAAAGCATGAGTGACGCACTCGCCGTTCCCCACGGTCACGGTCACGGCCACGGCCACGAGCACGACCACGAGGTAGGCTGCACCGGGCTGCACCACCGCAAGATCATGATGTGGGCCTTCCTGGGCTCCGACTGCATGTTCTTCGGAAGCCTTATCGCCACGTACGTGGCCTACGTCGGCAAGTCGCCGATCCCGCCGGTTCCCTATGACGTTTTCGACCTGAACGTGACGTCGATCTCCACCTTCGTGCTGCTGATGTCGTCGCTGATGATGGTGCTCTGCCTGTCCGCCATCCAGCGCAACGACATCAAGTGGTTCCGGGTCTGGTGCGCGATGACGGCTTTCTTCGGGCTGATCTTCCTGGGCTTCCAGTACTACGAGTTCAGCCACTTCGTTTCCAGGGGCCTGACTTTAAAAAGCAGCCTGTTTGGATCTACCTTCTTTGTGTTGACCGGCACGCACGGCACGCACGTCGCCATCGGCGTGTTGTGGCTGCTGTCGATGCTGTTCTTCTCCTACAGGACAGGCTTCGGCCGAGAGCGCGCACTGGACGTGGAAATTGCCGGCCTCTACTGGCACTTCGTCGACATCGTCTGGATCGTGATCTTCACGGTGGTCTACATCGTGGAGTTCGTGGTCGGCCACCCGGGAGGTTAGTCAATGGCGAACCCATCCACGCTGACGGCGGAAGAGCCGCATCTCCACGCGGCTCACGCCACGAACAAGACCTACGTCAACATCGCCATCATCCTGGCGGTCATCACCGCCGTCGAGATCGGCGCCATCTACCTCCCCTGGCCGGATGTGGTCAAGTTCGTGCTGCTGGGCATTCTGTCCATCGCGAAGTTCGCGATGGTGTGCATGTTCTTCATGCACCTGTACTTCGACAGCCGTCTGCTCACGTTTTTGTTTGCCGCGGGTCTCGTGCTGGGCGTGCTGACGACGCTGACGCTGAAGGCGCTGATGTACGTCCCTTCGCTGAGTCCGCCGCCCAAGCCGGCCGCCGTGGCCCTCAAGCCGCCGGACGCGAAACGCGGCATGGTCGTCTTCGAAACAGTGGGCTGCACCGCGTGCCACTTCACCAAGGACGTGCCCGGCCAGGCCATCGGTCCGGAGCTTGACGGCATCGGCACCCGCGGCGCCACGCGCATCAAGGGGATGGACGCGAAAGCGTACGTCGAGCAGTCCATCGAGTCGCCCCAGGCCTTCATCGTGACCGGCTTTGAGGATAAAGCCCAGATGGCGAACCTGCGCGGCAACATGGACGATCAGGAGTACGCCGACCTGGTGACCTACCTGATCTCGCTCAAGTAACCTCCGGCGTTGGAGCGCGAGGGAATCATTGCGCTCCTCGTCGTCGTGCTGCTTGCCGGCCTGTTGCTGATCGGCCTCAACTGGCACTATAATCGCACGGACTCCGTCCGCCCCGTGGCCTCGCCCTCTTTAAGGGGAAAGGTTAAGGGGGACGTAAAGGTTAAGGGAGATGTAAAAGGGGATGCCGCCCGCGGGCGGGTCCGCTTTGTCGCCGTGGGCTGTCGGGACTGTCACCGAGTGACCGGTCTTGCCGAAGCCAGCGGCACTCTGGGCCCGGCGCTAGACGGAGTAGCCGATCTGCGACGCGTGCCCGGGCTGCCAGCGGCGGACTATCTGCGGCAGTCCATATTGCAGCCGCAAGCCTTCGTCGTGTCGGGGTACCTGAACGCGATGCCGGGCTTCGCGGACAAGATGTCCCCACAGGAGGTGGAGGACGTGGTGGCGTTCCTGATGACGCTGAGTGGCGCGCGACACAAGTAACTGCGTCTACGCCGACATCAACCGACCCGGGCGTGTCGCGCGGCACGACCAAACCGATCTGGGGCTAAGTGGCGCGCGACACAAGTAGCTTCGCCTTACTCAGACAACGACTGACCCGGGCGTGTCGCGCGCCACGATCAAACCGACTTGCGGCTCGGGGAAGCATTGAGGAAGTGAAGTAATCGTGTCCTGGCGCTGGAATACCTCGCCGTCGCTGATCGGAATGCTGCTGGTGGTGGCCGTGCTCTACCGCCTGTGCGTGGTGCTCGCGCGCAAGCGGCTCGCGCCCCCGGAGACCCCGTTCCCGGCGCGCGAGGCGCTGTGGTTCGACGGGGCGCTGGTGCTTTTCTACCTTGCAGTCGGCTCGCCGCTCGACGAGATGAGCGAGCGCTTCCTGTTCAGCGCGCACATGATCCAGCACACGCTCCTGATATTCATTTTGCCGATCATGCTGCTCAAGGGGATCCCCGCGTGGATGCTGCAGCCGTTGGTGGACAACCGCTGGCTCCGCTACTTCACGCGCGTGCTGGGCCATCCGCTCAGCGCCCTGCTGGGCTTCAACCTGCTGTTCGCGCTGTGGCACATCCCCGGGCTGTACGAGTGGGCCTTGCGTGATCGCCGCGTGCACGAGCTCGAGCACGTGACGTTCGTGCTGGGCGGGGTGTGGATGTGGTGGCCCATCTTCTGCCCGCGGCCAGAGTTCCGCCTGGGATACGGGCTGCAGATGCTGTACGCCTTCGCGCTCTCGGTGACCCAGATTCCAATGTTCGCCTTCCTCGTGTTCACGCCGTCGGTGCTCTATCCCACCTACAACGGGGCGCCGCGCCTCGTGCAGATCCTGCCGCCCATCGAGGACCAGGTGATGGGCGGCATCATCATGAAAGTCGTGGGCGAGGCGTTCTTCCTCGGGATCATCATCGTGGCGCTCATGGAGTGGTACCGGCGCGACAAGTACGTGCCGCCGCCGAAGCGAGCGCCCGTTCCGGCTCCTGATTAAGCGATTTTTCATGACGGTCTGCTAAGTTAAGAGCATGACCGGCAGCGCGCACCTCACGTTCTTCCACACCTCGGACGAGCACGGGCACATCCGCAATGCGCCCACCATCCAGCACGCGGTGGCGTCGGCCCGCGCGGAGAATCCCGAAGGAACGCTGCTGGTCTCCACCGGGGACGTCTTCGAAGGCTCCGCGACTTCGACGCTGCTGGGCGCCCAGCCCGCCGTCGACGTCCTCAAGGCGGCCGGCTACAACGTGATGGCGCTGGGCAACCACGACTTCGACAAGGGCGAGGAGTTCGCGCGCAAGTGGATTGCCGAGGCGCCCTGCCCGGTGCTGGCGGCCAACATTGAAGAGGCGGACGGCGGCCAGATGAAGGGGACCCAGCCGTCCCGCATCGTCGAAGCGAACGGCGTGAAGGTCGGCCTGATCGGAGTGACCACGCCGGACACCCCGAAATTGATCTTTGGCGAAGGCCTGCCCGGCCTGCGCTTCACCGATCCGCAGGAGGCGGTGCGCCGCGAGGCCGAGGCGCTGCGCGCGCAGGGGGTGGGCGTCATCGGGGTCCTCTCGCACCTGGGCCTCGCCGTCGACCGCCAGCTTGCCCAGGCGGTACCGGGCCTGGACTTCATCATCGGCGGCCACACGCACAATGAGACTCTCCAGGGCGAAGTGGTGAACGGCACGATGATTGGCCACCCGGGCTCGTTCCGCAATGGCGTGGGACGGCTTGACCTAAGTGTGGACCAGGCGACCGGCCGGGTATCTTCGGTGAGGTACAACCTTTTGAAAGTGGACCCGGATGCCACCGAGCGCGACGCGGCGGTGGATGCCATCGTGCAGGTCTACGAGGACCGCATGAAGGCTTTCCTCCAACAGCCGGTCGCCTTCCTCGATAAGGGGCTCACCCACGACGACCTGCAGCGCGACGAGCTGGAGGCGCTGGTCACCGGGGCGATGATGAAGGCATCGCAGGCGGACATCGCGTTCATCACCCAGAAATTCACGCGCGCTTCAATGCCGGCCGGAGTGATCACCCGCAAGGACACGCTGAACATCATGCCCTTCGACAATCGGCTGCAGGCGCTGACGCTGCCCGCGACCGAGGTGGCCCGCATACTGGCCGAGAGCGCCCGCCGCAATGACGCGACGACGATGGCGGTGAGCGGGCTGTCCCATGAAGACGGCCGCCTGAAACGCGCGGACGGAACGTTCGTCGCAGACGACGCCGAGGTCAAGGTGGGGACCACGGATTACATCCTGTCGGGCGGCCTGGGATATTTGCTGAAGGATTTACGCAGCGTGGGCGTGGACCACGGCCCGGTCCGCGACATCGTGGAACGCGAGCTCACTGAGGCGAGCAAAGATCACCCGTCGTATCTGGCGGCGATGACGGCCTACAACACGCGGATGGCAACGCCGACGGTTTAAGGCCTGGAGAACACCTGGACTCTCCCCTCCAGGTCTTCTTTCGCCTCAATGAAGTTCAAATCGATCGGCAGCGCGGCAGGAGGAGGAAGGAGATTATGGCGCGCCAGTCTTGTCAACGGGCGCAGGTTCTCGCAAATAGGGCAACACTCGGTCCTCTGACTCCGCGCGCTCGATGAGGTCGTGCGCATAGAACATGCGCTGGATCGTGCCCAGCGCGCACATGCCGCCGATGGCGGCGAGCGTCCACTGTAAGACAAGGAACCCGGCCGCCTGGAAAAATATCCCGGTCAGAAGCAAGGTCATTCGCTCGGCACGTTCGCCCAGCGCGGGCCAGTCGTGGTTGTCCGTCATGATGACCAGCGAGACGCGGGCCTTTGCATAGCTGACCAGCATCGCCGTGGCCAGCGCGAACGCGGCCGTGCGCGGAAACGAGAACGAGAGGCCGACGTACAGGATCGCCTCCACCCAGCGATCCATCATCGTCTCGAAATAATTTCCGAAGAGCGTCTTGCGGCCCTGGAGGCGGGCGACCGCCCCGTCCAGCAGATCGACCAGCGCCGCGGCCAGCGCGAACACAAATCCCGAAATCCACTGCTCGGTTGCCAGCGCATAAGCGGCCACGACCGCCAGCGGAATTGCCGCGAAAGACACTTTGTTTGGCGAAATCCCGCTCCGCGCGATGGGCGCCGCGACGCGCTCCAGTATCGGGATCAAATAAGGACGCAGACGGCCGAGCATTACAGCGGCATCCGATACAACATCCAGTAGATGACCACGCCCGTCACTGACACATACAACCAGATTGGCAGCGTCCAGCGAGCGATGGCGCGGTGCCGCTCATACGAGCCCGCCAGCCCGCGGTTGAGCGTCACGATCGCCAGCACCGGCACCGCGACCGCCAGCAAAGTATGGGTCAGGAGGACGGTAAAATACACCAGTCGCAGCGTTCCCTGGCCCTGAAATGGCTTGGAGCCGGCGTGCGCGTGGTAGTACAGGTAACAGCCCAGAAACAACATCGACGACACCAGCGCGGCGACCATGCACGCGCGGTGGGCGGATACCTTGCCCTGCCGAATAAACACAAACCCGGTCACCAGCAGCAGCGCGCTCAGCCCGTTCAGGCTGGCGTTGACCGCCGGGAAGTCCGCGACGCTCATTTTTCTGCTTCCAGCCGCTTCGCGTCCCGCACCAGTCGCTCGCGCGCCTGCTCGTCGTCGTAGTGATAATAACCGCGCACCGTGCCGCCGGCGTCCACCAGGATGAAACGCTGGTTGTGCATGCTGGGATCCGGATTCACCACGTCGCGGGTGCTGACCAGGTGGAGGCCGAGGAGCACGTTCGAGATTTCTTTCTGCTCGCCGGTCAGAAACAGCCAGCGATCATCGCCGCTCTTGTTGTTGGTCCCGGCGTATTTCTTCAGAACGGCAGGCTTGTCGCGCTCCGGATCCACGGACACGCTCACCGTGCGGACCCGCGACTGCTCTCCCAGGGCCTTGCGGATATTGCCCATCTCGCGCGTCATGCTCGGACAGAAGTCCGTGCAGGACGTGAAAATAAAATCCAGGATGTAGGGAGTCCCGGCAAGGTCCTTGCCGGTTACCGGCCGCCCGTCCTGATTGATCAGGGTGAAGTCCGGCATCTGCGCGATGGCCGGCAGCATCCCCTCCCCAGGCTTTTTTCCCCGCAGCGCGGTGGTGGCCCAGGAGCCGATCACGACGACGATCAGCAGCCCGATAACAATAAAAAGGTCACGAAATTTCATGTGCTTACACGCTCCTTGCGTGCCCGTGCCCCAGGAGGCGGAGCAGCTCGGACGGGTCGCTGGACTCCGCCAGCGCGTCGTCCAGAGTGACCACGCGCTGCTCCACGAGGCGCTTGAGCGCGTAGTCCAGTGTCTGCATGCCGATGGCTCCGGAGGAGTGCATCATGCTGACGATCTGGTGCGTCTTGGCCTCGCGGATCAGGTTGCGGATGGCGGGCGTTCCCAGTAAAACTTCAGCTGCGAGCACGCGTCCCATGCCGTCCGCGCGAGGGACCAGCGACTGGGAGATGACGCCCTCCAGCGTCATGGAGAGCTGCAGGCGCACTTGATTTTGCTTGTGCGGCGGAAATACGTCGATCATGCGGTCCACCGCGGTGGCCGCGCCGATGGTGTGCAGGGTAGCCAGCACCAGGTGCCCGGTTTCCGCCGCGGTGATGGTCAGCGAAATGCTCTCCAGGTCGCGCATCTCGCCCACCATGATCACGTCGGGATCCTGGCGGAGCACGTGCTTGAGTGCCTCGGCGAATCCCTTCGTGTCCATCCCCAACTCCCGCTGCCTGACAATCGCCTTCTTGTTGCGATGGACGAACTCGATGGGATCCTCGATGGTGACGATGTGGCACTTGCGCGACTCGTTGATGTGGTCGATCATGGCCGCCAGCGTCGTTGACTTGCCGCTGCCGGTGGGCCCGCAAATGAGGATGAGCCCGCGCGGCTTGCGGCACATCTCAGGGATGATGGCCGGCAACCCCAGCTCCTCCATGGTGAACGGACGCGGCGGAACGGCGCGCAAGACGCACCCGACCGTGCCGCGCTGCATCAGGATGTTGCCGCGGAAGCGGGACACGCCGGGCAGGGAGTACGAAAAATCAAGCTCCCAGCGCTCGTCGAACAGCCGCCGCTGGTAGTCGTTGATCATCGAGTACACCATGCTCTTCAGGTCCTCGGCGGACAGTGCCGTGACGCCCTCCACGGGAAACAACTCGCCGTCGATGCGGACGATGGGCGGCATGCCCACGCAGAGATGAAGGTCCGATGCCGCCACGTCCATCATGTGGAGCAGCAGGTTCTGCATTTGTGCTTTGGCGTCCAAGCTCTACACTCCAGCCTTCGCGCGCAATTTCGCGGTGAGATTGTTGGCCCCGTCGGGCGCGATGACATCCAGCACGGATTGCCGTCGTGCCGCCTCGTAGGCCTCCAGAATTCCACTCTGAATGGCTTCGCTGGCCGCCGCCGCGTCCAGCAGCGCCAGCGTTGGAGACAATCCCCACAGCGGGCTCGTGGCGTGCGCCGCGTCGCCGGCGAAGAGCACGCGCCCTTCCCGCCAGCGGCGCAGCAGCCGCTCGGTCATCGAAAAGTAGCGGAACCGCCCGATCGTTGAAATCTCCGCGGCGATTCCGCGTTCCGTCAGCAGCGCCCGCAACGGCTCGGACTGGTCGAGTGCCTGCCCGTCGTCGTCGTCCCCGAGGGCGACGATCCAGCGGGTGCCGTCGGGCAGGGCGTGGCGGGCCGCCGGGAGCCCGTCGCGGCCCAGGCGGACCTCCAATGCGGGCGGCATGGCGTCGGGCGTATCGGCCACCACCCAGACCTGCTCGCCGGGCACCTCGTCGAGGGGGACCTTCAGGCGCCGCCGCAGCAGGCTGTGCGTGCCGTCGCACGCGATGGCGAAGTCGGCCTCAACGACGTCAACGTCCATGGCGGCGCCGCGGCGGACGTCCACGGTGACGCCGTGCTCGTCTTGTTGCAGGCGGACGTTCTCGGCGTGGTGGCGCACCTCGCCCTCTGGAAATTGTTCGGCGCGCGCGCGCAGCACCGCGGCAAGATCTGCGCACACGCGCAGCCCGGAAACCTCCTCGGCTTGCAGCTCCAGGCTAGGCAGGTCGCAGCCCCAGGCGTGGAGCAGCGCCACACCGTCCGGATGGAGAATGGTCGGGGGATCGTTGCGCGGCGCGTCGCGCTCCACCAGCAGAAAGGAAATCCCCGCGGCGCCCAGCGCGCACGCGCAGGCGAGCCCCGCGGGGCCTCCACCGACGATAACGACGCGCTTTCGGGCCTCCGACATCTCGCGCGTGAGTTTGACGGGACGGGCGCCCTTCCTGCAATGGGATACCGCCCGACCTGCGGCGAAGCGGTCCGGGTGAACGTAGGTGCAATCGTGCTGGCGGCGGGCGCGTCGAGGCGGATGGGGCAACCCAAGGCGCTCATCCGCGCGGGCGGCAGGTCGTTTCTGGAGTGGGTCGTGGACAGTCTCTGCCGCGCGGGA
>Ga0194128_10010231_pt1 | contig 11220 bp, 10 predicted proteins | sample TA2KigCa65mmetaG_FD_148650 | JGI IMG/M metagenome (GOLD analysis project Ga0194128, IMG submission 148650) | Freshwater microbial communities from Lake Tanganyika, Tanzania - TA2015037 Kigoma Deep Cast 65m | ecosystem: Environmental > Aquatic > Freshwater > Lake | place: Tanzania: Lake...
CGTCCCCCGCCCGCGCGCCGGCCTCTTGACCGCGTCTCGCTGTTGCGCGTCATCCGGGACCGCGGGCTTGCCGCCAGCTGTCTCCCTGCTCGTCGCCCGGATCGTCGGCGAAGATCTTCCCCGGGTTGAGGATTCCACGCGGATCCAGCGCCCGCTTGATCGCGCGCATGGCCCCGAGCGCAGCGCCGTGTTCCCGCTCCATGAACGGCCGACGCACGGCGCCCACGCCGTGCTCCCCGGTCGTCGTACCGCCCATGCGGAGGGCCAGATCGTGGATCGCGTCGGCGACCTTCTGCACCCGCGCCACCTCGCTCGGATCGCGTGCATCGATGAGATGGCCGGGATGGAGGTTGCCGTTGCCGATGTGCCCGTAGGTCGCAATGGGGATCGTGAACTCCGCGCTGATCCGCTGGATCTCCCGGAGCGTTTCCGGGATCCGTGCGACGGGGACGCAGATGTCCTCGCCGCAATACGCGCGGTTCGCGCCCGGGCGGAGCAGGCCGATCGCCGCACCCACTACCGAGCGCCCTTCCCACAGCGCGGCCATCCGGCCCGGTTCGTCCGACCACTCGGTGCGCGTCGCCCGCGAGCGGATCGTCTCGGCGATCTTCTCCGCCTCCCAGCGCGCCCCCGCCGGTGCGCCATCCACTTCGAAGAGGAGGAGCGCCTCGGCCTCGGGTAGACGCAGCGCCGGACGGTAGAGGTTGATCGCCTGGATGCACCGCTGATCGACGATCTCGATCGCCGAGGGGGTGATGCCGGCGGCGAACACCGCCTGCACCGACTCGCCAGCGCTCTCAAGCCGATCGAACAGGCCGAGGACGAGCGCGCGCGCCGGCGGGAGCGGCATCACCTTAAGGCGCAGGCGGGTGAAGATGCCGAGCGTGCCCTCTGACCCTACGAACGCCTTCGTGAGATCGAGGCCGGACGAGGACTGCTTCGCGCGCGAGCCGATCGAGCCCGTCTCGATGACCGTACCGTCGGCGAGAACCACCTCGAGGCCGAGCACCCACGACCCGGTCGGTCCGTACTTCACGGCGCGCATCCCGTGCGCGTTCGTCGAAGCCATACCGCCCACCGTCGCCATCCGCGTCGATCCCAAGTCGGGGGGAAAGATGAGTCGCTCCCGTCCCAGTGTCTCGTTGAGGCGGGCATGCACGACGCCGGGTTCGACAATCGCCTGAAGGTTGGCGCGATCGATCTCGAGGATGCGGTCCATCGCGTGGAGGGAGAGAACGATCCCTCCCTGGACCGCGACCGATCCCGCGGCCTGACCGCTGGCCGCGCCGCGCGGTGTCACCGGGATGCCGCGCGCGTGGGCGAATCGCGCCAACGCCGACACATCCTCGCGTGACCCGGCGATAACCGCCACTTCCGGTGGATGGGGGTGGATCTGGGTGAAGAACGACGCGTCGTAGGCGTAGGTCGCCAGTTCGACCGGGTTATCGATGACCTTGCTGGCGGTGAGGAGCGCCCGCAGATCGGCGGCGAGGGAAGCGGCCGAGGCGATCACGGCGCGGTCGCCTCGTCCAGGATCTCGGCGATGTGGCGCACGCGGGTCGTCGACCCGCGTGCCGTCAATCCGGCCTGGAGGTGAAGCAGGCAGCCCGGGTTCGTCGTCACGATGACTTCGGCGTTTGTGCTGGCGGCACGATCCAGTTTTCGCTCTCGAAGAGCCGTCGCGGTCTCCGGATGGGTGAGGTTGTAGAAGCCGGCGGAGCCACAGCAGAGCGTGCTCTCCGCCATCTCCCGCAGCGCGAGGCCGGGGATGCTGCGGAGAAGGCGGCGGGGTTCGGCGGTGATCCGCTGGGCGTGGGCCAGGTGGCACGCATCCTGATAGGTGACCGTTAGATCGAGGCGCCGGGTCATCCGCAGGTGCCGCGGAGCCATGAACTGCGTGAAGTCGACGACCCGGGCGCTGAACGCACGGGCGCGCTCGGCCCAGTCCGGATCTCCGGCCAGGTGGTGGGCATAGTCGCGCAGCATCGCGCCGCATCCCGGCGAATTGACGACGACGAAGTCGGCGCTCCCCGCGAACGCGGCGATCGTCGCTTTGAATCGCGCCCTCGCCGCGTCGAGATCTCCGGCATGTGCATGGAGCGCGCCGCAGCACCCCTGGCCGCGCGTCACCTCCACCGCGCAACCGGCTCGCTGGAGCACGCGGATGGAGGCGCGATCGATACCCGCCAGCGCGGTGGACATCAGGCAGCCGGCGAAGAACTGAACCCGCGTCGGCGCGCTCACCTCGGGCACCGGTGGATGGGCCGTGCCGTCGGCGTGAAGATGGTCGTCGCTGAGGGAGGTCGGCACGAGATCCATCGCCCTCTCGAGGCCGAGCAGGCGGGCCAGGCCGCTGCGCCGAGCGAACGTATCGACGCTCAGCCCGCGCGCGATCCAGAGGAGCGTGACGACGATCCGCAGCCGCCACATCGCGCCTAGGATCACGCGCAGCCCGAACCAGCGGTAGAACCGCGCGCGCAGCGTTTCCGGCGCGGCGACGGTCGCGCGGAGGGAGACCTGGAGCGGGTCCATTTGCACCCCGGCCGGACAGGCGGCGGTGCAGGCATCGCAGACGAGGCACGTCCACTCGTGCCTGGCCAGGTCCGGAGAGAGCGTGAGTGTTCCCTCGGCGAGTCCCCGGGCGAGCGCGATCCGACCGCGCGGCCCTTCGGCCTCCTCGCGCGTGAGCACGAACGTGGGGCATGCGGTGAGGCATTGCCCGCACCGCACGCAGCCAAGCATGTTGAGATACTCGGCGGAGAGGGGGGTCGCCGCGGATTCGGGCACCGAGGCATGGTAGTTCGCGGCCGCGACTCGCCCGGGACTGCGGACCCTGGTCCTCCCATGCAGCCGTGGCCGACTCAAGCGCTCCCATCGCTCCCGCTCACCGGCCTGCGGGCGAGAACCGCGGCAGGTCCAGTCCGTGGGCACGCCACGAGAGGAGCCGGGGGCGAGGTAAGATCTGGAGCCCGTGTCGCAACGTACCCGCTTCGTTCTTTCTGGGCCCGGACCGCTCGAGCGCGTCCTCGACGACGCGCACCGTCGCCGCTTCACCCGGGTCGATTTCAACGCCGATACGCCGGAAAACTATCCGGATCGGTTTGACGCGTCGCGGCGGCGGGCAGTGAAGGCGCGCTGTCGGGACCTTGGCATCACGCTGGGGATCCACACCCTCTCGGCGATCAACATGGCCGAGATGACGCCTGTGATGCACGCCGCGATCGATCGCTATCTCCTCTCCAATTTCGACCTCGCCGTCGACCTGGGCGCCGGGTACGCCATCTGCCATGGCGGGTACCACTTCGGTGGCGATCGGGCGGCGCGCCTCGCCACCGCGGTAGATCGCATGCGTCGTGCGGTCGCGTGGGCCGACGAGCGAGGCATCGACATCAACTTCGAGAACCACAACAAAGAGCCGGACGAGGCCGAGCCGCATTACATGCCGCGCGATGTTGCCGAGACGCGCGAGTTCCTCGACGTCATCGATCACCCGCGCTTCCGGTGGGCCTGCAACGTCGGCCACGCCCACCTCGTTCCCGACGGATTCGACGGTTTCTTCCAGGCGTTCGGCGTCGCCCGCATCGGCCAGGTGCGCCTCAACGACACCCACGGCCGCTATGAGGAACACCTCATCCCCGGTCAGGGCATCGTCGACTTCAAGCGTGTCTTCCGGATGCTGAGCGGGGCCGGCTATGGCGGGCCGTTCACCCTCGATTTCGGCACCGCCGACGACAAGACCCGCTGGCGCGACACCTTCGCCGAATGGCTCTCGGAGATCGAAGGCCCCTAGATCCCCGGGACCGCGGGCATCTTGCCCGTCCCGGGCCTCGTCAGCCGTCACGACCGGCGCACCAACCGGGAGACTGTGAAACAATGACTGCGTACGGAGGTGGCACGATGGCGGTAGAGACGACGGTCGGACAGGGCGCGTACACCTACACGGTCGATCCCCACTGGGGGCGCGGGCCACGGGGCGTCACCGCGCTCGGCGTGGCCCAGGGTGTCACCGGAGACTCCGAGGATCGGGTGTATGTCTTTCAGCGCGCGCCGGTCGCTCAGGTGATGATCTTCGACCGCGACGGCGCGCTGCTCTCCACCTGGGGCGAGGGCCAGTTCCGCTCGCCGCACGGGATCTGGATGAGTCCGAGGGATGAGTTGTTCATCACCGACACCGCCGATCACACCGTCTCGCACTGGACGAAGGACGGCCGGCGGCTCCGCTCCTGGGGAACCTCGGCCACGCCGGGTGCACCTGGACAGCCGTTCAATCGCCCCACCAAGGCGATCGAAACGCCTGACGGCGAGATGTACGTCACGGATGGCTACGGCAATCAGCGCGTCCATCGGTACGATCGAGCCGGTAACCGCGTGCTCTCCTGGGGCGAGAAGGGCACCGGATCGGGGCAGTTCGTCCTGCCGCACGACATTTGGCTCGACCCCTCAGGCCGTCTCCTCGTGTGCGATCGCGAGAACCGGCGCATCCAGTGGTTCAGCCGCGAGGGCGCCTACCTCGGCGAATGGAGCGACTGGCAGAACCCGATGCAGGTCTTCATTCGGGACAACGTGATGTACGTCGCGCACGCGTATGCCGAGATCTCAGTCCGGATGCTCGATGGCACGCTCCTCGCCCGCTGGCCGTGGCAGAGCGTCTTGACCCACGAGAAGGAGAAGTCGCCCCATTCGCTGTGGGTCGATTCCCGCGGCGATATCTACGTTGGAGAAGTTGTCGGCGAGGGTGGATTGCAGAAGTTCACGCGCCAGCGATGAGCGTGTTTCGGATCGGGATCGACCGCGGCTTCCTCACCGAGGACGGGCGGCTCGCCTGGGGCGATATCGGCCTGGGCGGTCTCGACGGGCAGCCGGGGATCGAGATCGCGTACCTGCCGCGGGTGGTCGACCATCTCCACCCCGACCAGATCAAACAGTACCAGGCATTCGTACTTGGTGGAACGGCGGTGACCCGCGCGTCACTCGCCAGCGGTGCGAGCAGGTTGCTCGCGATCTGTCGCGCCGGCGTCGGTTACGATCGCGTCGACGTAGCGGCGCTCACCGAGCACGACGTCGCGCTCTGCACCACCCCTGCGGCGTCGAAGCACGCGGTCGCGTCGGCCTCCTTCGCCTACGTCCTGGCGTTGGGCAAGCAGATGGCGGCGAAGGACCGTCTCGTGCGCGCGGGGCGGTGGGATCCGGCATCGCGCGGCGGGCACGCCGGTAATGAGATCCAGGGAAAGACGCTCGGCATCGTCGGATTCGGCAACACAGGGTCCGAACTCGCCCGTCTGGCCGCGCCGTTCGCGATGCGCGTGCTCGCCAGCGATCCGTACGCGATCGCCGATGCCGCGCGGGCGGCCAGCGTCACCCTCGTGTCGCTCGACGATCTGTTTCGCGAATCGGACTACGTCTGCATCCACGCGCACCTGAGCGCCGAGACGCGCGGCCTTGTGACCGAACGACTCCTGCGTCTGATGAAGCGGACTGCCTACTTCATCAACTGCGCCCGCGGGCCCATCGTCGATGAAGCAGCGCTCATCCGCGCCCTGCAGGAGGGTTGGATCGCCGGTGCCGGTCTCGACGTGTTCGAGGACGAACCCCTCCCCCTGAGTAGCCCGCTCGTCGCGATGGAACAGGTGATGCTGTCGCCCCACACCATGGCGCATACCCTGGAGCTCAGCATTGCGATGGGGGAGATCAACACTGCCCAGATCCTCGCCTGCGCACGAGGCGAAGCGCCTGGCAGCGTCGTCAATCGCGCGGTCCTCGACCGGCCGGGGTTCCAGGCGAAACTGGCGCGCTGGCGGTAGCCCTGCCGCCCTACCAGATCGTCGTGACTCCGGAGGCGCGGATCCGTGCGTCGCGCGTGATAAGCGGCACCTGGTGATGCCGCGCGGTGGCCGCGATGATTCGATCGGGCAGTTCCGGTACGTCGGCGCGTGCGATCGCCGCCATCGACCGGACGAAATGCCGATCGAACGGGATCTCGCGGAACACGCCACCCGGCCGCTCGATCGCCTCGGCCACACGGACAAGCGCATCGTCGTTGAGACGCCCGCGCTCGCCGAGGAAGAGGATCTCGGCTAGGACGATCGTCGAGACCCCGATCTGATCGCACGCCTGGACCACCGCGTCCATTGCCCAGGCGGCTGCGGCGGAGAGGCGACGGTCGTCGTACAGCCACCACAACAGCGCTGGCGTATCCGCGACGAGACGGATCACGCTTGCCCGAATGTCCCCCAGGCTTCGCGCCTCATCTCGGCGATATCCGCCTCGGAGGGCGCCGCCCCGTACGACTTCAGCACGCCCCTCGGCGACCGCCCATGCCACGCCCCCTGCGTTCCCGCCGGAACCGTCGATGCCTCGGTGTGGATCCGGTAGGGCGCGACCGCCTCGGCGACGGCGCTCTCCGTCCCGCCTGATGCCTCGCCGAGCGCGCTCCGCACCGCCTCGTTGACCATGTCCGAGATCGAGCGGTGGCTCACCGCGGCCCGCACCCTCAGGGCCCGATGGAGGTCGGCGTCCAGGTAGATCGTGGCGCGCACGGTCGCGCCTGCCAAGGGAGCCTCCCGGTCTCTAGACGTTCCGGCGTGTGCAGACATCACGACGTCGCAGCGCCGTCGTTCGCTGTGCCCGCAGCGCATGGGCCGATGGGGGCCAGATAGCCCTTGCCCCCGCGTACGCGGGAGTAGGTGGAGCGAAGCGAAGGATGAGGGTACGGGCGGGAACCTCGCCCGCCCGTCATCGTCCCCGATCCGTGAAGAGACGCTAGCGGCACCACCAGGCGGGGCGTCGTTTCGTCGATCGGGAGCCCTCCGGCGCGAACAGGAAACGGTGCCCCCGGCGCCCCAGATCAGCCATTAGATCCGTCAGTTCCTGGCCGCCAATCACCCAGAGCGCGCCGCCGCTGCCGCGCCGATCCACCACCTCGAGAGACGCCGCCGCCACGAGACTCAGGAGGTCCTCGCCTTCGCTCGGTGGGGGCAGGGCGCGGCGGCGGACGATCGTCGGCACGGTATCGAGCACCGCAGACGTAGTGGCGGAGGTGGAAGGGGAACGGCGCGACGTCTGAGTAGTACGGGCCGCCGCCCGGCGCCGAGTCGGCGCCGACGCGGCTCCGGAACCCGAGTCGGTCGCGTTTCCATCGTCGCGCCGTGCACGGGGCACCCGACGTCGGGACGGCGCGGGCATTTCCTTCCCATCGCTGCGCTCGACGTTCACCTCCCGCTCCTCGGTGAGGACGAGATAGCCGGCAAAGGTGCTCCGACGGTCCTTGAAGGTGAGTTCGGGCGACCGGCCGGCGGCGATCACCGCGCGGGCTTCCTCGTGCGTCACGTTGTGGCCGGATGTCGACTTCCAGATCACGAAGCCGCAGCCCGTCTCCTCCCGGCTCTTCCACGAGGAGCAACCGTAGGCGCGGCTGTTCTCTTTGATCTCGCCGCCGCATTTGGGGCAGGTCGCGATCGTCTCGCGCTCCGCCGCGGGGATGTCGAGGCGGTTCCCCTTCTCGTCGTGCAGTTGCACCGCGCCATCGATGAGCACGAGGCGGCCGCGCCGAGGGTTGGTCCGAAACCCATCGAGCAGATCGGTCTGCCCGTTCTCAATGAGCGTGCGCGCCTCACCCGGTGAGATCGGGCGTCCCTTGATCGCTTTCCAGATCACGAAGCCACAACCAGGCTCCTCGGCGCTCTTCCAGGAGCTGCAGCCGTAGGCGCGGCTGTTCTCGCGGATCTCGCCATCGCCGTTCGGGCAGGGGCCGACCGTCGCGCGCTGCGCCCGGACGTCCGTGGCGGTGATGCCGCGGAAGTGCTCCACGACCTCACCCGTGAACGCGCGGATCTCGGACATGAAGTTCGCGCGCTGTTCCCTACCCCGCTCGATCTGAATCAGGCGCCGTTCCCAATCCCCGGTCAGTTCCGCGGAGACGAGCGGGTTCTCGCCCAGCAGCCCGATCGCCTGTCGTCCCTTCGCGGTCGCGCGCAGCGTTCGGCCGACGCGCTCGACATAACCGACGCGCACCAACTTCTCAATCGTTTCCGCGCGGGTGGCCGGCGTACCAAGGCCGCTGTCCTTCATCGCTTCGCGCAATTCCGCGTCATCGATCGTCCGCCCAGCCGATTCCATCGCCGAGAGGATCGAGGCCTCGCTGTAGTGGGCAGGCGGGCGAGTCTGCTTCTCCTGCGCCTCGGCGAGCTCGCACCGGCCACGTTCGTCGGCGCTGACGCGGGGAAGGATCGCGTTTTCGTCCTCTTCGCCGTTCTCCTCGTTGCCCTCGGTGGCGCCGCTCTCCGCCGGCACCTCATCGTAGACCGCCCGCCAGCCAGCTTCCACCAGACGACGGCCGCGCGTGCGGAACGTCTCACCGGCGACTTCGGTGACGATCTCGGTATCTTCCCAGCGCGCCTCGGGATGGAACACGGCGAGGAATCGACGCACCACGAGGTCGTAGACGCGCGCATCGTCCCCACTCAGCGTGCGGGTCGGCGCATCACCCGTGGGGATGATCGCGTGATGATCGTCGACCCGGGCGTCGTTGACCACGCGGCCCAACGGCAGTTTCGCGAGGCCAGCGACGTACTGCGCGGCGGTCCGGTACGCCGGGGCGACTGCGAGGCTGGAGGCGATCCCCTTCAGACGGGGAATCTGGTCTCCAGGCAGGAAGCGCGAGCGGGTGCGGGGGTAGGTGATGAGCGCGCCGGCCGAGGATCCCTCGTAGAGACGCTGCGCTGCGGCGAGCGTGCGCGCGGCGGTGAGGCCGAACCGGTTTGCCTCGCGCTGCAGGCTCGTCAGATCGTAGAGCAGCGGTGCTTGTTCGCGGCGCTCGGTACGTTTGACTGATGCGACCTGGCTCGTCGCGCCCGTCGCGACCCGAGCGATCCCTTCTGCGCGCTCCCGGTCGACGATGCGCTCCTCGGTTCCCGAGAACCAGCGGCTCCGATACCGGCGCGCCCCCTCGCCGGCCAGGAGGAAGCGACCCTCGACGTGGAAGAAGGTCTCCGGCCGGAAAGCGTCGATCTCCGCATCGCGCTGGACGATGAGAGCGAGCGTGGGAGTCTGCACCCGACCCATCGAGACGACGCCGCCCAGAGCACGCGCGCGGACGGTCGCGGCTCGGGTTGCGTTCATCCCGACCAGCCAGTCGGCCTCGGAGCGAGAACGGGCCGCGTCCTCCAGCGGGCGGAGTTCCGCGCCGTCGCGCAGTCTCGCGAAGCCACTTCTGATCGCGTCCCGCGTCATCGAAGACACCCAGAGTCGTTTCACCGGTTTGCGTACGCCCACGTGCTCGGCGATATAGGCGAAGATCAGTTCGCCCTCTCGGCCCGCATCGCATCCGTTGACGATCTCGCGTACGTCTTCCCGTTTCATGAGGCGGCCGAGAACCGCGAGTTGCTTCCTTCCCTTGGGGTCCGGTTCGAGCCGAAAACTGTCCGGAACGATGGGGAGGCTGGCGATCGTCCAGCGCTTCAGTTTCTCGTCGTACTCCTCAGGCTCGGCCAAGCCGACGAGGTGGCCGACCGCCCACGAGACGACGTACCGATCGGATTCCAGGTATCCCTCGCCGGGGCTGAACTTCTCGCCGAGCGCGCTCGCGTAGTCATCCGCGACCGAGCGCTTCTCGGCCACGATCAGTGTCTTTGTCATCCGCACCCGAGACTAGCACGCGATGGCGCGCGAACTCGCAGTTTGTGTGGTGATTTTCGGGCGGGCGCGTATTGCGCCGTACGGAGTCGAACTCACTCCTCGACGCGCAGGTGCGGGTTCCAGACGACGTCCCAGATGTGCCCGTCCGGATCGAGGAAGCAGCCGGCGTAGCCGCCCCAGAAGGTGTGCTCCGGCGCCTTCACGACGCGCGCGCCGGCACGCGCCACGTCGGCGATGACAGCGTCGACCTCGGCCGGCGAGTTGACGTTATAGCCGAGCGTGAACTCGGTACCCGCGCGTGGCCCCTCCGGCACGCCGGAGTCGCGGGCAATGCTGCGGCGCGACCAGAGTGCGATCTTCGTGCCGTTCGTGCAGTCGAAGAAGACGACCGGATCCCAGTCGCCTGTCCCACCGGTGATCCCTTCCGTTGCCCACCCGAGGCCATCGCGATAGAAGGCGACCGCGCGCTCGATGTCGTCCGTCGCCAGCGTGAGGACGTTGACCCGTGGTTTCACGTTCCAACTTTCTACTGCGCGTTGAAGCCGCCATCGACCGAGATCGTCTCGCCATTGATGAACGACGCGTGGTCGCTTGCCAGGAAGAGGATCATCGAGGCGACATCGTCCGGAACGCCGAATCGCCCCAGAGGGATCCGCGCCAGCATCGGTGCGGCCTTCACTGGATCGCCCCAAACACGCGTGCCCATCGGCGTCAGCATGACGGTCGGGGCGACCGCGTTGCAGGTGACACCGCGCGGTCCCCACTCGATCGCCAGGACCTTCGTCACGAGCGTCAGGGCTGCCTTGCTTGCGCAGTAGGCGGCGTGGGCTTCGAGGCCGTTCAGCGCTGCCTGCGACGTGACGTTGATGATGCGACCGCGGCCTCGGGCGAGCATGCGGCGGCCGATCGCCTGGGCCATGAAGAAGGCACCTCGTGCGTTCGTGTTCTGGATCTCATCCCACAGGTCCTCGGTCACTTCCTCCGCTCGGGCGTTACGCGCGACCCCGGCGTTGTTCACCAGGATGTCGATATCCCCGAGCGCGGCGATCGCGGCGCTGGCGGCACGCCCGGCCGATACGGCACCGACAACCTCGATCGCCAGGGCACCCCATTGCACGCCCAGAGCGCGCACCTCCGCGCCCACCTCCTCGAGATCCGCGGCGGTACGGCTCACGCCGAAGATGCCCGCGCCGGCCCGGGCTAGCGCCAGCGCCGTCGCCCGGCCGATCCCCTTTCCCGCACCGGTGACCAGCGCGTTACGGCCGCGCAGGTTGATCGCCACTCCCGGGACGGTCACACGCGCCGGCTAATCGAAGACGCCATCGGGCAGACCGGGCGGAAGCGGTGCGGGTCGCTCGACGCCCGACGTGATCTCGACGTGCCGCCCTGACGCTGACGACTCGTGAAACGCGTGCATCAGGTCGAGGACGTGGTACGCGAGGTCACCATTGGCGCGGTGCGGTCGACCCGATCGGAGCGCCGTGGCCATCTCCGCCAGGCCGATGCCCCGGCTGTTGTCGCGGTAGCCGTGCGCGATCGGCACCTCCCGCCACTCGCGCTCGCCGGCGCGCCGGATCTGCACCGGGC
>Ga0194128_10010237_pt1 | contig 11214 bp, 8 predicted proteins | sample TA2KigCa65mmetaG_FD_148650 | JGI IMG/M metagenome (GOLD analysis project Ga0194128, IMG submission 148650) | Freshwater microbial communities from Lake Tanganyika, Tanzania - TA2015037 Kigoma Deep Cast 65m | ecosystem: Environmental > Aquatic > Freshwater > Lake | place: Tanzania: Lake...
GCGACCGTGCTGGAGGTGTTGCACGAGCCGCGCTTCGTCGACCGCGCGCCCGCCGAGGTCTACGCCCGGTTGCTCGACGAGGGCCGTTACCTCTGCTCCGAGCGCACGATGTATCGCCTCCTGGCTGCCCAGCAGGAGGTGCGCGAGCGCCGCGCGCAGCTCCGGCACCCGCGCTACGCCGCACCGGAGCTGCTCGCCACCGGTCCCAATCAGCTCTGGAGCTGGGACATCACCAAGCTGCTCGGGCCGGTGAAGTGGACGTACTTCTACCTCTACGTGATCCTCGACGTGTTCAGCCGCTACGTCGTCGGCTGGATGGTGGCCCACCGCGAGGCGGCCGCCCTGGCGGAGCGGCTGATTGCGGAGACCTGCACCCGCCACGGCATCGCGCCGGGGCAGCTCACCCTGCACGCCGATCGCGGCTCGTCCATGATGTCGAAGCCGGTCGCCCTGCTCCTGGCCGATCTCGGCGTCACCAAGACCCACAGCCGGCCCTACGTCTCCAACGACAACCCGTTCTCCGAGGCGCAGTTCAAGACGCTGAAGTATCGCCCCGACTTCCCCGACCGGTTCGGCTCGCTCCTCGACGCGCGCGGCTTCTGCCAGGCGTTCTTCCCTTGGTACAACACCGCGCATCACCACAGCAGCCTCGGCTTGCTCACGCCCGCGGACGTGCACAACGGGCGGGCCGCCAGCCGCGTCGCTGCCCGCGCGGTGGTCCTCGGCGCGGCCCACGCCGCCCATCCCGAACGCTTCGTCCGCGGCCTGCCCCAGCCCCCCGCGGTGCCCAGCGCGGTGTGGATCAACCCACCAACACCAAGGCCGACCGACGTCGCCGACACGGACCATCGGCCAGCACCGACGCAACACTAAACTCGAGGACCGACCGTCTCACTTTCATTGACAGGCTCCGCCCTCGCTCGTGAAGTTGCTGAAGCAGGTGCAGCCGATCAACGTCGAGCCGCGCACGATCCTGTGCATCAACCGGTACGGCAACCCGATCGAGCCGCGCACGTTCTGGAAGGTGTGGGTGAGGAACCTAAGCATCCTCGGGATTCGGCAGCGCGGCACCTATACGATGAAAGACACGTACGTGACCATCGCTCGCGCGGCCGGAGTCGCCTGGAGCACGATCGAGAAGTCGGTAGGCGTCACTGAGGCCGTGTTGACCAAGCACTACTCGGGCCTCATCAAGGGCTCACTCCCGCAGGAGTTTGACCGGATCCAGGCGTTCGAAGCAGCGCTCTTGGGGACACCCCAGTTGGGGACAAGCGAGGAGGCGCAAGAAATCTCAGCGAAAACAGGTACTTGCGATAGGGTGAAGGACTCGTTGAAGCGTTCGCCTTCGGCCACGAGCCCCGGCTCGACCGGCGGCAGCGCGCAGTCCACGGCCTCCTTCGCCAGACGCACGGCCTCCGCCGGCATCGCCGCGATGCGCTCGGCGAGGGCCCGCACGAAGGGCATCAGCTCGTTCTCGTCGAGCGCGCGATTGACGTAGCCGATCGCCGCCGCTTCGTCGGCGCCGACGTCGCCACAGCCGAGGATGATCTCGAGAGCACGCGCGCGGCCGACGAGGCGTCCGAGGCGCTGCGTGCCGCTGCCGCCGGGAATGATCCCGAGCGCCACCTCGGGCTGCGCGAGCCGCGTCTTGCCGCGCGCGGCGAAGCGCATGTCGAGCGACAGCAGCAGCTCCGAGCCGCCGCCGCGCGCGATCCCCGCGATCGCCCCGATCGACACCTTCGGCATGCGCCGCAACCTCTCGAGCAGCGCCACGAACGGTCCGACCTCGGTGATCGGCTCGGGCTTCGTCTCGGGTAGCGTGAGGATCCAGCTCACGTCCGCGTGCGCGATGAAGAACTCCGGATCGGCGCTCCGGAAGACGATCACCTGCACGTCGCGGTCGTCCTCGAGCAGGGGCACGAGGCGGCCGAGATCGAGAAAGAGCGTGATGTCGAACAGGTTCACCGGCGGGTGGTCGATCGTCACCCACGCGACGCGCTTCTCGACCTCGACCTGCAGAGCCTGCATCCCGTCGTAGCGGCCCATGACGTCCTCCTTCCGCTGCGAGGGCGCACGATCCCGCGCCGCGCCGGCCGCATCAAATGAACACGCCCTGCGTCTGCATCCCTTCGTGGTCGGCGAAGCCGGTGCGGGCGTCAATCCGCGCACGCCAGTAGCGCGCACAGGCCCGTCCGCGTATGATCCCAGCCGCCATGCAGGACGTCATCCGGCGAACGTTCGCCGCCTCGATCACCGCCAAGGAGCGCTTCGTCGTCGAGCACGGCGAGACGCTCGAGCGCGTCGCGCGGCTCATGGCCGAGGCGCTGCAGCACGGCCACAAGATCCTGCTCTTCGGCAACGGCGGCAGCGCCGCCGACGCGCAGCACATCGCAGCCGAGTTCGTGAACCGCTTCCGGATCGAGCGCCGCCCGCTGCCGGCGATCGCGCTCACCACCGACACCTCGGCGCTGACGTCGATCGGCAACGACTACGGCTTCGACCAGATCTTCTCGAAGCAGATCGAGGCGCTCGGCTCGGCCGGCGACGTCGCGATCGCGATCTCGACCAGCGGCAACTCGCCGAACGTCCTGCGCGCGATCGAGGCCTGCGGCAAGGTCGGCTGCTTCGTCGTCGGCATGACCGGCGGCGACGGCGGTGCGATGGCCGAACAGGTCGACTTCCTGCTGAACGTCTCGGCGACACGCGAGACGGCGCGCGTGCAGGAGACGCACATCGTCGCGGCGCACGTGCTGTGCGATCTCGTCGATCGGACGCTCTTCCCGGAGAGCCACCGCCCGGGCGGCACGGGGTAAGCCGTCCGCCGACGACCCCGCTCGCTCGCCATCCCGGAATCAGCCGCGTCGCCCGGGCCGGGGCAAAGCACCACGAGTCGACGATTTCCGTGTTCGAGGGGATGCGTCTACACTACGGCACGTGTCGGAGATCCGCGAAGCACCGTTCGTCCCGGCCTACGCGCCGCTGCCACCGCTCAGGACGGCGCCGTATCCGATTCCACCGCCCCGGCCCGTCGGCAGCTCCACCACGACGCACCTCGCGCTCTTCCTGGCCACGTTCCTCACCACGACGATGGCCGGCGCGCTGAACGTGGGCGTCGATCCGCTGTCGAACCCGCTCGGCCTGGTCGAGGGGCTGCCGTTCTCCTTCACCCTGATGCTGATCCTGCTCTGCCACGAGCTCGGCCACTACGCGCTCGCGGCGGTGCACCGCGTTCCGGCGACGCTGCCCTACTTCATTCCCGGACCGCCGTTCCTCGTCGGCACGTTCGGTGCCTTCATCAAGATGCACGGCATGCCACGGAGCCGCCGGGCGCTGTTCGACGTCGGTGCCGCGGGTCCGTGGGCGGGCTTCGTGATCGCAGTGCCGGCGGTGATCCTCGGGCTTCACTGGTCCGAGGTGCGTCCGCTCGGGGGCGAGCTCGAGGGCGGGCTGTCGCTCGGCAGCTCGATTCTGTTCTCGACGCTGTCGAGCACCGTGCTGGGCGTCCACCCGAACGACGTGACGATCCTGCTGCACCCCGTGGCGCTCGCCGGCTGGTTCGGCATCTTCGTCACGTTCCTGAACCTGCTGCCGATCGGCCAGCTCGACGGCGGGCACGTCGTCTACGCCCTCTTCGGCCGGACTCACCGCAAGATCGCCCGGCTCTTCTTCTTCGTCGTGCTCGCGCTCGGATTTCTCGGCTGGCAGGGCTGGTTCCTGTGGGCGTTCCTGCTCGGCTTCGTCCTGCGCGTGGATCACCCCGATACGCAGGACAGCGACACCCCGCTCGACCCGTTCCGGAAGTTCGGGGCGTGGTGCACCGTGGGCATCTTCGTCCTCACGTTCATGCCGGTGCCGCTGTCCGTCCTCGATGCCGTGCCCGGCTCGGCGCCGACGCGCCGCGAGCTGCAGCGCGCCCCGCACCCCGAGAAGCGCCGCTTCGACAGCGACGCTCCGACGATGGACATCCGCTTCGCCGAGCGGGCGACCGACGCCCCGGCGGCGCCGGTCGCGATCCTCCATCCGGCTTGACATCGGGCGCGGCGACGCACAGAGGTCCGGGCGTGGAAAAGGGCAGGCTGTCCTGGGACGAGTACTTCCTGACCATCACGCGTCAGGTCGCCGAGCGCTCGACGTGCACGCGGGCCAAGGTCGGCGCGATCATCGTACGCGACAAGAGCATCCTCGCGACCGGCTACAACGGCTCGCCGTCGGGGATGCCGCACTGCCTCGAGGTCGGCTGTCTCGTCTACAAGACGCAGAACCCTTCGGGCGAGACCGAGGAGAACTGCTGGCGCACGATCCACGCCGAGATGAACGCGATCGCGCAGGCGGCGCGCAACGGTGCCGCCATCCGCGACGCGTCGGTCTACATCACGCACTCGCCGTGCATCCACTGCCTGAAGACTCTCGTGAACACCGGCATCAAGCACATCGTCTACGAGAAGCCGTACAAGCTGCACACGCTCGAGGAGATCGTGCGCTACACCGAGGTCCGGCTCGAGCACGTCCCGCTGGGGTGAGCCGGAGACCTCGACTCGCGATCGATCCCGTGCCAGCGTATCCGGGCGATGTGGCGCGGGCGCGGGGGCGGATGGATGCTGGCGGGAGCGGGCATCGCGGTCGCTGGGCTCCTGGCGATCGTCCTCGCGCGACGCCTCGCTGCCGATCCCGCACTGCCCTTCCTGTGGCCGTACGCCCCGGCCGGCTGGATCGTAGCACCCTGGCAGACGCAGCTGCGGGCCAGGCCCGTGCAGCCCACGGCTCTCGTCTTCTCGCGCAACTTCGATCTCGACACGCCACCGGCGATCGCGCGGCTGCACCTGCGCGCCTTTCGCGCGGCCGACGTCCGGATCAACGAGCAGCACGCCGTCACGACTCGGCTCGGCGACGACTGGAAACAGGAGGTCGAGGTCGACGTGGCCCGCCTCCTTCGTGCGGGGGAAAACACGCTCTCGGTGCAGGTCGAGAACACGGCAGGCCCGCCCGCGCTGTGGCTCGCGCTGGACCTGCCGGGCACGTCGCTGCTGACCGACGAGCAGTGGCGCGTCGAGACCCTACGCGGCGAGAAGCAGGCGGTCTACGCGACACGCGCGCCGCTGCGCCCGGCGGGAGCTCCGGTGCCCACCCAGACGCGGCTCGACCTCGCCCGCACCGCGCGTTCGGCGACCCCCGATCTGCTGCTGTTTGCCGCGCTCGTCGCCCTGTGCGCGATCGCTGTGCGAAGCGAATCGCGCGGCGCCGCGCCCAGCGCCGAGCGACCGCAGGGCGAGTCCCCGCGAGCGCCACGCATGGTGCTCTTTTCGTGCATCGCGGCGTGGTGTGTGCTGCTGGCGGGCACGTCGCGCGTCCTGCTGATCACGACGGGGTTCGACGCCGAGGGGCACCTCGAGTACGTCGAGCTCGTCCGCACCACGCACACGCTGCCACTCGCCGATCGCGGCTGGGAGACGTATCACCCGCCGCTGTACTACGTGCTGCAGGCAGCGCTCCTCGGCGTCGCCGGCGTCGGCGCGTTCGACGGACCGGGGGCCTTGCTGATGCGCCTGGTTCATCTGGCGCTCGGCATCGTCTACTTGACGAGCGTCGCAGCGTCGCTCGGCCTGCTGTTCCCCGCCGCGCCGCGCCCGAAGATCCTCGGCATGCTGGTCGCCGCGTTCCTTCCGGTTCTCCTCTACGTCTTCCAGTTCCCGAGCAACGAGGTGCTTGCGATCGCGCTCGGCGCGGTCTGCTTCCACGCCTGCCTGCGCGTCGTGTGCGACGGCGCGTCGGGCTTCGGGCGCGAGCTGCTGCTCGGCATCGCCCTCGGGGCGGCGCTGCTCACCAAGCAGTCGGCGCTGCTTCTGGTTCCGGTGATGATCCTCGTCGTCGCGTGGTCCGCGCTGATCCGCAGCGACGGTGGACCGCGGCGCGCCGTCGCGGCCTCGGGGACGGTCCTGGCCGCGCTGATCCTGACGGCAGGCTGGCACTACGCGCGCGTGTGGGCGCGCTTCGGCGATCCGTTCGTCGCCAACTGGGATGGCCGCGCCACACCCGCGTGGTGGCAAGATCCGGGATTCCGCACACCCCATGACTGGATCCGCGTGCTCGGAGCGATCCGCGAACCCTTCTTCGCCGCGAGCGACGGGCTCGTCGCCGGCCTCTACTCGAGCCTCTGGGCGGATTCGTTCGCCGCTGGCGTCGTCAACGCACAGCTCGAGCGGCCACCGTGGCGGAGCCCGCTCGTCGCGCTCGGTCCGCTGCTCGGGGTACCGCTGACGCTCGCGCTCGTCGCTGGCTGGATCGCGACCGCTCGCGTCACGATCGCGAAGCGCGATCCGGCCCGTGCGCTGGCGCCGGCGCTGGTCGCCTGCGCGGTGCTCGCCGCGCTGTGGATGGGGCTCGTGGTGCCTTTCGGCTCGATCGCCAAGGCGTCGTACCTGATGGTCGTCGCAACCCCGCTCGCCGTGCTCGCCGCCGTCGGGCTCGACGGCCTCGCCGGACGCGCGCGATGGCGCTCGGCTCTGGTCCTGGGGTACGTCGTCGGCTGGGCCGCGCTGTCGTTCGCGACCTACAGCCTCGCGTTCGTGCCCGGCGAGCCACGCTGAAGATCGACACCGGCACGCGCGACGTGCCGCACACCGCCTGCATCGCACAGGCGGCGCGCCACGGTGCCGCCATGCGCGACGCGTCGGTCTACATCACGCACTCGCCGTGCATCCACTGCCTGAAGACTCTCGTGAGCACGGTATCAAGCACGTCGTCTGCGAGAAGCCGTACAAGCTGCACGGGCTCGAGGAGATCGTGCGCTAACCCGGGAACCGGGTCGAGCACGTCCCGCTGGGGTGAGCCCCGGCGGAGCGCTCCGGCGCGAAACCGGGCCACGCCACGACCCGCCCCCGCTTCCCGATCAGGAGCGGCCCGCCCGGGCACCGGGAGTCAGAGGTACCCCAGCGACTTCAGCCGCTCGACCTGCGCCGGATCGAGGTTGCCCTTCTTCAGGCCCTCGATGTCCTTCACGAACTGCTCGTGCTCCTGCGGGAACTTCTTGTCGCCCGCGACCAGCACGTCGATCGCCCCGTCCACGTCACCGGCGGTCTTCAGCTTGTCGGCAAGCGAGCGGTACAGTGCCGGCGTGATCTGCGGGGCGTAGGACTGGTTCGCGCCGAGCCGGGCGAGCGTGACGATCACCTCCTGCCCCTGCTTGTCGTTCGCCAGGGCGTCGAGGCGGATCTGCTCCAGGCGCCACGCCATGGCGGCGTCGTCACCGGAGGTCACCCCGACCAGTGCCTGCTCGGAGATGTTGCGCGCCCCCGTCCAGTCGCGGGCGTCGAGCGCCGCGCGAGCGTTCTTCTCGTGGTCGGCGAGCGAGCCCTTGCAGGCGGCGAGGGCGACGAGCGACAGGACGATGAGCCAGCGTGACATCAGAGAGCCTCCGGACCGGTGTGCCCACACGCGGGCGGCACCCGGTGGACCGCGGACGGGCCAACGCGTACACTCCCGTTTCCCGCCAGTCGGTGTTCCATGTGTGCCACGCCGAACCCAGCTTGCCCGGCGCCGCGCCCGACGCGTACCATGCGAAGTTTGCCGGGAGCAAACCGTCGGCGGCCCAGCCGGTCCCGCGGTGACAGCCAGGCGACTAGCCCGACCCCACGATGACGAGCCGAGAACCGAAGCCGCGAGCGGCGCGTGCGACGCACGTCCTGACCCTCGCGCTCACCGCCATCCAGCTCTTCGCCCCGTCGGTCGCCTCCGCGTACATCGGCCCGGGCGCGGGCTTCGCGTTCGCGGGCTCGCTCTTCATGGTGGTCGCGGCCCTCGGGCTGGCACTGCTGATCATCCTGCTCTGGCCGGTCACCACCCTCTGGCGGCTGATCCGTGTCGGCAACCCGTTTCGCAACGCGAGTGCGAAACGCGTGGTCATCGTCGGCCTCGACGGCATGGACCCGGGCCTCGCCACGCGCTTCATGCAGGAAGGGCGACTGCCGAACTTCCAGCGCCTGGCCGAGCGCGGCGTGTTCCGGCCGCTCGACACCTCGAACCCGTCGCTGTCACCGATCGCCTGGTCCACCTTCTCGACCGGGACCGATCCGTCGCGGCACGGCATCTACGACTTCATCACCCGCGACCCGTGCACCTGCGCACCGATGCTGTCGAGCACCGAGATCCGCGACGCGAAGAAGGTCCTCAACATCGGGCGCTACATGATCCCGCTCGAGAAGCCGAAGATCCGGCTGCTGCGCAAGGGCACGCCGTTCTGGAAGCTGCTCGGCGACAAGCACATCCACTCGATCATCCAGCGCGTGCCGATCACCTTTCCGCCGGAGCCGTTCCGCGGACTGCTGCTGTCGGGCATGTGCGTGCCGGACCTCCGCGGCAGCCAGGGCACGTTCAGCTTCTTCTCGACCGCGAGCGGTGACGCCGGACAGGCCGCGTTCACCGGCGGCGAGCAGACGGTGCTGCGGCGCAACAAGCAGGGAGTCATCCGGAGCCGCATCGTCGGGCCCGACAACTCCATCGAGAAGGGCCATCCCCGCCTCACCCTGCCCTTCTCGCTGATCGAGGCGAACGACCGGAGCTCTGCGCGCCTCGAGATCGACGGCTGCGCGCCGATCCAGCTCGAGCTGCAGCGCTACTCGGAGTGGATCACGCTCACGTTCGACGCCGGGCTCGGCATCAAGATCACCGGCATCGTGCGCTTCTACCTGATGTCGCTCGAGCCGGACGTGAACCTCTACATGACGCCGATCCACATCGACCCGGAGAATCCGGCGATGCCGATCAGCCACCCGAAGATCTACAGCGTCTACCTCGCAAAGAAGCAGGGCCCCTTCGCGACGCTGGGCCTGGCCGAGGACACCTGGGCGCTCAACGAGCGCGTCATCGACGAGAAGGCCTTCTTCGACCAGGCGATGCTGATCTGCGACGAGCGCGAGCAGATGTTCTTCGACGCGCTCGAGCACCGCCGCCAGGGGCTCGTCACGACGGTGTTCGACACGACGGACCGCATCCAGCACATGTTCTACCGCTACCTCGACCCGACCCACCCGGCGAACCGCGACAAGGAGTCCTCGGCCTACGCCGGCGCCATCGCGCGCACGTACGAGCGCATGGACGGCATGGTCGGCAAGCTGCTCGACCGGCTCGGCGACGACCCCGAGACCGTCGTCATCGCGATGAGCGACCACGGCTTCACGAACTTTCGCCGCGGCGTCAATCTCAACACCTGGCTGCGCGACGAGGGCTACCTCGTCCTGAAGGACGACGCTGCGACGAGCGGCGACTGGTTCGAGAAGGTCGACTGGTCGCGCACGCGCGCGTTCAGCCTGGGATTGACGGGCCTGTTCGTCAACCGCAAGGGGCGCGAACGATCCGGCATCGTGCCGGAGGGCGACGAGTACGTCGCGCTGATCGCCGAGATGATGCGCAAGCTGGAGGCGCTCGTCGATCCGGCGACGGGCGAGCGCTGCATCCGGAAGGTCCGCTCCGCGATCGCCTCGGCCGATGGACCGTACCGCTACGACGCTCCCGACCTGCTCGTCGGCTACGAGGGCGGCTACCGCAACTCGTGGGAGTGCGCGACGGGCGCCGTCACGCCCGAGGTCTTCTCCGACAACACCAAGAGCTGGTCGGGCGACCACTGTGTCGACCCCGAGATCGTACCCGGCGTGTTCTTCTGCAACCGGGCGATCACCGTCGAGCGGCCACACATCGCGGACATCTCGTCGTCGGTCATGCGCCTCTTCGGGCAGGAGCCCGGGCGCCACATGCAGGGCCGGATGATCTTCGCCGACGGCGGCGCGAGCGCGAAGGTCGCGGGCGCGCTCGACCCGGCGACGCTCTTGCAGTCGGGTGCCGCGCCGGGCGCGCTGGTCCATCCGGCAGCCGCCACCGACACGCGCGTCGAGCGGCGCGAGGTCGCGCGTGCGTAGAGCCGCGGGGCTCCTGCTCGCGATCCTGCTGCTGCTCGGTTGCCTCGCTGCGCCGCCGAGCGCACGCGCAGCCGGCGGCGCGTCGGACGGCAAGCCCGGCATCTTCGTCCTCGGCATCGACGGCATGGACCCCGTCGTCCTGCAGCGCCTGATGAACGAGGGGAAGATGCCGAGCTTCGCGAAGCTCGCCGCGACCGGCAGCTTCCAGAACCTCGGCACGGCAAACCCGCCGCAGAGCCCGGTCGCGTGGTCGACCTTCGTGACCGGCATGAATCCCGGCGGGCACGGCGTGTTCGACTTCGTGCACCGCGACCCGAAGACCTACCTGCCGATCAGCTCGGCGACCCTCCCCGCGGACCCCGGCAGCGCGGTGTCGCTGTTCGGCTACTACATCCCGATCGGCGGCTCGACGCCGCAGAACACGCGCGGCGGCGTTCCGTTCTGGGATCCGCTGATGGCGGCCGAGGTGGACGTCGAGGTCTACCGGATGCCGGGCAACTACCCGCCGCCGCCGTCGGACGCGAGAGTCCTCTCCGGCATGGGAACGGTGGACATGCGCGGCGGCTACGGCACGTACTCGTGGTTCACGACGTACCCGGTCCAGGGCCGCGAGCACATGAAGGGCGACATCCGGCAGGTGAGCCTGTCCGACGACGACCTCGACGGAACACCCGACACCGTGCACGCGACCCTCAAGGGTCCGCCGGACGTCTTCCGCCTGCCGCCGGGCCACGTCCCCGGCGACGCCGACCACCTCACGGTCCCGGTCACGTTTCGCGTCGACCCGGAGGCGGACGCGGTGCTGGTCGAGGTCGGCGACAGCCGCGCGCTGCTGCGCGCCGGCGAGTGGTCGGCCTGGCTGCAGGTGCAGTTCCATCCACTGCCCGCGAGCCTGCTGCCGCTCGAGGGCATCGTGCGCTTCTATGTGCGCCAGGTGCGTCCAGGCCTCGAGATCTACGCGAGCCCGGTGAACATCTCGCCGGCGAACCCGGCGCAGGACATCTCGACGCCGTCGACGTTTGCCAGCGAGCTCTTCGCGCTGCTCGGCTACTACTACACGCAGGGCATGCCGGAGGACACGAACGCGCTGAAAGACCGCATCTTCGACGACGACGACTACGCGCGCCAGGTCGCCCTCGTGCAGCAGGACACGGCCGCGATGCTCGACCTGGCGCTGACGCGCTTCGCGCCCGGCGACCTGACCTTCATGTACCTCTCGGACATCGACCTGCAGTGCCACATGCTGTGGCGCCTCGGCGATCCGAAGGACCCGTCGGCACCGCCGCACCCCGCGCGCGCCGCCGAC
>Ga0194128_10010238_pt1 | contig 11214 bp, 9 predicted proteins | sample TA2KigCa65mmetaG_FD_148650 | JGI IMG/M metagenome (GOLD analysis project Ga0194128, IMG submission 148650) | Freshwater microbial communities from Lake Tanganyika, Tanzania - TA2015037 Kigoma Deep Cast 65m | ecosystem: Environmental > Aquatic > Freshwater > Lake | place: Tanzania: Lake...
TTCGGCAGCGCCGAACTGCTCAAGTCGCTCGAGGCCAAGCATGGCGGCAAGAGCAAGGTCCGCGTGCTGCGCGCTCCCTGCATGGGAGCCTGCGACCGCGCTCCGGTCTGCGCAGTCGGCCACGACCAGGTGTTCAAGGCAACTCCGGCGTCGATCGATCGGGCCCTGGCCCGCCACGACCATCACGCGGCCAAGCCGGGCAAGGACTTCCAGGCTTACAGCGCCGATGGCGGCTACAAGATCCTGCGCGAGGCGCTGGACAGCAAGCGCACGCGCGACGAGATCATCAAGGCGGTCGACGATTCAGGCCTGCGCGGCATGGGCGGCGCCGGTTTTCCCACGGGACGCAAGTGGCAGCTGGTACGCAAGGAGCCCGGCCCGCGCCTGATGTGCGTCAACGGCGACGAGGGCGAGCCCGGCACTTTCAAGGACCGCTACTACCTCGAGATCGATCCGCACCGCTTCCTCGAAGGCATGCTGATTGCCGCTTGGATCGTTGAGGCTGCGGACATCTACATCTATCTGCGCGACGAGTATCCGCAGATTCGCGCCATGCTGCGGACCGAGATCGCCAAGGTCGAGGCGGCCGGACTGACCAGAGCCACGCGTGTGCATCTGCGTCGTGGCGCCGGCGCCTATATCTGCGGCGAAGAGTCGGCGATGATCGAGAGCATCGAAGGCAAACGCGGCCTGCCGCGCCACCGACCGCCCTACGTGGCGCAGGTCGGGCTCTTCGGCCGCCCCACCCTGGTGCAGAACGTCGAGACCCTGTGGTGGGTGCGCGACCTGGTTGAGAAAGGTGCCGCCTGGTTCGCCGGCCACGGCCGGCGCGACCGCAAGGGGCTTCGCTCTTTCTCGGTTTCCGGCCGTGTCAAGAATCCCGGTGTCAAGCTGGCGCCGGCGGGCGTCACGGTGCGCGAGCTGATCGAGGAGTTCTCCGGCGGCATGCTCGAGGGGCACACCTTCAAGGGCTACCTGCCCGGCGGCGCCTCTGGCGGTATCCTGCCAGCCGCGATGGGCGACCTGGCGCTCGATTTCGGCACGCTCGAGCAATACGGCTGCTTCGTCGGCTCGCATGCGGTTGTCATTCTGTCCGACAAGGACAATATGAAGGACGTGGCGCTCAACCTCATGCGCTTCTTCGAGGACGAGAGCTGCGGCCAGTGCACGCCCTGCCGTGTGGGCACCGAGAAGGCGGTGAAGCTGATGGCCAGGCCGAAATGGGACGAGCCCCTCATCCAGGAGCTGTCGCAGGCCATGACCGATGCCTCGATCTGCGGTCTGGGTCAGGCGGCCGCAAACCCGGTAAAGTCCGTGCTCAAGCATTTCCGCGGGGACGTCCAATGAGCAACCCGGTCAAGTTCCTGCTCGACGGTGTCGAGGTCGAGGCCCGGCCGGACGAGACCATCTGGCAGGTGGCCAACCGCCGCGGCACCGAGATCCCGCATCTCTGTTATTCGCCTAAGCCCGGCTACCGCGCCGACGGCAATTGCCGCGCTTGCATGGTCGAGGTCGAGGGTGAGCGCGTCCTCGCCGCCAGCTGCATCCGCAAACCGACGCCTGACATGAAGGTCAAGACCGCCAGCGAGCGCGCCAAGGCCTCACGCAAGATGGTCTTCGAGCTGCTGATGGCCGACCAGCCCGGCCGCGAGGTGGCGCACGATCCGGATTCGCGCTTTTGGAGCTGGGCCGACCACGTCGGTGTCGACGACAGTCGCTTCGAGGAGCGTACCGCGCCCGCACCCGATCCCAGCCATGTGGCCATGCGGGTCAATCTCGATGCCTGCATCCACTGCAACCTGTGTGTGCGCGCCTGCCGCGAGGTCCAGGTCAACGACGTCATCGGCATGGCCGGCCGCGGCCATCATGAGAAGATCGTCTTCGACTTCGACGACCCGATGGGCAATAGCACCTGTGTGGCCTGCGGCGAATGCGTGCAGGCCTGCCCGACAGGTGCCTTGATGCCGGCGACCCTGCTCGATGCCGGCGGCGTCAAAGCCGAGGAGCCGGACCGCAAGGTCGACAGCGTCTGTCCCTATTGCGGTGTCGGCTGCCAGCTCACCTACAACGTCAAGAACGACAAGCTGCTCTATGTCGAAGGCCGCGACGGCCCGGCTAACGAGAACCGGCTTTGCGTCAAGGGCCGCTTCGGCTTCGACTACGTGCACAACGCCGAGCGCTTGACCGTGCCGCTGATCCGCAAGGATGGCGTGCCTAAGCACGCAGACGACGTGGTCGATCCGGCCAACCCCTGGACGCATTTCCGCAAGGCGACCTGGGAGGAGGCGCTTGCCAAGGCAGCCTCCGGCCTCAAGCGCATCCGCGACCAGCACGGCGGCAACGCGCTGGCCGGCTTCGGCTCTGCCAAGGGCTCGAACGAGGAGGCGTACCTCTTCCAGAAGCTGGTGCGTACCGGCTTTCAGACCAACAACGTCGACCACTGCACCCGGCTATGCCACGCCTCCTCGGTCTCTGCCCTGTTCGAAGGGATCGGCACCGCGGCGGTGACGGCGCCGTTCACCGCGGCCAAGGACGCCGAGGTGATCATCGTCATCGGCGCCAACCCGACCGAGAACCACCCGGTTGCCGCCACCTTCTTCAAGCAGGCGGTGAAGCGCGGCGCCAAGCTGATCGTCATGGATCCGCGCGGCCACGCGCTCAAGCGCCACGCCACGCACATGCTGCAGTTCAAGCCCAACAAGGACGTGCCGCTGCTCAACGCCATGCTCAACGTGATCATCACGGAAGGGCTCTATGACAGGCAGTACGTCGAGGCGAACACCAACGAGTTCGACAAGCTCAGGGCGCATATCGGCGACTTCACGCCGGAGAAGATGGAGCCCGAGTGCGGTATTGCGGCCGATGTGATCCGCGAGGTCGCCCGGCTCTACGCCCGCTCTGAAGCCTCGATCATCTTTTGGGGCATGGGCATCTCTCAGAGCATCCACGGCACCAACAACGCACGTTGCCTGATCGCTCTTGCGCTGGTCACGGGCCAGGTTGGTCGTCCGGGAACCGGCCTGCACCCGCTGCGCGGCCAGAACAACGTGCAGGGTGCTTCGGACGCCGGCCTGATCCCGATGTTCCTGCCCGACTACCAGTCGGTCGAGAATGCCGAAATCCGCGCCCGCTACGAGAAACTGTGGAACGCCCCGATCCAGCCCAAGCGCGGCCTCACCGTGGTCGAGATCGTCAACGCCACCATCGCCGGCCAGATCCGCGGCATGTACGTGATGGGCGAGAACCCGGCGATGTCCGATCCCGACGCGCATCACGCACGCGAGGCGCTAGCCAAGCTTGAGCATCTGGTGGTGCAGGACATCTTCCTGACTGAGACGGCGTACTACGCCGACGTCGTGCTGCCAGCCTCGGCCTGGCCGGAGAAAACCGGCACGGTGACCAACACCAACCGCCAGGTGCAGCTCGGCCGCATCGCCCTGCCGTTGCCGGGCGAGGCGCGCCAGGACTGGGAGCTGATCCAGGAGATTGCCCGCGGCTTGGGGCTCAAGTGGAGCTACGCCCACCCGCGCGACATTTTCGCTGAGATGGCGCAGGCCATGCCGTCGCTTGCCAATATCACCTGGGCCCGGCTGGAGCGTGAAAGCGTCGTCACCTATCCCTGCGCCGGCCCCGACGATCCGGGCCAGGACATCGTCTTCGGCGATGGCCAGTTCCCCACGCCGACCAAGCGCGCCAAGCTGGTGCCGGCGGAATACACGGCGCCCGGCGAGCCGGTCGACGCCGCGTACCCGATGGTGCTGACTACCGGCCGGCAGCTCGAGCACTGGCACACCGGCGCCATGACGCGCCGTGCCTCCGTACTCGATGCCATCGAGCCGGCGGCCATCGCCTGCCTGTCACCCAAGGACATGCGCCGATTCGACGTGCGCGGCGGCGATGTCATCCGCGTCTCGACGCGTCGTGGCGCCATCGAGCTCTCGGTACGCATCGACGAGGCGGTGCCGAGCGGCATGGTCTTCATTCCGTTCTGCTACGCCGAGGCGGCAGCCAACATCCTGACCAGCCCGCAGATCGACCCGTTCGGCAAGATCCCCGAGTTCAAGTACTGCGCCGCCAGGGTCGAAAAGATCGCCCAGCCCGCCGCGGCGGAGTAACTCCTAGGCCGAGACGTCCAGCTTCTGTCCGGGTCGCGGACGGTTCGGGTCGGTCTGCTGCGCTGTTGTGGCGTAGGTCCCGTAGCCGGCGAGCAGCGGTCCACGACGCATGAGCAGGAGGGCCGGCGAGCGCGCCTCTTCGACGAGCTGCTGGGTGGCGAAGGCCGCCGTGTTGAGCGAGGCGTTCGGCGACTCGCCGGTCCGGCCGTAGCGGCTGGAGTAGTGGACTTCGGTGCGCGGCGGCTCGGCACGGAGCGCGTCCGGGCGCTCGGGCACAAGCGCAGGTACCGCCGGCCGGTTGTAGGGGACCGGCAGCAATTCAGGTGCGATACGGGTCAACGCCTGAGGCACGCTCTCTCCCAACGCTATGCCCGACCCTGGGCGAAGGCTCCCCCACGAAGGTTAAGAAAGTGTTGCGTCCCGACAGGCCGGGCTGTTCGCTAGATGATCCTACTGCGGATGGTGGTGACGATGATCTCGGCCAGGATGACGACGGCGAAGATGGTCAGCAGCACCACCGCCACTTGGTCCCAGTAGAGCAGGGTCAGCGCCGTATCCAGCGCCACGCCGATGCCGCCGGCCCCCACGAGGCCGAGCACGGCCGACTCGCGGATGTTGATGTCCCAGCGGAAGAGCGCGATCGACCAGAAGGCCGGCTGCACCTGCGGCCAGTAGGCCTTGAGAAAGACGCTCGGCCAGGGCGCGCCTGCGGCGGTTAGGGCCTCGACCGGCCCGCGCTGCGCTTCTTCCAGTGCTTCGCCGAACAGCTTGCCGACGAAGCCGATGGAGCGGAAGGCGATGGCCAGGGTGCCGGCGAGCGCACCCGGCCCGAAGATTGCGACGAAGAGCAGCGCCCAGACCAGAGAATTGACCGAGCGCGAGGAGACGAGGATCAGCTTCGCAAGCTGGTTGATCGCGGCCACCGGCACGAGGTTGCGGGCGGCGAGGATGCCGACCGGCAGGGCCAGGGCGAGCGACAGGATGGTGCCGAGGGAGGCGATGTGCAGGGTCTCGATCAACGCCTCGTGCACGGACTTGGGATAGTACTTCCAGTCCATCGGCCACATGCGGGCGAACAGGTCCACGACCTGCTCGGGCGCGTCGTAAAGGAATTCCGGGATGACATCGACGGTCTGCACCGAGACCATGAAGGCGGCGACCGCCACCAGATAGAAGGTGAAGCGCAGCAGCCGCTCCTGCGGCGTGAAGCGTTCCCAGCGGCGCTGGTCGGCGATCATTACTGAAAGGTCCTGCGGATCCAGCCGGCCAGAATCTCGCCCACGAAGATAATGGCGATGATGGCCAGCAGGATGGTGAGAACGAAGTCGTAGTCGAACTTCTGAAAAGCGGTGAACAGCGTGCTGCCGATGCCGCCCCCACCGACGATCCCGACCATGGTGGAGTTGCGCAGGTTGGAATCGAGCTGATAGGTGGCGAAGCCGGTGAAGCGTGCCAGCACCTGCGGCACCACGGCCATGAAGATCACGTTCATGAACGAGGCGCCGGTGGCGCGCACCGCTTCCACCTGCTTGAGCGAGATCTCCTCAATGGCTTCGGCGAACAACTTGGCGATGAAGCCGACTGAGGCGACGATCAGCGCCAGGATGCCAGCGATCGCGCCGAACCCGACGGCCTTGACGAAGAGGATGGCGACGATCACCGGGTGAAAGGAGCGGCAGAGCGCGATGAAGGCCCGCGCCGGCCAGGTCGCCCAGACCGGCATCAGGTTGCGCGAGGCGGCGAGGCCGACGGGGAGTGACAGGATGACACCGAAGACGGTGGCAATGACGGCGATCTCCAGGCTCTCGGACAGGCCCTTCCACAGCAGGTCCATCTTGGTGAAATCGGGCGGCACCATACGGGCGAGGAAGCGCCCGCCGTTGCCTAGCCCGAAGACGAACCGTTCCCAGGTCAGCTCGAGCCGCGCGGCGGCATAGATGACGTAGAGACCAAGCCCGATCCAGACGGCGCGCGTCGTCCAGCGCACCGGGAACGGGTTCTCCCGGCTGGCGGCGGGCAGGGCGGGGGCGCTGTTCACTCGAGCCAGCCCTCGCCGCCGTAGATCTGCTTCAGGTGCTCATCGCGCAGGTCGCCGGGCGGGCCGTCGAAGACCACATGGCCGCCGGCCATGCCGACGATGCGCACGGCAAAGCGCTTGGCCAGCTCGACGTTGTGGATGTTGAGGACGACCGGGATGTCGTTGCGCGCCGTCAGGTCGGCCATCAGCTCCATAATCTCCACCGACGTCTTGGGATCGAGCGACGAGGTCGGCTCGTCGGCCAGCAGCAGATCCGGGCGCTGCATGACGGCCCGGGCGATGCCGACGCGCTGGCGCTGCCCGCCCGACAGGGCATCGGCCCTCTGGCCGGCGAATCCTTTGAGGCCGACGATGTCGAGAAGTTCGAAGGCGCGGTCGATGTCCGCCTGGGCGAAGCGCCTCAACCAGGCGCGCACAGGGCTGACATAACCAAGCCTGCCGCAGAGCAGGTTCTCCATCACCGACAAGCGTTCGACCAGGTTGTACTCCTGGAACACCATGCCAATGCGCCGCCGCGCCTCGCGCAAGGCCGTGCCGCGCAGCCGGGCAAGGTCGATGCCCTGGAACCAGATCTCGCCCTCGGTTGGCTCGACCAGGCGGTTGATGCAGCGGATCAGCGTGCTTTTCCCCGTGCCCGAGGGGCCGATGATAGCCGTGATGCCCTGGCCGGCGACGTCGAGCGTGATGCCTTTGAGCACCGGCGTGCCGCGCCGGTACTCCTTGGTCAGGCCGCGAATGGAAAGGGAGCGGGTGCCGGCCGACCCGGCTTGCCCGCTCCCGTTCGTCGCGGCGCCGTTGGTGGCGCCTGAGGCGGTCACTGCTTGGGCTTGGCGGCTTCTTCCGCCTTCTTGCGCGCTGCCTCGGCCTCGCGGGCCGCTTCGCGCTCATAGGCTGCCTTGTTGAACGGCGTACCCGTCTCCTCGGCCACCTTGCGCACCGCCGCCCAGTCCTTCTGGTAGGTGATGGGGAAGAAGCGGTCGTCGCCGTTAAACTCCTTGGTCATCTCCGGCGTGAAGCGGAAATCGTAGAAGCACTGCACCAGCTTCTTCGCCAGGTCCGGATGCAGGTCGTGGGCGTAAGCGAAGGACGAAGTCGGGAAGACCTGGCTCTTGTAGATCACCCGGATCTGCTCCTGCTTCACGGTGCCGCGCACGATCATGCGCTCGAGCACGTCGGAGGCCACCGGCCCGCCGTCATAGTCGCCGGCGACCACGCCGAGCACGGTCTTGTCATGGCCGCCCGACATGAGCGGCTTGTAGTCCGTGTCCGGGACCAGGCCCTGCTCGGGAAAGAGCACGCGCGGCGCGAGGTTGCCCGAGTTCGACGAGGGCGCGGTATGGGCCACCTTCTTGCCCTTGAGGTCGGCGAGTTTCTGATAGGGGCTATCCGCCTTGACCACGAAGGCGAGGTGATAGCCGCGCACCTGCTGGGCCGTGCCCTTGGCGGCGAAGGGGATGGCGCCGGCCATGTTCACGGCGAAGCCCGTCGGGCCGGTCGAGAAGCCGGCGACATGCAGGCGGCCCGAGCGCATGGCCTCGATCTCGGCCGAGTTCGACTGCACCGGGAAATACACGACCCGCTTTGACGTGCACTTGCCTAGGTACTCGGTGAAGGGCTTGAAGATGTTCTCGTAGACCGCCGGGTCTTCGACCGGCGTGTAGGCGAAGACGAGGACGCTGGGATTCTTCCAACGGCGCTGGTCGGTCGGCAGATCGGCGACCAGATCCCTGTTCTCGTCACAGTACATGTCGTCGAGCTGGCCGCGGTTCGAGCAGGCCTGCGCGGGATCGGCGCCTAAAAGCATCGTCGCGCTGAAGGCCGCAAACGCCAGAGCCGCAAAACGGAATTGGATCATGAGAAGACTCCCAGCAGACGCGGACGCGGGGGGCGCATCGGCGTTCTTTGTTGTGATTGAAGGATCAGATTACGGCCCGCCGCTTCGGGCCGTCAACGCTGCGGCACTAGACGAGGATGCGCAGCGAGGAGCCGTTGGTTAACGCGGGATCGCCGTGCCGGGCTGCCTGGGCATAGGCGGCGATGGCCGGTGGGAAGTTCTCGAAGTGCAGGCCCGGCGACAGGCCCTCCTGGGCAAAGAGCTGAGCCGAAAAGCCGAGCGACGCGGGCGCCTTGCGGCGGCCGGCATCGCGCAGGACTTCGCTCTCGTCGTCGAGGGCGCGGCGGTCGTCGTCGGCCGCACGGCGCTGCGCCTCATAGGCGCGTGCCCGCGCCTCGAACGTGGCGTCGGGACGAGCCTCGTAGGCAAGACGCAGATAGGCTGGACGCAGACGAGGGGCGTTCGCCGAGACGCGCGGGGAACCGCTCTCGTGCGTGGCACGCCGGACAGGCGGCTCGATCTGGATCGCGGAGACGGCCACCGGGTTGGCCATGAGGCAGTTCGCCCTCTTCTACTAAATACGACAATACATATAAACTTTTAACAAAATATTATCTAGAAGGCCTGGCTGAGAAAATTGATGGTAAACCATAAATTTGGCCTAAGGCTCTGGGCATGAACTGGTTTATTTACAATTTTAACTATACCCTGCCATGCCGGCGAGGGTGGTCCCTCTCGGATGCGGCCGTGCTACGGTCCACTCCTCGCCCCGAATGAGGGGCTCCGTTGCCAGGAAGCTCGTCATGTCTGAAGCCGTCCGTCTCGACGCCGAGACCAATAACCTCGACGCACTGTGGTTGCCGTTCACGGCGAACCGGCAGTTCAAGCGCAAGCCGCGTCTGCTCGCCGGCGCCAAGGACATGCACTACACGGCCGTCGACGGCCGAAAGATCCTCGACGGCACGTCGGGTCTGTGGTGCGTCAATGCCGGCCATTGCCGCGAGCCGATCACCGCGGCGATCAAGGAGCAGGCGGCGCGCATGGATTTCGCGCCGGCATTCCAGATGGGCCACCCGATCGCCTTCGAGTTCGCCGCGAAGCTTTCAGCCATGCTGCCGGGCGATCTCGATCATGTGTTTTTCGCCAATTCCGGCTCCGAGGCCGTCGACACCGCGCTCAAGATCGCGCTGGCCTATCACCAGGCCAACGGCCAGCCGACGCGAACGCGCCTTATCGGCCGGGCGCGCGGCTATCACGGCGTGGGGTTCGGCGGCATCTCGGTGGGCGGCATCTCGCCCAACCGCAAGCAGTTCGCCGGCGGGCTGCTCGGCCATGTCGACCACCTGCCGCACACGCACGATCTGCAGCGCAATGCCTACAGCAAAGGCCAGCCGGAATTCGGCGCGCATCTGGCGGACGAGCTGGAGAAGCTGGTGCAGCTGCACGACGCCTCGACCATCGCCGCAGTGATCGTCGAGCCGGTTGCCGGCTCGACCGGCGTGCTGGTGCCGCCCAAGGGCTATCTCGAGCGCCTGCGGGCGATCTGCGACAAGCACGGCATCCTGCTGATCTTCGACGAGGTGATCACGGGCTTCGGCCGGCTCGGCGCCAGCTTCGCTGCGGAGCATTTCAAGGTGCAGCCGGACCTCATGACGGTGGCCAAGGGCATCACCAATGCCACCGTGCCAATGGGGGCTGTCTTCGTGCGCAAGGGCATCTACGAGGCCTTCATGAAGGGCCCGGACGGCATCGAGCTGTTCCATGGCTACACCTATTCGGGTCACCCGTTGGCCGCGGCGGCGGGCCTGGCCACGCTCAAGCTCTATCAGGATGAGGGGCTGTTCGAGCGGGCGGCGGGCTTGGCCGGCTATTGGCAGGAGGCCATCCATTCGCTGCGCGGCAGATCCCATGTCATCGATCTGCGCAACATCGGGCTGGTTGGTGGCATTGAGCTGGAGCCTCGGACGGGCAAGCCGGGAACCCGGGCCTACGACATCTTCGTCGACTGCTTGGAAAACGGCCTGCTCATCCGGGTAACCGGAGACATCATCGCTCTGTCGCCGCCCCTGATTGTCGAAAAATCCCATATCGATCAGATGGTTGAGACGGTCGGGGTTTGTCTGAAGCGGGCCGCCTGAGCCTGTGCATGGTTTAGAGTTTGTTAAGTTCCGAACGTTAGGGTCTCGTTTCGAATTGCCGGCCCCGGGACGCGTCAGGGGCCCCTGCGGTAGGACACGAAGAGGCACCCGGCCGCGCCAATGGATGACGAGCAGCAAGATCACGCGCGACTGCGGGCCGCCTTGGCCGCCGCCCAGGCTATCGCGGCGGCGGGAGACACTACCTACGATTGGGACCTTCGCTCCGACAAGATCAGCTGGTCGGGACGTATCAGCACCCTGTTCCGCGACGGCGATCTGCCGGCCAGCGGCAGCGACTTCCGGGCGCGCATCGTCCCCGACGACCAGGCGCAGCGCTCCAAGGAGCTGCAGGCTCATTTCGATGCGGCCAGTGACCAGGAGTTCGACTGCGAGTACCGGCTGCGCAACACTGACGGGACGATCGTCTGGCTGAGCGACCGCGGCACGGCCCAGTTCCAGGAAGGCCGGCCGGTGCGGGTGCTCGGCAGCTTGCGCATCGTGACCGCCCGCAAGGAGCGTGAAGCCCGGCTCGAGTATCTCGCCAGCTTCGACGACCTCACCGGTCACTACAACAAGGGCCGTCTGAAGGAAGCCCTGCAGCACGGGTTGGCGCTGGCGTCGCGCTATCGCATCCCCGGCGCCTATCTCGTCGTCGGCATCGATAAGTTGACCAGCATCGAGCAGGCCTTCGGGCCTGCCGCGGCTGACGCGCTGATCGTCGGCGTCGGTCAGCGCATCGAGGCCTGCCTGCGCGCTTCCGACATCATCGGGCGCATCGGCGGCGACCGCTTCGGCATCGTGCTGAGCGGCTGTCCCGACGGCTCGATCGGCATCGCCGCGGGCAAGATCCTGCAGGCAGTTCGCCAGACCCCCATCGTCACCCCGAGCGGCCCGGTGCATGCCACCGTGTCGATCGGCGGCGTGCCCTTCGGCGAGCATGGCGGCACGGCCGCCGAGATGATGGGCCGCGCCGACTTCGCTCTGCAGGACGCCAAGCGCTCGGGCCGCAACTGCTTCGTGCGCTTCGTCGAGTCCGAGGAGCAGCGCGACCAGCGCCGCCGCGCCGCCATCCTCTCGGAAGAAGTTTAA
>Ga0194128_10010240_pt1 | contig 11213 bp, 8 predicted proteins | sample TA2KigCa65mmetaG_FD_148650 | JGI IMG/M metagenome (GOLD analysis project Ga0194128, IMG submission 148650) | Freshwater microbial communities from Lake Tanganyika, Tanzania - TA2015037 Kigoma Deep Cast 65m | ecosystem: Environmental > Aquatic > Freshwater > Lake | place: Tanzania: Lake...
TAATTGAGAAACCGCAGTGGGTCACTCGCGTAAAAGGCGAGAAAAATGCCTTCAAAAATCAGCATTACGAGAATCGCCTGTGCGGTGGTGTCAAAGGCGTCTGCGTTGGGATGAACATCAAAGTACGCGCGGAAAATGAGTGCAAACGCAAGGATAACCGCGAGATAATGGACGGCGATGAACGCGCCGCGCGGCAGAGAGAGCGCAAACGAAAAGATAAACTGGACGATCACCCACGCGACAAAGGTGTAGATCGCGATCGTGGAGAAGGAGGCGAAGCGATGGGGCATAGGTGAGAATGGGTGAAAAGAAGGAGTCCTGTGGCGCATCACCACTTCATTGAAAAACCCTCAAGCCACGGTCTACGCTTGAGGGTTTTTCGTGCCTAACGGGGGAATGGGTGGCCCTGGACAGAGTAAATCTAGTCGGTCATGGCATGGGTCGTTTTTCTTTGTGTCGCCCATACCATCTCCCCTGCGCGACGGGAACACGAGATTGCGTCCAGTGTGCCGTCCACGAAGGGAAGTCACTGCCGTATGGCCCTCTTGCCCTGCCGAAGCAGGGCACACCCAGGCCGGAGAATTACTTGTAATCAATGGGCGCACCCACCCGGCCGTTAGGCACTTTTAAATTTAACACTCTGACAGAGAAGTGCAAGTTTGCAAAGGGCTGTCCCTCCACATTTTTTCCACAGAACTATCCACGATGTTATCCACATCTCTCGTCTGCATGTTCACGCCCGGGCCAAACAGTCGGTAGTCCGTTGCGTCAAAAATACCCGACGATTTTGAGATAAAAAATGTGTTCAACCGTCTGCGCGTCCATTCCACCTTCCAACGGCGGACTGGAACAAAAAAGCAGGCCTGTGGGGCCTGCGAGTTAAGAATGATCGGCCGGCTTGCGAGCGCCGTTGACGCGCTTGACCAAGGCGCTCTTCAGGCGCGCCTCAAACTGGCCGATCAAAGTGGAATTCCACTTCACCCCGTAGACGGAGGACGGAAACAGCAACGGGAAGGCGAACTCAAGCGCCTGGCGCAGCTTGTAGAGCTGGTGGTTCGCCGGCGAGGTGGAGAGTTGGCTGTTGAAGTAGTCGTAGAACGTAATGAACTGGATCTCGAACTCGCGGCCGCGCCAGCGCACGCACAGCTTGACCACCTTGTACGCCGATGAAGACGAGTGGTTCGTGGGATCCACAGGTGCGTTCGTCTCGTGGTTCCCGCCAGGCCGCTCGGTGACACAGCCGCCCGACGCGTTGATCTCAACCTCCAAGCGGTCGCAGAGCGCCAGGATGTTCGCGTGGCTCTCACACACCAGCATGAGCCCGCGCCGATCGCGAATCCGGTACGGATCGGGCTTCTTCAGCGCGACCTGTCGCAGGACCTTGACCCATTCGGAAAACGCTTCCTTGGGCCGCTCATCCAAAAAGACGAGACCGTTCCCCCGCACGCGCCGGCAGTTGAGCGTACTCTTGAGCCGGACGCGCCCCTTGGCGCGTTGCGAGAGATGCCGGCCGATGCCGATGTCCCTCTCGCTCACCGTGAAATCGCAGGTAGGATCACGATAGACATAGAAGTCCGTCGTTTCAAACCCGGGTTCGAACAGTCGCTCGCGCAGAAATCCGATGAGGGCGTAGAGGGAATCCCCGATGGCCGTACGCGGATCCTGCTGTTCAATGAGTGCCAGCGCCGCGGAGGCATCAAACACACAGATGGCATCAAACCACGTGTGGAGGTTCGGCCATTCCCTGGGCTCATGCTCCTTGGCAGTTTCCAGCAGATGCTTACCCCGCGTTGCGGTCGCCACGGACGAGTCCATGGAGAGTCGCGCGAGCAGATGCGGCGCGTAGTCCCTCACTAGTCCCACTCGGCCGGACCGCGCCTCGCGGATCGCTTCGGTGAACCGCCGCAGGTCGCCGCGGTTCAGTGTCTCCAGCCACTTCTGGCGTTCCCGGATGGCCTTGGCACTGATCGTGAGCCAATCTCCTTGCCACTCCTCTAGCATTCCCCATTCAATCACGCTCTCCCCCCGGTGTGAGGATATACGGCATTGGCCAAGGTAAATAAAAAAACGGGGGTCGTCAACCCCGACCTGGTCTCCCAGGGTTGGCGGGCGCCCGTCCACGCAAAGATCGTACGTGTCTCAACGCGAGTTAAATCCCCTCTCCGAAATGATACCGATCGGTAATCTTCTCGTAATCAAACAGCTCATCGTCTTTGAAGAACCGCTTGATCTCCACCTGCGCCGTCTCCAGCGAATCGGACGCGTGAATCAGGTTGGAAGGGACATTCATAGAGAGGTCTGCGCGGATGGTCCCGGCGTCCGCTTCGCGCGGATTGGTGGATCCAACGAGCTTGCGCACCTCCGCAACTGCCTCGTATCCCTCGAGCACCATCCCAACCACCGGCGTCTGCATCATAAACTGCTTCAGCGTACCAAAGAACGGCTTGTCGGACAGGTGCGCGTAATGTTCTTCAAGCATGCGTTCATCCAGACGGATGCATTTCATGGCGACGATTTTCATGCCTTTGCGTTCAAATCGAGACACGATCTCGCCAAGAAGGTCGCGCTGAAGGGCATCCGGTTTGAGCAAAACCAGGGTTTGCTGGATGGTCGTGGACATAGGCATGGATACAAGATAGCAAAAATTGGACAATTTGTGCAGATGATAGAGTAATCCGCTCAAAATGGCAAGAAGGCTGGGGTGAGCGAATACGACGCGCCGTCCGAGACCAGCAAAAGATCGCCATCCTGATCCGTGCGTGAAACACGCGCTCCCGCTTCGCGCAAACGCGCGAGCACGATGGGGTGCGGGTGGCCATAGCGGTTGTCCTCTCCGGCGGAGATCACCACTTCCTCCGGCGTTACCGCCTGTAAAAATTTGGCGGTGGTGGATGTGCGACTCCCGTGATGGCCGACTTTGAGCACATCGACGTCGCCGGCACTACGCGCCATCACTGCCTCCACCGATTCCTCTGCGTCGCCGGTGAGCAGAAGCGTGGTTGATCCATACCGGACACGCAGAACGACCGAGGTGTTATTGCGGTCGCGCTCTTTTTGCAGGAAGGCTTCGGTCGGCCAGAGGACATCAAAGATCACGCCGTCCATCTCAAACGATTGTCCGGCGCGCACGGGTTTCATACGCGCGCCCTCGGTTGCCATCGCCGAAACCAGTCCTGCGATCATGGGCGTCCCTCCGCGCACGCCCGTTTCGTAGATGGCCGCCACGTCGTACTGTTCTAACACGCTTGTCAATCCGGTGATGTGGTCGGCGTCCGGATGCGTAATCACCACCGCGTCAAGCGTCCGATCCCACGGCCACATGGTTTGCGGAAGTTTTTGGAGAATCGTCCGGTCCGGCCCACCGTCCACGAGCACCTGCCTGCCCAGCGGCGTTTCAATGAGCGTCGCATCGCCCTGCCCCACATCAAAAAACCATACGCGCAAGGCCGGCGCGCGCGCGGAAGCCAGGCGTGAAAAAAGCGGGAAGATCAACAGGACGAACGCACAGGCGATGAGGAGGGCATGAGATGCGATGCGCTGCCCCCTGCGCGCAGGCGAGCGACGCAGTGGTGGACGTTTGCTCATAGGCGTGCGCCAGTCCGCCCCTGGCGGATGCGTGTTTCCACAGATGCCTGCGCACGCAGGAGAAGCCACGCCACGATCGCTATGGCGGCGATCACGGCCGCCGTACGCGCGTAGCCGATCTGCATGGACGCAAACGGAAGCGCGCTGAATATCCTGATCACGCGCAACAGCGCATACGAAAGCGCAAAGGCCGGGAGCGCAATAATCTTTCCAAAGATCATGCCCGCAACTCCCAGCGCCATCAGGTAGGGCACAAACGGAAGCACAAAGGCATTGACGAGCGGAGCGGCCAGTGAGACCTGTCCGAAGTGCCACAGCAAGATGGGAAGCGTGATGACTACGGCCACCGTGGAGGAGGCGATGGCTGTTTGGATCCCAAACGCTTCTGGTAGCAGATGGAAACGCGACTGCACGCGCGGGAGCACGAAGAGGAGCGCGGCGGTTGCCGCAAACGAGAGCTGAAACCCAACATCGTCCAGCAGGAGGCGCGGATTCATGAGGAGCATCAGCGCCAGAGTCAGCAGAAGGATATTCCGTGCGTGCGGACGGCGGCGCGCGCCTTCAGCCACCAGGAGCGCACAGGCCATCAATCCCGCGCGCAGGACGGCGGGAGTGGCTCCGGCCATGACGACATACGCGCACAGGATCACGGCGCTTGCCACAAGGCCGCGCTTGCGTCCGAGCGGACTTTGCATGAACAGGTGCAAGAGCAGAAGCGAAAAGATGGAAACATTGTAGCCGGAGGCGGCGAGGATATGCGAAGTGCCGGTGCGGGAAAAATCCTCGCGCAGGCCTTGTGAGAGCGAGGCACTGCCGCCAAACAAGAGGCCCGAAACGAACGAGGCGTGCGGCTCTGGAAGGACCTCGCGCAGACGACCGTCAAGGGCGGAGCGCAGGGAGAAAAACCATCCGACCTTTCCTGCACGCTCACCCGGGCTCACCGCGATGAACTCTGGAAACGCGCACAAAGCAAGCACGCCGCGAGAGGCGAGCAGGCGGTCGTAGGCAAATCCGTTGAACGGTTCGGGACGTTCAAGCGCGCAGGCGAATGCCACGTGGTCGGAGAACGCCACGCGAGGGAAAAGCGGAAACCGGACAAGGAGTTTACCGAACACGGGTTCTCCGGCAACGCGTACATCATCCAGAATCGCCTGCTGGATGGAGACGCGCCGCTCCACATCGGAAGCGATCCGTCCCTCCACGCGTATCACCGAGCCGGTCCGGTCGGCCAGTGTGACCAGTCCTTCAGGCACAAGGGATTGCTGATAGCGCCAGAGACCAAACAGCAGGATCGCGAGCAGGAGGAATGGGAAACCGCGAGCGTGAGCGCGCAGGGAAAAAAGGGCAAAGAGAACGAGAAAGGTGACAACAGCCGCGAGTGACCATGCGCTCGGCCAAGAAACAAAAAAAGGTCCAATCAGGACCCCCAGACAGAAACTGGCAAGCAAGGCCGTGCCTGTTTTGGAGGGCGAACGTGAAACAGCCGCGAGAATCCTCATACAATAAACGGTCAAACGTCTCATTGTGCGCGGGTCCTGCTATCGGCCACCCGGCTGATCCACACCTCCAACGTCATCCTCTCATCCACGATGAAGCGCTTTCCGCATTCCCCAAGCCGACGCCGAAATACTGGAATCCAAGCGCGACGAGCCCAAGGTCGGCGAAACAATTGCGGCCGTCAAAAATCATCGGCTCAACCATCTGGGCTTTCAGGGTGGAAAACGAGACCTGTAAAAACTCTGGCCACTCGGTCAACACCACCAGCGCGTCCGCGCCAGAGGCCGCGTCCATGGCCGTGGGCGCAAAATGGACCGACTCGGGCAGAGCCGTGCGCGCGTTGCGCATGGCTTTGGGATCATACGCACTTACCTCCGCGCCAAGTCCCAACAAATCGCGCACGACGGCAATCGCCGCGGACTCGCGGATATCATCCGTGTCTGGTTTGAACGCGAGCCCCCACACCGCGAGCTTGCGCCCCTTGAGCGTCCCCATCGTCTCAACGATCCTCTGCACGAAGCGGTGCCGTTGTGTATTGTTCACCTCAATCACGGCGTGGAGCAATTTGAAATCATATCCATGGATGCCGGCGTAGGATTTGAGTGCGCTGACATCCTTTGGAAAACAGGAACCGCCAAAGCCAATGCCGGCGCGCAAAAATTGCGACCCGATGCGTTTATCCAACCCGATCCCGCGCGCCACCTCGCGCACATCCGCGCCGGTGCCTTCCACAATGTTCGCCACCTCGTTGATGAACGAAATTTTCGTCGCCAGAAACGCATTGGCGCAGACCTTGATGAGTTCTGACGATTCAAGACGGACACGTACGACGGGCGCGGCGATCCCCTCGTGCAGACGCTCAATCGTCTGAAACACCACCTCGTCATCCGCGCCAACCACAATCCGATCCGGATGCAAAAAATCATCAAGCGCCGCCCCCTCGCGCAAGAATTCTGGAACGCTCGCAACGCGGATGAGGGTCGAGAGATCCTCGCGGCCTTGCAACGCCATCGCAGAGCGCACCGTCGCGAGGACCTTGCGGTTCGTCCCGACCGGCACGGTGCTTTTGACGATCAGAAGCGCCTCGCGCGACAGGAGCGCCCCCACCTGCCCGGCCGCGCCCATGAGATACGACAATTCCGCCTCGCCGTTTGCGCGCGGCGGCGTCTGCACCGCAAACATCACGATATCCGCCTCGCCAATCACGCTTTCCAGATCGGTCGTAAAAACGATCCTCCCCTGCTCCTGCAAGCGCTTGAGCGTTTCCTCAAGACCGGGCTCGTAAAACGGTGCCTCCCCAAGATCCAGTCGCGCGACCTTCGCCGCATCCGTATCCACGCACGCGACGCGATGGCCCAACGAAGCAAACCCAAGACCGGTGGTAAGCCCTACATAGCCGGTGCCGATGATGACGAGATTCATAGGGGGAGGCCGAAGCGACGGCACAGCTCCTCCTTTGAAGATGCGTCGTATTTCGCGCGGACCAAATCCATGCGCAAATCCTGTTCAATCCTTGCCAGTGTTCCGCAGTCCACAAGATCCATCAGTTCATCAAGTGTCACCCATTTCACCGTGATGCGCTCGCCCGCGTCCAACCGCGGTGCTTGACGGTACACGCAATCTTTTGCCACAAACACATGGATCCGCCAGTCCAGTTTCATGAGGGGTCGTGCACTCCGGTAGAGCGACCAATCGTTTGAGACGAATCCCGTCTCCTCCAGCAGTTCGCGTTGAGCGCCCTCAAGCGGTTCTTCCCCGTAGGAAATCCGCCCACCAGGCAGGGACAAAAACAGCGGCTTGGTGGGTTGTTCCTGTTCTTGCATCATTATTTTGCCGTCTTTGACGGCAATCACTTCGGCCGTATCCTCGCGCCGGAGCATCTCAAACGTTTCTGTGCTCCCGTCATACATCTCTTGGGGCCATTGGTACACTTCAAACAGCACTCCCGAAAAAACTTTTTTGGCGTTCGATGGAATCATAGCCCGCATGTCATCTTGCATCCGGCCGTCAGGCCACACGAGAGATCTCTCCGTTACACAATCACGTTGATAATCCGACCAGAGACATAGACCACTTTCTTGGGATGTTTGCCCTGCAGATATTTCTCCACATTCTCCTCATGCAGTGCGAGCGTGAGCACAACTTCCTCGCTTGCGTCCGGCGCGGCCTCGACGGTCGCACGCAACTTCCCGTTCACCTGCACCGCAATCGTCACGATCTCCTCGCGGGCCAATTCCGGATCGTACGCGGGCCACGGAAGCGTTTCCAGCAATGCCGTGCCGCCCAAACGCTCGTGCCATTCATTGGCAAGGTGTGGCGCAAACGGACACAGCAAGAGCAGAAAGGACGTCAGGTCTTCCCGTCCAAGCACCCCCGTTTCCATCATCCTCTTTTCTTGTTCTTTTACTTCATTCACAAACACCATCATGGCCGACACCGCCGTATTAAATCGCATGGCCTCCAGGTCAGCGCTCACTTTTTTGATCGTCTGGTGCAGCAACCTTTTGAGGTTCTGACGAACCTGATCGTGATCGGGCGAAAGACTCGGTGTGTCTGAGATGGCTTCGTTGCTCGCTTTTTGCAAGGACAGCGAGAGATCCGCCACCTTTTCCAAAAACCTTCGCATCCCAATGAGCCCGTTCACGCTCCAGGGCACCGGTTCGCCAAACGGCCCCATAAACAGCTCATACAACCGTACGGCGTCCGCGCCGTACTGCTCTACCATTTCGTCGGGATTCACGACATTTCCGCGCGACTTGCTCATCTTGGCACCATCCGCAGCGAGAATCAGCCCATGGCTCGTGCGCTTGGCGTAGGGTTCGCTTGTGGCCGCATGCCCCCGATCAAACAAAAACTTGTTCCAAAAACGGGAATACAGCAAGTGGAGGGTTGTATGTTCCATGCCGCCGTTGTACCAATCCACGGGGAGCCAGTAGGAAAGGGCGGGAAGATAGAGGGAAGCTGGAGAAGCGGAAGAAGTGGAGAACACTAAACTCTGGGATACACCTTTCATCGCGTAGGCCAAAAAGTACCAACTGGAACCGGCCCAGTTGGGCATCGTGTCCGTTTCGCGCTTTGCGGGACCCCCACAGGTCGGGCAGGCCGTGTTCACCCAGTCGGTGATCGCCGCAAGCGGCGATTCGCCCGAGTCGGTCGGCTGGTATTTGTCCACCGCGGGCAAGACGACCGGTAGCTGATCATCCGGCACCGGAACCCACTGACACTGCTCGCACCACACAAGCGGAATCGGCTCCCCCCAATACCGCTGGCGCGAAAACACCCAATCGCGCAACTTGTACCGAAGTTTTTTCTCCCCGCCGACCTGTTGCGTGATCGCCCATTTCGCCTCTTCGCTCTCCATCCCGTCAAACGTGCCGGAGTTCATCAGGACTCCCGGCTCCTCATGGACGATGAGCGGACGATACCATGCGTTTCGTGCCAACGCGCCGTTTCTATAATTGCCCGGGTCTTTGGGGTCGTACGTTTGGTTGTTAAACTCGCAGGCAAGCTGGTCAATCCGCTCGAGATTCTGGTCGTTCATGACGAGCCGTTCCCTACGCCCGTCCTGATGCGTAAACAGGAAAACCGTTTCGTCTCCGACATATTCGTTCCAAAACCCGGGCGCCATTTTTTCAACCATCAACCGTTCAAAATCTTTTTCACGGCCGCGGGGAATCTCCACGTGGAAACATCCCTTTTCGGTTTTTTCAAAAACGGATACGCCGATCTCCGCAAAATCCTGCTCTGTCATCGCCTCTGCGCCCATCACAACACTGCGCACCGGCGCTCCTGTTTTGCGGATCACTTGCCGGATCGGTAATCCGTACGTGGTCGCAAACGCAAAATCCCGCTCGTCATGCGCGGGCACGGCCATGATCGCGCCCGTCCCGTACGCGCCAAGCACATAGTCGGCGACCCAAACCGGAATCGGTTCTCCGTTTGCCGGATTGACCGCCTTCACGCCCGTATCCACGCCCGTTTTCTCGCGCTCTTCGTTTGCGCGCTCCGTCTCGGAATGGGCAAGCGCGGAGGTCACATACGCGCGCACCTCTTCCCCCGCATCCCATCCGCCGTCTATCCACGTCCGCGCGACCTCCGGCGAAATGACCAGAAACGTTGCACCAAAAAGGGTGTCAGGACGTGTGGTGAAGACATCAACGGCGCGCAGGTCCTGTTGAGCGACTCCGCCATCGGCGGGGGAATTTTGACTCGCTTGCGCTCGCTCAAGGTCGCTCTGGATGACAAACCGAATCTCCGCCCCTTCGCTCCGGCCGATCCAGTTGCGCTGTTGAGCTTTAATCTTCTCCAAATAATCTACCGTCTCCAAATCGTCCAATAACCGGTCGGCGTACTTTGTGATCGCAATCATCCACTGCTCCTTGTCGCGCTTCTCTGTTGCACCCCCGCACCGTTCGCATTTCCCGTCCACCACTTCCTCGTTGGCTAGCCCGATCTTGCATGACAGGCACCAGTTGATCGGCATGTTTTGTTTGTACGCAAGGCCCGCGCGAAAGAACTCCAAAAACATCCATTGCGTCCATTTGTAATACTCCGGGTCTGTCGTATTAATTTCGCGCGACCAGTCAAAACTGAACCCGAGCGACTTCAACTGGCGTTTAAAGGTCGCAATGTTTTCGGCCGTCACCTCTTGGGGAGGCCGGCCCGTCTTGATGGCGTAATTCTCGGTGGGAAGGCCAAAGGCATCCCAACCGATCGGATATAAAACGTTATACCCTTCCATGCGCCGCTTGCGCGCAATGACATCCAGCGCGGTATACGAACGCGGATGGCCCACATGCAGGCCGTCGCCGGAGGGATACGGAAACTCAATCAGGCAATAGTATTTGGGCTGGTTGGAATCGTCGTTGGCATGGAACACGCCCGTCTCGTCCCAGCGTTTCTGCCATTTGTGTTCAATCTCATGGTGGTTGTACGCCATACCTTCAACACTTTGGAGGAAAAATCTGTACGAGTCAAAACAGCGCGGGAAGAGGGGACGAAGGATCTCAAGGTCAGAGATCCTTCGCTGGCGCTCAGGATGACATCGCCTTCTGTCATCCCGACCGAGCCCCGGCAACGCCGGGGCGAGTGGAGGGATCTCGCATTCACAGGAGATCCCTCGGCTAGATGATAAACGCTCGCTCGGGATGACACAGGGGGCACCGTAACGCTCGCGGGATGACACCGCTTTCTATCATCGCGACCAAGCCAGGCACAGCTTTTTTCTTGTCATCCCGACCGAGCCCCGGCAACGCCGGGGCGAGTGGAGGGATCTCGCATTCACACGAGATCCCTCGGCTAGATGATAAACGCTCGCTCGGGATGACACAGGGGGCACCGTACCGCTCGCTCGGGATGACACAGGGGGCACCGTAACGCTCGCTCGGGATGACACAGGGGGCACCGTACCGCTCGCTCGGGATGACACAGGGGGCACAGTCACGCTCGCGGGATGACACGAAATACCTCAACGCTGATGGGTTGCGAGCCGTTCGAGCGCGAGCACAAACGCGCCGCGGCGCAGATCCGTTTTCAACTCTTGCGATCCCGCAAAAATGAGCGCGGCCTGCGTTTCCATGCTGCGTTTCAATTTCGCAAATACTTCCTCTTCGCTCCAGCGCTCCCCTTTCTTATTCTGTTCCCATTCGTAGGTGGAAACCGTAACCCCGCCGGAGTTAGCTAAAATGTCCGGAACAACCGGCACGCCCGCGCCAAACAGAATGTCGTCCGCTTCGGGGGTTGTCGGGCCGTTGGCGAGCTCCAGAACCATCTTGGTTTTAAGACGCGACGCGTTCTCACGGGTAATCTGATTTTCCAGGGCGGCCGGAACCAGTACATCGCACGACACTTCCAATTCACTCCCCACCAGATCTTCCCCACCCGTAAACCCGTTCACCTGGCGCGTGGCGTTTTTGTGCGCGACCAGCGCGGGAATATCCAACCCTTGTGTGTTCATCGTCGCGCCTGTTGAATCCGACACAGCGATCACGCGATGACCGTCATGAAAAAACAACGCCGCCATATGCTGTCCGGCATTGCCGAACCCTTGGATGACCACATCGCACACGCGTGGCAAGCCATACCGGTCCTTGAGCGCCTCCCACACATAATACCCACCCATCGCGGTCGCG
>Ga0194128_10010243_pt1 | contig 11211 bp, 12 predicted proteins | sample TA2KigCa65mmetaG_FD_148650 | JGI IMG/M metagenome (GOLD analysis project Ga0194128, IMG submission 148650) | Freshwater microbial communities from Lake Tanganyika, Tanzania - TA2015037 Kigoma Deep Cast 65m | ecosystem: Environmental > Aquatic > Freshwater > Lake | place: Tanzania: Lake...
GCAATAATATCAACTTTACTCATTCTTCCTCTAGACATACTCTACGTCATGCTAACATATATTTACAAAAAAGGGGACCCTTTTGAGGTCCCCTGTGTTGTTTTGTGAACCTAACTCACATGAGGTTTTCAACCTTAACACGGCGGTAGTACTGGTTACGACCTGCGGTGAGAAGCTCAGCGTCAGGAGCACCATTTGCCTGTACAACGAATGGGTTAGCAACCATGCCGTAGCGGGTTTTAAATCCAATCTTGGGTTGGAAGGTGTCAGGACCGATTGAACGAACCATCTGGAGGGGAACATATGGGCAGTAGAATAGACCTGCGTCATATGGTGAAGTGCCCTTATAACCAACAACATAGTAGTGGCTATTTGATACGTTTGCAGAATAAGGATCAACAAAGACCTTGATTCTACCGTTCATGGTTCCAACTAGAAGATTACCAGTGTCATCTACTTCACCGATGGAAGGACCACCAGCACCAGTTAGACCTGAAGAGTAATCAAGTACACCAGCCATTGCGAGAGCAGAAGCAACATCAGCAGAAGTGATGATGAAGTTGCCCTTTCCTCTACGTGTCTGCTGTGCAATAGCGTTAGCATCACGCTCAACTTGGAACATTAGACCTTTGAATTTCTCAACTGACCAACGACCGTTGCTGTCAACGTCAAGGTCAAAACGACCAGCGTTGGCAACATTGTTTTGAGCACCAGGCTTAGCGATGGTGTAAACAGTACGAACAACTTCGCGGTTGATTTCAGCAAGAATCTCAGAAGAGAGAATATTGGCAAGTTCTTGCTCAGCATCAAGACCATGGATTGCCTTAAGGTCTTGTGCTAGTTCCAGAGTGTACTCAGCCTTGAGTGCTCTTGACTGTGCAGTAACAGCAGTCTTTTCAATGCTGAATGACATTTCGCGGAAGAGTTTGCCGCTTTCGCCTAGTTGCTCAGCATCTTCACGTGGCATTGGTTTTACACCACGCTCGTATGTACCAGCAGGTGAATCATTAAGAAGACCTGGGTTTGAACCAGCGGTTGGATTAGCAGTGTCATATGCGTTAGCAGTTGCATCGTAACCAGCAGAGAAGTCTGTATCTGGCTCATTAAAGAGTGCTTCAACACCACCACGACCTTCGTAGTGTGACTTCATTGCGAAGATGAGTCCAGTAGGACCGCTCATTGGTTGAACACCGCAAATATCATAAGCAACGAGGTTAGGCATTGCTCTGCGGATTAGGGAAATCATTACAGGATCAAATCCAGCAAGACCACCAGTTTGAGTGGTTAGACCAGAACCTGATAGTGCGTTACCACCGATAGCGCCAACAATATTACCTGCTGCACCACCTGTTTCCTGTAGCATACCGCGCTCTTCGCGCATGAATCTTTCTTGGTTTTCTAACAGAACAGCGGTGACAGCCTTTCTATAATTGTCCTTGATAGCGCCTGCGCTCTCATGACCTAGAACAGGTGCCCACTTTTCTGTTAGAGCTTGTGCGTTAAACATTTGTTTGCTCCGTTAAAAGTAGGGGGGGTTTAATAATTGTCATTTCCAGCGATTGAGTGCTTGGAGATATTGTGCCATTGCTGGTGTAATCTCTTCGCTTTCCACTGGTGATTCATCAGCAACTTCTCTTCCAGTTGTTGAAATTGATTCTTTGAAGTATGACTCCTTAATGGTTTTTACCTTTCTGGAGAATTCTTCTTCCGAAACAAAATCAAGACCTTCAGCAAGTGCTGCAAGTTTTTCCTTCTGAGTATCTACAAGACCTTCCGAAACATTGTTCAGAATGTTCTTTTTTGCAGACTCATTAAGGCGATTTTGTAATTTCACATTAGCTTTGACCTGTTCGTCTAGGCGCTCTTCCATTTCACGAATTTGATCAACCATACCTTCTACCACATCAATTTTATCGTCTGGGATAGAGATATAGTGCTCTTCAAAGAGACTTCTGAGACCTACAATAAAGTCTTCAGTAATCTCATTTCTGATACCACGATCAATGGCTACTTGGTTTTCTTCAAGCCACTGGTGGATAGCGTAGTTTACAGTGCCATTAACTTCTTCCGAAAGTTCTGTCTTGATCGCTTCTACTTGCGCGTCAAGTTCGTTGGCAAAGTGTTCTACAAGTCTGTCATACTCTTCTGAAATTTTTGCTTTAACAGCAGCTTCAAAAATAGTCTTTGCTTTCTCTGCAAATTCTTCAGAGAGTTCTGTTCCCTCTAAGAGGGCATTTACGTCATCAGAGACATCAAGATTTTCAAACGCTGGTTTGATAGGATATGTAACATTTGGACCCTTCTTAGTTCCATACGCAACTTCTGCACCAACTGATGGTTGTGGATCTTTACCAGGCTTGCCTGATGTAGAAGTAACACTACCATCTTGTGAGATAGGAGCAGCTGCTTTAGCACCAGGATTCTCCTCTCCTTCTTCTTTATTTGAATGAAGAGGTTCTGATTGCGAACCACCAAGATCAGTCATTGACTGACTAGGTGCTACTGAAGTTGGAACCGTTGGTTGTGGATCTCTTCCACTACCACGCTGTTGTGGATCACCCGAAATTGCTGTGGGTTCAGAACCAGTAGCAGGAATAACCGAAGCAGTTACACTAGGCATGGGATCCTGTGCTCCCGCTTCCATAACGATTTGCTGCTCGCCCAGAAACTCCTCAAACTTTTCGTTTAACATGTCTGACATCTTGAGTCCTTCCGTAAATCTTATGAATTATCTATGTTTATTTATTAAATTACAAACCTGTGAGGAAGTTTTGGAACACCTGAAGTGTTCTCTCCTCTAGGTTTCTGCGATTTGACTCGCTCAAATACTTTTGATATTTAGCAACCTTTGCTTCTTTTAAAATACCGTTATCCCAAATCCACTCTTTGCCTTCCATGATTCCATTAACAAATGCATCAGGCGCGGAAGGATCTGCAACAATATCAGCAGCAGTAGCAAGCATGAAATCATCCATAACATAACTAGTGTTTTCACGCTTATCAATACTACCCATACCACGAGAAGAAACTCCAAGTTGTACTCCTTCTTCTAGAAGTGACTTGGCGATCTTACCCATGGGAGTATCTAAGATTTGTGCTTTACCATAGAAGTTAGTACCTTCTGCTCTAAGCTCGGTAATTCTGTGTGATACTCTGTCAAGGTTAACAGTAGGACCATCAGGATGACCAAGTTCACCAAGAGCACGTTTTGTTTTAACATACTCTTCATTGTAGCGATTAACTTCTCTTTCTAAAACAGAAAAAGGATAAACGCGACCGTTTCTATTCTTCAGTTCAGACTGAAGAAATACCCCTTCAATGTACAGTTTTTTTGAATCGCCGTTTCCTTCAACGATTACCTGTACATTTTCAATTGTTTCCGTTATCAGTTTCATCGGTTTCTGTTTCTACTGGTTCATCAAAGAATGTATTAGCAACACTCTGTTTATAAAGAGACAGAGTTTCTGATGCTTTTGCATAAAGCAAATCATGAATAGAATCAATTGCCTTTGCTCTTTCGCTGTTTAAAATAGATGATATAATATCAACTACTCCAGATTCAGGATTTGCCTGATTCATTGTATTTTCCATAACGTTATATTTTATTTATTAGTTGATGAAGGTTTAGGTTGAGCTTTCATCATTTGCAATTGTTTTTGGTGGGCGTCATCTGATTTTTCTTTTTCTCTTTCATGAGAATCATCTGCTTGCTGTGCTTGGATTTCTGGTTGGAAAGCACTATTTTGACGATCCATCATATCAAAAGTATTGATATCTGCTGGATTCATTGATAGACCAAGATCAATTTCTCGGCGCATCTGAGTATCAATTTCTCTATACTCTTTTTCAGTTTGATTTAAAATTTGTTTACGAATATATTCAATAGAAAAGTATTTACCAACAAAAGCATCCATTTGTGTTGCAAGATTGATACGTTGAAGCATCAACTCTTGTTCTTTTAATTCATTAAAATGATTATCAAAAAGGTAGTCATATTGAATATGCTCCTTCATGTCATCCCAATCTTCTGGTGAGATAACACCCTTAAGGATTAGTTGGGTCTTGAGAATATCGTGGAATAGTTCTGAGAAACGTTTGCGGAGACGACCGATGAATTTAGTGAACTTGAGTTCATCCCTGAGAACCTCTGTGGTCTTACCAAGATTAAACCCTTTGTTGTCATCCGTAAGGCGGGAAGGTGGTAGGTTGAGTGAGTTGTAAAGTTTCTTTTTGAAATACTCAACGTCCTTGAGTTCACCAAGGTTCTGACCGCCTGGGAGTGTAGTAATTTCAGTTCCTCTACCACCTTCACGGCGAGGGAGCCAGAAGTCTTCAAGCATTGACATATGCTTTTTATCATCACGGATCTCTCCTGTGCTAGCATCGTAAACAAGTTTATTTCTATAACGTGCCATCACGTCACGGAGATATTGTTCTGCCTTGACTTTTGGTAGATTTCCTACATCAATATAAAAAATTCTACGCTCTGGTGCTCTTGACAAACGATAGATAACCAGCGCATCTTCAATCATGCGTAACTGATTTAGTGACTTAATGCCTTTATGAAGGAAACTCAAATGCATTCGTTTGTTTAGATCCTGCACTCCAGAAGAACAAAATGCAATTGAGTCTGCAGAAATTTTAATTCCCTGGGAATTTGACATATCTCCAACAGGACCAAGAGCTCCTCCTCTTAAATATCCTTTTGGGTTGTAAAGATAATAATCAATATAGTTCCCCCATTCATATTCCAGAGCAGATCCTTTCAGTGCTCTGTTAACTCTTGGGTCTTGTGATCCGTCGCTAATCTTTTGTCTTACTTTGCGAATCTTCAACGGATCAATATAACGAAGTTCAAGAATACCTTTCTTTGGATTATCTAGATCAATTACTTTATGATAAAATAATCTTCCATCAATGTACCAACTACGCACAATTTCATGAGCGCGGTTATCAAAATTCAACATTTGTTTGATTTTATCAAACTCATCACGAATTCTTTTTTTTACACCTGCACCAACATCAAGATTGTTGAGATCAATCTCAACGCAACTATCATTGGCATCACTTACAACAAATTCATTTACAATCTCATCAACAGCAGAATCTACTTCTGGATGAAGAGACATATCTCTATATCTACGAACAAGTTCATATTCGTTTCTCGCGGTAGCGTCAGTATCTACGTATGTTCCAAAATATCCACCCGCTGCAATAGAGACTGGTTCATCAGCGGAAGGAGGGACAGGGGATTGTCCCTTCTGTCCCTCCTTGCGGTTAATTTGGAAGCCAAATAATTGACTCATTATTATTCAATTCGGAATGCTTCTATTATTTATGGGATAGAAATTCCGCTTGCTCCAGAGGTAGTATCACTATCATCGCCAACTGTCCAATATGAATACTGGAATTCAGCTGTAAATTCTTCAATCTGGTCATTGCTGTCATATGCAAGATCAATTGCAGAGGCACTAGTTGGGAATGCATACCATAATTTGTATGATCTTAATTCCTTACCATTACTCTGATCATCTTTCTCAAGTTGTCTAATGACTACTGTGCGACCATATGCAGTTGGATCAACAATATTAGCAGTGTTTGCTTGATGAGTATTGATTTGATTTAACCATGATTCAAAATATGCACGAACTTTCATGTCCTTATCATTAATGAAAGTTGCAGACCAATTATCAAATGTTCTGTCTCCTGCAATTTTTACCGTTCTTCCACGGAAGGGAACTTCAATAACACCTACGTTAGATGCAGGCAGGGCAGCAGACTTACACATAAATGTGACGATCTCCTGATCTGCGCTTACTGCCGAGGGGAACTGAATGTCCACCTGGAACATGTTGGGTCTAACACCCTGCTTTACTTGTTGAAGAAACCCCGATACGTTACTAGTGATTGCCATTGGTTTAAATTACTCCTTCTTTATATTTAACGAAGATCAGCGTCCAACGACTTCGCTGAACGAAACTCCTGTCCTAGTAGCAGTAAATGTTACCGTTACGTAGTTGATGGAGCGAGCAGGTTTAATGAAAAGTTCAGCAACAAATTCGTTGCGGTCAATTACATCTGCGGTGTTGTTGGTAGAATCACAAACAACTAAGAAATCAGTAATTCCTTGTTGCGCTACAACATCATTCAAATAAGAATTGATAGTTGCTAAGAATGAGGAACGTGTGATTTCATCATTGATTTCAAATAGAACTCCTTTAGCGAGATTCTCAACTCTCTTCTCAATATTCAAGAATAGACGACGAACGTTGATTCTATCAAATGCTGAAGGTGAAGCAAGAGCAGTCCTGTCTCCAAATAAAACAGCACCACTTCCTGGGAAAGTTACGATAGGATTGATTCTATTTTGGTAGAGTTCATCTCTATCTGCTTTGTTAGGATTATAAGCAAGTTTTACAACATTGCGAATACCACCACGATTCAATCCAGCAGGAGAAATCCAATCCGCATTAGATGCTGATGTATTAACACATAAACCAGCAACATCACCATTACATGCTACATAGCGATACTTATCAGTAAAACGATCATACATGTACTTATAACCACTATCAATAACAGCATACGAAGTTGAAGTGATGCTATTAAAGAAGTTTAACATATTTGTTCTTTGCTGAGTTGCCGACAAAGCAGATCCACCAGATCCAATTAGATTGCCTTTGTGTGGTGATACAAATGCAATACAATCTTTTCTCGCTGCAGCGATTGCCACTACTTTTTGAGCTTTTGATAGTGTATCTGCTTCGGAAGATAGTGATCCACCCATTAATACAAAATCAATTTCAACTTCTTCTGTATCAAGAAATAAATCATATGCAGCGTTTACTTCTCCTGGTGTGTATGGAAAATCATCAACACCACCAGAAAGAGTTGTTTTGTTATTTGCAACAAGTAAAAACTTAGATCCAGAAGTTAGAGTTGAGGAAGTAACTCCAAGTGATTTACCGCCGCCAGCCGATACTGGTTGGATTGTATTTATTAAATCATTACCATGGAAAATATACTCTGACTCTGTATTGATAATTGATTTATAATAAGTTGCAGATCCTTCTGTGCTCTTTCCATCTAATAGTTTGGAAAGATATGTAAATCTTTCTAAGATTGTGTTTGCTGCTCCAGAAACAGCCCCAGTTGTGTCAATAACTGCAACGTGCATTTCATCATATGAAATTCCTCTTTCTGATGCATATGCAGATGTCCCAGGACGAGGACCAATTGCTGCTAGTTTTAAACCAGTAGTTCCAATCTCAGTATTTGTATACCAGTCCTTCACGTTTGTGATATTGATATTACTATTACTTACAGAGTTAATTGTTACGTTTAGTGGAGCAGTAGCACCAGTTCCCAGATTAGCAGCGGGACATACTACAACGTTTCCAGATTTATAACCAACACCTGCTTGAGTGATAGCAACGTTTGTTACGGAACCGCCAGCATTAATTGTAACTGTTAATCTTAAACCAGAACCATCACCACCAGTTGGATCAACAATATGAATTCCATTTTGTGTTCCAACTCCATTGTAAGCACCAGCTGTTACTGCTGTTACTAGACCATCTCCTGGTTCATCAAAAATATCAGATGTTGTGATAAGTGATGCTGGGTTATCTAAAATAACAGCAAGTTCTTTTGTTGATGCGTCCCAAGAATAAATTCTACCTGCTTTATTACTGACGGTTGTAAATGGTGTATTAAGTGCAGTTGTTGCTGGAGCAGATGCTAGAGTTAGGATCTGGTCAGGACCACGATCAACTACAACAACTGTTAATGCGTCGCCCCATGTTCCAGCAGTTCTTGCTGCAAATATTGCAGAAACGCCAACACCAGATTCATAATCTACATCATTTTTAATCAGAACTCCACCACTTGAAGTTGAATTGAGTACTCCAGTTTGAGCTCTTACAACAGCAAGTCTGCCGCCGTATCCTAGAAATTCTGATGCAACTAGCCAATCTTCGGCATTTCCTTCTTGTGGCGTACCGAATGTTGCTACTAATTCTTTTTGATTTGAAATTGAAACAATTTGACCGATAGGTCCTTTTTGGAAAGACGAAGCAAATGCAGCAGTAAGAGCAGAATCTCCTACAATAACAGCATTAGTTAGGTCGCGTTCCCTGAGAACAACACCAGGCGAGACTTGACTAGCCATTTTTTTACCTCTTAGATATCAAATTTATCTAAATCTATTTAGAAATTCATCACTCTCTAAGGGGGAAACAATGCATGAACATATTACCAGTCGGGGTAGTTGATTTCAAAAGACTTCTGATCAACTTTTCTGGATTTGATTACTCTATTGACTGTACACTGTTTACATTCATATGAATACGAAGATGGTAAAGACCTTTTATTTCTTCGGATGAGATAAAAATCGGAAACTAAATCTTTTGTTTCTCCACATACTCTGCATTTCCTTTCATTAAATAGCAGATGCTCCAGAGAAAATTGATCTTCTATATCCATCAGTAGTTCCACATGTATGATACTTCTTCTTGAGTATTACCATATTCCCAGAGGGTTCCGTCTGCATCAACGAAGGTGTCATCACCCAGACCGTCATCAATAAACCCAAAAGGAGCCATGTCTTGCTCAATTTGATTTCTTTGTTCTTCATAGATTCTTCTTCTTACATCTTGGTCAGTCATCTCCTTGAAATACTCTTGCATTACTAACCAAGAGAATAATACAAGGCACATTACCAAGTCATCATGATATCCTTCGTCAGCTTCCCACGCTTGTTTACGTTGAATGAATGTAGTAAGTTCTTGTAGAATTTCAAAATCTTGAAATATTAATTTATCTTCCTCAATAATTGCTTTGAGATTAGCACAACCAAGCTTCTTAACAGTCACGCTCATCTTGACACCGAGTTGAGTTTTGGTTCCTGAAAATCCTTGTCCAACAATTTGTCCTGCTCTACCGCGCATTGCACACATGAGAACATTGGGATATTCTAAATCATAGTTGAGAGTAGCAGCAATACTATCTCCAATATCATTTACTTCTACTAAAATGTGTGGCGTATAATATTCTTTTGCTACTTGAAAAATTATAGACGGAAACAATATAGGTTTAATCTCATTATTTCTATACTTTGCAACGATTTTATACGGCATCGTGGTGATATCAAACACGACAAAAGCAGAGTAGTCGCCACCGATACCTCTGGCAACATCAACAGTAATAATATATTCGTGATTTTCTTCTGCTCTCTGATAAATGTCAAGTCCTGCATTGGATGTAATTGGGTCTGAAAATGGTATGTTTTGAAGCTTCGCTGGATTGATAAGTGTATCCGCAGATCCAAGAAAGTCACATTCAAATTCTTGTGCGAATTGTCTTTTAGAAGTATTCTTAAGTGTCTCTTCTTTCCACTTGGCATCTCTACCAGGGACTTGTGACCAATGAACTTCGTTAGTGACATATCCATTCTTTCCACGCTTAGCATCTTCCCACATTTTGTAGAAGTGGTTCATACCGTTAGGCGTTGAAATGATCATTACTTTCGTGCTTTTACCAGAAGTAATAGTAGGATAAACAGAGGCAAAGAATTGTTCAGCAACATGATTTGGGACGAACGCGAACTCGTCAAGAAAGAGGATGTTAAAAGACATACCTCGGACAGCAGACGCAGACGTAGAAGCAGCCAGAATTTTTGATCCATTTTCTAACTCTACATTACCCTTATTCCATACCAATACGCCATGTTGCATCCACTTAGGTAAATTTTCATAAGCAAGTTGAAGTCTACCTAGGAGCTCCCTTGCGGTGGAAGCTTTATTAGCCAGAATACCAATATTAACGCTATCAAAGAATATTGCATAATAAAGCAAGTAAGCAACAACCGTAGTGGACTTTCCTGTTTGCCTTGGGAGTTTTGCGATGTTAAATCTGTTTTCATGGAAGTCTTGCAAAATCTTCTTCTGAAAATCATACATCTGGAATGGTACTAAACCTTCGTCTAGTGAGATAATCTTAATATAATTTTCAGCAAAATAAACTGGATCATTTTTACACTTGACCCATTCTTGAATTTGTTTTTTTGTAAATGATATTTGGGTTCCTGCCTTCTTTAGATTAGGATTGCCCAAATAAACTTCACTTGAAGACACAATAAAACTCAGTCGCTATCTAATATTTATAGGGTAATCTTCTTCCAATCCTTTCAATCTTTTTGCCCATGTTATTCCACTTGTAGAACCTTTACATGGATTTATACAAGTCTCATCATCAATAGTATTACAAACCAACCCAGCAAGATCGTGTGGATCTCCTTCCTTACCTGTACCAGACCAATAATGCTGTTCATTAATCCATATAGCACCACATTTAGGACAAGTCTTTGTGTTCATTATTGTACTCCTTAAATAAATTTTGAAATTGCGTTGCATCCCTCGCCAGTTGCCTTTTGAGTTTCCAACCCATCCATTTCATCTTACCCCTAATAAACGCATATCGCACTTGGAGGTCAGCATAAACAAAAAGATTCATCGTTTCTTCAAATCCAGCGTATGCCACTAGAATTCCTAAGAACACAACAATGAAATAAAAACCGTACATATGGTATCTCTCTGTTACAGTTATTATAAGATATGTAGGAAAAAAAAGTGTAACAAAAAGTAACTTTATAATAAGTATGTCTTAACGCACATATAAGTCAAACTGTTTTTCTTTTACTCAGAAGAGACCAAAAATCTTTTTGTTTTGTACCACCGTCATATTTCCAGGCGTATCCTTCGCTGATCATTTTATTATTGACTGATATTTCTTCGCCGTTAATATACAGGTGTCCGATGATACGACCATACTTCTCTGTGCTATCTGGAAGTTCAGTCTTAATCAGAATATCTTTAGCACCCTCTAGGTGTTTTTTCAACCATTCTTTTGATTCAAGTCCGAGTTTCTTTTCGTATTGGTCTTTTGTCCTGCTCTCAGGCGTGTCAATGCCCGCAAGGCGAATTCGCTTACTGAGAGAGATATCAAAACCCAAATCAATGTCAGCGTCAATAGTGTCGCCATCTACTACCTTTGCAATTGAACGAATTCTGTAAATATACGGATCTTTAGTGTCCGCCATCTTTCATTTCCTCGTGTGCCATTCTTAGTATGTAGTAAATGACATACAGAGTAAAGACTAGACCTGTACCGAGGATTGTGATTACACCCCAGGGAAAATCATTTGGCATCGTG
>Ga0194128_10010245_pt1 | contig 11209 bp, 10 predicted proteins | sample TA2KigCa65mmetaG_FD_148650 | JGI IMG/M metagenome (GOLD analysis project Ga0194128, IMG submission 148650) | Freshwater microbial communities from Lake Tanganyika, Tanzania - TA2015037 Kigoma Deep Cast 65m | ecosystem: Environmental > Aquatic > Freshwater > Lake | place: Tanzania: Lake...
GTATATCCATCATCCGCACAAAATGTTTGATGTTTAGAGATAAATGTCATCAATTCTTGAATGATGTCATAATCCCTAACAAGCAGTTTGTCTTGTTCAATTAGTGTTTTTAGAACAGCACAGCCAAGTTTTTTGACTGCTGCGCTGGTTCTAACACCTCTTTGTTTAGTTCCGCGCCCAAAGCCTAAAGAAACTTTCTGCCCTGCCCTACCCATCATGGTGGTTTGGATAATGTTTTCATACTCAAACTCTTCATGCATTACATCGGCAATTTGACCACCGATGTCATTTACTTCGATGAGCAAGTAAGCATTGTTGTATTTCGTTGCCAGCGCGTATAGCTCAGGAGGAACATCGAAAGGTGAAATGGTATTGTTTCTATACCTTGCCGCTACTCTGTGAGGTTTTTCTGTAGAATCTACCACAACCATTGCTGTGTAGTCTTTTCCTTGGCCCCTTGCCGTATCAACCATAATAAAATACACATTATCATCTTTTGGTTCATCGTAAATATAAAGGCCGCTTGGCTCTCTAACCAAAGGTTTATCAAACTGTAATAAATTTAGTTTACTGGCACTGATAAGAGTATTTGAAGAACCAAGAAACGAACATTCAAACTCTTGCTCAAACTGCTGTTCGCTGGTCTGGGCAATCATCTGCTGCTTCCACTCTTCGTCCCTTAAAGGCCCGCCGGGGTACTTAGGAACTTGTCTCCACGATACCTCTATGGGAACATACTCGTTCTTCCCCTCGTCCCCAGGCTTCCTTGTAGCCCCCTTCCAGAAGCTATAGAACATGTTCAGGCCGTTTGGAGTAGATACCATGAAAACCTTGGTGGTCTGACCTGATGTAATGGTTGGGTAAACAGAGCTAAAGAATTCTTCTGCTACATTCTGAGGGACATGGGCAAACTCGTCCAAGAAGATTAGATTGAACGAACCACCACGAACGGCAGACGATGAAGTAGCAGAGGCCATGACCTTGGAGCCGTTCTCCAAGTGAATAGAAGTCTTGTTCCATTCAATAATGCCCTGCTGAAGCCATTTGGGAAGATACTCGTAGGCTAGGCGAAGTCTGCCAAGAATATCTCTGGCAGTATTCATTTTGTTTGCCAGAATACCTACGCTCATGCTCTGGTTGAAGAGAATATAGTGTAGTATAAATGCTACAATCGTGGTGCTCTTACCAGACTGACGAGGGAGTTTGGCAATGATATAACGATTGTTATGCATCTTAGTAACCATGTCCTCCTGATAATCGTATAGTTCAAATGGAACTAGACCCTTATCCAGAGAGACAACTTTCACATATTTCTTGATGAAGTATGATGGATCCTGAGAGCAACGAACGTACTCCCGAATCTGTTCTTCGGTATAGTCAATCTTTACTCCAGCTTCTTTTAGGTTTGGATTACCTAAGTAACCTTTAAATTTCCTCGACATTCTTCACTTCCGCATCAATTATATCTAGAGCCTTTTTCTTGCTCCGCTCAGGATTGATTAGATCCTGAAGATCACTTGTAGAACCAATAAAGAACGAATTGTTTGTCGTTGACTTTATGGTAGTATTGTTTGCTTCGTTCTTGATCTTCTCAAGATCTATGAGATCCTTGTTAATCTCAGACATGGTTTTCAGCATTTGAGTTACAACTTCATATGCTCTGGGGGAATCGCCTTCAGAAGCAACCTTCAAAATCCCTTCAAGTGCAACCTTGGATTTCTCAATGATGTCGTACATATTACGCTTGGCGTAATCAAAATCCTTATCAGGAGAAACTTGCTCTATTGCAGTTGATCCTTTACTAGGTTGTTCAATATTAAAAAAATTATCTAGATTTTCCATAAAACTATTTCACTATTACTGACAAACTGCTATAGAATTTATATTTGCCTTAAATGTAGTGCTAATGCTTCCGTTAGAAATCTTAAAATAATATTTTGGTTTTATATAATCAATTAAATATGTTTCTTGAATACAAGGATCTGTATCTAAAGGATTTGCTCCAATATAAACAGTAAGGTTTTTTAATATTATATCTACATCATTCTGGGTTAGTGATAAAGTATTTGCATTTTTTCTAATTTGTGAAATAATTTTATTATTTGCTAAATCTAATAATTGAATTGTTGTTTGTAAATCAGTTACATTATTTTCTTCCCATGTAAAATTAGAAATAAAATCAGTAGAATTGGAAGAAAGATAATAAAATTGATTAGAATAACTAGTATTCATAACAATACTTGATCCCTTAGCATTTAATAATTCAGCATAAGTCACAGGATCTGTATCTGGATCTTGGGTAAAAATAAAAGTGCCGATAGAATCTCCTGTTTTAATCTCACCAAAAAGATAACTAGAAACAACAAATGATATTGTTCCTATAAGTGTTCTTTTAGAACCAAAATTTCCTTCATGATCATCATTTATTTTGATATCTCTCAAAGAAATAGGAACATTTATATTTTTATGAATTTCGTTTAAATTTAGTCTTATATTAAATTCTGGATTAAAATAAGAAGAAACTTGTTCAATTATTTGAAATATTTCATCTAAATTTCTTGTATAAAAATACAAATTCATTCCAATGGAAATTGGAGTTTCTGCAAATGTTTTATAAGTAATATCTTGTTTGTCTGTAGTAGTTTCTGACGTAGAAGCCATTCTAAGTTTATTTCTTTTTCTATTATTATCGTAACCTATACCAGATATTTCAAAACTCATATATGGCAAATTAATTTGAGTTTTTACATTATCCGAAATAGATGAATTCTGTTCCAATCTTCTTATAAATTTTTCCTTTGAGGAATAAGTAATTGGAACTTTTATTTTATCTTCTACATCAGTGGTATTGTTTTTTCTAAGAACATAAATTTCATCAAATAATGAACCAAATGCAACAACAAGTTTTCTTATCGATTGATTATTGAATGTATTAAACATTAGTAATTACCTTCTGAGAATGGATCTATCTCTGTAAAGTTTATGATTGGCTCGTCATACCTCTTTCCAGAGCCAGTAAATCCTCTCTGGTAATCAAGCGGCGGCACTTCACCTTCTACATCATCAAGCACTGTATTAATAATACCATATGAATGAGTCCTACTGTAACTCTTAATTTCAAAGGTAAGACCTGATACTGAGCTGATAAGCTGTGTTGGATTTTGGAATGTAACTCCATCTATGGATAGCAATTCTACTGTTAGCGTCTTTCCTAATAGATCCAAATCCAATACTCTGAAGAAAGAATTAGTTCCAGAAATTTTTCCAGGGACATATAGCTTTTCACCACGAACTGTTCTGTTATAAGCAGCAGTAAATCCGTTTGCAGTAGCACCAATCAAGAAATTGAATATGGGCTGCTTGAAATCTGTAATAGCATCCACGTCCTGAGTACCAGTTTCGAAATTTTCCATAGAGTAAGCAAATGTCTCGCAAGATAAAGTAAAGACATAGTTCTTATCAAGTTGATAGAAAGGTTGCTCATGTTCGACAAATATAATTTCAAACATAGTCTTACTCAAAGGAAAATAAATTATATCTCCTTCTCTAGGACGGATTATGTCTTGATTTTTTTCTGTTACTTCTCTTGTAAATCTTTTTTTACTTACAACTAAACTTACGCTATCCCTTATTTCTAGACCAAACTTACTAACAATATCTGCTCCTTGGAATCCAGAAACAGAAGCAACATACATTTCTATTTGATAGGCGTTTGAAAACTTATTCAAAGGATCTTCACCAAATAATCTATCTAATTGAACATTTTCTCTTGGAATGTAATATACATTCTTTCCCATCATACGAATAATTTCTATGATGTTCGTTTCAACGACATCTTGTTCGGTAGATTGAAATCTTAAGTATGGATTTAAAGCCATATTATCCCGTCATCATGTCTGGTGGAAGTTCATATGCAGAAATAATCTGATCTTCCAATAATGCTATTTCTCTTTCTGCTTCTGCTAGTATTGTTCCGCCTCTTAGCTGAACTCCACCGGGAAGAGCAACACCATCAAATTTAGCTAAATTCTGTCCCCACTGTTTCTTTATCAATGCAGTGAAATATTTCTTTAGCATTCTATCGTTATAGATCTCCGGATAAAGATCCGGATCAAGGTTTACATAAGCTTCAATTGCGATATATGTTCCAGCCTTCAAAGCAGTCCAATCAGTTTCAATGTATAGTTTATTTGTTACTTTATTGAAACGAATTGTTCTTTCTGGATCAAACATCATTTCAATAAGACGAATGTATCTCTTTGTCAGATCGAAATTTGCAATTGGAGCCGAATTTACAAATCCAAGATTGGTATTGATACCATAAACATCATTAAGAGCTAGTTGATATCTTATATCAAAAAGCTCATTTGTACTTAATGTACCAAAGGGAAATACTCTAATTATGGATAAAATATCATATCCATTTGGATCCCCGCCCGATGCGCCAACAATAGGACCAAAGGAATTCGTATTAATATACTTATTTGTTATATCTGTATCAGTAAGCTGATAAGAAAAATATGCTTTTTCAACACCATCGAAATGTCTTTCAGAAAAGAATTGTAATGCATCGTCCATACGGTCCAATGCTTGCTGATAATCGACATTTATTTCAACTACAGGTGCTCCAAGCTGCCTAAAAGTATATTCAATAAGTGATTCTTTTGAATTTGGTTTCGCCATTTAATTTATTTATGCATCTGGTGGATCATCTATTTTCTGACTAGTATTTTCTTGAAGTTTTTTAATTACTTCCAGTACCTCTAATGGAATTTCATTTACTGTAATATCTACTTTTTTGATATCAACGACTTTCATTGTTTCAATATATTTTTTTCTTGTGATTGGATCTTGCCATTCGTTTGGTGGGCTAGGAGAATAATTGGTAAATCCTGGCATTGTTAAAGGGCATGAAAGAGATGGATAATCTAATTTGCTATATTCAGAATCTTTTCCATTTAACCAAGTACTGGGTTTATCGCCACAACCACATGCTCCACAGTAATACTTGCCTTCTGTTTCAGATTTCATTAAATGTGAACATGGAGGTAATTCACCGCCGTCATTTATATTTCCAAAACAACTTATTGTTCTTAATTGCTTTGTCATGGGTTCTACCTTTTTAGAAGAAATACCACGCGAAATAAGAGATATTGCATAGCTTTGAACCATGCTAAGACCCCTAAAAATTCCAGAATTAATTGTTTTTAATGGAGACTCAGAAAATAATTTCGGTTCTTCTTTTTTTTGTTCTATAGGAACACTAGTATTTTTTGTTGATACCTTTCCACAACCACACGGTTTTTTCTTCATCATAAAAAATCCTATTTCAAATAGTTAAACCATTAATATAACTTACTGATAATGTAGAACCTGTCAAGGTGAATTTTACAATTTTTTGGAATGTGCCTTCGTTGAAACCAGTTACTCCAGTAATTCCCGCCGTAGTGAAATTTATTTGATATCTATCTGCTCCGCAGATTGACTGGCTAGGCGATCCTGAAGAATTATCAAGCAAACTTCTATCTTCTGTACAATCAATATAATCTGGGCTGAAAGAAAGACCAGAATAATATTGAATGGTTGATGATGGTACTATATTTGTGTTCTTCTCGCTATTGAGATAGATCCATTGCTTGATTCCTGAATCAAGGGTAATTAAATACCAACCTTCGTTAAAAGTTAAAGTAATACCACCAGTTCCTGTGTAGGAATATCCAACCAAAGCTTCAAAAGTACCGCCTGATGGATGCGATTTAGGAAACAATGGCGTGGCTCCATTCCAAGCAGGACCATCGCATGTAGTTCCATTAATTTCGTTAAACCATTCTCTAATCATATTAAGATTAAGAGTATTTTGCATAGCAAAAATTTCTTGAATCTCATTCAGTTCTGAAGCCTGAAGTCTAGATTTTGGTTTAAATCCTACAAAGTTGTAGTTCTTCTTTGTATCAGAATCTACATTCAACCCCCAAGATCTACTTGAATATGGGTAGTTGGTTAGGGGAAATTGATTGTCAAATGGGTAATTGGTGCTCATTTTAGATATTGAAAATTAGTGTTAGTGATGTCTTGGACTCATTGAATGTGGTGTCCGTCGCAAAAAGAACATCACAGTCAGATATATTTATTGAACTTGCTGTAACTCCGGTAATCTGGAATATTCCTCCAGTGCTTCCAACATCTTCATAATAATAAGTTCCACCAGTTCCTAATGAATAGGCGGAATAATGAGAAAGTTCAAACGTCCCGGTAGTATTTCCAGAACTTACATTATCAAATCCTAAATTGTAACTGGATACGGTCTTAAATGGTTCAAATTCAGTTGAACCATCTCCTATACTCTTATCAAAACCTGCCTTACTGATAAAGTAATCATCCGATAATAAAGATGATGCAATATCTGTGCAAGTTGTTTCGAAAGTAATGTCGTTTATATTTCCTTCGATAGATTCTATTTTTACAGTAGAGCTTGCCTTTGAGAATTCTGTATAATCTCTATAAACCTTTGGTGCAAGTTTGTAACTATTTGAATTTTTCACATTTCCTATAAGGAATGCGCTTGAATAGTTGAAGGTAGCTCCAGCAGTTGTTATATAAGTTTGAACATCTGTTGAATTGATATTTGATGTAACTGACAGGAGCTTAGTTCGTAATAGATCATAAACTGAAAGATAAGATTCTCCAGTTTTTGTGATTGGGGCTAAATTAAATTGTATTGCAGCCAATAGCTTTGAGAATTTGCCCTCAGATGCAGATCCAATAGCTGTAACAAGATTAATGGGTTCAACATATGTTATGTTGCTGCTGGTTAACTGATTTTCTAATTCAATGCCAATGACTTTCCATCCGTTTGTCCCGCCTACAAATTCAGTTTTTAAGTAAGCTTTACATGAACCGATGTTACCATCTACTGATAATCTAATTTCTGGTCTTTCTTCGCCAACATAATAATTGATGGAAGTATCGTCATTTAAAACAGCATTTAAGATACACCCAGAAGGAATAGAACTAAGTATTTCATAATTTTTCTTGAACGAATTTGTCGATCCATAACCAGCAGAACCGCCAGAAGTATAAGAAAGAATAGGAGTTACATTTGCGTTTGTGGCATCACAAGGAGTACAGCCAGCTGTACCAGATATATTGAAGAATCCTCCATATTCAGTACCAGTAACGCTAGTTTTGAATACTGGCTGTAAATTAGTTAATGATCCTAATAGATCACAACTCCATGCATTTGGAACTTTATACGCTGCTAAAATGTCTCCCACTGCATAAGTTTTTCCTGTTATAGGCTCAATAAAGGCTTCCTTGACATATAGGCAGCATGTACCATAGGTAAGGCCAGAGGCTCCATGAAGGGTCGTAGCGGCTGCTGTTGGACCCTGGGAGTCAGCAGTGAATCCCTTGAAGTTTTGTAGAGATTCTATGCCAAAAATTTTAATATAATTGGTGGATATTGGGGATGGATCATAATTGATCTTTAGCCACTTATATCCATCATTCAACACAATTATTGTGCCATTGGAACCAGATGGAGCAAATTTTGATCTATTGTTCAGATCTCTTCTACTAAAAAGATTATTGGATTCATTTTCTATGCAGAGAAATAACTCGTTTGTCGAAGAGTTATAGCATGTGCTATTTTTTACATCAGGATCTGTTGAATCAAATACTTTGAACGATTTTCCTTCAGACCACGAATTTCTTTCAAAAGCAGCACTGATTTCGCTTATATTAACTCTTTTAACTAAGCTTGCGACATTAGATACCTTTTTACTCAGTCTGGTATCGTGGTCTTCATAACCGACAGATTCTACGCCCAAGCCAACATAGTAATCATTGGCTATGGCACTATTTATGAATTTTTCAATAGATGATGAATATCTAGATGACGAATCGTTTGGCATACAGTTATTTATAGATCAAGAAACCACTATTTCATATGGCTCTATTTTATAGGTTCCCGTAACAGATCCAGAGTAAATACTATTTTCTGCCTTGACCAAATCAAAATTAAATCCCATCGGCTTAATGAGATTAATCAAATCGTCTTGATACTTCTCGTCAATGTCAGCTTCTAATCTTATGGAATATTCCTGTAAAGAGGATCCATTAGATAAAGTGTCTTCATTTGTATTTGAGTTGTTGAGAACAAAGACATCGTTTACTCCATATTCAATAGTATAGTCATTAAGTTGACTTCCGAAGAATGTTTCCAAGAAGTACTGTATTGAATTCTGCGTACCTTTTTTCTCTACGAATTTTTTCTTATTTGAAATCAAAAATTCTCTTAAAGAAGTTAGATCAGTGAAATCTTTAAAATCAAAATCTGTAAATATCGAAGAATATATTTTCCTCAAAGAATCTTCGTTTGTATAGAATGCATTTTGTAAATTTTCAAAATTTGGATATAGATCAAGACCGTCTGGTGAATAGATCCAATTATACAATTCTTGCACAAAATCAATAATCTTATAAGAACTATTTTCTTCTACATCCTTTATTAGCCAGTTAGGAAACTGATTTTCCACAAAATAAGTAAAATTTCGTCTTTCGTTTAATGTTTCCGAAAGATTATATGTGGAGTTTATAAGCTTAATAGCATATTCTGCACCAGCACTTGTGTTTAGCTGATTTACAGTAAAAACTTGATCTTTATTTTGGTTAAAAAATATAATCATGTTATTATAAAGGAATCTATTGCATAGGTTATAGCCATATTATTGATAGCTACTATAGATGCAGATGAAGGGGATATAATTAAGTCAAAGGCAGCAGCAGGAACTACCGAATCGTAGAACACAATCAATCCGGTGTTTGGGTTGAATACGCCGACTTTATTTTTAATTAGAGTTCCCGAAGAATTGTATGCAGCCAGATAATAAAAACCATTAAGACCTGGAACGGTTGTCGATGTGCTATCAAATTTAACTTCAGATGCCGAAAGATTGGTCAGAACTAAATCGCTAGTTATAGATGAAATGCCATTATAGAATCTAATAGTTCTTTGGGTTGAAAGATCTAAATTCTTTTCGAAACTAAAAACTATATTAGATTCAGATACAGAAAGTCCTTTATCTTTATTTACAACCTTTGAAATTATATCGCTTTTGGATACATTATTAAAGAACAATTTTGTTCCATAAGAATCTTCGATTTCGGTAATTAATTCGTCCTTCAATACATTTTTATTTGAAGTAGATTTTCTTGAATCGAAAGAGCAAGCAACAGTAATATTGCATGTAAAATCATCACTTGGAAGATATTCAGTAGAAAGACCAATTATTTGCTTTTCTTGAATTAGCTGGTTGATAGAATCAACTTCTTCCGAATCTACATCCAAATCAATTATAGAATAGTAAACGGTTCCGCCTACATCATCAAAACCCTGACCATCGAATACTGACAATCTCTGATCAACATTTGTTATTTCAGGAAGCAGACCAGAGTTTGAAATTACATATTGGTAGTCAGATTTTGTAACTAAGGATGAATATCCATATGCTCTTGGGGCAAGGTATTTTAGATATTCTGAATCTAATTCTGAATCCCCACCACTGGATATATTTGATTTTATGGAAATATTAGTAGGAACGGTAAGTGTTCCATTGCTTCTGAATTGAGATAACGAATCAAATGAGACATTATTTCCTTCGTCGCCGTTAGGAACAACATAAGATACTTTTACAGTATCAGTAGATTTAATAGATTTACCCTTTGTAGTTTCTACATTCTGAATATTTTTTCCAAATTTTACAAAGATTTTATCACCTTTATTAACTATGAAAAATATCTTAGAAGTCTCATCAGTGCCTCTAACAGATTCATTGGTAAAATTTATCCAATAATCGTCATTAACTTTAATTACTATTGTACGAATATCTACACGGTCTGGTATTTCAAATTCTTGATTAACAAAATTAACAGAGACTATTTGTTCTTTTACCAACTTAATTCCAGCATAAAAAGGCAAAGTGGTTGAAAGATCAAGAGTAACTTTAGGCCCAATGTAATAGAAATTTACATTTGTGTTTTTATCATTTTTTGAATTTAAAGTGGCATATGTATCTACTTGAGATAGAGAACTATCGTTTTTAGTGAATGTCACCAAAGCAGTTGATGATTTAAAACGATTAGCAGTATACCCATATGTCTGTAAAAGCTTAACTAAAGATGAATTATTCTGAGCAGAATAAATGAAGCTTTCGTTATTTAAAATATGAAGATAGTGTAATGCAATGGTAGTGTTGTAGGAAAATAGACCTAACAGTAAATCTGTAGTTGTTCCTCTGCTGTCAAAATCATAGTCATTTGCAAAATCGGTGCTTTTGAGATAATTTACTAAATTTTCTCTTAAAGAGTCCCAATTTATATTGACTAGATCTATGTTTTTTGGCTCGTTCATAGAATTATTTATTCAAATAAAACCTAAACGAAGAATCCTTACCATAAACAACATAATTCACATTTATAAAAATTCTACGATTTTTCAGATCATTTTCAACAACGGTTATGTTAATTTTATTAAGTCCCCTTATATGATTTTTGCATTTGTTCTCAAGAACATTCAAAATATAGTATTGTCTTGCTAGCCCTTTATCAAATTTGAACTCGTTAATCAAAGATCCTACTTGATTATTGAATCTAAATTCTCCTAATTCAGATAAACATAAATTTTTAATTTGTTGCTTTATGTGAAAAGATTCATCAACCGAACTTATTGATTTTCTCGTATTTGCTCTGAAATAAATGTCTAGATTTTTTTTCATCTCTGAATATTTATTTGGTCTATTGAGCTTTTTAGAGTATCGAACCAGTTATTATTTGGTATGGCAGATAAAATATATGTTGTTTCATGATGTCTATCTTTTCCTATAGAATGGATGGCAGAAAGAACAAACCATTTTCCTGATAATTTAGGGGTGTTGTATTGATAACCCGGCAAAGGATTATCAATAATTTCTATAATAGCACCAGGATATAATCTAAAATTTCCATTTACTACAATTGTTACTTTAAAAGAAGATAGGATACTTACAAAAGAATTTCTTGCCAATGGTGTTCTTAAATCTGTATTCCAAAAGGTGGAATTTTTAGTAGCAAACTTCAATAATTTTGGAAATTTTTTTCCTACTTTTGGGCAATTGCAACTAAAAAATGCATCTGGATCTTCGATATAGCATCCTAGATAATCAATTCCCAT
>Ga0194128_10010249_pt1 | contig 11207 bp, 10 predicted proteins | sample TA2KigCa65mmetaG_FD_148650 | JGI IMG/M metagenome (GOLD analysis project Ga0194128, IMG submission 148650) | Freshwater microbial communities from Lake Tanganyika, Tanzania - TA2015037 Kigoma Deep Cast 65m | ecosystem: Environmental > Aquatic > Freshwater > Lake | place: Tanzania: Lake...
TCGTCCACAACGGCGCCCTGGTGGCCGACATCGCCAGCGCGGACACGCTCGCCGCGACGCCGCTGGCTCCCGCCGAGATCGCCGGCATCGTCGCGCGCCTGCGCGAGCGCGGTCTCGCGCCGGTCTGGTTCACCGACGCGCCGCGCGGCCCGCGCGAGATCCTGCACGAGGATGGCGCGCCCGACCCGACCGGGTTCCTCGCGTGGTACGGCCGGTACGCCAGCGCGCACCTGACGCGGGTGGCGCCGCCGCTCGCCACCGTCGCCGGGGAGGCCGTGCTGCGCGTCGTGACCCACGGCAGCGCAGCGGCGATGACCGCGCTGGTCGCGGCCGTGGAAGCGGCGGTCCCGACCGTGCGCGGCTTCGTCCAGCGCGAGATGGCGGTCCCCGGCTTCCGCGCGGAGCTGCTCTCGCGGCGCGCCGACAAGTGGCAGGGCATCCGCTTCGTCGCGCGGCGCCACGGCGTCGAGCCGGCGGAGATCGTCGCGGTGGGGGACGACGCGAACGATGTCGAGCTGCTGCGCGGCGCCGGCCACTCGCTGGCGGCGCCCGGAGCCACGCCCCCCGCGCTCGCCGCGGCGAAGGAAGCGCTCGCGGGCGACGGTCCGCGCGCGGTGGTGGCGGCGCTGCGACGGCTGTTCGCGCTCGGCGGGAAGGACAGCGCCGGGGGCGATTGCTAGACCATGCCGCCCTCGCGCCGCCGCCCAGACGGGTGGCCGCGCCGTTCCACCACTACCGAGGACGCCCGATGCCGACCCGCCATGCGGTCGCCGATGTCTCCGAGATCCCCGCCGGCCGCGGCAAGAGCTTCGAAGTCGCCGACCGCCAGATCGCCGTGTTCAGGGTCGCCGACCGCTGGCACGCCATCGACAACACCTGTCCGCATCGCGGCGGACCGCTGGCCGACGGCCCGCTGCTCGGGGACGTCGTCAGCTGTCCGTGGCACGGCTGGCAATTCGAGCTCGCCACCGGCAAGTCGACGCGCAATCCGGCGGTCTGCGTCTCCCAGTACTCCGCCAGCGTCGAGGGGTCGACCGTCTACGTCGAGGTGTGATCCGGTGGCGACGCCGAGGAGTCGACCGCCGGCCGCCGCATCCCGCGCGCTGCTGGCGCTGGCGGCGGCGTGGCTGTTGCCGTTCGCGGGCTGTCGCAGCGCGCCCGACCTCGCGTGGAAGCGGGTCGTCATCGCCGGCGTCGACCGGGCCGCGTTGTTCGAATGGTGCCGGCAGGTCGTGGTGCGTCGCTACGCCGGCACGCAGATCCGCATCGACGCCGCGGCCGGGAAGATCGAGACCGGCGAAGTCGAGGCGGTGATCCGCGGCAAGGTGCTCCGCCAGCGCTGCGCCGTGGACGTGCAGGCCGTCGCGGACGGCCATGAGATCGCGCTTCTCGTGCCGCTGACGCGGCGCGAGTTCGACCCGGCGGCGGCGACGCCGGTCACCTGGGTGGAGCTCGGTTCCGACGTCGTGGTCGAGGGGCTGCTGCTCGAGGAGATCTGCGGACTCGCGCTGGCGCGCGACCCCGACGCGGCGATCGTCTCGACCGACCTGCCGCAGCTCGACTCGCGGCGCTGAAGCGCCGCGACGGAAAGCCCTTCCCGATCGCGGCGTCGCGTCAAGTCGCGCGCCCGCGCCATCCGACCCCCCTCGTTCGGACCACGGCAACCGGGGTGCGACGATGGGCGAGGGGCGGGCGACGGAACAAGGCCACGAGATCGCGCTGCGACAACGCGCGCATCCCGGGCGGCTGCGGCCGCTCCTGCGTCCCGCGGCCGACTCGTGGGGCGCGCTGTCGCTGCCCCTGATCTTCCTGGCCGGGCTCGCCTTCGAGAGCCTGTTCGCGCAGCACCAGATGCGCCTCGCCGAGCTGGCGCTGAACGTGATCACGGTGGCCGGGATCCTGCTCTACGCCGCGTCGCGCGTCCGCGCGCGCACGCTCGACAGCCACCACCCGCTGCTGCTGCTCGGCGCGCTGGTGCTGCTGCTCGGCGCCGGCGGCTGCCTGCTCGGCCTGTTCCGCGACGACGTCGTCCCCGAGCTGATGCTCAAGACGTCGGGGACGGTGATGATCCTGTTCGCGATCGACCGCATGGAGCGCCGCTCGATCCACGACCTGCTCGAGAGCTCGGAGGAGTACCTCGAGAGCTTCTTCGAGTCGATGCCCGACCCGCTGGTGGTCATCGGCGACGGTCGCAGGGTGGTCGCGGCCAACCACGTGGCGATCGCGGTGTTCGGCGACCGGATCCTCGGCAAGACCTGCTGCGAGGCGTACCTCGGCCACGACGACTGCTCGGCGTGCACGGTGTCGCAGGCGTGGTCGAAGCGCAAGGCGCGCTTCGAGCTGGTCCGCGACGCCCGCGGGGCGCGCCGCTTCGAGGTCACGACCTTCCCGCTGTTCGGCCCGCGCGGCTTCGCCGGCAAGCTGCTGCAGCAGATCCGCGACGTCTCCGCCCACGCCGAGTCGGAAGACCGCGCGCACCTCCTGCACGACGTGGTCAACAGCGTCGACGTCCCCGTGCTGACGCTCGGGCTGCGCGGCGAGCTGCTCCATCGCAACCGCGCCGCCGATGCGCTGTTCGGCCCGACCGCGGCCGGCGCGCAGCCGCGGGACGGCGAGGTCCTGCCGTTCATCGAGGACGCGGCGCGCAGCGCCTTCGTCCATTCGTTGCGCGAATTCCGGCGCTCGGAGGCCGAGGTGCAGCTGGCCGACCGCGACGGGCAGCCGCGCGCGATCGCGCTGGCGCTGGCGCCGATCCGCGCGGTCGACGACCGCCTGCTCGGCACGGTGGTGGTGGCGCGCGACGTGACCGAGTGGCGCCGGCTCGAGGCGCAGGTGGCCCAGAACGAGAAGCTCTCGGCCATCGGCGAGCTGGTCTCGGGCGTGGCGCACGAGCTGAACAACCCGCTCACCGCGGTGTTCGGCTTCGCCCAGCTGCTGCTGGCGGAGGAGCTGCCGGCCGAGCAGAAGGACGAGGTCCGCCACATCTACACGCACGCGCAGCGCTGCAAGAAGATCATCGACGGCCTGCTCAAGTTCGCCCGCCGCCACCAGGCGGAGCGCGTGCGCGCCAACCTGAACGAGGTGGTGCAGTCGACCGGGGACCTGCTCTCGTACCAGCTGCGCCTCGCCAACGTCCGTCTCGAGCAGGAGCTCGACCCGGCGCTGCCCGACTCGATGATGGACTCGTTCCAGCTGCAGCAGGTGCTGATCAACCTGATGACCAACGCGCAGCACGCGATCGTCGAGGCGAAGCGGCCCGGCGTGATCACGCTGCGCACGCGCGCCGCCGGCGGGCGGATCGTGCTCGAGGCGCAGGACAACGGCTGCGGCATGCCCGACCACGTGATGCGCCGGATCTTCGATCCGTTCTTCACCACCAAGGGCGTCGGCAAGGGGACCGGCCTCGGCCTCTCGCTGAGCTACGGCATCGTCCGCGAGCATGGCGGCACGCTCACCGTGAGCAGCCGGCCGGGCGAGGGATCGACCTTCCGCATCGACCTGCCGGTGGTCGCCCAGCCGTCGGGCAGCGCCGCGCTGGTGAAGGCGACCGGAGAGGTCGCGCCGATCGCCCGCTCGCGCATCCTTGTCGTCGACGACGAGCCGATCATCCTCGAGCTGATGCAGGCGTTCCTCGGTGGCGACGGCCACACCGTCAGCGTGGCCGGCGGCGTCGCCGAGGCGCTCGAGCGCCTGCGCGACGCCGAGTTCGACCTGGTCTTCTCCGACTGGCGCATGCCCGGCGCCGGCGGCGAACAGCTCTACGCGCAGCTGTGCGCGATCGGGCCGCAATACCGCGGCAAGGTGGTCTTCCTCACCGGCGATTCGCTGTCGGGCGAGGTGGTCCGCGTCGCGCAGCAGGACGGCAACGCGGTGCTGAACAAGCCATTCACGCTGGAGACGATCCGCGCCGCGATCGCCCGGGTGCTGCGGCCGGTGGAGCCGCTGGCGGAGGGAACCGGCGCCGCACTTGCGGGCGCGCCGGATCGCGCCTAGAAGAACCGCCCGATTCGCGGCGCGCACCCAGCGCCCGCGGTGCCAGGAGCCTCCCCGCGATGATCATGCTCTCCGCTTCCGCCCAGAAGGCAGTCAAGGGCTTTATCGACGCCGATGCCGCGCTGAAGGGCAAGGCGCTCCGCATCTTCGTCCAGGGCGGCGGCTGCTCGGGCTTCCAGTACGGCTTCACCTTCTCGGACAAGCAGCAAGGCGACGACGTCACCCCTTGCCCCGAGTTCGAGGTGGTGGTCGACCCGATGAGCCTGCCCTACCTCGACGGCGTCCAGGTCGACTGGGTCGACTCACTGCAGGGCTCCGGCTTCACCGTGAAGAACCCGAACGCCAGCGGCGGCTGCGGCTGCGGGAAGTCGTTCTCGGCCTGATCGGCCGGGCTTCGAGCGGTCCGACTCGGTTCGCCGCCCGGCGCGCGGCCGGCTCGCTCACGACGTCGGCTTGAGCACGACGTCGGGCGTCAGCACGGCGTCCAGCGCCGCCGTCGCCGCCGGGCGAACGCGCGCGAGGTGGACGCGCAGGCGCTCGTGATCGGCGGGGGGGAGCGCATCGAAGCGCACGCCCGCCATGCGGCAGCCGATCGGGTCGACGGTGACGTGGGTGACCTCGCCAACGGCGCTGAGGTCGCCGTCGAGCAACCGGAAGCGCAGCGACAGGCGCATGCCGGCGGTGAGCGACTCGTAGGTGCGCACGCAGGCGCCGCCGAGCGACAGGTCGACGGTCGACCCGAGGAACGAGCTGACCGGTTCGCCGCCATTTTCGGCGATGGTGCCGTCGGTCAGGGTCCGCGCCCGGACCCGCTCGCCGACGCGGCGCTCGGCGGGGGCGGGGTGGTCGTCGTCTCGCGGCTTCGCGTGCGGCATGGCGGGATCCGGCTGCGCCGACGGGGATCGCGGCGATGCGCTCCCCTTCGGGACGGATGCAACCGTGGCTTGATGGCCATCCGATCGTCCCGCCGCTCGGCGTCGGCGTGGACGCGGCTCCGGAAGAAAGTTCCGTGCATGCGGCTAGCATCGAGCACCTTCACTGCGCCGCAGCGGCGCCCGAAGGGGAGCGAGAATGCCCGTCCTGAGCGTGATCGGTGCCCAGTGGGGCGACGAGGGCAAGGGCAAGATCCTCGACCTCATCGCCTCGAAGGCCGACGTCGTCGTCCGCTACCAGGGCGGGGCCAACGCCGGCCACACCGTCGTCGTCGGGCAGGAGAAGTTCGTCTTCAACCTGCTGCCGTCGGGGATCCTCCACCCCGGCAAGAAGAACGTCATCGCCAACGGGATGGTGCTCGACGCGGCGCAGCTCCTGACCGAGATCGACGGTTTCCAGAAGCGCGGCATCGACCTCGGCGGTCGCCTCTTCGTCAGCGCGGCGGCCCACCTCGTCTTCCCGTACCACAAGGCGATCGACCGCGCCTCCGAAGGCGTGAAGGGTGGCACCCGCATCGGCACGACCGGGCGCGGCATCGGTCCCTGCTACGCCGACAAGATCGCACGCGTCGGCTTGCGCGTGGGCGACCTCTACGACGAGGCGCGGTTCGCCGCGCGCCTCGAGGCGAACGTCCGCGAGAAGAACACGCTGCTCAAGGCGCTCTACGGCGCCGAGCCGCTCGACTTCGCGGCGATGCTGGCCGAATTCCGCGCCTACGCGGTGCGCCTCGAGCCCTATGTCGCCGACACCTTCCACCTGTTGCGCGACTGCCTCGACGCCGGGCAGTACGTCTTCATCGAGGGCGCGCAGGGGATGCAGCTCGACATCGACTTCGGCACCTACCCGTTCGTCACCTCGTCGAACTCCTCCGCGCTCGGCATCACGGCCGGCACCGGCATCGCGCCCAAGCGGGTCGGCGAGGTGCTCGGCGTCGCGAAGGCCTACACGACGCGAGTCGGCGCGGGGCCGTTCCCGACCGAGCTGCCCGACGCCGAGGCGCAGTTGCTGCGCGAGCGCGGCGGGGAGTTCGGCGCCGTCACCGGACGGCCGCGGCGTTGCGGCTGGTTCGACGGTGTCGCCGCACGCTTCGCCGTCCAGGTCAACGGCGTCGATTCGCTGGCCCTGACCAAGCTCGACACGCTGTCGGGCTACGACAAGCTCCGCGTCTGCACCGGCTACGAGATCGCCGGCCACGTGACCGACCGCTTCCCGGTCGGCGTGACCACGCTGGACAAGGTGAAGCCGCGCTACGAGACGCTGTCGGGCTGGAAAGAGGACGTGTCGGGCGTGCGGCGCGTCGACGACCTCCCCGCAGCGGCGCGCGAATACGTCGACTTCCTCGAGGACTTCCTCCGCGTGCGCGCCACCATCCTCTCGGTCGGTCCCGCGCGCGACCAGACCATCTTCCGCTGAGCCGCGCCGCCGCCGTGGATTCGCGCTTCGCCAAGCGACTCGTCTTCAGCGTGCTGCTGATCGTCCTGGTGGGCGGCGCGCTCCGGCTCGACCACGGCCGGGGCGCGTCGGGCGGGCTGCCGATCTGGTCGCCGCTGCTGGCGGTGGCGATCGCGCTCGCCTCGCTGCGCGAGCTGCTCGACCTGCTGGCGAAGGCGGGGTGCCTCCTGCCGCGGCTGCCCCTGCTGGCGGCCGGCGCGGCGCTCCTGCTTGGCAAGGTGGCGGTCGAACTGCAGTCGTGCGAGCCGCGCCCGGCGTGGCATGCGGCGCTGTCCACGGCCGTCGCCACCTTCGTCGCGGCGCTGCTGCTGCGCGATCGCGACGTCGAGCGCGGCGTCCTGCGGGCGGGCGGCGCGGCGTTGTTCCTGCTGGTCGCGCAGCTGCTCTCGACGCTGCTCGACATCGTCTACGACTTCGGCACCGGCCTCCTGTTCGCGCTGATCCTCGCGGCCAAGGCGGGCGACATGGGCGCCTACCTCGCCGGCAAGGCGCTCGGCCGCACGCGGCTCATCCCGCACGTCTCGCCGGGCAAGACGATCGAAGGCGGCGTCGGCGGGTTGCTCGCGACGATGGCGGTGGCGTGGTGGCTGCTCGAGCGGTTCGGCGCCGGGCGCTTCAGCGGCGGCGAACGACTCGCGGTGGGAGCGCTCCTGTTCGTGACCGGCCACGTCGGCGACCTGTTCGAGTCGCTCTGGAAGCGGGCGGCGAAAGTGAAGGACTCGGGGCAGCTGCTGCCCGAGTTCGGCGGCGCGCTCGACCTGGTCGACTCGCTCCTGTTCGCGCTGCCGGCCGGGTACGCCGCGTTGCGGCTGCTCGACGGCTGACGTCGACGGCGGGCGCCCACGCGCGGTCCGACGCGCCCGCGCTGCCGGGCGACGGGCGGGCCTCCCGGGGCTCTGCTACCATTCCTCCACCGCGAACCCGCGGCGCAGGAGGGCCGACCGGCGCATGGAGCAGCTGATCCCGATCGAAGACGAGGAACTGCTCCGCGCCTTGTTCGGCCCGTCCGACCGCAATCTCCGCCGCCTCCGCCAGCGCTTCGGCGTCGACGTCGTCGTCCGCGGCGATGGCATCAAGCTGGTCGGCGAGGAGAGCGCCGTTGACGAGGCCGGCCACGCGCTGAAGCGCGCCATCGGCGTCTGGAAGCGCGACGGGCAGCTCTCCGAGGAATTGTTGCGCCGGATCTTCGACGACGCCCTGCCGGTCAGCGAACGCGACGCCGCGCCCGAGGCGAACGGGAAGGTCGCCGGCCGGGCGCTGCCCGACGGCGTCCACCCGCGCACCAAGGGGCAGGACAGCTACGTCGAGGCGATGCAGCACAGCGCCATCACCTTCGGCATCGGTCCGGCCGGCACCGGCAAGACCTTCCTCGCCGCGGCCCACGCCGTCGCCGAGCTGAAGCGCGCCAATTTCCGCAAGATCGTGCTGTGTCGCCCGGCGGTGGAGGCGGGCGAGCGGCTCGGCTTCCTGCCGGGCGACATCGAGGCGAAGGTCAACCCCTACCTGCGCCCGCTGTACGACGCGCTGTTCGCGCTGCTCGACCCGCAGCAGGTGCGCCGCTACATCGACCACGACGTGATCGAGATCGCGCCGCTCGCCTATATGCGCGGCCGGACGCTCGAGCGCGCCTTCGTCATCCTCGACGAAGCGCAGAACACGACGCCGAAGCAGATGCAGATGTTCCTCACCCGCATGGGGCTGCATTCGCGGATCGTGGTCACCGGCGACGTGACCCAGGTCGACCTGCCGAACGGCCAGATGAGCGGGCTGATCGAGGCGACGCGGATCCTCGAGGGCGTCGAGGGCATCGCCATCGTCCGCATGACGCGCGGCGACATCGTGCGCCATCCGGTGGTGCAGCGGGTCGTCGACGCCTACGAGCGGGCGACGCCGCAGCCGCCGGCACGCCATCTCGGCGACGGAGCCGCCGGATGACCTGGTGGTTACGCCGCCAGCCGCGCCGCGTCGCGCCAGAGCTCGTGCGGCCGCTGCCGCGCGCGGGACGCGCGCGCGACTTCGGCGGCCAGCCGGCCGAGCGGGCGCTGGCGACCGCGGCGACGGCGCTGGCGGCCGTGCTGCTGGCGGCCGACGGCGACGCGGGCGTCGCGCGCCTGGCCGGATTGGCGGTGGTGATCGGCGGCGTGCTGTTCCTCGCCGGCCGGTTCTTCGTCAAGTTCGAGCCGGAGGCAGTGGGGGTGCTGCGCCGCGTCGTCGCGCTCGACGCGCTGATCGTGCTGTTCCTGGTGGCCGCGCGCGCGCATCGCGAGTCGGGGCAGCCGTCGCTCCTGCTGCTGCCGGTGCCGACCGTCGCGATCCTGCTCTCGCTGCTGCTGGCGCCGCGCTTCGCGGTCGCCTTCAGCGGGCTCCTGCTGACGCTGGTGGCGCTGGTCGCGTGGGGTACGCACGAGCTGCTGCCGGCGCTGCTGGTGCTGTCGGCGGGATCGCTCGCCGGCGCGCTCTATTCGTTCCGCGTGCGGCGCCCATCGCGCCTGATCGGCATCGGCGCCATCGTCGGCGTGACCCAGGGGCTGGTGCTGGCCGCCATCACGCTGGTGCGCGACGAACTGCCGGTCGACGCCGAGCTGCTGCGCCGCCTGGTCATCGCCGTGGCGCACGGACTGGCCAGCGGCTTCCTCGTGCTCGGCGTGCTGCCGCCGTTCGAGCGCCTGCTCGACCGTCTCTCCGACCTGACGCTGCTCGAGTACTCGAACCAGAACGAGCAGCCGGTGCTGCGCCGCCTGCAGGTCGAGGCGCCCGGCACCCATCACCACAGTTTCCTGGTCGGGACGCTGGCCGAGGCCGCTGCCGAGGCGATCGGCGCCAACGGCCTCCTCTGCCGGGTCGGCGCCTACTTCCACGACATCGGCAAGATGAACAAGCCGGAGTACTTCTCCGAGAACTCGGCCGAGGCGCGCGCCCGCCATGGCGCGATCAGCCCCGACATGAGCAAGCTGATCATCACCGCCCATCCGAAGGACGGGATCGAGCTGGCGCAGCTCCACCGCATCCCGCGGCCGATCCAGGCGTTCATCGAGGAGCACCACGGCACCACCGCGGTCGAGTACTTCTGGCGCATGGCGGTGCGCCAGCGCAGCGAGGAGGAGGTGCCGAAGGACAGCTACCGCTACGCCGGGCCGCGGCCGCAGACGCGGGAGACGGCGATCGTGATGGTCGCCGACTCGGTCGAGGCCGCGTCGCGCACGCTGCAGGACGTGACGCCGGCGCGGCTCGAGCAACTGGTCGACGACATCCTGCGCATGAAGATGGACGACCGGCAACTCGACGAATGCCCGCTGACGCTGCGCGAGCTGACGCGGATGAAGGAGGCGTTCGTGCAGGTGCTGGGCGGCATCCACCATCGCCGGCCGGCCTACCCGCGCGATCCGACCGGACGCCTCGCCGTCCCCCTGGCCGAGGTGGAGCTGGTGCCGGAGATCGAGTCGGGACGCGCGCCGGAGCGGGTGCCGGCGACTCCGCCGCCGCCGCCGCCGCCGACCGCGCCGGCGTGAGCGAACCGGCGTCATGAGGCGAGTCGCGCCGCGCCGGAAGAAGCTGCGCGATCCGGCCCGCGAGCCGGTGCCGCCGCCGCCGCTCGAGGTGCTCGATCGCCAGCGCCGGATCGGCCTGCCGCGCCGGCGGATCGAACGCGCGGTGGCGGCCGCGCTGGCGCTCAAGCCGCGGCGCGCCGGGCGGCTGTCGCTGGCGCTCGTGGGCGACCGCGCCATCCGCCGGCTCCACCACGATCACCTCGGGCTCGATTCGGCCACCGACGTGCTGGCGTTCCCGTTCGCCGGCGCCGGGGGGCTGCTGGGCGAGGTGGTGGCGTCGGCCGACACGGCGTGGCGCGAGGCGCGCGCCCGCGGCGTGCGGCCCGCCGACGAGTTGCTCCTCTACGTGGTGCACGGCGTGCTGCACCTGCTGGGATTCGACGATCACGCGCCGGCCGATCGGAAAAGGATGCGGGCCGCCGAGCGCCGGGCGCTGCGCGCCGCCGGCGTCACGCGAGATCTCTTCCGCACCGGTCGCTGAACGGCGCGCTGCGCATCGGCGCCTGCCCGGTCGATCGAGGAGCCGGGGACGCGCCGGGGGCCTCCGAGAACGGACTGGCCGGGCGTCGTGGCGCGGAGGGCGGTCGTGCCGTCGCAATTCTCGTTCGGATTCCCGGAGCTCCTGCTGTCGAGCCGGCTGGTCGAGTCGGGCGCCGACGCGACCTGGTGCTTCGAGCTGTCGCTGGCGGACGGCGCCGGGACGCCTTTCCTCATCGCTGCCGGGCTCGAGTCGGCGCTCGAACTGCTCGAAGATCTCACGCTGGCATCGACCGACCTCGCGCTGCTGCTGGCCGAGCTCGGTCCCGAGCGGATCGACGAATCGCTCGACGGAGCCGCGCTGGCCAAGGTCGGCGCGCTGCGCTTCCATGGCGACGTCGAGGCGGTGCCCGAAGGCACGGTGCTGTTCGCCGGCCAGCCGCTGCTGCGGCTGCGGGCGAATGCGGCCGAGGCGGCAGTGGTCAGCCAGGCGGTGGCCGGGATCATCCGCGCGCAGTCGGCGGTGGCGACCGTCTTCGCCCGCTTCCGCCTCGCCGCGGCGGGCAAGCCGGTCTGGGAATCGTGCGGGGCGGTGGTCGCCCGCGACGAGGCGATGCTGATGGCGCGCTCGGCGCAGGTCGGCGGCGCGTCCGGGACGATGCAACCGATCGCCGCCGGCGCGCTCGCCGTGCCGGCGCTGCCGCTGGTGCCGTTCACCGCGCTGGTGGCGTTGGGCGGCCGGTTGCGCGGACTGCGCGGCTGCGCGGTGGAGCTCGACGGGGCGGCGCGACGCGACCCGCGCGT
>Ga0194128_10010250_pt1 | contig 11207 bp, 11 predicted proteins | sample TA2KigCa65mmetaG_FD_148650 | JGI IMG/M metagenome (GOLD analysis project Ga0194128, IMG submission 148650) | Freshwater microbial communities from Lake Tanganyika, Tanzania - TA2015037 Kigoma Deep Cast 65m | ecosystem: Environmental > Aquatic > Freshwater > Lake | place: Tanzania: Lake...
CGACCGCCGACCGCCGCGCGCGGCCGGCGCTGTCGCGGGCGGGGATCCGGCGCCTCCTCGCACAGATCGACGAGATCGAGGACGCCCGCGGCGACGGCGTGCTCGCGCTCCCGGAGGGGGGAACGCTCGAGGTGAGCAACCTTCGCAAGGTGTTCTGGCCGGCCCTCGCGCTCACCAAGGGCGACCTGTTCCGCCACTACGTCCGCGTCGCGCCGTACATCCTGCCCGTCCTCGCCGACCGTCCCCTCGTGATGAAGCGCCATCCGAACGGCGTCGACGGCAAGCCGTTCTACCAGCACCGCGCACCGGACCGGCACCCCGCGGGCGTGCGCGTGGAGGACGCCGCGAGCGAGTCGGACACGCGCCCGCACCTGGTGGGCGGCTCGCTGATCACGCTGCTCTACACCACGCAGCTGGCCGCCATCTCCCAGGACCCGTGGTTTTCGCGCGTCGAGTCGGCCGCCATGGTCGATCACGCCGCGCTCGACCTCGACCCACCCGAGGGCGCGCCGTTTGCCCGGGTGCGCGACGTGGCGCGCTGGGTGCACGAGGAGCTGCACGCGCTCGGCGCCCCGGCGTTCGCCAAGACGTCGGGCGCCGACGGGCTTCACGTCTACGTGCCGATGCCGCCCGACACGCCCTGGAAAGCCGCGCTCCTCTTCTGTCAGATCGTCGCCACGCTCGTCGCGCGGAAGCACCCCAGAGCGGCCACGATCGAGCGGGCGGTCGCGGGGCGGGGCCGGCGAGTCTACGTCGATTACCTGCAGAACGTGCGCGGCAAGACGCTGGCCAGCGCCTACAGCGCGCGCGCCAACGCGTTCGCGGGCGTGTCGACGCCGGTGACGTGGAAGGAGATCGACGAGGGCGTCTCGCCGCGCGACTTCACGCTGCGCACGATCGGCGCGCGCCTCGACGCGGTGGGCGACCTCTGGGCGCGGCTGCGGCGGTCGAAGGGCGCCGACCTGCAGGCGGTCCTGAAATACGCGGAGCGGTGAGGCCTCCGTCCGCCCGACCCTCAGAACGTAACGCGCACCTCCCCCATGATCTGCCGCTTCAGCACGTCGCCGAAGATGTGCTGCATCACCTCCTGGTTCGCCAGGTTCGTCACCTTGATGCTGGTCACGACCCGCTCGCCCGCCCAGCGGACGCCGAAGCCGGCGTTGATCAGCGTGTACGGCTCGGTGGTGCCCGCGAAGCGCGCGTCGAGCACGTCCTGCCAGTACGCCTCGTCCGTGTAATTGACGGCCAGGTTGCCCAGCAGCCGCCGGTAGGTGAAGTCGAATCCGGCGTTGACGCGGTTCTTCGCGGGCCAGTTGATGTCGTTGATCGTCGTGCCCGGGGGCAGGTCTTCCGCCACCGGCATGGCCTGGTACGAGTAGTTGGCGAAGACGTTGAGCCCGCGCACCGCCGCGAGGTCGACGCCGAGCTCCACGCCCTTGTCCTTGATCCGTCCGAGGTTCAGGTACGTAAACCGCGAGGGCAGCACGACCGGGGGCCGGAGCCCCGCGAGCACGCCGAGGATCGCGGGCGGCAGCGGCCATCCCGGCGGCGGGTTCGCCGGCGAGAAGGCGGCGATCGGCGTGAAGTAGATGCCGTCCTCCGTCACGTTGTAGTAGAACGCCGCCGTGACGGTGGCGCGGCCGCCGACGACCCCCGTGTAGCCCACCTCGTACGCCGTCATCGTCTCCTGCTTCAGGTCGGGGTTGCCGACGGCGCGGATCGGAAAGATGAACCGCGCGAGCGCCGGCGACAGCGCGCTCAGGTTCACCTCGTTCAACACCGTCGTGTCGATGTGGTTGTTGATGAACGACGGCGCGCGGAAGGCGCGGTTGAAGGAGACGCGGAACGTCTGCGCGGGATCCGGCTTGACCATGAACGTCGTCCGCGGCGAGAACACCGCGTCGTCGATCGAGGAGAACTTGTCCAGGCGGCCGCCGATCACCCACCGGAACGTGTTGCCGAAGAAGATCTCGTCCTGGATGTAGCCGCCCCCCTCGTTGCGGTCGTCGCCCCGCGGGGCCAGGGAGATGTCGAACGTGTTGTGGCGGTAGTTGCCGCCGAACGAGAGGACGTGGCGCGTGCCGATCGCCCGGGCGTCGAACGCCTCGACGTCGAACGTCTTGGTGTCGAAGACGAGCGGCAGGGGCTGTCCGGTCGGCCCGAACGCCAGCAGGTTCGTGGCGTCGCCGTTGAGCAGGTTCGTGAAGAAGGCGATGCGCCGCGCCCCGCTCTGGTAGCGCGTCGAGAAGTAGCCCATCCGCGACTCGCTCGAGATGTCGAACGGGCCGATCCCGCTGTGCACGATCCCCTCGGTGCCGGCAACGCCACCGCTGAACGAGACCGTGCCGCCGCCGGCGAGGTCGTAGTCGACGCGCGCGTCGAACTTCGGCTGCGACGTCCCCGTGTTCGTGAACGGCGGGTACGGCGTGCGGAACGTGTTCGCAATCGTGCCGACGGGCCGCGGCAGCGGATCCTGCGTGAAGTAGCCGGCCGAGAGCTTGAACGCCCAGCGGTCGTCGACCGCCTGCGCGTGCGAGCCGTTGACGTAGAAGAGCGAGCCGCTGTCGCGATCGGCGGCGCCGACGCTCCGGTTGAACGCGCCCGCGCCGATCGTCAGCGTCGTCGGCGCCTGCATCGCCAGCTCGCGGGGCGACCGTGTGATGACGTTGATGACGCCCGTCATCGCGTTGGCGCCCCAGACGGCGGACGCCGGCCCGCGGATGACCTCGATCTGCCGGACCTCGTGGAGGTTGGTCGGCACCAGGTCCCAGAGCACCATGCCGAAGAAGTCGAGGTAGACGCTGCGGCCGTCCACCAGCGCCAGCTGCGACGTAGCGAGCGTGGACGTGGCGCCCCGCGTCGTGATGTTGACGTCGCGCGCCGAGATCTGCGACACGTTGATCCCGGGCACCGTCCGCAGCAGATCGCCGATGTTCGTGGTCGGCGAGTTCTGGATGGTGGTCGTCGGGACGAGCGTCACGGCGGCCGGCGCGTTCACCAGCTGCTGCTCGGTGCGCGACGCCGTCACGACCACCTGCTCCTCGTACGAGATCGGCTGATCCTCCTCGTCGGGCGGCGGCGCCTGCGGCGGCTGCTGGGCGAAGAGCGGCGACGCCACGGCCACGACGGCCGCGACGAGGACGGTGCGTAGGCACATGGTGTGGCTCCTCATGGGGGTGAACGGTCCGGACGCGGGCTATTGTGAGTCGATGAGCCGGCCGGCGCAAGACCGGCGCACCCGACGGAACGACCGCTGTGACTATCGTGAGTTTCGCGGTTGACGCATGACAGTCGGGCGTTCTGGGGCGACAGGCATTCGGCGGGACGGGATCCCGGCGACGCCAGAGGAGACGCCGCCAAGCCGATCGAGAGTGATAAGATTCTGGCTTGTGCGCCCGTAGCTCAGTTGGATAGAGCGCCGGACTTCGAATCCGTAGGTCGCAGGTTCGAGTCCTGCCGGGCGCGCCACACTCACGTCTTTCCTTCGCGCCCGTAGCTCAGCTGGATAGAGCACCAGCCTCCGGAGCTGGGGGCCACAGGTTCGAATCCTGTCGGGCGCGCCACTCTTCGATCGGCCAACTGCCACGAACGGACTCTCGACGACGGAACCTCCCGACGTTCCGCGTCCGCGATGCGCAGGGCGGCGGCGAGTCGGGTAGCATAGGGCGTCCCGGGACGTACGCGCATGGTCGTCGACGCCTCCCCGACAGGTGGTGAGCGGCTGCTGGTGTGCCGCGTCCACACCCAGCTCTGCGCGCTGCCGCTCGCGCACGTCGCCGAGACCATGCGGCCGCTGCCGATCGAGCGTGTGGGCACGCCGGCCGCCTTCGTGCTCGGCCTGGCACGGATCCGGGGCGGCGCCGTGCCGGTCCTCGACCTCGCGGGCATCCTCGGGGCGAACGCCTCCACGCCCACCCGATTCGTCACTGTGAAAGCCGGCGCCCGTCTGGTGGCGCTGCCGGTCGATGCCGTCGCCGGCGTCGCAACCGTGCCGTCGGCGTCGCTCCAGGCGCTGCCGCCGCTGCTGCGCGACGTCGCGGCGGGAACGATCGCGGCAATCGGGACGCTCGATGCCGAGCTCTTCGTCGTGCTGCGGAGCGCCCGGCTCCTCCCCGAGACGGCCTGGGCGGCCCTCGACCGGGGAGGTGCCCCGGCGCAGTCTGTGGCAGCCGAACGGCCACGATATCACCTTCTGCCGCAACGTCCTGATGTACTTCGCGCCCGAGAGCGCGCAGCTCCTCGTCGACCGGATCACGGCGGCGCTCCGGCCGGGCGGCTACCTGTTCCTCGGACACGCGGAGACGCTGCGCGGCCTGTCGAACGCCTTTCATCTGCGCCACACCCACGGCACGTTCTACTACGAGCGTCGGGACGGACCGCCCTCCATCGGGGAGTGGACCGCCGCCGCGCCGTCCGTGCGCTCGGCCGCGTCGGCGGCCGCCCTCGCCGACCTCGTCGACGGCGCCGACACATGGGTCGAGGCCATTCAGCGTGCGGCGCAGCGCATCGAGGCGCTGGTCGGCGCGCCGCGGCCCTCCGGGCCGGCGCTCCCGCATGCGACGCGCGGGGCCACGCCGCCGTGGGATCTCGGGGTGGTACTGGAACTGGTGCGCCAGGAGCGCTTCACCGATGCGCTGCGCGTCGTACAGACGCTGCCGCCGGAATCCACCAGCGATCCCGAAGTCCTCCTGCTGCACGCGGTGCTCCTGACTCACTGCGGACAACTTTCCCGCGCGGAGGAGGTCGGGCGGCGGCTGATCGAGCGCGAGGAGCTCAATGCCGGCGCGCACTACGTCCTCGCGCTGTGCCGCGAGGGCGCCGGCGATCGGAATGGAGCCATCCACCACGACCAGGTCGCGGCCTACCTCGACCCGGGCTTCGCGATGCCGCACCTCCATCTGGGCCTTCTGGCGCGTCGCGCCGGCGATCGCACGACCGCCCGCCGGGAGCTGGGACTGGCGATTGCGCTGTTCCAGCGCGAAGACCCCTCGCGCCTGCTGTTGTCCGGCGGCGGGTTCGGCCGCGAGGCGCTCGTGACGCTCAGCCGCACGGAGCTGCAGGCCTGCGGAGGCATGGCATGACGATCGACGTCTCCGCCGACCGGGCGGGTCAGCTGCGGCAGGCGTTCGATCGGTCGTTCGCCGAAGCCCCGGTCACGACGAGCGCACCCCACGACGACTTCCTCGCCGTCCGCATGGGCAGCGACCCGTTGGCGATCCGCGTGCCCGAGATCGCGGGCCTGTTTGCGCGATTGCGCGTGATGGGGCTTCCCGGGCCGGTGCCGGAGCTGCGGGGGCTCGTCGGCGTGCGCAACCTCATGCTGCCGGTCTACGACCTGCAGGCGCTGCTCGGCTATCCGGCCGCCGGCGCGTCGCCGTGGGTGATCTGTCGGGGATGCTGCGGCGGCTGATCGGCGAGGACGTCGACCTCCGGCTGGAGCTCGATGCGCGGCTCCCGTCCATCAAGGCCGACCCCGGTCAGATCGAACAGGTGATCATGAACCTCGCCGTGAACGCGCGCGACGCGAGGCGGTGCGCTCGCTGATCCGCGAGATGCTCGAGGCCCGCGGGTATGTCGTAATCGAGGCGTCAGACGCCGAGACCGCGATCGCCTTCGTCGCGTCCGACGCGGGCGCCATCGACCTGCTCGTGACCGATATCGTCCTGCCGGGCCTCAGCGGCCCCAGGCTCTTCGAGCATCTGACGCGGGCGCGTCCCGGCCTGCGGGCGCTGTTCATGTCGGGCTACAGCGACGACCTCATCGAGCAGCGCGCGACCGTGGAGCGCAACCTGGCCTACCTGCAGAAGCCGTTCAGCGCGGCCGCCCTCACGCAGCGGGTACGCGAGATCCTGGACGGAGAGCCGTCGGCGCTGGCGTAGCGGTCTCACGCCCCTCATCGCGCCCCCCCACGCGGCAGCCCCGATGGACGCCCGTGTGCGCCTATAATGCCCAGCTCGGAGCGCAACGATGCTGCAGGCCACCGCCGGCACGGTGCTGCCGACGACGATTACCGGCTCGCTCCCGCGGCCGAGCTGGTACACCGAGAACCTCGGCGCGCGGTCGTTCCTCGACGCGATGGTGATCGCGCGCTTCCGGGAGCAGTACGTCGACGCGCTCACCGTCTACCTCCGCGACCAGGAGCTGGCCGGCCTCGACATCGTCACCGACGGCGACTGCCGGTTCGACCAGGACGTCGGGGGCCAGAGCTGGACCGGCTATCCCACGCGGCACATGGCCGGCTTCGACCGGCTGCAGCCGACGCTGGCCGCCGTCGGCGCCGGCGGCATCGCGTTTCCGCGCGGCCACATCCTGCACGACTATCTCGAGGCGCGCGTGATGCCGAAGATCGTCGGGCCGGTCGGGCCGGGCGAGCTGCAGTACGCGGAGATCTGGAAGACCGCCCAGCGGCTCACGCGCACGCCGGTGAAGTTCGGGACGGTGACGCCGGAGCTCGTGGCCTTTGCCGTGCAAGACGAGCATTACCCCGACCTGCCGTCGCGCATCATGGCGATCAGCGACGCGTTCAACCAGGAGCTGCACGATCTGGCCGACGCCGGCTGCCCCCTCATCCAGATGGAGGAGCCGCAGATCCACCTGCTGGCGGCGCGCGGCTTCGTCGACGAGGTCATCAACCCGGCGTTCATGGTGAAGGTGTTCAACAACACCGTCCGCGGGCTGCGTGCCAAGACCGAGGTCTGGTGCCACACCTGCTGGGGGAACCCGTCGCAGCAGCGGATGTTCAAGACCGTGCAGTCGTACCGGCCGGCGCTGGAGCTGCTCAACGAGGTGGACGCGGACGCGATCACGTTCGAGATGAAGAGCTCGAACCTCGCCGACATCGCGGACGTCGGGCGGGTCATCACCGGCAAGAAGATCGCGATCGGCGCCATCGATCACCACACGCTGCAGGTGGAGTCGCCCGAGGAGGTGGCCGAGGTGGCGCGGACGGCGCTGCGGCACATTCCGGCCGAGCGGCTGATTCTGTCGTCCGACTGTGGCATGGGGCGCGAGGGCATGGGGCGCCGGCATGCGTTCTACAAGATGGTGGCGCTCGTCCAGGGCGCCAACCTCGTCCGGCGCGAGCTCGGGCTGCCGGAGGCGCCCTCGCTCGGCGCCGATCCACGCCTCTCGCTGCTGCGGACGCGCTGAAGCGCCGCCGCGCGCGCGGCGCATCAGCTACAATGGACTCTTTGCTGGGGCGGTAGCTCAACTGGCAGAGCAGCAGACTCTTAATCTGCGGGTTGGGGGTTCGATTCCCCCCCGCCTCACCAGCCTTCGCTCTCGATCGCAGGCGAAGGCTGCCCGCCGGAGCCTTGGCGAAGGTGGGCCTGTCGGTTACGTGTGCGAGAGCTACGACTGGCAAGCCCTGTCCCGTGCCCGCCGGCTGCAGGCGATGAGCTCGGGCGGAGGCTATCCGCCGTCGCGCCCTGCAGTTCGAGCGTTATCTCAAATCCGGCTCCGGCCGTGCGTTTGCCAGACGACACTTCGCCCGACATCGCTCGAGGCTGTTGGGCTCAAGCCCTGACGACTCGCTGGTCCGCGCGAACGGCTTATGAAGGATTCATCGAGGCAGTTGGCGGGCGTCTGCCGGGCCTCCTCGGTGACGGGCTGCTTGAGCTCCGGCTTGATGAACGACCAGTGGCTGTGGACGATGCGCCACTGTCCGCCGACGCGCGCGTACGTCTCGGTGGCGTTCCAGCGCGCCACTGCTCGCTCCGCTCCGTCCGGCTGTCGTTGATAGCTGATCAGATTGAACGTGAGGAGCGCCACGTCGCCGTGCGGCTGCACGCGCGGGTTGATGAGGTCGTAGCGGCTGACCGACACCTTGCCCGCGATGGGCTCGAGCATCCGCTTCAGGGCGCCGAGGCCGTCGATCCGCTGCTCCTGCGTCGGATCGAAGTACGAGATGTCGGGCGCCATGATGTCGACGTAGCCCTGCGGGTCCCCCCGGCCCCACCGGTCGAGCGCGGCGCGCTCCATGGCGATGATCGTCTCGGGCTCCACGTCACTGGAGTCCGGCGCGCACGCGGGCAGCAGCATCAGCACGCTCATCGCAAGCCAGCACGGGCGGCGCATCGTCGTTCTCCTCACTGTCGCCGCCCCAGGATGGACTGGAACGCCGGCTGATCGACCAGGGCCCGCACGGCGGCCACGAAGTCCGGCGCGCGGTGGAACGGGTGATCGCGATGGATCGCCGCATACGCGGCGTCGAGGTCCTCGAGGCGCTCGTTGACGAGCGGCGCGACCTCGCGCACGCGCGCCAGGTGCGCCCGGGCGAACACCAGGTTGTCGGGGTCGATGTACCCCGCCCGCATGAACGCCTGCGTCTTCTTCGCGCAGCGGCAGGGGTTGGCGGTGTTGATCAGCCCGCACTGCTGGTGCATGAAGCTGTGCAGATCGCGTCTGGCGCGCGCCAGCTTCTGGCGGAAGCCGTCGCGGCTCACCTCGAGCAGCTCGGCGCCGACGGCGTCGGACACGCCGAAGATTGCGCCGAGGATGTAAACGAGGCGCTGCTCGCGGTCGAGGCACAGCAGCATGCCCGACGAACAGCCGATGCGGACCTCGTCCACCAGCAGCTGCACGTCGACCGGCACGCTGCCCGGGTCCGGCAGGTCCAGCTCGGGGGCGCCGCCCACGCCCGCGGCGTACCGCTCGAAGGTCCACCCGACCTCCTCGAGCCGGCGCCGCTTCATGTTGAGGACGTGGTTGGCGGTGATCCGGTACAGCCAGGTGCGGACGCTGCTGCGCGCCTCGAAGGTGGAGATCTTCGTCAGCACCTTGACCAGCACTTCCTGCGTCACATCCTCGGCGTCCTGCGGGAGGTACACCATCCGGAGCGCGATGTTGTAGATCCACCCCTGGTGCCGCCGCACCAGCTCCTCGAGCGCCTCGCGGCTGCCGTCGCGGATCCGCGCCAGCAGCTCCCGGTCGGACGCGTCGGTCTCGCCGCTGTCGGCAAACGGGTTGGGCGGAGTCATGGGCGTCGCTCCCACGGACGGCTTCTCCAGAGTTAGACACACCTCCGGACGGAGTGTGACAACAGCGTAGCGCCGAGGCGGGCGAAACGGGCGCCCTGGCGGAGGGCCTAGGGGGAGGGAGCCGGGAGGGGCTGAGGGGTCACGCCACCGCCCGGCGCGGACGAGGCGGGCCGGAAGGCCGGACGCGCTCGAGATCGCTCGCCGCCACGTAGCGCCCGTCCCCCGTGCGCCGCAGCCGGCCCTCGGCCACCAGCCGCTGCAGCAGCGCGACGCACGGGTCGAGGGCGAGGCCGAAGAGCCGGGCCGCCTGCGGTCCGGTCAGGCTCAACCCGGGCATCTCGCGGTACTCCGCCACGACGCGGTCGGCGAACCACCCGATCGTTCCAATCGTCGCCATGGCCGTCCTCAGAACCATCGCTGGAGCGCCGTCGGCCCAAGCGCCCCCACCGCCGTGGCCAGCGCTGCCAGCAGCGCGATGGCCACCACCGGGCCGGCCAGGTCCACGAACCATCGTCCGTATCGCATCGGTCCTCCTCGCGCGCCCGAACCCCCCTCACGGTACGCGGGCCTGACGTGATAGACAAATAGATAGTGTGGCAGCTATAGTTAGATTTCGACTATACGAGGCCCGGCATGGAGTGGCTCAACTACCATCACCTGCTCTACTTCTGGACCGCCGCCCGCGAGGGCGGCGTGTCGAAGGCGGCCGAGCGGCTCCGGCTGTCGCAGCCCACGATCAGCGCGCAGGTGCGGCTGCTCGAGGAGGCCGTCGGCGAACGCCTGTTCCAGCGGCAGGGCCGCACCCTCGCCCTCACCGACACGGGGCGGCTCGTGTACCGGTACGCGGAGGAGATCTTCGGCATCGGCCACGAGCTGGTGGAAACGCTGCGCGGGCGCCCGCCGGGCCGTCCGGCGCAGCTCGTGATCGGCGTCGCCAATGCGGTCCCCAAGCTGATCGTGTACCGCCTGCTGCGGCCGGCGACCCGGGGTCCGGAGCCGGCGCACCTGGTCTGCCGGGAAGACAACGTCGAGCAGCTCCTGGTGCAGCTCTCGACCCACGCCCTCGACGTGGTGATCGCCGACATGCCGGCGCCGCCCCATCTGCGCGTCAAGGTGTTCAACCACCTGCTCGGGGAGTCGGGCACGGCGTTCTTCGGGCCGGCCCGGCTCGCCTCGCGCCTGCGCCGCCGCTTTCCCGCCTCGCTCCAGGACGCGCCGCTGCTGCTCCCGACCGCCAACACGGCGCTGCGGCGCGCCCTCGACGACTGGTTCGAGCGGGAGCAGCTGCGGCCCCGGGTGGTCGGTGAGTTCGAGGACTCCGCGCTGATGAAGGTGTTCGGCCATGGCGCGGCCGTCGCCTTCCCCGCGCCGGCCGCCATTGCCGACGACGTCTGCCGCTTCTACGGCGTGCGGGTGATCGGGCGCACCGACGCCGTGCGCGAGCGGTACTACGCGATCTCCGCCGAGCGCCGGCTGAAGCACCCGGGCGTGCTCGCGATCACGGGCGCCGCCCGGGACGACCTCTTCTCCTAGCGGCGCCCGCCGCCCGCCGGCGCATCCGGGCCGGCGGCCCCGCGCGCGGCGAACATGTAGATAAAATCGAACGATCGATCAGTATGTTTCTATTTGTCTATATGATTCCGGCCCGGTAGGCTCTGGATCGAACGCCGCCACGGCGGCCTCGTCAACGTCGATTCTCTGCGAGCGTGCCGATGATCTGGATCTGGGCCGCTTTCATTCTGTTCGTGCTGTGCATGCTGGCGCTCGACCTCGGGGTGTTCCACCGCAACGCCCGCGTGGTGTCCATGCGCGAAGCGCTCGGCTGGTCGGCCGTCTGGATCGCGCTCGGCCTGGCCTTCGGGGTGTTCGTGTACGTCGCCTACGAGCACCGCTGGATGGGCCTCGGGGCGGCGGTCGACGCCGTGGACGGCCGCGTGAACGACGGCTACAGCGCCACCGTCAAGTACCTCACCGGCTACGTCATCGAGAAGTCGCTGAGCGTCGACAACGTGTTCGTCATCGCCATGATCTTCGCGTTCATGGCGGTGCCCCGCATCTACCAGCACCGCGTGCTCTTCTGGGGCATCCTCGGCGCGCTCGTCATGCGCGGCGCCATGATCGCCGTCGGCGCCGAGCTCATCGCCCGCTACCACTGGACCCTGTACGTCTTCGGCGTGTTCCTGCTCGTCACCGCCGCCAAGATGCTGATCATCCGGGAGCACAGCGACC
>Ga0194128_10010252_pt1 | contig 11206 bp, 8 predicted proteins | sample TA2KigCa65mmetaG_FD_148650 | JGI IMG/M metagenome (GOLD analysis project Ga0194128, IMG submission 148650) | Freshwater microbial communities from Lake Tanganyika, Tanzania - TA2015037 Kigoma Deep Cast 65m | ecosystem: Environmental > Aquatic > Freshwater > Lake | place: Tanzania: Lake...
ATCGCGGCCGGGCAGAGCGCTTGGCCTTCGCCGTCGAAGTACGCGTCGATGATGATAATCGGCTTCTTCGTCCGCATCTCGACCACGAATCTTCGTAAGTCCAACTGCTGCGGCGGCGTCAGGCAAAGCTCATGCGACGCGTCCGGGCCCATCGGGCGAAATACGTGAAACCACGTATACATGACCCCCATGTCGATGAGCCGATCGATCCACTGTTCATCGACCAAGTCGAGATTGGTTTGGCAGACACTGGTGCAGACGCCGGTGAAGACGTTGTTGTTCAGGCAGTTCTGAATGCCTTGCAGCGATTTCGAGAGGACCCCGTCCCGGCCGCGGCGCTCGTCACTGACGATTTCGCTCCCCTCGATGCTGATGAGCGGCGTGATATTGCCCAGCTCGCGCATCTTCTTGGCGCGTTCATCGGTGATGAAGTGCCCGTTGGTGAAAATCTGAAAGTAGCAATCGGGATGCGGCGCCAATAGATCGAACAGGCGCGGGTGCATGAACGGTTCGCCTCCGACGATGCCGAAGAAGACATTGCCCATCTCCTGGGCTTCGTGAACCATGTTGTGAAAGGTCTCCGGCGCCATCGCCTCCATCTTCTCGGCCACATCGACCCAGCAGCCCTGACAACGCAGATTGCAGCTATTGATGACGGAGACATACAGGAACGGTGGAAACACTTTGCCGGCGCGGAGGCGCCGCTTGTGCTTTTCGACCGAGAGCATGCCCTTGAAGCCCATGTTCCAGATGAGGTTCCAGAGGAGCCGCTTGTCGGTCTCGAAGATCATTCGCTTGAGCAGTTGCCAAAACATGGAAAGCCCGCATGGTGGGAGGTCGGATTCGGTAAGCAAATCATATCGGAGAACCCGACGATTGTTTAGCCCCGCGTCCTAGACGCGGGCGGAGTTGTCCGTTGCGTTGAGGCGAATTACGTCGGCTTTTTCAAGGCGTTACTTTTGGGCCGGCATCTGGTCCGGAGTTCTTGACGCGTGGACGATCCCGCCGATCGTCATACCAGTGACGGCCCAGGTCATGCCCGCCAACACGATAAAGCAGACGACCTTTGCCAGGTAGATGTTGCTTGTGCCGACCAGTCCCATCCACTTTCGGCCGAGCGGGCCCAATAGGAAATCCGACGGAGCGATCAGAATTGTCAAAACCGCCCCGTAAAGACTGCCCAGCAGAAATGCCAGTGGCGGAGCCAGAAGCAATGCGAAAATCATCGCCCCGGGCGGCGGCGGTCGGCCCCCCTCAGGCTCAAGGGTTAGCGCGAGCACCACCCAGACCAACGCCAAGACCAAGGCGAGCGTGCCGAAGATTCGAGCCATTGTGACGAAATGGCGATGCCACCATAGATATCGGTCGCGATCCACACCCGATTCGGCAAGCGCAGCGGGATCGGGCTCCACATAGGTCAGAGCTTCCTGAAACAGGAGCCAAATCTTGATCATGCCGACCTTCCGATTGAAAGCGATGAGATGCCGGGAAACGGGCTTCCCATGGTGACACCTCGCGGTTGGGCGACACAATCCGTTTATCATAGGTGCGTGTCGCGCCAATCGGAGACGTGATCACTCCGCTCGAAACACAATGCGGCCCTCTTTCGTGTCGAAGTCGGCGATCACCTTTTGGCCGTCCGCGATCGTGCCTTCCAGAATCTGTCGGCCCAGAGCGTTCTCCACTTCCTTCTGGATCGCCCTCTTCAGCGGCCGGGCGCCGTAGTGCGGATCGTAGCCGACACGAACCAGATGCGTCTTGGCGGCGTCGGTCAACTCCAGCGTGATCTTGCGGTCGGCCAGGCGCTCTTGTAAGCGCCGCAGTTGGATCAGCACCACGTCCTTCAAATGGGCTTCCGTGAGCGCGTGGAAGACGATCAACTCATCGACGCGGTTGAGAAACTCAGGCCGAAAGTGATGCCGCATCTCGTCGAGCACCGCGTCCTTCATGGCACCGTATCCGGCCCCGTCAAACGCGCCCTGGTAGTTCAGGATGCGCTGGCTGCCGATGTTGCTGGTCATGATGACGATGGTATTCTTGAAATCGACGGTGCGCCCCTGGCCATCAGTCAGTCGGCCATCGTCGAGGATTTGCAGGAGGACATTGAAGACGTCCAGATGCGCCTTCTCGATCTCGTCGAAGAGGATCACGGAGTAAGGCCGACGGCGGACGGCTTCGGTGAGCTGCCCCCCTTCGTCGAAGCCGATGTACCCCGGCGGCGCGCCGACAAGGCGCGACACCGTGTGCTTCTCTTGATACTCCGACATGTCGATGCGGATCATCGCCTTCTCGTCGTCGAAGAGGAACTCGGCCAGCGCTCGGGCCAGCTCGGTTTTGCCAACGCCTGTCGGCCCCAGGAAGATGAACGAGCCGATGGGGCGTTGCGGATCCTTCAGGCCGCTGCGGGCGCGAATGACCGCCTCGGCGACCGCCGTTACCGCTTCGTCTTGACCGATCACGCGCTTGTGCAACTCGTCTCCCAGATGCAAGAGCTTTTGAATCTCACCTTCGAGCAGTTTTTCCACGGGAACGCCGGTCCAACGGCTGATGACCTTGGCAATGTCCGATTCGTCGACCTCGTCCTTGGTTAGGCGTTCGCCGTCTTTGGATTTCGGCTGTTTCGTCTCCATTTCGTGCAGCTTGCGCTCAAGCGCCGGTATCTTGCCGTACTGCAATTCACTGGCTCGCGCATAGTCGCTACGCGCTTTGGCTTCCTCGAACTCGAGTCGAAGGTGTTCGAGCTCTTCCAGAAGCTGGCCCGTGGTCTGTCCGCCGCGTTTTTCGTCCTCCCATTGTTGGGTCAGGACGCGCTCCTCTTCCTTGGCGTCGGCGAGTTCCTTCTTGAGCTTTTCGAGCCGATCGCGCGATTTGGGATCTTTTTCCTTCTCGAGCGACACGCGTTCAATTTCGAGTTGCGTGACATGCCGGCTCACGCGATCGAGCTTGTCGGGGCGCGATTCGCGTTCGGTGCGCAGCTTGGCGGCGGCTTCGTCGACCAGGTCGATCGCCTTGTCGGGCAAGAAGCGGTCGGAGATATAGCGATTCGACATCATTGCCGCCGCCACGAGGGCGCTATCCTTGATGCGCACCTTGTGATGAGCTTCGTATTTCTCTTTGAGGCCGCGCAGAATCGAGATCGTGTCCTCGACGGTCGGCTGATCGACCATGACCGGTTGAAAGCGACGTTCCAGGGCGGAATCTTTCTCGATGTGCTTGCGATACTCATCCAGCGTGGTGGCGCCGATGCAGTGGAGTTCGCCGCGCGCCAGCATCGGCTTGAGCAGGTTGCCCGCGTCCATGGCGCCTTCCGCCTTGCCGGCGCCGACGATTGTGTGCAGCTCGTCGATGAACAGAACGATCGCCCCTTCGGATTCCTGCACTTCTTTGAGGACGGCTTTGAGGCGTTCCTCGAATTCGCCGCGATATTTCGCGCCGGCGATGAGGGCGCCCATGTCGAGCGCGACGACGCGCTTGTCTTTGAGGCCTTCGGGGACGTCGCCGCGATGGATGCGCTGAGCCAGGCCTTCGACGATCGCTGTCTTGCCGACGCCCGGCTCGCCGATGAGTACCGGGTTGTTCTTGGTCCGCCGCGACAGGACCTGAATCACCCGGCGAATTTCCTCATCTCGGCCGATGACCGGATCGAGCTTGCCCTGGCGAGCGTAGGCGGTCAGATCACGGCCGTATTTTTCGAGCGATTCATACGTCGCTTCCGGGTTCTGCGTCGTCACATGCTGGTGGCCACGCGTGTCCTGGATCGCCTTGCCAAGGTTGGCCCGCGTAACCTTGAACTCTTTCAGAATGCGGCCAGCCGACCCATTGTCATCGAGCATCGCCAGAAGAAGATGCTCGACCGACACATAGTCGTCCTTCATCTTCTTGGCTTCATCCTCGGCCAAACCAAGCAGGCGATTCAACCGATTGGAAATATGCGCCTCGGCGCGACCCCCAGACACGCGCGGGAGTTTCTCCAGCTCGCGCTGCACCTTGATCTTGATGGCGTCCACGAGCCCCCCCTCGCCTTTCGGGAGAGGGGCTGGGGGAGAGGGTGTTTTGCCAAGGATAGACGCCGCCAAGCCCTGCTCCTGATCAAGGAGCGCCAGCAACAGGTGCTCGACATCGAGCTGTTGATGGTCGAACTTGGCAGCTAAGCGACTGGCGGCCTGCAGCGCTTCCATTGACTTCTCGGTATAGCGATCCTGGTTCATGGGGGACCTCCGGCGAGTTTCTCTGTTCCAGAAACGACGCGTTGGGTTAATGCGGAGCAAACGCAATGCCGGGAGATTGCGGCGTCGTTACACATTGAAATCATTGATGTTACGCCAATGCGGCGTCGACCAAGACGGCGTTAGCCTGTCAAATCGGCGTTCGCCGCGCTCGTAGGAGCAGGAAGCGTCAGCGAGAGTATTCGTGATGAGCCCACAGCCCAGGCAGCTGCCGGGACTTGCATGCGCTGCGAGCGGAGCACGACAAGCCAGAGTTTTCCGTTGCACATCAGTGATGAACGGGGTAAAAAGGTGACAGGGGGGAACCATCATGTTGACCATTCACGATAACTGCACACCCTTGTGTGACGGCATCACGCGGCGCGAGTGGCTGCGCATTGGCAGCCTCGGGCTCGCGGGGTTGACTCTGCCCAACTTGCTGGCGGCGCGCGAGGTGAATCGCACGGACACGATTCGCCGTGCGAAGGCGTGCATCGTCATGTGCTTTCTGGGCGGACCGCCGCAGCACGAAACGTGGGACCCAAAGCCCGATGCCATCGCGGAAGTGCGCGGCGATTTACGCCCCATCGCATCCAACGTGCCAGGCATCTGGGTCGGCGAACTCATGCCACGCACTGCTCGGCATCTCGACAAGATCGCTGTCTTGCGTGCGATGGTGACGAATGACAACTCGCACTCCTCCAGCGGTTATTACATGACGACGGGCCATCCGCATCTGCCCGTCGGCGTCGAGAACGCCAAGCCAGGCAAGCCGAATGACTGGCCCTGCCTGGGGGCGCTCGTCAAGCGCGTCGTGCCTGCGCACGGCGGACTCCCCGCCGCGATCACGTTGCCAGAACAGTCCGCCAACGACGGGAACCTGACCTGGCCGGGACAGGACGCGGGATTCCTGGGCCGAACCGCCGACCCGTGGCTCATCAACTGCGAGCCGGCATCGGCGAATTTTCAGATTGACGGGCTCGGCCTGCCCGCCGATGTGCCGACGGCGCGCTTCGGCGCTCGCGCGAATCTTCTAACCCACGTGAATCAACGGCTCGACGCGATGCAAAGCGCCGGCAACCTCGGCAGCTTCAGCTCACAACAGCGTCAGGCCATCGATCTTATCGCCGGTTCACGCGCTCGCCGGGCGTTCCATCTGCAGGAGGAACCCGCAGCGCTGCGCGATCGATATGGCCGAACCAAATTCGGCCAGAGCATGTTGCTGGCGCGGCGTTTGGTCGAAGCCGGCGTGTCGCTGGTGCGCGTCAACTGGTCGCGCGTACCCGGCGCGCTGAACGCCGGGCATTGGGACACGCACAGCCAGAACACCAATGGCCTCCGCCAACTGATGCCGATCATGGACGCCGCCTACTCATCGCTGCTCGACGATCTATCGCAGCGCGGCCTGCTCGATGAGACGCTGGTCGTCTGGATGGCGGAGTTTGGCCGAACGCCTCGGCTCAACGGCGCAGCCGGGCGCGATCATTGGGGCCGCGTGTTTTCCGTGGCACTGGCGGGCGGCGGAGTGCGCGGCGGTATCGTCCACGGCGCCTCCGACAGCGTCGCCGGCTTCCCTCGCGACGGCCGCGTCATGCCTCAAGATCTGCTCGCCACCATCTTCCATTGCCTGGGCATCGCGCCGGACACCGAATACCAGGACGCCCAAGGCCGGCCGATTCCGCTGACTCGCGGCGACGTGATTCGGCAGATACTATGAACAATTCCTCGTTTAGCGCTCGCGCGGCGCCGGGATTCGGGTCATCGCTTTTCCGAAACCGGGCGCGACGCGAACGCTAATCGAAGAAACACCCCTCACTGTTTTTTCCGTAGAGCGCCAGCCAAAAGAAAGGCCCCCGCCAGCGCGGTAATTGTGACAAGACCGATCACGATCTTCGCCCACGGCGTCGCGGTCGCTTCCTCGCGCGTTGGACCGTCGCTGATCGTTTGCGACTCCGCAGTCGTATTGAACGTGGCTTCGGCATGATGCCCCACACCGGCATCGACGTGAACGACATATTTTCCCGGATCTGGCGAGTTGAACCGCCACTTCCCCTTGGCGTCGGTCACGCCTTTACCGACTTCGTCGCCTTTGGCGTTCACGACACGGACTTTCGCGCCCGCCGAATCCGTTCCGTCATCGTAGAAAACGTGGACGACAACTTTGCCGTCGATCAGATCGCATTGCACGCCGACGTTGTGTGCATGCACCAGAGACGGCGTCAGGACAGCCGCCAAGCTCACGAGGAGGACAAAACGCATCGATCCGTTCCTTTTTTTTGAGCCACGGGGCAACTGCTTCATCGCGGCAATCGGCTGAGAATCGCCAGTCCAATCTTGAGAAGCTCGGCCAACGCGAACATTACAGCGGCAGTCCCGACCCCGGCCAGGATAATCGGCAAAACGGGACCCCAAACATCGGGAGCGGGCCTGCCCAGCTGGCGTTGCAGTTCGTTGGCCGCGCTGACGATCACGTACGAAGCATAGCAAGTCCATAACAACGCAATCACGCCAAAGAGCCTCAGCAAAAAGGCCAATGGGTCTGCAAAAGAGTGATCGCTAACGGGACGTGTATTCGCAACAGAAGGCAGAGGCTCGGAAATGCCCAGCTCCTGTCTCACTTCGGAAGAAGCGGCCTTTCCCGGATCGCTGCCGCACTGAGCGCATTTACCGTCGCGCTGTCCCATCGTATCCACTTGGCGACAACCAACGTGTACCGGGTTTCCGCACGACTCACAGAATACTCCCTCCAATATCGACCCAATGGACCTATTGCAGATAGCGCAGATCTTTCCGACAAGTTGGGGCAAAGACATGACAGGTCTCTCCGTTTGCAACTGTAGGAAACCAAACCGCCATCGGCACCAAACGCGAGCGCCAAAACACGTCACTTCACCTCGCCCATGATCTTTTGCAGCGCCAGCGTCGCAACGCGGCGGGCATCGGCATTCGCCTCCTTGGCCATCTTCTCCAAGGGCGCGATGGCGTCGAACGTTCCGAGACCTATCTCGCCCAAAATCGCGGCGGCCCACAAGCGCTGCATCCCTTTGCCGTCCTCGACAACTTTCACCAGCGACGCCACCGCCAGCGCCCCTTGCTGCGTCAAGGCCTGGGCGGCCATGAACTGCACGCGGCGATCCTTGTCCTGCAGCGTCGTGATCAGATGATCGCTCAACATCTGCCTCGTCTCTTCGACTTCCGTGTCCTTGGCGTTCTTCGCCAAGGCTTGAATCGTGAAGCTGCGTACCATGGCGTCGGTGTCTTTCAGCGCACCGGCGATCGTCTTGATCTCGTCGGCATCGCTGCCACCGATTTGGCCGAGCGCGTAGACCGCCGTGCGGCGCAGTTGCACGTCTTTTTCCGCAAGCAACTTGGCGAGAGCCTGGAACATTTCCTTGTCGCCGCCCAACTCGCGCGCGGTCTTGCCGAGGTTGGCGACGGCGAGCGTGGCGGTCTGGCGAACTTTGGGGTCCGCGTCGTCGAGAGCCTTGCGCATAGCATTAACGCCCTTCTCGTCGATGTTGTCACCCAGCGATGCCAGAGCCTGCAACGCCAGCATGCGCGAGGCAGCATCCTTGTCCTCGACAACTTTGGCGAGCGCACCGGCGCCGTCTTTGCCCATGCCGACCAGAATTGACGCGGCCGACAGCCGAACCTGCTTCTCCTTGTCGCCCAGTGCGGCGCCGAGAATGGTGAAGACATTGGCGTCATCGGTCTCGACCTTCGACAAGGCGAACAATGATCCTTGGCGAACCGCGGGATTGGAATCCTTTACCGACTTGACAAGGGCCTTGATGACGTCCTTGCTCTGCAGGCCGAGCCCGTTGATGGTCATGACCGCGTAGTAGCGTGTTGTCGCATCCTTGTCGTCGAGCAACTTGATGAGTGGCTCGCTCGCCGACTCGCCGATTTCCGTCAAGGCGGCCGACGCGAGATTGCGGACCCAATAGTCCGAGTCGCGCATGGCGGCGACGAGTGCGGGCACTGCTGGAGCCGCATCGCCTCGGCAATTCGCCAACGTCTGTGCCGTCGCTCTACGAATGAACGCTTGCGGATCCTTCAATAGCGGAATCAGCTCTTTGACAAGCGGCGCTGCGTCGGCGCCGTGCTCATACAGTTCGGCAACCGCCTTGTAACGGACGCGGGCCTCACTGCTGCGCAATGCCGCCGACCACTGCTTGATCGTCTTGTCCGCTACCTTGACGTCTTGCGCGGACGCCGACGCCATCGACATCAAGACAATCGACAAGGCCAAAAGACATCGCATGATGTTGCCCTCACGCCAATCGCATGATATTGCCGTAGCACGAATTCGAAAAGGCATATCGCTCTTTGTTTAGCGCTCGCGGTGCGCCGCGCGATCGCGCGGCGCACCGCGGAGGCCAAACGAACGTCCTCGATCACGGTTCCGGGCGGACGCCGGCCTTGTCGCGCACGGCCCATTCGACGAACCAGCTCGGCAGCCAGCCGGCGACGGTGATCAGCAAGCTCATCTGCCAGGGGAAGCAATACAGCGTTTTCTTCCTCTCCAAGGCCCAGGCGATGTACTCGGCGGCCTGGTCGGCTTTCATCAGCCAGGGCATCGTGAACTTGTTTTGGGCCGTCATCGGCGTTTCGATGAATCCGGGGCAGATGGTCGTGACATGAATGCCGCGATGGCGCACCTGCATGCGCAGACATTCCATGTACGTGTTGACGGCGGCTTTGCTGGCACAATACGCCGACTCACCGGGCATAGCCAGGAACGCCGCCAAACTGCTGATTGCCGCCACGTGTCCCCTGCCCCGCTCGAGCATCTCCGGCAATACCGCCTCCATGGCGTAGACGACACCGAGCGTATTGACCTTGAACATTTGCTCGACATCATCGACGTTCATCGGCTCGAGCAACGTGGGGATGCCGACGCCGGAGTTGGCGACGAGCAGATCGACCGGGCCGAGCTGGTCGCGCAACGAGCGGAAGGCGGCGCCGGTCTGAGTGCGATCAGCGACATCGGCGACGGCGAGGGCCGCTCTGCCGCCGGCCGCTTCGATCTCGCCGACGAGCGCTTCGAGCCGATCCTGCCGCCGCGCAAGGACGCCGACGGGGCAGCCGCGCCGCGCTAGCGACTTGGCCAGCTCGTAGCCGATCCCGCTTGATGCACCGGTGATGACGGCAACCTGTTTGGCGAGCGACACGGATGCTCTCCCATCGTAGACCTCTCGCTCCGCGAGAGGACGTTCCTTTCCCTCTCGCGGAGCGAGCGGTCCACTTTCATTGATCTTGACATTTTGCCCAGATTATCTTACCGATGTCAGCCGATCATGTAGGTCAGGCTTTCTAGCCTGACGTCAGGCTGGAAAGCCTGACCTACACCGCGGAAAGGATGCCGATCATGGCGGAATCACGCAAGGGACATTGCATCGCGCTGTCGCCGGCGCGAAAGATGGTCATTGAGTTTTTGCATCATGGCCAGCAAGTGCCGTCGCTGCCGCTTTCAAAGGTCATGCGCATCGACGCCTTGGTGGACGCTCGCAAAGCCGGCGCGGACGCGTCGTGGACCAGCATCTTCATGAAGGCATATGGCCTGGTCGCGCAGAAGCTCCCCGAGTTGCGGCGTGCGTACATTCCGTATCCGTGGGGTTATTACTACGAGCATCCGATCAGCGAATGCGTCGTCCTGCTCGAACGCGAGATCGAAGGCGAATACGCGGTCCTGGGCGGCAAGGTGCGCGAGCCTGAATCGCGCACGCTGGGCAAGATCGATGATGATGTCACGCGCTTGCGCACGGCCCCGGTTGAAGAGATCAGCGAGTTCCGCAATTGGCTACGCCTGGGCCGATTGCCGTGGATCGTGCGCCGCTTGGCGTTTTGGATCGGCCTCTACTGGTCGGGCTCCATGCGAGCCAAGCGTTTCGGCACTTTCGCCATTTCCAGCCTGGGTAACCTCGGCGTCGAGCAATACCACCCAATTTCGCCGCTGACGACATACTTGACGTTCGGTCCGATCGCGCCGAACGGCGAGGTCACGGTAAAGATCATTTACGATCACCGCGTCATGGACGGCCGCTGCGTGGCGCGAGCGCTGAATGACTTGGAGGAAGTGCTCAACACATTGATTCGGGCCGAGCTGAATGCCCTGATCGGGACGTCGATTCCGATTCAAAAGATCCCGGCGTGAAGGCCATTTCACCTTGCGTCTGGCATTCGCAAAGCGCATTGCGAGCGCCAAGCAAGATCACTGCAAGAATCGCCGCAGCACGTTGGCCGTGATTTTGGACACATTGTCGTCAATCGGCAACGAACTGGGCCAGCAGATCGAGCCGACCGAGAAGACCGCGCCGCCCGAAGGTGTGTCGAAGATGACCATTTCCGCGCCGCCGTCGTCGGGGTTGAGTCCCTTTGCCAGAAGATGGACGTTTTTCGGCGAGCTTTTCGAAATCTTGTCAGTCTCATGTCCGGATGCGCCGCCTGGACAGCGCATGTGTAGCGACTTTTGCCCAAAATGATGCCCGACGCGCAGTCCCGTGCCGGCGAAAACCCAGTGCATCGAATCGATCACTCGATACGGCGCCGCCGTCATGATGCCGCGCGGATCGAAAACGACGCCGAGGAGATTCGCTTCGGATTCATGGCGGCGAGCGAATCGGCTCTCCGCGCCGCCCATGCCATCGGGGTACAAGCTCGAAATCTTGGTGTTGTGGCAGATCATAGCCCCCAAGCCCCCCCTCACCCCCGACCCGTCGCCCGGAGGGAGAGGGGAGAGGAGCTCGACTTCGCAGTTCAACCCGTTGCCGCCCAGGTACATGAGGCGGCCCTTCTGCTGAGTTACCCACGCCTTGACCGTGTCGTACATCGTGCGCGTCCAGTACTCCGGATGCGCGACGAGAATGAGCACGCGGTACTTGGTCAGGTCCAGCACTCCTTCATGAAGTTGCGTTTCACTGTAGAGGTCGTAGGCGAAGCCCTCGCGTTCCAGCCAGCCAAGAGCACGCCACTCGGCCGGAGCGATGTGGTTGGCCGCA
>Ga0194128_10010253_pt1 | contig 11206 bp, 9 predicted proteins | sample TA2KigCa65mmetaG_FD_148650 | JGI IMG/M metagenome (GOLD analysis project Ga0194128, IMG submission 148650) | Freshwater microbial communities from Lake Tanganyika, Tanzania - TA2015037 Kigoma Deep Cast 65m | ecosystem: Environmental > Aquatic > Freshwater > Lake | place: Tanzania: Lake...
GAGACCGGACCCCGAGGCCTGCTCGTCGGCGCGCACGCCGCGGACGAGCACCGCGTCCCGCATCTCCCGCGCCAGCCCCGGCCCGTCGTCGTCCACGGTGACCACGACGGCGTCCCCCGCGTCGGCGGAGGCGATGACGATGCGCGCGCGCGTCCACTTGCAGGCGTTGTCGAGCAGGTTGCCGAGCATCTCGTCGAGGTCCTCGCGCTGCACGCGCGCGACGTGCGACGGATCGACGCGCACGTCGATCGACAGCGTTCGATCGGCGTACAGCCGGAGCAGCGTCCGCGCCAGGCCGTCGGCGGACTCGCGGATCGAGCAGCTCGCGCCGGACGTGTTGCCGGATGCCGCCGCGCGCGCGTGTGCCAGGTGGTAGTCGATCTGGCGGCGCATGCGGTCCACCTGCTGGGTGATCGCGGACGCGAGCCCGGTGTCGCCGGCAGCCGTCGCGAGCTCGGCTTCACGCGCGATCAGCGCGAGCGGCGTCTTCAACCCATGCGCGAGGTCGCCCGCCTTCGCCACCGCGCGGCGCGCGGCCTCCTCGCGGTGCGCGAGCAGCGCGTTCAGGTCGTCCACCGCGCGTGACACGCCGCGGCGCACCTGAAAGGCCCCCGCGGCCATCGCCAGCACGGCGCCGACCAGGATCAGCACCGCGTGCTCGGTCCAGACGAAGTGGATCGCGGCCCGCCGGCCGAGAAACGGCATGTCCGGCGCGTGCTGAAACACCAGGGACATCAGCGTGAACGTCAGCAGCACGAGCCCGATGGTCCAGCAGACGGAGCCGAGAATCACGCGCGCGCGGAGCGACAGCGTCATGTGCGCGCCCCGACCCGGTACCCCAGGCCGCGGACCGTCTCGATGAGCGAGGACCCGAGCTTGCGGCGCAGCCGCGCGACGAACACCTCCACCGTGTTCGAGTCGCGGTCCGCGTCCTGCGCGTAGATGTGTTCGGTGAGCTCGCCCTGCGAGACGACGCGGTCGCGATGGTGCATCAGGTACGACAGGACCCGGAACTCATGGCTGGTGAGCTTCACGGGGACGCCGTCGCGGGTGACCCGCGCCTGCCGCGGATCGAGCGTGACGCCGCCGCAGTGCAGGAGCTGCTGCGGCCGCCCCGCGGCGCGCCGGATGAGGCCGCGGAGGCGCGCCAGCACCTCCTCGATCCGGAACGGCTTGGCGACGTAGTCGTCCGCGCCCGTGTCGATGCCTTCGACCGTCTCGTGCCAGCTGCCCCGCGCGGTGAGCACCAGCACGGGCACGGCGACACCGGCGGCGCGCCAGCCGCGCAGCAGCGTCAGCCCGTCGATGCGCGGCAGCCCGAGGTCGAGCAACACCGCGTCGTAGCTCTCGGTGCGGACGGCAAAATCGGCGCGCTCGCCGTCGGACGCGGTATCCACCGCATAGCCCGCCTCCGTCACCGCGCGCTGCAGCTGGTGCAGGAGGGCCGGTTCGTCTTCGACCACGAGAACGCGCACGGCTGTCTTATAGCGCAACCGGACCTGAACGCCCGCTGAACGCGGCGTTCACCGCCGGTTCAGCGCCCCTTCTCTACACTTGGTCCCATGTTCAGCAGCTACGACTTCGGCTACAGCTGGTTTGTCGGCTACGGGCTCGCCATTCCGCTGGCGGTGGCGGCGCTGGCCGGCGGCCTTGCGCTCCGGCGCAGGTGGCCGCGGTGGACGATCGCCGCCGCGGCCGTGGTGGCGATCTGGGCTGCGACCGGCATCGTCCTGATCAACTTCACCTTCGGCCTCGAGCGGCCGCTCGACCTGCCGACCGCGCGGTTTCTGCCCAGCGGAGCCGGCCGGGTGCTCGACGCGGGCGCCGGCTCAGGCCGCGCCGCGGTCGGCGTGCTGCTGGCGCGGCCGAAGGCGACCGTGACCGGCCTCGACCTGTACGACGGGTACTGGGGCATCGAGGACAACACCCCCGAGCGGTTCATGGCGAACGCGCGCATCGCGGGTGCCGCCGAGCGCGCCGACGCCGTCCGCGGGGACCTCCGCGCGATGCCATTCCGCGATGGCGAGTTCGACGCGGTCATCAGCTCGTACGCGATCGACCACCTGCGCCAGGACGGCGTCGTCAAGGCGATTGCGGAGGTGGCGCGTGTGCTCAAGCCGCGCGGCGAGTTTCTGCTGCTGATCGTGCACGTCAACTGGGCGACGTGGCTCGTCTCGCCCCATTCCGTGGCGCACCACCCGCGTCAGGATCCCATGCGCTGGCGCGACGTCCTCGAGTCCGGCGGCTTCGACGTGGAGGAGACGGGCACGCGGCCGTCCACCCTGTATTTCCTCGCGCGCAAGCGCGGCGGCGCGGCAACGGCCGCCATCACCGCCGCCACCTCCTGAGGGATGGCCGGCCTGGTGATGACCTGCGTGACGCCGGCATCGAGCGCGGCCTGACGATCTTCGCCTGTTCTCGCCACGCGAGCGGCGTGAAGGCGTTCCGGTAGACAGCATCAGGCGCGATCGAGCACGTCCCTGACGCGCCGCGCCAGCACGCTCCGCGTGAAGGGCTTCTGCAGGAACGCGACTTCCGAGTGCTGCACGCCGTGCCGCAGCACGATGTCGTCGGTGTGGCCGCTCATGAAGAGCACGCGCAGCGACGGCATGCGCGGGGCGAGGCGCTCGTAGAGCTCGCGCCCGCTCGGTCCGCGCATGACGAGATCGCTCACGAGCAGGTCGGGCTGCTTCACCGCGCCGTCGAGGAGCGCGAACGCCTCGTCGGCCGATCCTGCGGCCATCACCGCATACCCCAGGCTCGCCAGCATCCGCTCGACGACGACGCGGACCTGCGGCTCGTCTTCGACGAGGAGCACCGTCTCGCTGCCGCGCAGGTCGCCGTCGTGCGCGGGCGCCGCGTTCACGGCACGAGCGGCCGGCACGTGCGGCAGCAGGACGGTGAACGTGCTGCCCTCGCCCGGTGTGCTCGCCACCTCCACGGCGCCGCCGCTCTGGCGCACGATGCCGTAGACGCTGGCCAGGCCGAGGCCGGTGCCCTCCCCCGCGGCTTTCGTCGTGAAGAACGGCTCGAAGACGCGCTCCTTCACCTCCGCCGTCATGCCGTGGCCGGTGTCGGTCACCTCCAGGCGGACGTACGGTCCTGGCGCCACGTCGAGGCGGGCGGCCGCGTCGGCATCCAGCCGCACCAACGACGTGGCGACCGTCAACCGCCCGCCCTCGGGCATCGCGTCGCGCGCGTTGACCGCAAGGTTCACCAGCAGGTGCGTGACCTGCGCGCCGTCGATCAGGATGTGCGCCGGCGCGCCTCCCAGGCGCGTCACCAGCGTGATGTGCTCCCCGATCGTCCGCACCAGCAGCTTCGCGGTTTCGGCGATCGCGGCGTTGAGGTCCAGCACCTTCGGCTCGGACACCGCGCGGCGGCCGAAGGCGAGGAGCTGGCTGGTGAGCGTCTGGGCGCGCTCGGCGGCCACGGCAATCTCGCGGACGGCCTGGGCGTGCTCCTGCGCCGTCAGCTCGGTCCCGAGCGCCTCGCAGTAGGCGCCGATGATCGTCAGGAGGTTGTTGAAGTCGTGCGCGACGCCGCCCGCCAGCCGGCCGATGGCCTCCATCTTCTGTGACTGGTGGAAGCGCTCCTCGCTGGCGCGCACCTCGGCCTCCGCCTGCTTCAGGCGGTGCTCGGTCTGCCGCAGCTCGGTGACGTCGACATGCGCGCCGAGCATGCGCACCGCGCGACCCTGCGCGTCCCGGACGAGCGCGCCGCGCGCGAAGATCCACCGGTAGGTGCCGTCCTTGTGGCGAAGCCGGAACTCGTTGGCGTACGCCGGCTCGATTCCGGCCAGGAAGCGGTCGACCTTCGCCATCGCCTCCGCCGCGTCGTCCGGGTGCAGACGCTCGGGCCATTCCCGCAACGTCGGCTCGATTTCGTCGTCGGCATAGCCAATCTGGCGCTTCCACTCCGGTGACACCCAGACGGTATTCGCGATCAGATCCGCGTCCCACAGGCCGACGTTGGCGGCCTCGGTGGCCAGCCGCAGGCGCCGCTCGCTCTCGCGCAGCGCCTCGTCCGCCTCCCGCAACGCGTGCTCCGCCGCGCCGCGGCCAGACTCGCCTGCCTTCATGTCCGTCAGTTCCTGGTGTACTTCGCGACGCCCCTGATCGTGGCCTCGGCGGTGAACAGGTTCCCCGCGCTGTCGAGCGCGATCCCCTCGCCCATGGCGCCGTCCGGCGACTCCGTCTTGTGCGGCGGGATGAACATCGTCACCTTGCCGTCCTTGAGGCTGCCAATGCGGATGCCCTTCAGCCAGCCGGGATGGACGCGCTCGTTGGACTCGGCGTCGGATGTGTAGATGGTGTCGTTGCCGTCGATGGCGATGCCGCTGACGCGGCTGAACTCGCGGTACTCGCCGAGATACGTCCCTTCCTTCGAGAGGATCTGGATGCGGTGGTTGTGGCGGTCGGCCACGATCAGCCGGCCGCGCGAGTCGAACTCCACGGCGTGCGGCGTGCGGAACTCGCCGGGCGCCGTCCCCGTCCTGCCGATGACCCGCAGGAGTTTTCCGTTCCGATCGAACACCGAGATGCGGCCGATCAGGTTCGGGTCGTTGACGTTGGTGTGGCTCTCGGCGATGTAGACGTCGCCGTTGGCCGGGTCGGTGACGAGATCGGTCGGCTCCGTCAACGCCTCCGGCGGATTGCCCTTCACGCCGGGCCTGCCGATGGTCATCAGCACCTTGCCCTGCGGGCTGAACTTCACGACCACGCTGCCCTTGTTCCGCTCGCCCGGATACTTGGCGATCTCCTCGTCGGTCGGCACGCGCGCGTCGGTCACCCACACGTTGCCGTCGCGATCGACGTGGATGCCGTGCGGCCACACGAACATGCCGCGGCCGAACGCCCGCACCTCCCTGCCGGATTCGTCGAAGAGATGGACGGGATTGCCCGTGTGGCCGAGGCAGCCCGGCGCGGTCCCGGGCGAGCAGCGGTCGGTGGCCCACACCGAGCGGCCGTCGCGATCGATGGCCACGCCGTTCGACCCGCCCCACGGCCGCTTCTCGAGCGTGAGCTGCGCCCAGTCGCGGACGATGCGATAGGGGTTCGCGCCGCTGTTCACCGGGGGCGGGTCCGGGGTCTGCGCCAGGAACGACGCGCCCGCCGACACGACAACGAGGCACGCACTGATGAATCGCATGCCCGGGATCATAGCTCCGATTCGGTCGCCCGGATTTACCGGGTGTCGCGGGCGCGCATCGCCGGGCTGGTGTCGAGCGCGTTGGCGTCGATGGGCGCCGCGCGCAGCTTCAGGTGCGCGAAGATCGGCCGCTCCTCGTCGCCGGTGTCCACGCGCAGCTGGCGGCCGGCGTCGCGCACGGCCGGGAAATTTTTCAGGCTGACGACGCCGCGGACGTTGCCGCCGATGGCGAACACGCGGCGCCCCGGCTCGTCCACCTTGACGACGATGTCGCAATGGCTGCGCGCGCCGATGCCCATCTGGCGGCGGCGCTCGGCGAGCGTGCGATACGCGGGCCGCCGCGACGAGCAGAGCATGTCGCCGGGCGCGATGACCGCCTCGCCGGGGTCGTAGGCGACGAACGCCGCCTCGGGCGCCCGGTCGTCCCGCGCGCGAATCGCCTGATCGATATAGGCGTGGTGCGCGATGGCGCGGCGGAACTGCGCGTCGGTGCCGAGGCCCGCTTCGCACATCACCCACGAGACGAACGCCGCCGACCACGGCGCGTTCCAGCGCGCGGCGACGCCGTCCTCGCCGTTCCAGCGATCGTTCTGCCGCGCGACGATCCAGGATCCCTGCGGCGTCACGGCCCAGTAGCCGCCAATCGACGGCGCCACGCGCGCCGCCTCGTCCGGGGGCAGCCGCGGGCGACGCCGGCGGCGCTCCTCCGGCGTCTCCGGCGCCCGATCGTCATCGCCGCCCTCGCGAGGCTCCGCGATACGGAAGCCGAAGGACGCCCACTCCTGCGCGGCGAGGTCCACGATGCGGCGGCGGGTCTCGCCGGTGGGAAGCACGCGGCAGGGCCGCGGCTGCACGGTCATCGAGCCGGGCCCGCCACGGACGTGCACGGAGGGCTGCTGCGCGAACGCCGCGGCGCCGGCGAGGGGCACCAGCGCGAGCGCGGCGGCCAGTGTCGCGTTCACGCGGCAATCATACATACAATGTCCCACCCGTCCAGAAAGGACCGCTCATGCAGGTCTCGATGACCGTCAACGGCAGGGTGCGGAAGGCCGACGTGGAGCCGCGTCTGCTGCTCGTCCACTTTCTCCGCGAGCATCTTCTTCTCACCGGCGCGCACGTCGGCTGCGACACCAGCCAGTGCGGCGCGTGCACCGTCATCGTCGACGGCCGGAGCGCGAAGGCGTGCACGATGTTCGCGGTCCAGGCCGACGGCTCGACGATCACGACCGTCGAGGGCCTCGCGGCCAACGGGCAGCTGCATCCCGTGCAGGAGGGCTTCTGGGATCAGCACGGCCTGCAGTGCGGCTACTGCACGCCGGGCATGATCATGTCGGCGGTCAACCTGCTGCAGGACACGCCGCACCCGACCGATCGGCAGATCCGCGAGGGCATCTCCGGCAACTTCTGCCGCTGCACCGGCTACCAGCACATCGTGAACGCCGTCCGGCAGGCGGCCGGCCGGAGGTAATCATGGCGGCGCCCGTTCTTCCCAAGCTCGTCGGCGAGCGCGTGCGGCGGCGCGAGGACCCGCGCCTCATCCAGGGACGCGCCACCTACGTGGACGACATCAAGATTGCCGGCATGCAGCACCTCGCGTTCAAGCGGAGCGAGGTCGCGCACGGCCGCATCCGCTCGATCGACACGAGCGCCGCCGCGGCGATGGACGGCGTCGAGGCGGTGCTGACCGGCGCGCAGATCGCGGAGCTGCTCGCGCCGATGCCCATCGGCACGCCGTTCCCGTCGCCGCCGCATCGCGCGGTCGCGGTGGACACCGTCCGCTACGCGGGCGAGCCGGTGGCAGTGGTCGTCGCGCGGGATCGCTACGTGGCGCGCGACGCGGCGGACGCGATCGTCGTCACGTACGACGTGCTGCCGGCCGTCGTCGATCCGGAGCTGGCGATGACGGGCACGCCGACCGTCATCCATCCGGACTTCCCGAACAACCTCGCGGTCGCGCTCGTGCCCAGCGGCACCGGCGTCAGCGCCGACGGCACGGTGGACGACTCCGCCATCGACGCCGCGTTCACGCAGGCGGAGGTCGTCATCTCGCAGCGGATGGTGAACCACCGGCTCGTGCCGAACGCGATGGAGCCGCGCGGTGTCGTCGCGCACTACGAGCCGGGCAAGGACGCGATGACGATCTGGTCGTCCACGCAGAACCCGCACATCCTGCGCACGATGATCGCGGCGATGACCGGCATGGGCCAGGACCAGGTGCGCGCCATCGCGCCCGAGGTGGGCGGCGGGTTCGGCGCCAAGATCAACATCTACGCGGAGGAGTACGTCGCGGCCGTCGTCACCAGGAAGCTGGGCATCCCGGTGAAATGGGTCGAGGATCGCACCGAGGCGTTCGTCGCCACGACGCACGGGCGCGACCTGCTGGCCTACGTGGACCTGGCCGCCACGCGCGACGGCAAGGTGCTCGGCCTGAAGATGCGGATCATCGCGGACATCGGCGCCTACAACATGCTGCTCACGGCGGCGATTCCGACGCTGACGATGCTGATGGCGAACGGGACCTACGACATCCCCGCGATCCGCACGACACTGACCGAGGTGTTCACGAACAAGACGCCGACCGACGCCTACCGCGGCGCCGGGCGCCCCGAGGCGACGTATTTCCTCGAGCGCGCGATGGACATGCTGGCGCGCGAGCTGAAGATGGATCCCGCCGAGGTGCGGCGGCGCAACTTCATCGCGCCGCACCGCTTTCCATTCGCCACGCAGATGGGCGCCGTCTACGACTCGGGCGACTACGAGAAGGCGCTGGCACGCGCGCTCGAGGCGGCCGGCTGGGAGGCGCTCAGGGCGGAGCGCGATGCCGCGCGCACCGACGGGCGGCTCGTCGGCCTTGGCCTGGCGATGTACGTGGAGGTGTGCGGCATCGGCCCGTCGGCGACGCTGCCGACGGGCGGCTGGGAGCACTCACAGGTGACCGTCGAGCGCGACGGGCGCATCAGCGCCACGACGGGCGCCTCGCCGCACGGGCAGGGCAACGAGACGACGTTCGCGCAGATGCTGGCGGACCAGTTCGGCGTCCCGATGGAACACGTCACGATCCGGCACGGCGACACCGACGTGGTCAAGCAGGGCATCGGCACCTTCGGCAGCCGCTCGCAGGCGGTCGGCGGCACGGCGCTGCACATGGCTGGCAGCAAGGTGAAGGCGAAGATGGCGAAGTTCGCGGCGGCGCTCCTGGAGGCGCACGAAGGCGACATCGTGTTCGAGAACGGCCGCATTGGCGTCAGGGGCGCGCCCGCGTCGGCGAAGGCGTTCGCGGACGTGGCCGCGTTCGCCTACATCCCGGTGCCGCTGCCGGAAGGGCTGGAGCCGGGCCTCAGCGACGAGGCCTTCTTCGAGCCGTCGAACAACACCTACCCGTTCGGCTGCCACATCACGATGCTGGAGATCGACCGTGACACCGGCGAGCCGACGCTCCTGAAGCTCGTCGCCGTGGACGACGCCGGGCACCTGATCAATCCGCTCATCGTCGAGGGACAGATCCACGGCGGGCTGGCGCAGGGCATCGGCCAGGCGATGGTGGAAGAGGCCGTCTACAGCGACGACGGCCAGCTGCTGACCGGATCGTTCATGGACTACGCGCTGCCGCGCGCGACCGACTTCCCCACCTTCGAGCTGCACGCCACCGTGACGCCGACGCCGGTGAACCCGCTCGGCGCGAAAGGCGTCGGCGAGGCGGGGACGCTCGGCTCCACGCCGTCGATTGTCAACGCGGCCGTGGACGCGCTCAGCGGGTTTGGCGTGACGCACATCGACATGATGCTGCGCCCCGAGAAGCTGTGGCGGATCATCAACCGTACGTAGGGCGGGCCGTGACGGCCCGCCATGGAGGACCCGCATGATCCCGACCGCATTCGAGTACCGGCGTGCGGCGTCGCTCGACGAGGCCATCGCGGCGCTCAAGGGCGCCAATGGCGGCGGCAAAGTCATCGCCGGCGGGCACAGCCTGGTGCCGCTCATGAAGCTGCGCCTGAGCGAGCCGCAGGTGCTCGTCGACATCGCGAAGATTCCCGGGCTCGCCGGGATCGGCGAGCGCGACGGGAAGATCACGATCGGCGCCGGCACCGTGCATCACGACGTCGCGACGTCCCCGCTCGTCCAGCAGCAATGTCCGATGCTCGCCGAAGCCGCTGCCGCGATCGGCGATCCGCAGGTGCGCAACCGCGGCACGGTCGGTGGCAGCCTGGCGCACGCGGACCCGGCGGCGGATTATCCAGCCGTGATGCTCGCGCTCGACGCGGAGATTCACCTGAAGGGGCCCGGTGGCTGGCGCGTGGTGAAGGCGCCGGACTTCTTCCAGGACCTGTTCACCGTGAACATGGCCGCGGACGAGATCATGGCCAGCGTGCAGTTCGCCCCCGTGCGCAGCGCCGCCTACGCCAAGCTTCACCAGCGCGCATCGCACTACGCCATCGTCGGTGTCGCGGCCGCGCTCGAGGTCAGCGGCGGGCAGATCAGGTCCGCGCGCGTCGGCGTGACCGGCGCGGCGTCGCACGCCATCAGACTGCGCGGCGTCGAAAAGGCGCTGGCCGGTCGGCCCGCGTCGGCTGCGACCATCGACAACGCGTCGAAGGCGGCGGCCGCGGAGCTCGGCGACGTGAACGCCGATCTCCATGCGAGCGCGGAGTACCGGCGGGCCATGGTGGGCGTCTTTACGAGGCGCGCGCTGACCGCTGCACTCGCGCGATCGTGAGACGACGGAGATTACGGAGGGCACGGGTTCACACGGAGAAACGGAGTCACGGAGAATTCTTTCTCAAAGAGATGATCTCCGTTTCTCCGTGGCTCCGTGTGAACCCGTGCCCTCCGCAACCTCCGTTCACTCCAGCCTCGACCGCAGGCAGCCGAAGAACCGGTCCATCATCATCTTCGACACGCTGCCGATGAGGCGCTGGCCGACGCGCGCGATGGCGCCGCCGGTCTGCACGGTCCCGGTCACGGAGAAACGGAGTCACGGAGAATTCTTTCTCAAAGAGATGATCTCCGTTTCTCCGTGGCTCCGTGTGAACCCGTGCCCTCCGCAACCTCCGTTCACTCCAGCTTCGACCGCAGGCAGCCGAAGAACCGGTCCATCATCATCTTCGACACGCTGCCGATGAGGCGCTGGCCGACGCGCGCGATGGCGCCGCCGGTCTGCACGGTCCCGGTCACGTCGACGATGGTGGTGTCGCCCTCGCGGCGAAGCGCGATCGCCGAGGTCCCCTTCACGAACCCCGGCCTGCCCTGCCCTTCCGCGGTCAGCACGTACGAGGTGTGCGGGACGATGTCCGATAACGCGACCGTGCCCTCGTAGGTCCCGGTGATCGCCGCCAGGGCGACGTTGAGCCTGGCGGCGTAGCGGTTCTCGCCTGCGGGCTCGAACGACTCAGCGCCGGGGATGCACGCCGCGATCACCGCCGGATCCATGAGCAGCGTCCACACGCGGTCGGGCGTCGCGTCGAAGGTGTACGAGCCGGCGATCTCCAAGCGCGTTCAAGTGTAGCGCCAGGCCCGCGAGATCGCTCAGCGTCCGCGCCGCGATGAAGTCGTCCACGTACGGCAGCGCCGCCTGCAGACCCCGCGTCAGCGGCGCGTAGTCGAGCGTGCCGATCAGCGGGCTCAGCCAGATCACGCGATGGCAGCCGCGGCGCAGCCGGCGGACCTGATCGCGCAGCAGCCCCGGGTCGCCGCGGTCCCACCCGTCGGACACGATCAGCACCACCGGCCCGCCGTGCAGCACGCGCCGCGACCACCGCTGGTGGAACTGGCGCAGCGCCTCGCCGATGCGCGTCCCGCCCGACCAGTCCGGCACCGTCCGGCCCACCTCGGCGATCGCCTCGTCCATCCTCCGGCGCCGGAGCTGCCGGGTGACCTGCGTGAGCCGCGTCGAGAACACGAACGCCTCGACCCGGCGGTGCCGCGCGGTCATCGCGTGCGCGAAGTGCAGGAGCATGCGCGCGTAGCGCTCCATCGAGCCGCTGACGTCGCAGAGCAGCACGAGCGGCCGCGGCCGCGCGCGCCGCCGGCGCCTCGGCAGCGTCACGATGTCGCCGGA
>Ga0194128_10010266_pt1 | contig 11193 bp, 9 predicted proteins | sample TA2KigCa65mmetaG_FD_148650 | JGI IMG/M metagenome (GOLD analysis project Ga0194128, IMG submission 148650) | Freshwater microbial communities from Lake Tanganyika, Tanzania - TA2015037 Kigoma Deep Cast 65m | ecosystem: Environmental > Aquatic > Freshwater > Lake | place: Tanzania: Lake...
TGCGACCGAGCGTCAGGCCGTCGAACTTGGGAACGCTGGCGAGGATGTCCTGGCGCAAGGTTTCGACCTGCGGTCCGAGCGGCTTGGCGCCGGGGTCGAGATTGACGAACACCATGTTGAGGAAAATCTCGCACTTGATCTCGGCGAGCGTGAAGTCACCGAGGTCGAAGCCTTGGACGTTCTCGGCGTTGCCGGCGGCCTTGAGCGCGCCGGTCGTGTCGTACGACCAGGCGTGGAATGGGCAGGTATAGATGAGCTTCTGCCCTTTGCCCTCGGCCAGAATGTGGCCGCGGTGCATGCAGACGTTGTAGAACGCGCGCACCCGCGTGTCCTTGCCGCGCACCACCAGGATCTGTTGATCCAGGATGCGGTCGGTGAAGTAGCTGCCCGGCTCCTTGAGGTCGTGGGTGAATCCGACCAGCTGCCAGGTGCCGAACCAGATCGCTTCCTTTTCGCGCTCGAAGATTTCGGGCGAATAGTAGTAATGCGACGGCAAGTTGTAGGAATGGAGCGGATCGGGATGAATACCGCTCTTGGTCCGTCCCTTCGGTAGCTTGGCTGCCGCGTGCGTCGCCATCGTTACCCTCCCGGTAAGCTATGCGCGTTGTCGCAGATAGATAGCATGGTGCCGAGGCCCGGCGAGCCGGTCAATCGTAGACCGTCTCCAGGTAGTGCTTGGGGTCGAGCGCGACTTCGACCACCGACGGCCCCTTGGCGGCCAGTGCCTTCGTCACCGCCGCCTCGAACGCGCGCGGAGTGTCGGCGGCGGCGACCGGCACGCCGAAATAGTGGGCCGGCGGCCGTGTGGTCGGATCGCCGTTCAAATCGACGCCGTAGTGGCCGTATTGGCGGCGCACCTGCTTGACGTCGATCAGGCTCAAGCTGCGATCGTTCAGGACCACGATCGGCAGCGCGAGGCCCAAACGCTCGATGGTAGCGAGTTCGCCGCACGTCATCTGGAAGCAGCCGTCGCCGATGATGGCAACCACGGTGCGCTCCTGCCGCGCGAGCTTGGCGGCGATCGCCGCCGGCAAGCCGAACCCCATCGACGACCAGCCGTTGGTGATGAGGAACGTTCGCGGCGCGTGCGCGTCCCATTGGCTGGCGATCTGGTGAGTGTGGGCGCCGACGTCGAAGGCGAGTATGCCGTCCTTGGGCAGCAACTTGCGAACGATGTCGATCGCCTGGTGCGGCGCGAATGCCGCGACCGCGGGCCGGAGCGAGCGCTGAAATGCCTCGCGCTGATCGGCGATAGCGGCGCTCGTCCAAGTCGGGTCGGTCTTGGCGCCCGCCAGCAGGCGCTCGAGAGAGGCGGCCAGATCGCCGACGACTTCGCCGACGACCTTGACCGAAGGATCGACGTCGGCTTTCTCGATGTCGATGGCGAGGAGCGGCACGTCGCCGATCCAGGCCTCGTATTCGACTTCGACCGTGTCGTAGCCCACGCCCACGATCAGGTCGGCGCCGCGCAGGAACTTGCGCTGGATCTGGCGGCGCGCGCGCTCAATGCAGCCCAACCCGAGCGGGTGGTCGTCGTCGATCAGGCCCTTCGCCATCGTCGTGGTCGCGAACGGCAGTTTCAGCGTCTCGATCAGGCGGCGGAGAAGGCCTGGGTCCTCGAGGCGCATCGCCGAGGCGCCGATCACCGCGATCGGGCGTTTGGCTCGGGCGAGCAGTCGGCAGGCGTTGGCGAACGCAGCAGCATCGCCGGAGGGCGCGATCGCGGCGACGGTAAACTCGGTCGGCGCCGCTTCGGTCGCCGGCGCCAGCGCGACGTCCTCGGGGAGGTCGAGGTGCACCGGTCCTTGCGGCTCGGCGAGGGCGATCTCGATCGCCCGCTTCAACGTCGCGGCGACCGCGCCGGGTTCGAGCTGGAAGCTCGCCTTGGTGATCGGCTTGAACAGCGTGCGGTGGTCGATCCACATCTGGATACGGCGGCCCAACTGTTTGGTGTTGAGCGTGCAGGTGAGCGCGATCATCGGCGAACGGTCGAGGTAGGCGCTGCCGACCCCGGTCGCGAGATTGGTGGCGCCGGGCCCCAAGGTCGCGATGCAGAAGCCGGGCCGGCCGGTCATCCGGCCCATCACGTCGGCCGCGAACGAGGCTGAGCCTTCGTGCGCCGTCAGCACGAACGGCAAGTCGGCCTTCCGCATCGCTTCCATCAGCGGCAGCACGTTGCCGCTCGGAATGCCGAAACCGTGGGCGACGCCGGCCGCCTTGAGGGTCGCGACGATGAGATCGGCGTTGTTCATGAGCCGCTAGGTGAGAAGCGGGACGACTTCATAGGCGAGCTTATTGATGAGGTCGAGGCGCTCCTCGTTGGTCGCCGCCGCGCGCTCGCCGCGGCCGGAGGCGAAGAAGATCCAGTCGGTGGTGCCGTGCTTGTCGGCCAACTCGTTCAGGCGCTTGGCGACGTCCTTGGGCGTGCCGAACAGCCGGGGCGAGCGTTCCATCAACCAGTCGTAAAGCCCGAGCGCCTTGGCGCGCTCGACCACGATCTGCTCGCGGTTCTTGGTGCGATAGACCGCCTGCAGGTTATGGGTGTCGGCGTTGAGCTGGCGCAGCCGCTCCTTGTAGTGATCGGGGATACCCTTGCCTTCGAGGCTGCCCATGGTGAGCCACGATGGCGACCAGCCCAGGCTCCGCGCCGCCGCCGCTTCGTAGGACTCATCGAACGTGATATGGGCCTGCCACCAGATCGCGAACGTCTTCGGGTCTTTTCCGACCGCGCGCCGGCCTTCATCGACGACACGTTTGACGTCGTTGATGTCGGCATCCGAGAAGCCCATGGTCACGATCGCGGCGTCGGCCACTTCGGCGCTGGTGTGCAGAATGCGGGGGCCCGAACAGGCGACGTAGACCGGCAGCTCGAACGGCTCGTAAAAGCTCCACTCGGCCTTGAATTCGTAGTCGTCCCACTTGACCTTCTCGCCCCGCATCAGCGCCTTCACCGCGACGATATAGTCGCGCATCAACTGGACCTTGGCGCCCTTCTTGCCGATCGACCACAGCGCCGAATCGCCCGAGCCGATGCCCATGCTGATGCGGCCCGGCGACAGCTCGTTCAGCGACATGAACCCGCAGGCCGTCACCGACGGGTGCCGCGTCACCGGGTTGGTGACGTAGGTGACGACCGGCACCCTCTTGGTGTGGGTTACGCAGAGCGTGGTCGAGACGTACATCTCGCGGAGCAGATTGGGCGAATCGGCGACGCCGACCAGCGCCATTCCGGCCTGTTCGCAGGCCTGCCACAGCTCGATCGAGCGGCGGTAGGCCTGGCCTTGCGCGAACATGATGCTGAATCGCCAATTACGCTTCGCCATGATCTGCTCCCTGGCCCGGGTTATTCGTGACCAGGGTTTTAAACCATCGCCTTTCCGCTTCAAGCGAAATGCGGGATCATCGGCGCTCTTTGGTCAGGTGGTCGTCCGTCATGCCCGCGCCGACGCGCGCCCAGGTTCCCCGATGAGCCTCTTTCTCGCCAAGCGCTTCGCGACCTTCGTCGCGACGCTGTTGGGCGCGACCGTGCTCACCTTCCTGGCGCTCGAAATCCTGCCCGGCGACCCCGCCCTCGTCATTCTCGGCAACGATGCCCCCGAAAGCGCGATCCTCGCGCTCAGGCTCGAACTCGGGCTCGACCGGCCGGCGCTCACCCGCTACCTCGATTGGCTCGGCGATCTGCTGACCGGCGCCTCGCCCAATAGCTACACCTACAAGGTCCCGGTCGCCGAACTGATCGAGGAGCGGCTCGAGATCACCGCGCCGCTCGCCCTGTTCGCGATGGCGCTTTCCATCGCGCTGGCGCTGCCGCTCGGCATCTACGCCGCCCAGCATCACAACAAGACCGCCGACGTCGCCGTCATGGGCGCGAGCCAGATCGGGATCTCGGTGCCGAACTTTTGGCTCGCGATCCTCCTGGTGCTGCTGTTTGCCGTCAACCTGCGCTGGTTCGCGGCCGGCGGCTTCCCCGGCTGGAGCGCCGGAATCGGGCCGGCGCTCAAAGCGCTGCTCCTGCCGGCGATCGCACTCGCAACGGTACAGGGCGCGATCCTCGCCCGCTTCGTGCGCTCGGCGATCTTGGACACGATGCGCGAGGACTACGTGCGGACCGCCCGCGCCAAGGGCTTGAGCCGCCGCGCCACCATGTGGCGGCACGTGTTGCGGAACGCACTCATTCCCGTCATCACCATCGCCGGCCTGCAGTTCGCCAACCTGATGGCGGGCACGATCGTGGTCGAGAACGTGTTCGCGCTGCCGGGGCTCGGCCGGCTGCTGCTGCAGTCGATCACCAACCGCGACCTCGTGGTCGTGCGCGATATCGTTGTCCTGATCGCGGCGATGGTGGTGGTCATCAATTTCATCGTCGATCTCCTTTACGCGGCGATCGACCCGCGGCTTCGCCCCCATGATGTGTAGAACGCCGTCGATCCATCGGAGCATCGGCGACGACCCCCTCCCAACCCTCCCCCTCTGCGAGGGGGAGGGTTGGGAGGGGGTCGCGAAATGGGCGGCGCCATGATCGATCGCGATTCGTTCATGGCGCGCGGTCTGCGCAACCGCTCGTTCGTGGTCGGCGGGCTCCTGACGCTGGCGCTGATCGCGATCGCGGCGCTGTCGCTGGTGTGGACGCCGCACGATCCGTTGAAGATCGTGATCCCCAAGCGCTTCGCGCCGCCTTCGGCAACGCATTGGTTCGGCACCGACCAATTCGGGCGCGACGTCCTCTCCTACATCATGGCCGGCGCCCAGACCTCGCTGGTCGTGGGCTTCGTGTCGGTCGCGATCGGCGCGCTGTTCGGGATCACGCTCGGGCTGTGGGCGGCGGCCGCCCGCGGCGCGATCGAGGAGGCGGTGATGCGCGCTTCCGATTTCATGTTCGCGTTCCCGGCAATTTTGTTGGCGATCATGCTGGTCGCGACCTTGGGCCCGGGCGCCGTCAACGCCATCGTCGCGATCGGCATTTTCTCGATCCCGGTATTCGCGCGGCTGACGCGCGGCGCCGCCAATTCGGTGTGGGCGCGCGAATTCGTGCTGGCGGCGCGCGCCGCCGGCAAGGGCACGTTCCGCATCACCATCGAGCACGTGCTCCCCAATATCGCCTCGGTGCTGGTGGTGCAGGCGACGATCCAGTTCGCGCTCGCGATCCTGGCCGAGGCGGCGCTCTCCTACCTCGGCATCGGCTCGCAGCCGCCGACCCCGTCATGGGGCCGGATGCTGGCCGAGGCGCAGTCGCGCATCTTCCAGAACGCATGGCTCGCGGTCTATCCCGGCGCCGCGATCGCGCTCTCGGTCCTCGGGCTCAATCTCCTGGGCGACGGCTTGCGCGACATCGGCGATCCGCGTTTGGCGCGGAAGCGGTGACGCCATGACCCTGCTCGCGGTCGACAAGCTGACCGTCACCCTCGAGACCGCGCGCGGGCCGGCCCGCGCCGTGCGCGACCTCTCGCTCTCGCTCGACCGCGGCGAGACGCTGGGCATCGTCGGCGAATCGGGCTGCGGCAAGTCGATGACGGCGCTCGCGCTGATGGGGCTCCTCCCCGAAAACGGGCGCGCCAGCGGGCGCATCGCGTTCGCAGGAGAAGACCTGCTCGCGCTTTCCGAGGAAGCGCTCTGCCGCGTGCGCGGCAACCGCATCGCCATGATCTTCCAGGAGCCGATGACCTCGCTCAATCCGCTGCACACGGTCGGCCGCCAGATCGGCGAAGCGCTTCGCACCCACCGCGGCCTCTCGGGCGGCGCCGCCAAGCGCGAGACGCTCGATCTGCTCGCCAAGGTCGGCATCCCCGAACCGGCGCGGCGGTTCGACTCCTATCCGCACCAGCTTTCCGGCGGGCAGCGCCAGCGGGTCATGATCGCGATGGCGCTCTCGTGCCGGCCCGAGCTCCTGATCGCCGACGAGCCGACCACGGCGCTCGACGTCACGATTCAGAAGCAGATCCTCGATCTCATCCGCGACCTCGTCCGTGAACTCGGCATGGCGATGATTCTGATCAGCCACGATTTGGGCGTGATCGCCGAGAATGTCGACCGCATCGCCGTTATGTATGGCGGCACCATCGTCGAGGAAGCGCCGACGCCCGAGCTGTTCGCGGCGCTCACCCACCCTTATAGCCAGGGCCTGTTCGCGGCCGTACCCAAGCTCGGCCGCGCCGCGCGCCGCGAACGGCTGGCGACGATCGCCGGCGTCGTGCCCGACTTGCCGGACATGCCGGCCGCCTGCACCTTCGCCGACCGCTGCGCGCTCGCGATCGACGCCTGCCGCGCGGCGGCGCCGCCGGCGGTCGAGGTCGCGCCCGCGCACCGGGTGTGGTGCGGGCGCAGCGCCGAAGCGCGGGCGCAGTGGCAGCCGTCATGACCGCGACCGCGCCGGGCTTCCTGGTCGAGGTCGAGGATGTCACCAAGATCTACGCGCTGCCGCGCGAGCACCTGCTCGCCAAGCCGCCGACGGTCACGGCGGTCGCCGGCGTGTCGCTCGCCGTCAAGCGCGGCACGAGCCTCGGATTGGTGGGCGAGTCGGGTTCGGGCAAATCGACGCTCGCGCGCCTGGTGATGGCGCTCGAGCCGCCGACCGCCGGCCATGTCCGCTTCCGCGGCACCGACCTCGGCGCCCTCGATCCGACCGCGCTCAGGCGACTGCGGCGGCACTTCCAGATGGTGTTCCAGGACCCGTTCGGCTCGCTCGACCCGCGCTACCGCGTCGGCCGCATCGTCGCCGAGCCTTTGGACGCTCTCGAACCGACCGCCAGGGACGTGCGCCGCGCCCGCGTCGTCGAGGCGCTGCAAGCGGTCGGCCTCAAGGAGGGCGATCTCGCCAAGTACCCGCACGAGTTCTCGGGCGGCCAGCGCCAGCGGATCGCGATCGCGCGCGCGCTGATCACGCGGCCCGAACTGATCGTCGCCGACGAGCCGGTATCGGCGCTCGATTTGTCGGTGCGCGCGCAAGTGCTCAACTTGATGAAGGACCTAGCCCACGAGTTCGGCGTCACCTATCTCCTGATCAGCCACGATCTCGCCGTGGTCGACTATGTATGCGATGAAGTCGCGGTAATGAACCAGGGTACCATCGTCGAATGCGGTGCCACCGACGCGATTTTCGCCGACCCGCAGCATGCGTATACGCGCACCTTGCTTGCGGCAGTGCCCAAGGTCCCCGTTGTCATGCGCTGAGGAGACAAGCATGAAGTTCCGCACGCTCGGCGCCAGCGACTTGAAGGTCTCGGAAATCGCGCTCGGTTCGTGGCTCACCTACGGCGTCGGGGTCGAGGCCAAGGTGGCGAGCGCCTGCGTTCGCGCCGCGTTCGACTGCGGCATCAACTTCATCGACACCGCCAATATCTACGGCCGCGGCGGCGCCGAGACGTTCCTGGGCGAAGCGCTCAAAGGAATACCGCGCACCTCGTACGTGCTCGCGACCAAGCTCTATTTTCCGATGACCGCCAACGATTCCGGACTCTCGCGCACCCAGGTGATGAAGCAGCTCGACGCCTCGCTCAAACGGCTCAAGACCGATTACGTCGATCTTTATCAGTGCCACCGCTACGACAAAGGCACGCCGCTCGAAGAGACGATGCCCGCGCTCACCGACGTGGTCAAAGCCGGCAAGGTGCGCTGGATCGGGTTCAGCGAGTGGCCGGCCGACAAGATCCGCGCCGCGCACGAGATGGCGGGGGTTACCCGATTCGTGTCGAGCCAGCCCGAATACTCGCTGCTCGAGCGCGGCCCCGAGGCGGCGGTCATCCCCTATTGCGCGAAGAACGGCATCGGTCAGATCGTGTTCTGTCCGCTCGCGCAAGGCGTGCTGACCGGGAAGTACAAGCCGGGTCACGCGCCGCCCGCCGATTCGCGCGCCAAGAGCCGCTCGATGGGCGGGTTCTTCCCGAACGATTACTTGAAGCCTGCCGCGCTCGCCGCGATCGAAGGCTTGCGGCCGATCGCTGCCGGCCTCGGGCTCACCATGGCGCAGCTCGCGCTCGCCTGGGTGCTGCGGCTGCCGAGCATCGCCTCGGCGATCATCGGCGCGACCAAGCCCGAGCAGGTGGTCGAGAACGCCGGCGCGGCCGGGCGGACGATTCCGCCCGAGGCTTTGGCGGCGATCGAAAAGACGCTGGCGCCCGTCCGGTAGCGGGGCCGTCGCGAGCGGTCGATGAAGGCGATGCAGCGAAAGCGCGGCGAGCCGCCGCGCCCCGGCGATGAAGTCGTGCTGCGGCGACGGTCTTAGCCGGCGCGTCGATGGGCGCACCATCGTGCGCCCGCGCGCGGTCTTGTTCGACTTGGGCGGCGTCCTGATCGAGACCATCGGCACCGCCGAGATCGCGCGCCTCACGGGCCGCGCCGACGGCGCCGCGATCTGGCGGCAGTGGCTGGCCTCGCCCTGGGTGCAGCGCTTCGAGGCCGGCCGCTGCGCGCCCGAGGAGTTCGCGACCGGGTTCATCGCCGAAGACGGGTTCGACCTCGCACCCGAGGCCTTCCTCGCCTCGTTCCGCGGCTGGATCACGCACGCATTCCCGGGTGCGCTCGACCTGATCGCCGAAGTCGGCAAGCGCGCCATAACCGGGTGTCTCAGCAACACCAACGCACTGCACATGGCGAGCAACGCTGATCTCCGCGCGCTCATCGCCGCGTGCGAGCGGCGGTTCCTCTCCTACGAGATCGGGCACGTCAAACCCGATTCCGCGATCTTCGCGCACGCGATCGCGGCGCTCGGGCTCGCGCCGGCCGAGATTCTTTTCCTCGACGACAACGAGCCCAACGTCGCCGCCGCCCGCAGGCTCGATATCGCCGCAGTACAGGTCAAGGGCATCGGCGCGGCCCGCGCGGCGCTAACCGAACTGGGCCTGACCGAGGCCGCCTAAGGCGCATCGACGCGGTTCGAGCAATAGATCGGCCGTTGGGAGTACGGCGCCCGCCGGCTGGTAGCCCAAGGCGGGCGCCGCCCCTGCCGCAGGCGAAAAAGCCGCGGCTTTCATCATGGCCGGCCCTGGACGCACCCGGGCGCACCCGCCGGGTCCGTGGACCCGGCGGCTCCGGCGCGGGGCGTACTGGCGACCCGGAACCCGTTGTTGTTGTTCCGGTTGTCGGTCATGTTCACTCTCACACGCGCCGCTGGTTCTTTTCCCGGCTCGGTCTGGGCCCATCCGATCCGGCGATGACCCCCTCCCTACCCTTCCCCTCTGCGAGGGAGGACTCCCCACCAATGAGTCAAGGCGGAAGCGGGGCGGTCTCAAGGCTCGTTGATGCGATCGAGCGGATAGATCGGCCGGCGCACGCGCCGGTAGTTGAGGATCGCGTTGTCCGAGGTGGTGACGCCGGCGCCGTCCAAGGTGATGGTCGCCTTGGCGAGCGGCGCGAAGCCGGCGCGATAGTGGATGCGCGACTTCAAAAGTATGTAGCGCGCGTGCGGCGGCGACAGGCCGACCGAGGTGAAGACGCCCTGATCCCACGGCTCGTGATGGCGCGAGACGACGACGATCTTCATCTTGCCGGTGTCAAGCACTGCGGTCGGACCCATCTGGACCTTGACCCCGGTGTACATCGGCCCGCGCACGATCCACTCGCCGTCGGTGAGCGTGCGCACCGTGCCGGTCACGGCGAGCGGCCGGCCTTCGAGCCCGATCGCCGGCATGTCGGTCTTGCCGCCGAGCGCGATCGTCACCCGCGCCCCGATCCCCGCCTGCTGCATCTGCGCGACCGCGCCCGGGTCCCACACGGCGGCGACGATGACGTCGTCCAAGCCCTGGCGCAGCACTTCGGCGATCACCGCCATGACATCTTGAGTTCCGCCCGAGCCGCAGTTGTCGGCGTGATCGAGCAGAACGACCGGCCCGTCGGTCAGGGTCTTGGCGCGGGCGACCGCGCGCGCGAGCGGCTCGTGGCGATAGACGAACTCCTCGCGCGCTGTCCAAGCCTGCGCGAGCAGGCGGTCGCGGACACGCGCGGCCGGAGCCGCATCGCCGTCGGCGACGACGATCGCCGAGGTGCCGGCATCGGCGATGTCGGCCAAGGCGAAGCCGCCGAATACGGTCGCGGCGCGGATGCCGGGCTCGCGCTCGGCGGCGCGCGCGGCCGCGATCAGCTCGCGCATCGGCGGATCGTCGGTGCCCTGGCGGAGCGTCTGCGAGAGGAGCGGCACGTTGCCCCACGCCATCACCGGCCGGGCGCGGCCGTGCATGGCATCGAGCACGATGCGCCCGACCTGGGTCGCCACCTCGTACATGTCGACGTGCGGATAGGACTTGTAGCCGATCAGCGCGGTCGAATTCTGCACCATGCGTTCGGTCAAATTGCAGTGGAGGTCGCAGGTGACGGCGATCGGCAGCCCAGGCGCTCGGCCGCGCAGGCGTTCGAGCAGTTCGCCCTCGCCGTCATCGACATGCTCGGCGACCATTGCGCCATGGAGATCGAGGAGCGCGCCGTCGCACCCCGCGGCCGCCTCGACGATACGGCCGGCCATGTATTCGTAGGCGTCACGCGCGACCCGGCCCGAGGGCATCGCTTCGGCGGCCAACGGCGTGACCGCCTGCGCCCCCGCCCCGCGCGCCAATTCGAGATAGGCCGCGACCGGCATCCGCGTCGCGCCATAGGCGCGGATCACGTCCGCGCCCTCGTGCAAACCCCAGGCGCGGAAGCGAGCCAAGTCGGTCGGCACGGGCGAAAACGTATTCGTCTCGTGCTTCATCATGGCGATGAGCAGGCGCATCGCGAGGACCTTTCGGCGGCTACTGCTGTCCTCCTCCCCTTGGGGAGAGGGGGAGGGGTGCCCCTCCCTACCCTCCCCCTCTTCGAGGGGGAGGGGACATTTCAACTCACTCCCACGACATCGCGGCGACGTGGTTGATGAAAGCGGGCTGGTTGGACCACAGGCCCTTCAAGCCCTTCTTGGCAGCACCGAGCTTGGCGAACTCGAACAAGTAACCGTTCACCATGTCTTCGGCGAGCTTGCGCTGCATCGCCTGCAGGTGCTTGTTCTGATCGGCTTCGGACACCGCCATCTCGAACTTCTTGTAGAGGTCGCGGAACTCCTGGCTGTCGTACTGCCAGTAATAGTCGGGGTTGGTGTAGTTGATGATGTCCATCGGCTCGACGTGCGAGATGATGGTGAGGTCGTACTGCTTCTTGCGGAACACCGCGTCGAGCCACTGCGCGAACTCGACGTTCTCGATCTTGGTCTTGATCCCGACCTGACCCAGCATCGCG
>Ga0194128_10010270_pt1 | contig 11191 bp, 13 predicted proteins | sample TA2KigCa65mmetaG_FD_148650 | JGI IMG/M metagenome (GOLD analysis project Ga0194128, IMG submission 148650) | Freshwater microbial communities from Lake Tanganyika, Tanzania - TA2015037 Kigoma Deep Cast 65m | ecosystem: Environmental > Aquatic > Freshwater > Lake | place: Tanzania: Lake...
ATGTTTCCACAAGCTGGCTCGGTCGCAGTCTCTTGGAGTAATCAAAGAAATGGGCCGCCACGAGCATCTCCGAGCCAATCGTCGTGAAGATGCCTCCTCCAGATTTATTGAGCCGGTTCGTCAACCGAAGCGCGGAGAGTTCAGTGGCATCCGCGCGAAACGGAAACGTCATCAAAAACTTCAACCAAGGACCGTCCGCAACGGTGAGAACACTGGCCGTCAGGCCGCAGCCAAACGTCATCAACGGGTCGCCGTCATAGTCGATCTCCGCTGCCAGCGACTCCTGGCGCAAAACTTCGACCAGCTTCGCAGCCGTCACGTCGGCCGCGGAAATCGTTACGGATTCGTCGTACCAGGATTCAAAGAGTTGATCCAAGGTCTGCTGGTCTTCAACCGGCATCAACGGCGCTCGGGACATCCGAACGCCATCCGCCAAATTGATGGCGAGTCCGAGTTCACCGCCGCCACGCCGAAAGCCGCTGATCGTGACCAGTTCCTTGGTTCCCTTGGAAATCACAAACGTCTCGTCCGGTGACGGATTTCTGAGAATCAACATGAGTCCCTTCCTGCAACAAGGATTTCTGAGAATGAGCATGAGTCCTTCCTACAACAAAGAGGCGATACGACGACAAGTTCAAGCTGCGCTTCGCCTTCATCCCTCCCCCAAACTGGTCCCGTTTTCCCAGTCTGCGGGGATCAATTCAAAGAACCTGGAGATGTCAAAGTAGAATTTGCGCTCCACTCCCTGACCGTCGATCACTTCCAGAAGATCGAAATGCTTCCCGATCACATGTTGAATCGTTTGCTTGCGAGAGGTGTAGCCGGGACAGTTTTGCCGTAGCCACTGGTACTCTTCGACAACGCTGTCAACGATGATCGCCTTCTCTGGAGTTGACCCGTCTGAAGGTTGTTGTGGTTGGCAAACTTCAGCCATGTCCGACTTGGGGATCCCTCGCGGCATGTGAAACGACTCCTTTTCTCGATGCCTTCAGACCGGCCATTCCGGTAAATCGCAGACAAGCGCGTCTTCGTCATTTCGGGCGAGACTGTTGCGGATGTCCTGGGCGAAGTTTTGTACGGCCTCCACCAGTTGGTAGGGAACGAGACAATTCGGGTACTGAAAAAAGCGCACGGCGACCAAAGTCTCCAATTGGGGAATTGTAAAAACGTCATTCGTCATGCGATTGAGACGATTGACCATCCTGAGTTTGAGAAGTTCGTCGGCGTCCGCTCGCAAGGCGAATTGCATGACAAGCTTCAGGTAGGGACCGCCTGTGACCAAGAGAACGCTCACCGTCATACCGCCGTGCAGCGAGACCAGGACGTCTCCTTCGTAATCAAACTCAGCCGGCAGGAAAGCGTTCTGAAACACTTCAAGGACTGTCTTGGACGTCACGACTTCTCTGGGGATGATCGGCGGCGACAGAATCGGGTAGAAGTCAGTGAATTGATCCACCGCCTGCGGCTCGTCCAGGAACGGGAACAGTCCGTCCGACACAGTGATGCCCGGAGCCGTGCTCATCGCGAGTCGAAATTCGCCACCTCCCAAGTCTAAGTTGGTCACTCGCGCGAGCTCTTCATTGTTTCTGAGCAACACAATTGTGCGATTGGGATCGAGAAGCATTTTCAGGGACTCCTTTCCAAATATCCGATTGACGATTTGACATTTGCAGGCAGTGGCTGATTCGCAAAAACGGTCACTGGCAGCGGAAATCTGCGGTCAATCAATCCGCGTTCTTACGACGAGGCGATCGTCAGTCGTTTCGTTTTCACTCGTCCCAGAAGCGTTTTCCCGACGACGATCACGAAGGCGTCCCGCGAAAACACCTCCTCCAAGATGCCCTGCAGCTCGGCCCGTACCGGTGGTGTCATGTCCGCAAATGGCACGCAATGCAACAAACTCAAAAACGCTTTTTGCTCACTGGTAAAGGCCACGCCCATCAGCTCAGCAGCCTGTTCGACTTCGCAGATGCTGAACCAGCCTTTGGCCAGCATCGCCTTGAAGCTGGACTGTATCGCCGCAATCTTCACGTCTCGTTCCATGTTTCCTCCCTCGCCGCAGCACCGCGCTTCGCATTTGGCGCATATGATTCGAGGCACACTCGAATGGCCCCCAGTGAGCGATCTGCCAGAGAAGACGTGGGAAATGCCGTATGACTTCTACAGAATTTTGAAAAAATCTCGCTCGCCGAAAAATACGATGGCAGGCACATCACGAACACGTCGCAATCAATCTCGCCGACTGACCACGCGAACAAACTCGGCCAGCAAGCACCGTCCGTCGCTGAATCAGGCGATCGGAAATTCGCCTTTCACGGTTTGGCATCTGCTCACGCCGGATTCTCCGGCAAGAAAAATTCAGCGGTCACTTGTTGTGCGAGTTCGACGCACTCACGAACGGCGGGGTAATCTCGCATCGCTTGTTCGACACGAGCCCGTTCTGCGTCAGTGCATTCGTTGTCGAGGTAGCGTTCGATGAGAGACTCGTCGATGTCGCCCCAAGTTGCCTTGAGTTGGGACGAATACTCGTCCAATTCACGAAGCAAGCGGCGATAAACCTGATACTGTTTTTCGGGAGTCAGCCGGTCGATGGCCGCGATGGCCATCGAAGGTTCCTCTTCGACAACGTCGTCGGCCAACAGGATCTTCCTCGCCAATTCAATCCAATCGCGAACTCGCGGGCTGCGTGAGATGCCGTTCTGGATGACAGCGACCTCTTCCGGAGAACATTTCCCGGTGAGGTAGAGGGCAATCTCCAATGCGTCGATCCCCTTCCATTCAGCCAGATTCTTTTGACGCAACTCGCGCAACTCGGCACAGAATCGCGGCCACTCAGGCGCTGCTGGTTGGTTCGGCGTGACGGAATCCGTCCTGTGAACGGTGTCTGCCAATCCACGACCAGTGTTTGATGCGACGACTTCGGTTCGCTCCCGCAACACCGCATTTTCAACGCTTGTTGAAAGGTCTCCCGCCACGGTTGTACCAACGAGTGCCGATGCGGCAACAGCGGCATCACCGAGTCTGCGCTGCGCTGCCTCCCACTCGATCGCCTCAACAATCTCTTGCCGATGAACGGGTAAATCCTTGGGAGTCTGAATGCCAATTCGAACTTTGTCGCCGCGAATGTCCACGACGGTGAAGACAACATCAGACCCTACGAGAATCGATTCACCAACTTTCCGACTAAGAATCAGCGTTGAATTGGGTGGCGCGGTTTCCGTACTGCGAACAGTTTCGGGCAATCCCCGAATGGTGTCCGGTGCGACTTCCTCGGTTCCCATTTGCCGAAGGACGGGAATCCCTCTGGGCGCTCGAATGCCAACTCGAACTTTGCCGAATCGAATCTCCACGATCGTAAAAACGACATTGTCACCAACGAGAATCGACTCATTCGCTTTCCGTGACAGGACTAGCATGACGGTCCTTTCACGGAGCGTGATTGTTGGCGCTGCTGGACAGCTCGCTGATTGCCGAAATGGATTTGGCCGCGTTGATTTGCCGAACCCAGAGAGCCTCCGGCAGACGGCAACGTGAAAGGACGGCAGACGCCGCTCGTCCATTGAGACTGAATGAACACGCCGCATTTTCGGATGCCGTCGTCACCATTCGTCGTAGTCCCGGTCATTTTCACGGCGGTCTTTCGTATCGATCGAAAAAGTCATTGAGTTGCGAATTCATGGCAGCCGGCCCTCCACCGGAGACGCCCCCTTGGCGTCCCCGCTCGCCAGTAATGACGTCGCTGCGTGCAATCGACTGCAATCGAATCTTCAAGAAAACGCGGCAGACAATTTGTAGTCGTCATAACCCACCATCAAACCAAGAGTTTGACAAAGAGCCAATTCCGTGGCCAGAACAACCGACCGTTCCGAACGACCTGCCAATGAGTGCTCCGCGACACCGACATTACGAGGCCCTGCTATTCGTCGCCGTCGAGCGTGTTCCACAGCCGGGTAAATCTCGCTAACAATCGCCGTTGCCTAAAGTAGAAGGCTTCTTCCGATTTTCCCAGGATCTCAGCGCACTGTTTCGGTTTCATGTCCTCGACAAAGATGAATTCGTAGAGACGTTGATCATCGTCCGATAGCTGCTCTATGCACCATTGAATGTTCTCGATGATCTCCTGGCGGATTCGATCACCAGATGTTTTCGGATCGATGATGGGAAAATCAGGAAGCGGTTTCACTCGGTCTTGGAGAGCGGTCTCGCGAATGCGAATCGACAGTGACGTGTTGCGTGCGATTGTCAACAACCACGCGCAAAGCGGCCCCCGGCATTTCTTACATGAGCAAGTTTGTTCGTGGACCGGGCGTTCGATCCAATTCAACAGTTGAGGCTTCCCGAATTTTGTTGGGCGGAACACGTCTTCCCAGATTTCCTGGACGGATTCCTCGACAAGCGATATGCCTAACACGTTCTTCAGAATCTTGCTCGCCTCCCCCAAGATGCTGAATTGAAACCGATCGTGCAGAGCATTGCCGGCTTCGCTGTCGCCAGCAAGGAATCGACGTACGAGCGACTCGCAGTCTGGAGCTTCTTTGCACCCGTCTCGGCATGGACATGATCGGCAACGCTCGGAATTATGAATTTGCATGGCCCGCACCCCTTTGTCGCTTAGTTGGAAAAAGCGGACAGGAATGCGCGCGGCTCCCTTCGAGTCGACGTCATTTCCCATCGTCCTTGATTGACATCACCCCACCCCGGTACTCCGCCGGTGGCACAGATCGTTATGGCGGTGAATAGGCGACACCGGCTGTGACAGTCAATGCCAGCGTGTTTCGGTCGATGTCAGCGTGTGACGCAGCGTGCCGAATCGTCGATTACGAATGATTACATGCCATTACACAATCCGACGTGAGTCCGCCTATTTGCTGACTGGTTGAATTCACAAGGGCGTCCTAGACGATTGATCTGCGGGGGATTCATGCACTTTGCTCGACAAACTCTCGGATGGCTGTGAGTGACATTGCATTACAACGCAGTGGTTTGTAATTTTCAGTGACGGTTATGCGAAATTACTTCCCTCACGGACGGGGTTCATCGTAATGAATGGCTTGCAATCAGAATCGCTCAGTCGCATGGCGAAACTTCCGACTGCTGGAGAAGTCACTGTGTTTCGCGCCATTTGGGAGATCACCCACGGCGACATGCAGGATGAGCCGCTCACCCAAGAAAAACTGAAGGCAAAAGGGATTGGCCAAAAGCAATTAGCCCTCGCCTTGGTCAACTTTCTCAAATTGCTCGATGGCCCAGGCTGTCGCTGTCGCGACGTTGTTGAGGCGTGTGCGGACGCCGGCAAATTTGCGCGTCTGCTCATTGATCGGGTTGTTGAATCATCAGACTACTCGAAGTTGCTTCCGTCCAAATATGTGCGTTCGAAATCTCAACCGTTCCGTTCCTTTGGGAGCGACAAGTTTGTGGCACCACCGACAAACACAGACTTCGATCAACAGGCATGGCTTTGCTTGGAAACTCTCAATGCCGTCGTGATCAAACTGAATAGCCCCAAAGACGGGTTCGATTGGCTTAAAAAAATAGTCGCCAGCTACGATAAGGGTCGAAAAACGGGCCAACCGCAAGGCTTCGCGGATGCTGATTCAGATCGTTCACCGAACTCACGCCGCCCCGACGATGGAAATATCTCTGCTGAGGCAAAGTGCCTTGTCCGCCAAACATTAGCCAATGGCACGGAACATCCATCACCACCAAATGTCTTCACGTTGCGTTGCGCTGACAATGATGATGGAAGCGACAAAATCGTAAAGATCGATTTTGGCGATCTATTCCATCCCAAAGAATTGCTTGTTCTGCGCAAGAGTCTCAAAGAAAAATACGATGAACTTGTGAAAGCCACAAAAGTGGCTGGCATGACCTCTTCGGAGCCGACGGATCGATTGAGGCGCGGCGGTGCCATGCACTGATCCTGCGCCGGGGCAGTGTCCCTGACCAAACCTGGCATCATCGCGTGCCCTCGTTCGGAAACGTCGCAAGCTTGGTCAAACAACAGCAGTCAGACGCAAGCCGGCGCTGCTCACGCAAAATTCTGGCGTGGCGCAAGCTTTTTTTTGTGAATTCATTGCAGCGTGTGACATCGCCGCGCGTCTGGAGTTGTGAATTACGCTGTTGCTCAAAACCCCTATGTGAAATGAGATCGAAGATTTGGAATCTTTGACGCCAGCAGCAAGCCACGAAAGGCAATCCCATGATTGAACATAAAAAGCTACTAAAACGGCTCGTGTTGACGCTTCGACCGGGCGACTCGGTTCTCGTTGACGTGGCCACCGGCCACCAACTCGTGATCCGGCGCGACAAACGGGACAAGAACAAGTTCTTTTTTGAGGAGCACGTTTGCAAACCCACGGAGAAGCCATACTTTCGGATTATCCGCCGTGGTGCTGATTTGTTTTCGGCGTGGATGGCGAAAGCCGGATTCCACCAGGGGTGATCGAGTCTATTGCCGCTAATGAGCCTGATTGGTGCTTTTGCCGCCTTCTCAGGACACGGATTTTGAATCCACCACAACTCCCAAGGACGAAAACCATGTCTGCTTGGCAAGAATTCACGTTCAAGACAGCTTCCGATATTTTCATGGAAGAGATCACCGCTCGTTCGGGAGTTGTCAAAGACGCATTTCAAGATGCAACCCGATTGTTCGCGCGGTCGGTCTTGCCGGGTGTTGAGGAGGTTCGGCCGGGGGATCGGCTGCAAGGTGGGGTGGCTCTGCGGGTGACGGAGTCGGACATCTGGCTGCATCCGTATGTGTTTCGCCAGGTGTGCCGCAACGGAGCGATCATGGCTCATTCGCTGCGCACGCGGCATCTCACGGAACTGGATGGGCGAGACCCTTGGGACGCCGAGGCGGCGCTGCGCGAGGCGATCCAAGACTGCTGTGAGGCCGAGGCATTCAACGAATCGGTTCGTGAGTTCCGATCGGCCACCGAAGTGCAAGCGGATCTCGCGTTGAATCTCTTGTCTCTGCTTTCACGATCAGGATTGCAGAACACGTCCGGCCTGCTCGGCCAGATCATGGACCAATTCTTCCGTGAGTCGGATCAAACCAGATTCAGTCTGACCAATGCCATCACCGCCGTGGCTCGTGACACGCGCGATCCCGAAGTCCGTTGGCGTTTGGAAGAACTGGGTGGAGCCATCGCCGCCGGTATCAAGCCGACTCCACCGTCGCTCAATCCCGGAATGAAAAAAGCCCGCCGACAATTCGTTTCCATTGCTTAACTGGCCGAATGAGGAAGACGATAAGACGACTCAGACAGCACGAAAGGTCTTTGCGAGCAGCGGTGTTTTCCCGCCCCATTGAGTCGTGCCGTGAATCCTCGCCGGGGCGGGCCCGCCGTGACCGGCCGGGGCGTGATGGTTCCACTGGCGGACGCATCGGGATTTTGGCCCGAAGCACCCGGAGTGTCCTGGGGCGCTCACCACAAGCGCCGGGGACGCGATCTCGCGAACAAACTCCGGGGACGTGTGGTGACCAGTGGAAGGAGCGGTGCTTTCACCGGCTCCACACAGCCGATCGTCGGTCATTCGACAGGATCGCGAGAGTAGCACGGTCCCGTTGAACCGTCACGCGGCGACCGGAACTTGGGTCGGCATTCTGCTGGGCCTTGAAACTCGTCCCATGTTACGCGAAGGGGGCGGCGATTTGCTGGGGATCAATGACTGTTGCCGGCCGATCGGCGACCGGAAAATTGGCATCGTGAGAGGGGCGTCGTGGTTGAGGAATTCTGAGAGCGTGACGCCAAGGAACAACGTCCGTTTCGGATTTCGCATGATGCGAGCGGCGGCCTCCAGGATGTGGGACAGCCGATCGACTGAGCGGGTCGTCACGAACAGAACGACGAAGCGGCCGTGATCGAACGATGGCGTTGAAGATTGATGCAAGTCGTAGCCTCGGAGTTTGCGTACGATGGACTCGATGTCTTGGGGTGAGCGGATGCGTTCGGTGCCATTGTCGAGTTCGACGACGAAGTTGAAGGCTCGGCCGCCGGGCTGTCGGCGTTTCAGGCATTCAAGACCGGAGCGGCTTCTGTTGCTCGCAACTGGTCTCGAATTCTCATCAGAGTTTCACAAAACTGTCGATTGGGCAGACTTCCTTGGCCCGGTTTTCCGGCCCTGCGTCCCAGCTTGTGAACCAGCATCAGATCACCGGTCGCCAGCAACGCTGTTTTCGCGTCTTCACACTGCGCGAACTTCGCCTCCAAGCCTCGGATCAACAATGCCCGGTGAGCCTCCGAGCCGAACCGCAACACCTCCCCCTTTCAGTAAACCATTCCGGTCCACGGAGCTTTCCGCCCCGAAACCTTCGCGGCCAATCCTGACATTCCGAACGTCTTCTCTCGACCGGGATCACCTTGCTGGTACTTGATCCCCTGCAAGAGCCCTTCGATCGAGGCCAACTTCACTCCGTCCAATTCAAACGGGGCCTTCGCGAAGTTGCTGAGCTTCTTCGATCGGTCATCCTTGGCTCGGCTGTGAATGTTCAACTCCTGAGCATTCGCATTCATGCTTCGTCTCCTTGAGTTGTGAAAGATCCCCGGTGTGTATTCGCGGCAATAAGGCGAGCGTCCAGCCGCTCGCCGTCATGCCGCCATTGACCTAATCCGCAAAGGCGGCGTTCGTGCGACCCACAAAACGCCAAATTTCTCTCAGGCCGAGAAATCTGACCTGTTTTCGATTTCCCCTCTGTTGAGCGGGCCGAAACACGTCGGATCAACAGCCGGCTGGCGTAGACCGTGGCGTACGATCAAGCCCCTCACACCGACGGCCTATGGGGAGGCGATCAAGAAGACGACAGCCGCACTGCGGACTGCAACTTTGAATGAGTTTTGTCGTCCGAAGTCATGACGATTTGGACTGAGAGATTCGCCAAAGTCAGGGCGATATGGCAGCCGACCGAGCATCGTTGACTGTCGTTTTATCCATAGTCCCCATTAGCCGAGTTGCTCACGGAAATTCAAAAAACCGAAGCCCGTGCTATTCTTGGCCGGGAATTGAAGAAACGAGACGCGCCGGCCGTTTCACCGTAGAGCAGCCTAACAAATGGCGGAGTGAGTCATGGACTCTCGTTCTGATGACGAAGCTGATCTCGCAAGACTCCTTGAAGAGCTTGAAAACTCGGACGGCTCCATTCGTGAGCGTGCCGCTTTGGAAGTCTCCAAGGTCAATCTGGAGCCGATGACCGCTGTCGCGATTTATTTGCGATTGCTCGCCGACTCTGAGAGCGAGATACGTGGACTCGCTGCGACGTCGCTGGGATCGCTCGGACCACTGGCATCAGAATCGGTTCCGCACCTTCGGAGAATGATGCGGGATGATTGGTCAGGTGAGGTTCGTATCGCCGCAGCGAAGGCCCTTTGGAAAATTGATGACCGAACAACAGAGGAAGCAATTCAGCTTTTGACTCCCGTCGTCATGAACCTAGACAGCGGTGAAAGGTGGGAAGCGGCCGCCGCGCTATCCGAAATCGGGTTGCCGGCCAAGACCGCCATTGATGGATTGGTCGAGCATTTCGTCGCGAGCTTTGAACACGGTCCTGAGGACTCCTACTATGACGGCTACTTTTCGCGGATCGATATCATCAACCTGCTCGAAGAGCTTGGCGGCTGCACGGTCGAACAACTCCGTCGTCTCATTGCAGTCAGTGAGTGGGAAGGACATCCGGAGATCGTGATGAATCTCATGAAGAATCGGCCAGACATCCCGACCGACTTCATCCTCCATTTCATTGAGCATACCCAGGACGAGGACGCACACCGTCAACTCTTGGGAATTCTGGACGGGAGAACGGACTGGACTACGGAACAAGCATTGCCGGCCTTTGAGCATGCCATTTGTTTTGACCTTGGGGAACCACTGGATACGAATGCGTGGCATTGCATCAACTTGCTAGATAAACGAAACGACTGCTCCGCCGAGCATTTGGTGATTCTGTATGAAAAATACTGGTCTCGGAATGATTGCCTCGGCGAGGTCATTTTTCACGCAATTGAGCGGCGGCTTGCAATTTATCCATCCTCGCGAATTACCGACCGAATAACCGAGGTGCTCGCGAAAAGTCAAAACTCACAAGCCCGTGGCATTCTTGATCGGGAATTGAAGAAGCGAGACACGCCGCCCGATTCTCCGTAGAGCAGCGTGGTAAGCGAGTTCCAACTATGAGCGGTTACATTGAACTGTATGACCTCGTTGAGCGTCTGCGATTAGAGAAACCCTTGTCCGCCGAGGACGAATTAGATTGTGTTCGTCGCGCCGCAGGGATCAGCACCACCGCGTATCTTGAGTACTCGACACTCCACTTATACTGCCTCAAACATCCGAGGGACGAAATACGCGGGTTCGCCGAATATTTTCGCAAAGAGGCAATCAATGACGTTTTTAGTTTTGAATGTGCGGTTGAAGCCATCCACTTTTTGGCCGAGACGCCAGAAGAGGTAGACGAGCTTGTGCTCTCAATGTTTTGCTTCGCTAGCATGACGGAATCACTTGAGCAAATGGTTGAAGCCGTGTGTCGGTATCGGCATGACGATGCGGACCTCCGGGAGTGGATCGACGAAATCAAATCGAAAACGTCGACACGATCGGATTTCGAGACAATCAAGAACAAGATCGCAGACGACCGTTTTGACTCGAATGCACCCGGCGTGCGGATTCTCTCATCGTTTGCGGACGAAATGCTCGCATCCCTTGATCGTCGTGACTGACCAATGTTCTTCTTCTACCCGCCCCATTGAGTCGTGCCGTGAATCCTCGCCGGGGCGGGCCTGCCGCGACTCGTGAGTGCGATAATCCCTTCGGTTCCGTAGACCGTCGAAAATCCCGTGAAAACAAGGGTTTTTCGAGTTTGGTTGCACAAATGGTTGCAACAGATACCCCAGAAAACGGCTGCGAACGGCTGATATCGGTTGCTGAAAGTGATTCAGAACTGGCTCGGCTGGTGGCAGCGTGGCCGATGCTTTCTGCGGTCGTGAAGCGAATGATTCTGGCGGCCCTCGACTCTCCCGGTGGATGAGTCACGGCACCGCGAAGTGCTCGATAGACTGGCGGCCGGTCGGACCACATAGCGCGGTTCAACGAATGTGTCAGACTCCAGCTTAATAGCGAGTTGCGACAATAGCATGGCCGCCAAATTCTTCCACCCCGCGAAGGGCGATGATTTCCTCGGAGAGACCTTGGCAAAAGC
>Ga0194128_10010273_pt1 | contig 11190 bp, 9 predicted proteins | sample TA2KigCa65mmetaG_FD_148650 | JGI IMG/M metagenome (GOLD analysis project Ga0194128, IMG submission 148650) | Freshwater microbial communities from Lake Tanganyika, Tanzania - TA2015037 Kigoma Deep Cast 65m | ecosystem: Environmental > Aquatic > Freshwater > Lake | place: Tanzania: Lake...
ATGCGAATAAATAATAGTCTTGTTGAGCCGGTTACGAGAGCCTGTGGCCGTCAGAAAGCCTGGACGGGTAGGCATGAATTCCCCGCTCGCAGACTCAGACGCATCGTCTTCGGCTGCGAGATCATCGAAATCGGCGCCCGCCTCGGAGAATTTACCCTCAAACCATGCGAAAAACTGTTCGGTGTGGTCGAGAACGCGCGCTTGCCCGGCGGATTCCACCCGCTCGAGAACCTCCTCGAGCCGGTCGTGAAGGCGGGTGTAGTTGTCATCAAGCCATGCAACCCAAAGAGATGCTTCTTCATCTGTGCGAACTGTTATGCGGTGACCAAAAGTCTGTTTGAGGCGATCACGGACGGCGCGCAGGACTTTTTCGCGGTCTGCTGTGGAGACTTCCGGCTCGAGGTCCAAGGTGATATGCACGGTTGCCATATACATGTGGGACCGCCTTCTATGTTGGATTCGTCTAACAATCAATCTATCTGGAATCCGTCGTTTTTTGAACAGGGCGGTCTTTTTGATTTGTTTCGGCCCTGGTCAGACTGGATTTTGCGCCACAGTGAGGCTTTTCCCACACTCGATGAGCTCAATGTCCTCATGCGTCAGAGTCGGGTGGCTCCGGTTTTATCAGGGGGTGGCTTTCCACTCAAATGCGTCAAGCAGCAACGGATCGGTCGAGCGACACGCGAGCTTCTTGGATGGCGTGCAGACTACCAGCTTCGCATTTTCTTTTCGGGCGAAGTGCCAACCCGGCCGAACAACTGGCATGACTTTTTTAACGCCTGGAGTTGGATTCACTTCCCTAAGACCAAAGCAGCCATCAATCAACGACACTTCACTTCGGCTGAAGAGCAGCTGTCTTTTCCATGGCGACGCGCGGGCGGAAATCGCAATCGTGAACAGGATTTTCTCACACTTTTCGATGAGGGTGGGCTGCTTGTGGTGACCTCCGATGATGAACTCTGGGAGGCAATCAAAATGCGAAGTTGGAAAGAGCTTTTCTGCGAACAAAAAGAACGGTTGTGCACCCGTGCTGCGTTCTTGCCTGTGGGGCACGCACTTTATGAATGCGCTCTGGAAAAGCATCCGCGGCTTCATGCCAGTGCTGTTCGAGTTGAGCTTGATGTTTCAAAATTGAAAACGAGTTCCGGTGAGCTGAATTTGCGGGAGCTCGCAGGCATAGATGAGGCAGCTGCACTTGTGTTGAGCCAAAGAAGTGAGTTGCGCAGCCCGGATGATCTTCATGCATTTCCGATCTGGGGATTACCGGGTTGGCATCCTCGCGCTGGCCAAAATGAATTTGTCGCCGACCCTACCTATTTCAGGTGAATGGTCGGCGACAAAACTCGTTCGTTTTTGAGTTGAACTAGAGCAGCAGCGAAGTTGCGATTAATTCGCTTCAGCCTTCCAGCCTTTGGCCATGTCCTCGCTTTGGTGTGTCACACCAAAGAGGATTGTTCCAGGCTTACCAATCGAGTTGACGTCTGCCGCTTTGCTTCCCTTGCGCTTGAGAGGAATTGTTGCACCTTTGTTTTCGAGCGCTTCCTGGGTCAGCTGTGCAATCAGCTTGGCGTGGTCGAGATTGGTGTCGAAGTTTGGCAACAAAAATGAGCTGACTCCAGACTCCGCGAGCAGTTCCTTCACTTCAACATCCATGTCGTACTGAGTTGCACGGTGATGAGTTGTGAAGGAGAGGCGGCCATCGAGTGCCACATTCTTGCAACCGTCTTTCAGCATCTGTGGTGCAATCTCAATGGCCTTCGGAGAAACCCATTTCGCACCAGGGAAGAAGTCATCGTTCAAGAATCCATGGTAAACGCTGTACTCGGGCATAGCCTTGCGCAACTCAACGATGGATGCCTTCATTTGTGTCACAGCGCTGTCGCCCGCGTTGATGAGCCACATCGGCAAACCATGGCTTCCCGCAAGAATACAAACTTCCGATGCAGACTTGCCAGGGAAAGCCTTCGCAATGTCTTCGCGCAGGGATTTAGCCATCACTTCAGTGAAGCGCGGATCCTGACCATAGTGTGCAAGTGCAACAACTTCTGCGTCGTATGAGGGATTCTTCTTCAGCCACTTGAGCACGTCTTCCATGTTCTCGCCGCTTGAAGCGTAGGAGAACTGTGCGCCCTTGTTGATGACAACAATCTTTGTGATGCCATCTTTGCGCATTTGCTCGAGTGTGTCGTCGATGAACGGTGTTGTGAAGTTAAAGCCAACGTAAGCCTTCGCGCCCGGAATGAGAGCGTCGAGTTCTTTGGTGATGACCTCAGCCTGCGCAAGTGAATTCGAGTAGTAACGGGTCGGGCCGATTATGTCGTACTGCTTGCGTACGGTCCCTACGGACAACCGGTAGGCAGGATCTTCGACCAGCTTGCGAGTCCACATTGGCAGTGGAATACCGACGTTCTTCTGGAAGGACACTTTGATATAATTTTCGAGCTGGGTATCAGGGTCGTCGATATCACCGTGCGATGCAAACAGTAGACCGACCTTCTCTTTGATTTCAGTCGAGCGTGAAGACTGCACATCGGAAAGCGATGCGCGGCCGCAGGCCACCATGCTACCGACAGCCAACAGTGACAATCCGGATACCAGAGCACTCTTCAAAAATTTCATAACTGAGACCTCCTCTAATGTCGCTCGGGTGAACCGCCGAGAGGGCGACCCTAGCGCGAAGTGAGGTAACCACAAGAAGTTTATTTGTGCAAGATAAATTTATACAATCAAAAGTTCCCGACCTTATTAAGATAAATAGAAGCCTTAGAAGCATCTTTTAAGCTTAGAATAATGTAACTCAACGGATTTTTTGGATATTTTTTTTTTGGCTGAATTTCTTTTTTTTCCCAATTCTCATAGTTTTTTTGAAAAATCCGAACTTCCTGCACGGGAGGCGGGGTTTTGCGGCGCACGGTATGCATACATAGTTTTGCGGCATTTTTTGTTCTGACTTCCTGTAAATTAAAGTCAGATGCGGACGTTCACATGACGCGGGGGACTGTGCTGTCGGGTGACGAATCCTTCAGATCCTCATTTGTGACTTTACGGCTCGTTCTCGAAAAGCAGGAGCTCGCATCGTGCAGTGGGGTGCGGGTCGGGCCACGACATGTGCTGACTGCAGCGCACTGCCTCGACAACGCAAAATCGGTTGAGGCCACAACCTTCGATGAAAAGATGCAGCGCACCGCGTGGAAGGTCGCAGCCTGGAAAGTTCACCCGCGTTGGTCTGAATTTAAGAATGAAACTGGTGTTGCCGGAATTGCATCCGATCTGGCGATTCTGGTGTTGAATCAGAGCACGCCATTCGCATTTGCCAAGATAGACAGTTCTCGCAGCCAACAGATGAATGGATTGAAATATGTGGGCACGGGTCGCATCGAAGGAGAGCGCCGCGACGGAAAGCCCCGCTATGCACGAGATATTTCTGCGGTACTGAAAACTCAACCGGGCACAGGCGGAGCGTGGTATTCGAAGGCTGAATCGCTGATGTGTGATGGTGATTCGGGCGGTCCACTGTTGACGCAACGAGGTGAGTTGCTAGGCATTGCAACAGGTGTAGGACTTTTTAAAAACGCGAAAGACTTTTGTGGTGCGGGTGATGTTGTTTATCATGCTGATGTGCGCTCAAACTTGAACTGGATCGCTTGCACCTACAGAGGATGGGGTGTGCCGCTTCCTGGTTACGAGAAACCAGACTGCCGATGAGGTTTACGAGTCTTCCTCATCGGCTAACCGAAGCTTCAACCGCGTGCAGCTTTTCGTGCCGCAATGAATTCGGTACGCATGAACGTTTGGCGCGATCTCAAAAGAAGTTTGAGATCGATGGCTGAGGAGTGGTCGAATTGTTTGAACCACTCCGATGCATTGAACTTCGAACTAAACTGCGGAAACACTTTTAATTTATCAGTGTCTGATGACCACCGGAAGCCGCCCCATGCAACCTCCTGACCCGAGGCTGGGTCGAATTTTAGAACAACGCAAGTGACGTCGCTGCAGGAGCAACTTGGATTTGTGCAGTAAAGGTCGTCGAGCACAAATCGCTCGCCCTCTACGAAGCGTTCGATAGGCTGTGCATTGGGAAAAAGCATTTGGAACGGGACAAGTTTGTCGGGCTGGATGCCAGACAATTTCATTTCTTTCCAGCTCTCCGACAACTCCGGTGCGAATGAAGCGAAAGGCTGGCGCAGTGCTTCAAGCACGGGCGAGGTCAAAGCTGAATTGAATGCTTTTTTGAGAATTTCTTTTTCATCGCCATCGAGCGGAAGAACTTCGGAAGATGCACTCATGAAGTCGGCGTGCTCTGCGCCTTTTTCTGATTTGGTACGACGCAGGTCATCGAATTCGACCACCCGACCGGTGCGGATATTCAAACGCATAACAACGCCGTAAACGTCGGTCGGGTTGTTCTGCGACGAGTCATTTGGCGCGAGTGCACTGAGCATTTTTGCACGCAGAGTACCACCGAATTCGGTGAGTTTAACGACCAGCAGTGCTGCCTCGATGACTTCATCGACGTCGATTTTTGATGTGAGTTTTCGTGGCAGAACAAGCGCAGCTTTGGCCTGATAGAGTTTTGATTTCCAGGTCAGGCGGAAGGTGTCGTCTTTGCCGATATTCAGCGGCAATACCAGGGGATTCATTCTGCACGGATCCTTTCTTTGAGAATTTGAACGGCCTTTTTGGGGCGGCTCATCAGTTGAGCCTGCACCGTGCGGTCGTCTGCCAGCGGCATCATGACACCGAAGAGTATCGCGATTCCTGCCCCCAGCCACTGCAACGGGGTAAGGAATTCTCCAAATGCCACAACTCCCAGAATGGCTGCAAATACCGGGCCGGAGTATTGTCCGAGTGCCACAAATCCCGCCTCTCCGGTCTGGAACGACCAGGTCATCAGGTACTGCGCGGCGATTGCCGGAAGGCTCGACAGGCAGAGTAACGCCAGTACGGCGGGTTGCTCGGGAATCCGCAGCGGCCGCACCAAAACCGCCATAAGGAGCGCGAGCAAAACTCCGGAGGCAGAGAGGCTCAAGATAATCGTATTGCTGGGAACCGTTTTCATTTTGCGGACGCTAAAATAGGCGAGCGCTGAGAGCAGTCCGGAGCAGAACGAAATAAGGTAGTCGAAGGCCGCAGATGAGTGAGTTGTGAACGACGGGAGAAGCCCCGTCCCCAAGACGAGTGCCACACCTGCGAGTCCGGCCAGGGCAAAGACAATGCGTGATGAAGTGAGACGCTCACCCAAAAAAATATGTGCAAGCAGCCCAATCAAAAAGACGCTCGAATTGGCAAATAGGGAGGACAAAGCCAGAGGTATTGTGAGCGTTCCATGAAAGAAACACGCCATGCTGATCGCACCCACCACTCCGCGGGTGAGTAGCCAGCGGGTGTCTTCGCTGGAGAGTGGGGGATGTTTGTGTCCACGTGCAGAGCGTTGCACAAGAATGAACAGACAGATGAGCGTCATGGGTAGGCACCGAAATAAAACACTCTCCCATGTGCCGAACAGTTCTGAATTGTTGATGGTGCTGCTGGAATGAAGTTGAATTTGCAGTTTTTGCGCGGCCTTGATGAGCAGTATCATGAGCGAAAAACAGAAGTGCGCACCAACCATAAGGAGGAGCGCAAGTGCTGGGCGATCTGTATTTTCAGATGGAGTGACAGAAGCTGTATTCATTTTAGGAGTTTGATGGAGCCAAGTTAGGTTGTCAAACCAAGAGAGTTTTTCTTCCCGGCAAGCGAGGTTCTGTTGGACGCAACGGCGCACTCAGGAAGCGGACAAAATTCATCGGCGAAGTCGTCATCGCTCATTCGAGCGAGGAACGCTGCATCGATGAGGCTCAGAAACACAGGGATGAGTGTCCAGAAAAACACCAAGTAGGCGATGGCTGACACCGTTTGGCCTGTGTAAAATCTGTGGCCGCCAAGCCAGCCTACCGTGAGGGCAAGTTTCAGTGCCTTATCACGGTTGAGTTCTGCTCTTTGAGTCGCATTCATGGTCTTGTTCTCCCCTGTGTGACATATATCGGGCATTTTTGTGACAACAGCAAGGAGCGGAGGGGTAAATGTGACGAGAATGTGACAATTGAATAAGTAGCTGTAATAATTGATATCTGTTTGAATTTGTAGGCATGAAGAGGCTGAGTGTGGACATGTGAGCGGCAGGCTCAGTTAAAGTGCGGGTTGCTCTGTGCGGGCGCTTGCACCAGAACGCGCGGCCACCTGTGCTTGATTCTTCTTGCGCAGATGTTCAGGTACATCGGAGAGGTCAACCGCCACGAGGCGCGAAACGCCGGGCTCAGCCATCGAAATCCCGTAGATGGTGTCGAGGATTTCCATCGTACGCCGGTTGTGCGTAATGACCACGAATTGGAATTCACCAGAGAGAGCTTCCAGAACAGAGTTGAAGCGGCCAACGTTGGCTTCGTCGAGAGGCGCATCGACTTCGTCAAGGTAACAGAAGGGTGCAGGAGTGGTTTTGAGCAGCGAGAAAATGAGTGAAATCGCCGTCAGAGCCTTCTCTCCACCGCTAAACAGACTCATGTTCTGCATGCGTTTACCTGGCAACTGAACCATGATTTCAACGCCCGTGGTGAGCATGTCTTCAGGTTTCAGAAGCTGCAGCTTCGCGTTACCGCCTGGGAAAAGCACAGGGAAGATATTCACAAACTCGGTGCTCACCTGTTCGTAGATGGCAGCAAAGCGAGTTTTGGTGGTTTCCTCGATTTCGGCGATCGCTTTGTAGAGCTCTTGCACCGACGATTCGATGTCTGCCTTTTGCTGGACGAGGAGTTGGCGGCGCCCCTCAGCCTCGCGGTATTCATCGACGGCGCGTTCGTTGACCGCGCCGAGCTCGGCAAGTTCGTTGTTGATTTGCCGCATGCGTTTTTCAAATTCAGAAACAAGCTGCGGGTTGTCTTCCGCTTCCTCGGGGAAGTCTTTGGGCGTCAGGTTGAAACGCTCCTGAGCTTCCTTCAAAGAGGTTTCCAGAACCATTTCGAAGCGTCCAAGTTCGACCTGGCGTTCTGACACAAATTTCTGGCGTGCGCTTTCGTGGTCGCGTTGGGTCTTGAGACGAGATTCAAGCACGCGCAGTTTCTCGGCCAGTTCTGCTTCGGTCGATTGCGCTTGCTCAAGGTTGCCCTCGAGGCGTTTGGTTTCTTGCTCAAGATGGATAACTTCACGCTCAGAGCCGGCCAGCTCCTCGCTCGCCTGTGCAATTTGCGCGTCGATTTCACTCAGCTGCGCGATGCCGCGATCTACTTTTTCGCGCAGCCGCTGCAGGTGGTGTTTTGCTTCCTCATAGTTGCGTCGGAAGTTGGATTGACGCTCCATGATGGTTGCACGTTGGGTGCGGCGTCGGTTGATTTCGTTGAAAATCTCGTCGCGGTGTTCTTTTTTGTCGGACAGTTCGCTTTCGTAGTCCTGAAGGTCGCGCATGAACTGAGCGCGCTCAGCTTCAAGCCTATCAATTTCGGCCTGGTTGCGCGCGTACTGCTGTCGGCTCTCTTCAATTTCCGCCAGAGTTTCAGAGCGGTTGCTTTCAACACGGGAGATGTTTTCATCGAGGTGGCGCAGCTGGATATCGAAGGTTTCGAGTTGGGAGGTCAGGCGCAGTGCCTCAACCTTTTCACGCGAAAGCTGGGAATCAATTTCCGTGATGCGTGCCAAAAGCTTTTTGCGGCGGTCGTCTTTTTCAAACAAACCACCTTCGAGAGTTGCAAGCGCAGCCTGCGCGGCATCGCGTTCAGACTCAAGCTCTGCAAGCTCGCGTTTGCGTTGCAGCAGCCCCTGACCCGCGCCGTCGGAGGATTCACCGAAGCCAATTTCGCGTGTTCCAGAAACGAGCGTGCCGCGATCGGTGAGAAACAAGAACTGACCGCGCAGCTCAGCTGGAATTTGCCGATATGCTTTAAACAGCAACCACTCATCGCGAGCAACAAACGTGCGTTCAAAGAGTGTGCGCAGCGCAGGAACATCGCAACGTGAGAGTCTGTCGCCCACACAGCGGATCCCTTGGTGCGCAAGGATTTTGTTTTTGGTGTCGATTTCTGTTGGTGACAGTGGTGCAAGTGTTTCGGTCAGCAGCAGGCCAACACGGCTTCCTCCCGCTTCCTCGACCTTATCGAGCACGTCCACGAGGACATCGCCACTTGCCACCAGGGCAGCTTCGAGGAGACCGGGTAAGGCACGTTCAAGCGCCTCTTCGTCGTCGCGGTGTACCGTGACCTTTTCAAAAACAAAGCCCTGAACAAGATGCGAAAGCTTCTCGCGGAGAAGCTTGGCGCCATCAGAAAGACCATCCGAGCCACCCACCATTTTTTGGAGGCCACTGGCACGGGTTGCGACTTCGAGTAGGCGCTCTTTGGCGCTGTCACGCTGTGCTTTGGCGTTCTCAACGCCCTCATTCAAAATTGTGAGCTCGGCATCGAGTGTCGCGCGTTCACTGGCCACCGACTCGAGTCCGCTTGAAAGTGTGCTCAGTTGAACTTCAACCGAACGTCTGTCTGCAGCGAGTTGACCACGTTGGTTTGCAAACTCACGCAGCTGTTCTTCGGCGCGCGAGAGTGCTTGATTGGCCTTCTCAATCGCTGCAAGTGCCACTTCATTGCGGGAGCGCAAAAGCTTGGTGCTGTCTTCGAGTGCACGGATTTCTGAGCGGAGTTCCTCGCCACGGATGCGCTCGACCTGCAGAGATTCGTCGGCCTCTTCGAGCTGGTATTGAAGGTGCTCGGTTTCGCCGTCGAGTTTGCGTAATTCAAGGTCAGCTTGCTCGAGGCTCGAGAGCATTTCTGTGTGCCGAGCCTCTTCGCGCTGAAGGTTTTCTCGCTCAAGAGTGATGTCTTGTGAGAGCTGGTTTTTGAATTGGGAGCGTTCGGTTTTACGATTTGCGATGTGGCCAAGACGCTCGCGGAATTTCGTGAGCGCCAGGCGTTTTTCATCGAAGGCATTTTCAAGATCTTTGATTTCGGTCGTGATCTCAATTTGCTCGGCCTTCAGTTCGTTGGCTTCGCCTTCCCATTGCGCAGCCTCGATGGTTTGCGCTTGGGTTTCCTTCGCTTTTGATTCAATTTCGTCGCGCAGTTTTTTGGCTTTGGCGCGGAAGAAGCCAATGCGGTTCGACAGAACCGTGATTTCTTTTTCACGCAGCTCAGCCTGAAGCTCGAGCTTGCGCTGTGCTTTCACCACCTGCTCGCTCAGGTTTTCGACCTGTTTGGTGATCTCAGTTTCAATTTCGCCGAGGTTACGCAGCTTTTCACCAGTCGATTCAAGGCGCTTTTCAGCTTCCTTGCGGCGTGTTTTGAAGATGCTTATGCCCGCAGTTTCCTCGAGAATTTCTCGCAGGTCATCAGGCGAGGCTTGGATGATACGGTCGCGCTTGTCCTGCTGAATGATTGCGTAGCTCTTCGAGCCAAGGCCAATGGCCATCAGGAAATCAACGATATCTTTGAGGCGACAGGGTTCTTTGTTGAGAAAATATTCACGCTCGCCACTTCTATAGATACGGCGACCAATGGAAACTTCTGGAAGATGCAGAAACTCAGGCGGACAACGCGAACCGTTGTTGCTGAAGGTCAGCGTGACCTCTGCCATGCTCAATGGTTTGCGGCTCTGCGATCCGGCAAAAATGATGTCGGTTGGGTCGTCGGCACGCAGACTTTTTGCGGTTTGCTCACCCATCACCCAGCGCACAGCATCGATGATGTTTGATTTGCCGGAACCGTTCGGGCCAATGACACCGGTGATGCCGTCGTGGTATTGAACCGTCACGCGGTCGGCAAAACTTTTGAAGCCATGCATCGTAATGGATTTGAGCTTCATGCGGGTGTGTCCTGGCCCTTCAATTCACTTTGGTTGTATGGCCGGCACACTAACCCAGGAGACACAAAATGGCGAGTCCTACTCCTGAAGTTCTCAGCGCAGCCTCGCCTTGGCCACTTCAAGGTGTCCGGATTGTCAAGGATTTTTCCTTTGACTTGGGTTTCGTAGTGCTTTTGGGTGTGGCTCTGGTTCTGCTTAAACGTGGATTGCGGGGAGCCTCCCTGGCTTGTCTCGTTCTTCCCTTCGCACTTCTGGTTTTTGCGGGAGCACGTGGCTTGCCTGAGCTTTGGGCGAAGCCCATCCTCTCCAAAACGGCTCAGCTTTCCCAGGAGGGGTGCCGCGCGGGGTTGGGTGCTCTGGTCGTTCTGGGTGGGGGGCTCGCAGGTGCGGATGACCTTGCGGTCTCCACCATGTCGCGGGTGCGTCATGCGGCACGCTGGATGGTGGCTTTATCACCTGATGAGCGTCGTACCATTAAAGTAGTCATGAGTGGTGGGCCGTCTCTCGCAGGTGTGCCTCGGCCAGAAAGTGAGCTCATGAAGGATGCCTTTCGTGCCTGGCGTGCCGATATTCCTGAAGAGAATATCGTGACCGAATCGCAGTCCCTCAACACCCGTGATAACGCCACGCGTGTTGCTTCATACCTGCAGAGCTTACGGTTGAAACCCGAGATTGCTCTTGTGACCAGTTCTTTGCACATGCCGCGAGCCGTGGGAGCTTTTCGAGCGGCAGGTCTGCGGCCATGTCCGGTGCCATCCCCGGGTGTTGAATATTCAAGTGAGGGATTCTTGAATTTTCGGAATGCGGAGCGCACGGTGCGGGTGCTGAATGAGTATGCTGGCTTCATCGGGTACCGAGCGATGGGTTGGATGAAATAATCATCGGAAAGGAACGTGAATCATGGCGAATTTGGGAGTGAACATCGACCACGTAGCAACCATACGTCAGGCGCGTGGAACTCAGTACCCCGACCCCGTGGAAGCTGCAGTGCTGGCTCAGCTCGGCGGTGCCGATCAAATTACCGTGCATTTGCGGGAAGACCGTCGCCATATCATCGACCGCGATGTCCGCCTCTTGCGGAGTATCTTGCAGGTGCCTTTGAATCTCGAAATGGCGTGCACTGCCGAGATGATTCGCATTGCACTCGAGGTGAAACCCGACATGGTGACTCTGGTGCCAGAAAAGCGTGAGGAACGCACCACTGAAGGCGGTCTCGACGTTGCAGGACAAATGGGTTCCCTCACAGATGCTGTGCGAGCTCTGCAGTCTGCTCAAATACCGTGCAGCTTGTTTATTGAGCCCGAGAGTTCAGCTGTAGATGCAACCCTCAGAACTGGTGCCTCCATGGTTGAATTCCATACCGGCCGTTAC
>Ga0194128_10010274_pt1 | contig 11189 bp, 10 predicted proteins | sample TA2KigCa65mmetaG_FD_148650 | JGI IMG/M metagenome (GOLD analysis project Ga0194128, IMG submission 148650) | Freshwater microbial communities from Lake Tanganyika, Tanzania - TA2015037 Kigoma Deep Cast 65m | ecosystem: Environmental > Aquatic > Freshwater > Lake | place: Tanzania: Lake...
TGCTCCGGAGTACGCAGAGGGCATGTGGCGCATCCTACAACAGGAGAAGCCCGATGATTACCTCCTTGCGACGGGCAGAACGGCGTCCGTGCGCGAGTTTCTTGAGTTGTGCCTGATGCGGATGGGGTACGCGTTCGAGACGAAAGGGGAGGGCCTCGAAGAGAAGTACATCGATACGAAAACCGGGAAGGTCATCGTGGAGATCGATACGCTCTACCACCGCCCTGCGGAAGTCGATGCGTTGCTTGGTGATCCTTCCAAAGCGAAACGCGAACTCGGATGGGAAGCAAAGACCACTCTCGAACAACTTGCGGACATCATGCTGCAGGCGGACTGTACGCTCTTCGGCGTCTCTCTGTAGGTCTTACAGGGCGAGGTACTTCCTGCCCGCTGCTTCGACCGCTTTGCGATCCAGTACGGATTTCAGGTCGTAGATGACACCCCCATCTTTCTTCGTCGCGTCGATATAGGCTTGTGTACCGATGGTGAGGAATTCTTTGTGTTTGACGAGGAGGATGACTGCATCGAATGGTCCACTGGCGATCGTCCCACGGGGGCACGGCATCCGATCCCATTGGTCTTCCGCAACGTGTGGATCGTCCGCGCATACATCGCATCCCGCCTTCTTGAGCGCTTCGACCACCGCATGGGACTGACTGTTGCGTGTATCGGGAATGTTTTCCTTGAATGTGAGTCCGAGGACGAGGATGCGCTTGCTCTTCCCCGAACTGCCGAGTGCTGCGAGCGTTTCCCCGGCAACAATGTCCGCCATGCGGTCATTGACTGCTCTGCCCGCGGCGATGACATGTGTGGTCATGCCGAGCATTTCGGCTTTCTCGACGAGGTAGTACGGGTCGACGCCGATGCAGTGCCCGCCGACGAGTCCCGGCTGGAACTTGAGGAAGTTCCACTTGGTTCCGGCAGCTGTGAGAACGTCGGTCGTCGCGATGCCGAGCTTGTGACACATCATCGCGATTTCATTGACGAAGGCGATGTTGAGATCGCGTTGTGCATTTTCAATGGCTTTGGCCATCTCCGCCGTCTTGATGTCCGGTGCACGGTGAATACCTGCGGTGACAATTGCTCCATAGAGCGCACAGAGTGTGTCCGTTGTTTTTTCGTCCTGTCCCGAGACGATCTTCATGATCTTGTCGATCGTATGCTCTCTGTCGCCCGGGTTGATCCGCTCGGGGCTGTAGCCCAGCGTGAAGTCCGTACCGCAGATCATGCCAGACATCTTCTCCAGGATCGGCCCGCAGATTTCCTCGGTTGTTCCGGGGTAGACAGTGGACTCGTAGACCACAATCACTCCCTTTTTCATGTGCTTTCCCACCGTTTCAGATGCTCTGATGACCGGCGTCAGATCAGGTTTCTTTTTCTCATCGACCGGTGTCGGAATCGCCATGATGACCACATCACACTCCTTGATGATCACCGGGTTCGTCGAAAACATCATCGTCGTATTCTTCAGATCCTGATCGGCGATCTCTCCCGTGCGGTCATGACCGGCCTTCAGTTCGTCGATGCGCTTCTGATTGATATCAAAACCGCGTACCGCGTACCCTTTCTTCGCAAAGGCGTTTGCGAGAGGCAGGCCGACGTATCCCAAGCCGACGACACCGAGAGTGGGGTTTTGCATGCTGCAGCAGTCTACCGATGGAAAGAAATCGAGGAAACAAAAGAAATCGAGGATAATTCCGGATATTCGTCGTATTCGTTAGTTTCTTTGGTTTCCCGCTCACAGGCTTGTATAGTCACGCAACATGATTCGTCTCCTGCTCATCGAACGGCCAAAGACCGCACATATGCAGTTTATGCGGTACTTCTTCGTCGGAGGCACTGCTGCTGTCGTGGACTTGCTCGTCTATACGGTGCTTCTGAAGTATGCGGGTTTCCACTACGCATCCGCGGCATTCGTCGGATATATGCTGGGGCTCGCGTGGAACCATCTGCTCTGCATCTACTGGGTGTTCGAAAGCAAGCATCACCGCTCGAAGGAAGTCATGATGGTGTTTCTCATAGCGTTGGGCGGATTGCTCTGGACGTGGGGGATTCTCTACGCGCTCATCAGTCTTTTCGGAGTGGATGAAGTGATTGCGAAGATGATTTCCCAGATCATTGTGCTCCTGTGGAATTTCGGCATGAGAAAGGTATATGTCTTTCACTAAGGCCGAAGCAGCCTCTGTTGAAAGCATGGTAATTTCCGCCGGATGAGTGCATTTCGCGTTATAGTACGTTCGTGCAGAAAAAAGTAGCCATCATCGCGGGTGCAGGTCCTGCTGGCCTTACCGCAGCGTACGAACTTCTCAAGCGAACGGATATTCATCCGATTGTCTTGGAATCAACCCAGGCGATCGGTGGTATTGCGCAGACGTTCAATCACAAAGGCAACCGCATCGACATTGGCGGGCACCGGTTCTTCAGCAAGGACAAGCGCGTAATGGATTGGTGGTTCAATATCCTGCCGATGCAGGGCGCGCCTGCGGCGGACACCGCCGAACTCGGTCATGAGATTGACTATGCTGCGGAAGCGGTCGTTGATTACCTGTGTCCGCGGTGTGCTCCTGAGGACAAGGCCGACGGTAAAACCACGATGTTCACACATCCTGCACCCGATCCGGAGAAACATCACGATGTCATGCTCCAGCGTCCGCGCAAGTCCCGCATCTATTACAAGAGATCGTTTTTTCCCTATCCCATCGGTATCACTCTCTCTGTCGCGGCGCGCCTCGGCTGGATCAATACGTTCCTGATCGGCATGAGTTACATCAAGTCGCAGGTCTTTCCGGAAAAAGACGAGACATACCTCGATGGGTTCTTCAAGAACCGCTTCGGTTGTCGTCTCTACGAAACATTCTTCAGGGATTACACCGAGAAGGTCTGGGGAGTTCCCTGTAACCAAATCAAAGCGGATTGGGGTGCGCAGCGCATCAAAGGGCTTTCACTCAAGCGGGCGGTCGTCCATGCGGTGCGCGATCTCCTCAGCAGTGACTTCACCAAAGCGCAGGAGGAACGCGAAACCAGTCTCATCACACGCTTCTACTATCCGAAATTTGGTCCGGGACAGATGTGGGAAAAAGTTTCCGAGCAGGTACAGGCGTGTGGGGGAGAGGTGAAAATGGGGAGACGAGTGGTAGGTGTCCGGTGGACGAAGGACGCAGAGGACTCAGAGGAACATATCCCTGCGAAGGTCGTCAGTGTTACCGTCGAAAATACCGAGACCGGTGATACAGAAGAGGTCGCCTGCGATTACTTCTTCTCCACGATGCCAGTCCGGCATTTCATCGCGCAGATGCACCCGCAGCCACCTCCCCGCGTGGTTGAAGTTGCCGAGGGGCTTATCTACCGTGATTTTCTTACGGTGGGATTGCTTCTGAAAAAATTGAATGTGCAGGAGAAGGGAAAGAAACCGGCTGCCACCATTCCCGATAACTGGATTTACATTCAGGAAGGGGATGTGAAGGTCGGTCGCGTGCAGATTTTCAATAACTGGAGCCCGTACATGGTCGATGACCGAAGAAATACTGTTTGGATCGGGCTCGAGTACTTCGTGAACGAGGGCGACGAGCTCTGGATCAAGGAAGACAAGGACATGATCGCACTCGGTATAGAGGAAATGGTGAAGATCGGGTTCATCGAGAAGGCCGATGTGCTCGATGCGTGCGTGCTGCGCATGCCGAAGGCCTATCCTGCGTACTTCGGCAGCTACGATCAGCTGCACGTTGTGAAGGATTACACACTGCAGTTCTCCAATCTCTTTCTCATCGGCCGCAATGGCATGCACCGGTACAACAATCAGGATCACAGCATGCTCACGGCGATGACTGCGGTAGATAACATCGTCGCAGGACGTACAGAGCATTCAAATCTCTGGGACGTGAACGCTGAGCGCGTGTATCACGAGGAGAAGGGGGTCGGGAAGGGGGATTAGGTGTTTTTTTTGTACCACTCCACACTCAATTCAATGCCTTTATCAAACGGCGTCTGCGGGTTGTACCCAAAGGTTGTTTTGGCCTTCGAAATATCCGCGATGTAGTGCGTTACCTCTCCTGTTCGTGCATTGCCGATTTCGATCTTGGAAGTACTCTTGAGAAGTTCCTTCATGCGTTCGGCGAGATGCAGGATGGTTGTCCCTTCGCCGTACGCCAGGTTGTACGTACTATTCTTCGCTTTGTCCCAGTTTGCGATCGCTTTCATCACACCCTGTACAGCGTCATCGATGTAGGTGAAATCAAGACACTTGTCCCTGCCGAACACCTTCAGGGTGTTGCCTGCCTTCGCTTCACGGAAAAAGAGGGGGACCACGCGGACGCTATCATCGTACATGCCGTACACGTTGCTGAAGCGGATGATAATTGTCTCAATCCCGTAGCAGCGTCTGTAGGCTTCGAAGAACGCTTCACCGGCGATCTTGCTTGCGGTGTAGGGACTCTCGCAGGTCATGAAATGCGCTTTGCCTTCGTCGTACTTCTGTCCGTCGGGCAGATGGATGTTGCCGTAGGTTTCGCGCGACGACGCGAACATCATTTTCTTGATGCCGTTCTTTCGAGCAAATTCCAGGATATTGAATGTGTCCAGGCAGTTATCGAGTGCGCGGTCCGGATGCTCCACGAGTTCGTACACGCGGGCATTTGCGGCAAGATGAATGATGAGATCGGCTTTGAGCTGTGCGCTGTGCGCTTCTATTTGTACAGCATCCCGCAAATCAATATTCACACGAATAGCTTCAACATCGGTATTCCACTTACACGGTTCCCAGTCCGCACCAACGACGGTATGCCCCTCTGCCTTGAGTTTTTCGCACAGGCGGGTGCCGATGGTGCCGGAGGAGCCGGTAACCAGGATTTTCATCCCTCTTACGGTAGCGGAGAAACCCGATTCTCCGCTACGGTATTGCCGTGCTTTCTTTGATCCTCCCCACCTTCAATGAGGCCAAAAACCTTCCTGTGCTTCTCCCGAAGATCGAGGCGGCTCTCCAAGGTGTCCCCCATGAAGTGATCGTGGTGGACGATGACAGTCCCGATCGCACGTGGGAGGTTGCGCAGGAGATGGGTCAGCATTTGGACGATCTCCATGTCATTCGCCGTGTCGGCCGCAGGGGACTCTCCTCGGCGGTCATCGAGGGGTTTCTCTCTGCGAAGGGCGCTCAACTTGTCGTGATGGATGCAGACGGACAGCACGACATCGCTGTCATCGGCAAACTGGCGAAAGCTGTGCAGGATGGCGCTGGCATCGCCATCGGTTCGCGGTACATAGAAGGGGGAAGTGTGGGAAAATGGGATGAACGGCGCCATACCCTGAGCCGCATTGCAACGAAGCTCGCAATCGCTCTCTGTAAAGTGAAAGTGAAGGATCCGATGAGCGGATTTTTTGCGATCGACCGTGATCTCTTCCAGAAAATCGTTACTTCCCTGAACCCTAAGGGTTTCAAAATTCTTCTCGATCTTCTGGTGCACCTGCCTCGCGGCATCAAGGTCGTCGAAATGCCGTTCGCCTTTGCAGAACGACTCCATGGAGAAAGCAAGCTCTCGAGGAAGGTGCAGATCGAATTCATCGAGTATCTCTACGACGTCACGTTTGGCAAGTACATACCGTTGGTGTTCGTGAAGTACTGCATCGTCGGGTCCCTCGGAGTTATTGTTAACCTCGTTGCGTACATGTTGTTCGCGCAGTTCGCACGTGGAGGAGGGGAATTAAGCGTTCTTGGTTTCGGATGGTCGGTTATCGGTGCCATTGAAGTGGCCATTGTTTTCAATTTCCTTTTGAACAACCTCTGGACGTTCGCGCACGTGAAGCTCAAGGGCATCCGTGCCGTGACCGGTTTCCTCAAGTTCAATGCTGCATGTTTGTTTGGTGCTCTCGCAAACTATGCCGTGAGTTCCTATCTCTTCGCGTTCGGCATGAAGGAACTGGTAGCTGTCACCGTGGGCGCGTTCACGGGAGTTGTATGGAATTACACCATGAGCCGGCTGTTTGCGTGGAAGGCCTGATGTTCATAGGGGAGCGATAGAGTATAGCGACATCACCTTTTCTGAGGTAGGGTGTGCGCATGTCCGGAAACCTGTTGTGGCGGATGTTCTGGGGTACCTGCGGCGTCGTTGCCTGCACCCTTCTCCTGAAGATCTGGCCCCTTGTTCCCATGGTGATCTCCGCCGAGACGCGGGAGCGTGTTCGGACCACGGTGGAGGGTACTGCAGCCCGTGAGGGATGGCTGCTTTCCGATATCGTTCTCCTCAGTGTTTCTCCGGAGACACTCAGACTTGCGTACCGTCCGCACTTGCGCGGTCCCGACAGTGATGACTGTTTGGAGTTGCATACCTATACCGGCACTCTCCGTCCATGCCCGTAGTGAGCATCACAATCCTTCGGCGATATCTTCTTGTTGTTCTATTGCAGTGCTTTGCGATTCTCCTTGCACTGGTTCAGTCGCTCAACGGTGTACGGACCGATGAGGCGAAGTATCTTCTGAATATTCCCTATCCGCATCCGCCGCTCCTGCGGTTTTTGATGGGCAATACAGAGGCGTTTCCGTTTCAGGAGTTATTCTGGAGGCTTCTCTTCGCCACGCTTCTCGTACAGGCAGTATGGATCGTTGCAGATCTGGGTCGTTCTCTGGCAACAGAGAAGAGAGTGACTCTCTGCTTGCTGTGGCTTACGGCAGGTTCACTGCTCTTTCAGGCCGGTACGGTGATGATGGCACCGATCACTGCATTGCAGGGGCTTATTGTTGTCTGGTTCTTTCTGAAGAGTAAAAAACTGGATGCCGGCAGTTCGCAGTTGGCTGGTGTGGCACTGTTCTGGCTGGCTTCACTCTTCACTGCGTACCAGGCGGTGCTCTATGCCCCGGTTGTCTGGGGCATTTTCCGCCGCAATGGCTGCTCTTCCTCACGCGCTTCCGTGATTACAGTGGTGCCCATTGCTCTGCTGCTTCTCTACGTCGCGGGAAACCCTCTCGCCATTTCCAGTTTTATCAGTGCGGGAGGACAGAATGCGGGTTCGTCGTATGAAGGTATCACCGGATCCATCGTGGTTGCATGGCTGACCGCGGGGAGCGGCATTCTGAGCGTACTCGGTACCTACGGAGCGCTCCGATCCGGACGGAAGGAATTGTTCATCAGCGTTCTCCTATTGTTCACGTTCCTCCTGGTGTCATTCCGCGCATATTATGCTGTCTTGTTCCTACCGCTCTTCATTGCGGGTGTTGCGGCACATCCCGCAGTTCTGCAAAAGTCACACTTGGTAGCTGCCGCACAACTCTGTTGCGCTGTTCTGCTCTTGGCCCAGACCCCACTTTCCATAGGTTCATCCCCCGCACGGCATGTGATGCAGCGCATCAACGATCTCCCTGGCACAGGAGTGGTGCTGATTCACGGTTCCTTTGGTCATGAGTGGCAGTACGAAAGCAGGATTCCCATTCTGCGCTATCGGTCCGCACTCCTGTCCAAATCCAAAGCGGTGGTATGTCTTGAACGTTGTCCCGAAGTGGCGCGTTACGGGTTCTATCAGATCGCGAATATGGGTGAAGAGGTGTGGATTAGAAGATAGGCTTGTTGAGTCGTTCATTGTTTGTTCTGAAGAGCTCAACAGCAGAACAGCTAACAACCGTAATATTCTTTATACCAAGCAACAAACTTCGGAATTCCTTCTGCGATCTTCGTCTTCGGTTCGAATCCCAATTTCTCTTTCGCGTGTGAAATATCCGCAGAACTCTTCGTCGTATCGCCCGGCTGCATAGGCATATACACTTTCTTCCCCTCTGTACCCAGGGCTTTTTCCAATGTCGTGATGTAGTCCATCAACTCTTCGGTCTTACCACAGCCGAGGTTAAAAATTTCTTTCTCGTAGTTTTTATCAATCGCAGAAATAATCCCTGAGACGATGTCGTCGACGTAGGTAAAATCACGTTGCATTTTTCCCTGTCCGAAAATATTGAGCGGTTCTCCTTTGATTATTGCATCCGTAAAGAGAAAGAGTGCCATATCCGGGCGGCCCCAGGGTCCGTATACCGTAAAGAATCGCAGGCCTGTTGTGCGTGTTCTGTAGAGATGGTGATACACGTGGGCCATTTCTTCATTGCTGCGCTTGTTCATGCCGTAGAGCGAGAGAGGATTATCCACACGGTCGCTTTCCTTCGAAGGAAAATCCGTATTGCCCCCGTAGACCGAGCTCGTTGAGGCATAGATCAGCCCCGGAATTTTCTGCATGCGTACTTCATCGATCACATGGAAGAACCCTTTGATGTTGATATCGATGTACTCCGACGGATGATCGAATGCGTAACGGACTCCTGCGAGGGCGGCGAGGTGACACACGCGGTCGACGCCTTTCATGGCCTGCGCAAGCGCCGGACGGTCCATAATATCCCCGCGGATCATCGTACAATTGTCGTACCCTTCCAGTTCCTTTGCGCGCGCTTTCTTGAGGTTTGGATCGTAGTACTCGTTAAAGTTATCGAAACTGACGACGGTATCGCCGCGTTCGAGGAGAAGTTTCGCGGTGTGAAACCCGATAAAGCCAGCCGCACCTGTTATGAGAATCTTCATGCTTCACAGTGTGGTGCGAAGCAATGGCGCTGGCAAGCGGCTTACTTGTCGGAAATCTTGCTGACAGACGGCGGTGCCTGCAGTGCTTGTGACAGCTCATGCCGTTTGGGTTCCTGCATCATTGTGCTGATAAAATGCTCTAATCCGTTGTACTGCTCTTGCTTCTTCGGAGTCATGCTTTCCCAGCGTTTTTTTGCCAGGGAACGGCGCTGATCTTCAATGCTTTGCTGCGAATCCATGTGCCGAAGGTATCAGAAATTTCCCTGGTCGCAATCAAATGCTTTCACGAAACGGGCATGCCGACTCCGTAGTACAGAAGCCCTGCTTCTTTCACTTCTTCGGGAGTGTAGATATTGCGTCCGTCGAAGAGCATATTTCCCTTCATACTCTCCTTCAGTTCTTTCAGATCGATGCCGCGGAACGCATCCCATTCTGTGAGAATGACGACCGCATCCGCGTTTTTCGTCGCCTCTATCGGAGAAGGGCTGTACCCGATGGTATCTCCGATAATTTTTTTCGTGTTCTCCATTGAGACCGGGTCATGCACGGTGACGGAGTGTCCTGCGGAGAGCAGCATCGGAATCAGATCGAGACTCGGAGCTTCACGCATGTCGTCTGTGCGTGGCTTGAATGAAAGTCCCCACAGCGCGACTGTCGCACTCTTCGGCAGGGTAGCGAGAATCTTCTTGAAGAACCGTTCGCGTTGGTGTTGGTTGATCTGATGGGTCGCTTCGACGATCGGCATCGGGACGTCTGTTGCACGACTCAGGGCAATCAATGCCTTGACGTCCTTTGGGAAGCAGCTGCCGCCGTACCCGATTCCCGCATGGAGAAACCGGGGGCCGATGCGGTCATCCATACCCATGCCGCGTGCGATGTCACGCACGTTTGCCCCCGTCTTCTCCGCTAACTCGCTCATCATGTTGATGAAGGAGATCTTCGTAGCGAGGAATGCATTGGAAGCGTACTTCACAATTTCGGCACTCTCCCTGTTCATCCAGACGATCGGCTTTCCGGTGCGCGTGAGGGGATGATAGATCTCTTCCATTATTTCTTTCGCCCAGCCTTCGCCCCCTCGGCTTCGCTCGGGGCTACGCCTGCCTGCCGGCAGGCAGGGACGGGCAGGCCACGAATCACCATTCAGGCCGACGATGATTCGATCCGGTTGCATGGTGTCGTGTACTGCATGACCTTCGCGGAGAAATTCCGGGTTACTGACCACGGGGATGGTGATAGCTTCGCCGCGGGCTTTGAGTATCTTTTCGATCAATGCTTCACACTCCTTTCCCGTTCCAACGGGTACTGTCGATTTATTCACGAAGACGAGATCCTGACCAGCGTGCTTCGCAACGGTTTCCGCAACGGTGAAGACGGCACGGAGATCCGCGGAAAAATCTGCATTTGGCGGCGTGGCGACGGCGGAAAACACGACCCGGCATCCGGGCAGCGCTTCCTTCAGATCCGTCGTGAACCGGAGGCGCCCAGTGTTCAGATTCCTCGCTAGGAGGTCTTCCACTTCCGGTTCATAAATAGGACTCTTGCCACATTGCAGCATTTTTACCTTGTTCGCGTCGATATCGACGCCGATGACTTCATGCCCCAATTCCGCGAAGCAAACCGCGGAAACGAGGCCGACGTAGCCGGTACCGATGACGGAGATTTTCACGGGGTTAGTGTAGGAGGAGTTTGGTGGGCTGTCAGGCGGTTTGAGGAGTTATTCGTTACTCGTTACTCGTGATTCGTCTGTACGTCACATATACTTATTACGAGTCACGAGTCACGAGTCACGAGTCACGGATCTCGGATCTCGGATCACGGATCACGGATCACGAATCACGGATCACGGATCTCGCATCTCACATCTCACATCTCACATCACGATCCTTGTACTGTTCGATTACTTCCACCAAACTACACCCGTGACCCAACGCACCCTCATCACCCTTCGGCAGGCTCAGGGCGGGAATACTCGTCAAAACTGCTCCGATTTGTATGCACGCTAAACGTACTCTCATCACCGGTTCCGTGGCGTACGACGTCCTCCTCGGCTACGACGGCTCATTTGCCGATGCCATCGACGGTGCCGATACCAAAAAACTCTCCGTCAGTTTTTTCTCGCCGCGGTATGCCAGGCACCACGGTGGCACGGGCGCCAACATCGCATGGAACTTGCGGCTGCTCGGTGGCGACCCCATGCTCGTCTCTACGGTAGGTACAGACGGTAGCTCCTACAAGGCACTGATGGCGGAGCGCGGAGTCGATGTCACCTACCTCGAACAACGCGCTGACAGCGTCACGGCGACTGCCATGATTGGCACGGACACAGGCGAGCGTCAGATAGCATTCTTTCATCCCGGCGCGGATGCCCTCGGTGACTGGCCCGATCTCACGGATCAGCGCGAAGACATCGGTCATGCCATCATCAGTCCGAGGAATCCGATCATCATGATGAAAGCGGTGCGTTGGTGCGCGAAGCACAAGGTGCAGTATATCTTCGATCCCGGACAGCTGATCATCGGCTTGAGTGCGGATGAACTTCGTTTCGGTATGAAGCAGGCGAAGGGCATTATTGCCAATGCCTATGAATGGGAGCTGCTGTCCCAGAAGGCCGGTATCAACGAGCATGATGCCGTTTCCCATAGTGAC
>Ga0194128_10010286_pt1 | contig 11178 bp, 9 predicted proteins | sample TA2KigCa65mmetaG_FD_148650 | JGI IMG/M metagenome (GOLD analysis project Ga0194128, IMG submission 148650) | Freshwater microbial communities from Lake Tanganyika, Tanzania - TA2015037 Kigoma Deep Cast 65m | ecosystem: Environmental > Aquatic > Freshwater > Lake | place: Tanzania: Lake...
AAACAGAGCGCTGAATCTGTTGATCATAGAGAGGGTGGACTGTCAATTGAATACGGCTGAGGCTATCGCAACCCCAGCGATTGCGTAGCGAATCGGTGTAAATCCCGGATACAGTCACATTTCTTCCGTTGAGGAGGTAGGAACCGCAAGCCTGCACGGGTACCGGGGTCAGGTTGAAGGTGTCTTTGGGATATACGGTGAGGTAGAGGGTGACGGTCGAGTCGCAGAGTCTGGTGGAACTGTATCGAATGATGTAAATTCCTGTGGTATCGTATCGGCGATTACCAATAAAGACCGCATCGCCACGGCAAAGCGTGTCGTAGAGGTCGCGGTTGGAACTCAACCCGTAATCAGAAAAGTAAGCATAACGAATTGCATTGCTCGAAGGTTGACCGTCCCCGTCTGGGGAGCCAGAGATGATTCCCGCATGAAAATTAAATTGGCTGTTGAGCAGGCTGATGGTTCCGTTTGTGGGGACGAGGAGTCCGATATTTTTACGGGCAACCCACCATTGATTGCCGGGGAGGGATGAGAAATCCGAAGCACTCAGAAGAGCAGGATTAGCGTTTAAGGTGAACAAACTTTGTCCTCCGTTTTCGACGATTGCTATCAAGAAAAGCGAATCTCCGGTGTATCGGTGAAAACGAACTTGGCGTGATCCTGTGCAATTGATGCGCGGGAGCAGAGCGCCTCCAATTTCACAGCCCATTCCCGTAACATGAAACACATAAACTGGTTTGGTGGTCTCGATGTACTCGGAAGGATTGTAGACAGTGAGCAAATAGGTTTCTCCGGCCGAGGTGAAGGAGTGAACAGGCGAACCGTTGATGCGCAGGACGGTTCCTGTATCGGTGGAAGTAACGTAATACCGGTCCGGCATGGAATTGTTGCCGTTGGTTAGGATGCCACGACCCACGATATAGTCTTGTCCTACCGATTGCACGGGGACCAGTTGGTCGCCAATCATGTCCCGGCATGTCCCGTAAGAGGGGTCATAAACGGCATCATCTGAATAGGTGACCGCAATGGGTTTGTCGGATACGATGAGAGATCCGGTGACTTTCTGAAGGCCTCCGCTCCCGGCGGCGATGCAGGCCAAGGTCTGACCCCGCATCAGAAGTCGTTGAAAAGGTACATTGGAGTTTTGCCCAATCAAATTGTTTCTCGGGGTAATGGTCACCCAGGTGCTGTCTTGGGTCGCCACCACATCAAAGCGACTCTTCGCAGTTCCTGGCGGGATGGTTGTATCGTTGACCCATGCCCCCAGCGCAAATGGCGGCCCTTGACCCCCTACAAAGAAGCGGGTACCCAGGGCGGTTTTCCCTTTGAGCGTAAAAGAAGCAGCATTGAGGAGGGCCTTGATCTCGTAGAGGACCCCCACAGGTTGGTTGGATCGAATGCGGATGCCGTAGGGTTGGATGGTGTTGGGGGGTTGATTTTCGAGCTGGCTCAAACGAGAAGTCAAATCATGAACCAGTACCGAATTAGGCGGCACGGTGAGGGTTATGGCAGGGAAGTTGGCGATGTTGGCGGGTTGGTCCACCACGACCTGTGCGCCCGATGGTCCTGCACTGAGGTGCAAAGTCACCGGGGAATCCCCAAGGCCTACCACGGCATCCGGGGCTACAAACCAGAATAGGGTATCGGTTTGCCCCAAGACGGAGTTTGCCTGTAACATCATGACCAACAGGGTCATCATCCCATAAAAGACAAGGGACAAGGAATGATTTCGGGTCATGGTTGGGAGGAATAGGGATAAGGACATCCGTGCAATGGAGTCTGCGGAATGCGCACGTAATCGCTGAATTCCAAATCATTTAATGCTTCGGCGAGGTCAGCTCTCATAGTGCTTTTGGGGTTTTCGGGATCCGCATCCACGGCACCGCTGTAACATATTTTCCACTTAGTGCGTTGTTGCTTGTTGGAGAATGAATTAGATTTTTTCAATACTAGAACATGCGGAATTTTGCGAATGCCGTAGGCTGCGAAGGCTTCGCCGTGGAGGTCTTGCAAAAGAACTGTTTCGGCGTGGGGTATCATAGGGGCGTTTAACGAATGAGGGTATATCCAAAGCGCTTTGCCATGCAAGCGTTGCCACATCGGTTGTAAGGCCATTATCTTAGGCTGATACAAGTGATGTGCTGGGCAAGCGTAATGACTGAAGATTAAAATGAGAAGGTCTTGATCCTTGAACTTTCTCAGCCTGAATTTTCGGTTAAGGCTGTCCCTCAAGAGGAAATCAGGGGCAAGATCCCCCCATTTGAGTGTCGAAGCTTCGGAAAGATCTTTCGCAGAACTTGGATTGTTCCAATCGTTTGAGATGGAAAGCCCTGTACGTCGCTGGGCCTTGTTTGGGGCTTGGCTAAAGCCTGGCGCAATGATTATGGGTAATCCTATCCACCATAGCAAGGCTATGCAGGTTAATCTTAGGCACTTTCTACCGATGACGGTTGGTATGGGAGTGTAGCGGTAACGCATGGAATAACGGCTGGGCATGGATAGGAAGTATAGCTATGCGTATGGATAAGGGTAGCCCCAAAATTATCTTTGAGAATGCTTAAGCAGACTCGATCAACCGAGAATTATCTCAAGGCTATTTTCAGGCTTTCGGGATTGGACTTTGGTGGTCTGTCTGAGGGGGAATTGCCCTATACGGTGGGGACCAACGATTTAGCCACGGAGCTTCAGGCCAAGGCTTCGTCCGTTACGGATATGTTATTGAAACTAGCGGAGCGCGGGTATGTGGATTATGTACCATATCAAGGGGCCGTGCTCACCTCTAACGGGATTTATCTCGCCTATCAGGTAGTACGCCGTCACCGTCTGTGGGAGTATTTTTTGGCACATCGCCTAGGTTTTTCTTCGTTTGAAATTCATGATTTGGCCGAAGAAATGGAGCATGTTCGATCCCTCGCGCTTACGGATCGTCTTGCGGAGTACCTTGACGGGCCACAATGGGATCCGCATGGCGACCCAATCCCCGCAGCGGATGGTCAAATGCCTTTCATGAAGCGCGAATTTTTGTGGGATGCGATGCAAAGTATGCAAAATCTAGGCGATTGGCCGGAGGTTAAGTTCAGCCTCTGCGGTTTGGGCACACGGGATCCGGAATTGCTCAAAAGTATTCAAAACCTTGGTATGCGTTTGGGTATCACTTTACATATACTTGCTTCGGTTCCAGGGTTGGACGACCTTTGTGGGGTGATCCTATCCAACATAAAGGAGGTACAAATCCCGTCGGTAATGGCCAAACAAATGTTGGTGGTTCGAAAATATCCTTTCGGAATGCCTATTTAATTCGCCACATCGGTTTTGACCTTACACCAAGCTTTCCATGATGATATCCAAGTTCAAGCCCGGGGATCGTTTGAAGACCTCGTTTGTGGTGCAACCCGAGGATTGGGCCTCTTTTCATGGACAAACGGTTCATGAAGTTTGTTCAACTTATGCCATGGCCAGAGAAGCGGAATGGGCCTGTCGTCAATTTGTTTTGCAAATGAGGGAAGCTCATGAAGAAGGCATTGGTCACGGGTTAACCATTCAACACCGGTCCCCGGCTTTGGTGGGGCAAGTCGTTGGTTTGGAGGCGACCTTGGTGGCGGTGGAAGGTGTTGCGGTGGAATGTTCCTGGGAGGCAAGGGTCGGCGAACGGCTCGTCGCTTACGGCACTTGCAGTCAGACGGTGTGGCCCCGTGATAAGGTATCTGCACATTGGCAATCTTTTGTTTGCGAATAATGAGTCGTACAGAGACCCGCATTCCGCCGGTTCCGGAAATCATTAACCGCAAGGTCAATTTCGAATATGAAATTCTGCAAAAATTCGAAGCAGGAATGGTGCTAACGGGGTCAGAAATCAAAAGCCTTCGTGACGGAAAAGTCACGATGAGCGATGCTTATGCTTGCTTTGAACAAGAAAGACTTGTACTCCGAAACATGAACATTGCATTGTTTGCTCATGCCTCTTATCTCAATCATGAACCTTTGAGAGATCGTTATTTGTTATTGAATAAAACCGAACTTCGAAAAATTCGTCACCGCATTACGGAAAAGGGTCTTTCTCTTGTGCCCTTAAGGCTGTATTTTAGCGAAAGAGGATTCGCCAAAGTGGAAATTGCTTTGGCAAGGGGACGCAAATCCTATGATAAACGACAGGCGATCAAAGAGAAAGATCTGGACAGAGACCAGCGCAGTGAGGTCTAAGATCCTTTCAAAACGACCAACCATGTTCTCCGGTAAGCGGAACAAATCGAAATCCCGGATAGGCTTCCTGGTGCCATTCCGTTTCCGAAATTTTAGTAAGCTTGAGCATAGTCTGTTCGGATAATTTTCCTACCGGGATGACCAAATGGCCACCAATTCGAAGTTGACTTTTCAGGGCATCAGGAATATCGGGCGATGCGGCTGTCACCAGAATTCGATCAAAGGGGGAATAGGAAAGCAGGCCCATACTTCCATCACCCACAAAAAGTTTGGCTTTGCAATTCAAATGTTTTAACAATTTCTGACTGGATCGATGCAGTGACTTAATGGTTTCTACACTGAAAACTCTGGCGCCCATCTTGTCCAGAATACTGGCCTGGTAACCAGATCCTGTGCCAATCTCGAGGACCTTCATATGCGGTTCCAAGGCGAGCAGTTCGCTCTGAAAGGCGACGGTATATGGCTGAGAGATGGTTTGACCTTCCCCGATGGGCATGGCTTTGTCTTGGTAAGCCATTTCAGCCAAGGCCTGGTCTAAAAAGAAATGTCGGGGAACTTCCATGATTGCCTTAAGGACGAACTGATCCCGAATCCCTTTGGCACGTAGTTCTTCAATAAGGCGTAGACGCAGGCCCTGATGCTTGGGGAGGTCAAGCAAGGAATGTGCGGTATGGGCTGGCATAAAGTCCTAAATTTAGAGCCCTGACGCCTTAAATTTGTTTACCGATGTCTTCCGATTCCAAGCCTGCTCCTATTCGTATCGCCTTGCTGGGTGCAGGGCATCTCGGTAAAATTCATTTGAAATGTTTGTTGGACTTAAACCAACGATTTGATTTGGTGGGTGTTTATGATCCTGACCCCGAGGCTTTGGCCAAGGCTGTGGAAGTATTTGGCGTCACCCCCTATCCAGATTTGGAGGATTTGATATCTCGCGTAGATGCCGTCGATATAGTGGCGCCTACGTTGTCCCATTACGATTTGGGCCTGGCTGCTCTCCGGCGCATGAAGCATTTATTTGTCGAGAAGCCTTTGGCCGAAAACACGATCCAAGCCGCAGAAATGATCAAAGTGGCTAGAGAGGCCGGGGTAAAAGCTCAGGTCGGGCATGTTGAGCGTTTCAATCCAGTTTTCAGGAAGGCATCGGAATGGGGTCTTCAACCCCGTTTTGTGGAGGCCCACCGTCTGGCGCCTTATAACCCGAGGGGGACGGATGTATCAATTGTTATGGATTTGATGATTCATGACATCGACCTGGTCTTGGCCATGGTAAAATCCGAAATCAGGGAAATCCGGGCTAGTGGGGTTTCCATCGTTTCAGCCACCCCCGATATTGCCAATGCCCGAATCGAGTTTCACAACGGTACAGTTGCGAATATTACTGCTAGCCGAATTTCGATGAAAAGCATGCGTAAAATGCGTTTGTTTCAAAATAATGCGTACTTATCCCTGGACTTCCTGGACAAGGAGCTGGAAATCATTGAACTCGAGGATCAGCCTGTCAACAACAAGGCTTGGCAAGAAATTCATCTTGGCCCGGATAAACCCTCGAGGTACATTGCTCTTGATCGTCCTCAATTGGAGCCTGCCAATGCTATTCGTGACGAGTTGGACGCCTTTGGTCACTGCATTCAACATAAATTGAAAGAGGCGGTCAGCATCGAAGAAGGTTATGAAGCGCTTAAAGTGGCTTACCAAATTTTAGATCGGATACAAAATTCCTAATGGGGATGAACAGGAACTTCACGGAGAAGTCATGGTGTGCTGCCGGAAGAAGGAGCGCCAAGTTCTTGATTTCGGGTGTTTTGATCTCGTGGGGGTTCGCCGGATGCGGTTGGTACAAACCGGATGAGGGTGTGCCCTCGTACCTACTTATCGATAGCATGATGCTTGAGTCCAGCCCTGAGGCACAGGGGACCTTGTCTGCCAACATCAAGGATGTGTGGGTTTTTATTGACGGGGATTTGCAAGGAGCCTTTCCTTTGCCGGCCCGCATACCGCTGTTGAAGGAAGGACCGGTGAATCTTCAGTTGAGTGCAGGGGTTTACTTGAACGGGATTTCGGCAACGCGGGCGATATACCCTTTCTACAGCAGGTGGGATTCGTTGCATAACTTCCGTAGAGGCCAAATAGACACGCTTCGTCCGCGAATCACCTATCGGAATTCTGTGCGCTACCTATGGATGGAGAACTTTGATAATCTGGGTTTTGGAATGCGTGCTCGGGTTGGCTCCGATACGATCTTGTTCCGTGAATCCTTTTCCGACTCTGTCTTTGAGGGTTCATCCTGCCTGCGAATGGTGGTGGATCAAAGGGCGCCTTACCTCGTTGCGGAAAGTATTGATCAAATTGCATTAACCGCTGGTAAACCATGTTTCTTGGAAATTAATTATCGTAACAATATACCGTTGCAAATCGGCCTTCAAAGTCAACTCGGTTCCGACATCAGTGATCCTTTGTGGATTGTCGAACTAGCCCCATCGATAGATTGGAACAAGCAATACATCAATTTCACGCCTTACCTGGGCATGGTCAACGGAGCACGATATCGCCTGATGATGAGGCCTTTTTTGACTAACACGGCTCAAGGTGCCGGTGTGGTTCGGGTTGATAACCTCAAATGGTTGCAATGAAAAGTCGTTATAAGGATTTAGCAATCCTTGTCGTCGGGGACTGGATTGCCACTGCCATTGCCTGGGCCTTGTTTTTTTATTACCGTAAAATTTATGTGGTCAAAGACTGGTTTGGGGACATTCATTATACCGATTTGGATTTGCAATTGTTTACCGGTTTGCTGACCTTGCCTTGGGTTTGGATATTGTTATATTTACTATCCGGATCTTATCAGGATATATACCGAAAATCAAGGCTTAACGAAGCGGGACGGCTTTTATTTTCCGTCATTATCGGTGGAGTTATTTTGTTTTTTGCTGTCATTTTGGACGATTATGTCCTCGATTACCGGTTTTATTTGCTGAGCTTTTTGGTATGGGCATTGTTGCATACCGCCATTACCCTATTGATTCGGATGATTTTGCTAACCTGGTTTACTTCCAGGATGAAGGCGGGTTTGATTCGTTTTCAAACATTGCTCGTGGGAGCGGGCCCCGAGGCCGTTCGTATTTACTGTGAAATGAATGCTCCCGGACTGCCTCCGGCGAACGATTTTGTGGGCTTTATTTACCTCAACGGCCATAGACCTGAAAGATTAGAAGCCTTCAATTTGCCTGCACTTTCTAATTTGGGTGGGGTGGATAGTATTGGCGATATTATTCAGCGTTACGAAATTGAAGAGGTAATTCTTGCCGTGGAGCTTGAAGATCGTGATAAATTGCTGTTGGCCCTTCAAGGCCTTCGTTCGGAGGGGGTAATCATCAAAATGGTACCATCTATGTATGATTTGTTGTTGGGAAAAGTTAAAATGCAGCAAATTCTTGGTGCTTTGCTGATCGAAGTTCGTCCCGAAGTGATGCCAGCGTGGCAGCAACTCATTAAAATCCTTTTGGACAAGGTTGTAGTTTTGGTGGCGTTGTTGATTCTGTCTCCGCTCATGGTTTACTGCATGATTCGGGTTCGAATGGATTCTCCAGGGCCGATTTTCTACCGTCAGTTAAGGATTGGCTTGAGAGGGAAGCCGTTCACCATCTTCAAATTCCGTTCCATGACCGAAAGCGCAGAGTTTGATGGACCACAACTTTCATCGTTGAAGGATCCGCGGATCACGGCATGGGGTAGGGTGATGCGCAAGTGGCGTTTGGATGAACTGCCGCAATTCTGGAATGTGCTCATCGGGGACATGTCCCTGGTGGGTCCTCGGCCAGAGCGCAAATTCTATATTGATCAGATTGTGCGGAGAGCTCCTCATTATCGGCATCTATTACGGATCCGTCCAGGTTTGACGTCTTGGGGTCAAGTTCGCTATGGGTATGCGGAGAATGTGGAGCAGATGATTGAGAGGTTTAAGTACGATATTCTGTATGTCGAAAACCGTTCCCTTTTGGTGGACTTCAAAATTCTGATTTATACCCTGTTAATTATTTTCAAAGGAGAAGGGAAATAAAAGTTATGTGCTTATATTTTTGCTTTCAAGATTCCCTAGAACACAGAAGCATTGCTTCTCTCCTTGTTCTTTTTTGAATCTATGCCGATCCATCCCAAAGCATTGAATACAGGCCTTAAGTCTGCGAATTCCTTCAGGTCATCTCTGTGGCTGATCATTTTATGGCTGGTCGGCATTGCGAATACTGCTGAGGCGACCCGTATTTTGATTCCGATGGATCAGAGGCAAAAGGATCACCTTAAGTCCTATGGGGTAGCTTATTGGGCGATTAGTCGCGGTATGGAAACCCAGTGGTTGCTGAATTACAGGGGAGGGAGCTTTACTATGGCGCATCAAATGAGCTTGGAGGCCGAATGCAGACTGCGGGGAATAAGCTATGAGGTGATTCCCGAAAACACTTACGCGGGAATACTCACCGAAATTCAGGATCTTGCGGTCAATATGGAAGTGGTTAAATTGGAAAAAGCCCCACGCATTGCCGTGTATACTCCGCCCACCAAACAGCCTTGGGATGATGCGGTGACGATGGCCTTGACTTATGCGGAGATTCCGTATGATAAGGTGTACGATCCGGAGGTTCTGGATGGTAAGTTGCCGATGTACGATTGGTTGCACCTCCACCATGAAGATTTCACCGGGCAATTCGGGCGATTTTATTTTGCTTTCCGAAATGCGGCATGGTACCAAGCCGAGGTTGCGGAGGCGGAACGAACAGCCTTGAGCAGAGGATTCGCCAAGGTTTCCCAACTCAAATCGGCAGTTGCCCAAAGGATCCGTGAATTTGTGGCAGGGGGTGGTTTTTTGTTTGCAATGTGTTCGGCAACAGATTCCTATGATATCTCTCTATCGGCCATTGGTTTGGATATCTGTGAGTCTATGTATGATGGGGATCCTGTTGACGCTTCGGCTGCTTCGAGGCTGGATTACGATCAGTGTTTCGGCTTCAAAGACTTTACGCTAACGCCTAATCCCTTGGAGTATGAGTTTTCGGATATCGATGTCACCAATACCCGAGGCCAAGTGATGGAGAATGAAGATTTTTTTGCCTTGTTTGATTTTTCGGCCAAATGGGACGTGGTTCCTACCATGCTTTGCCAAAATCATCAACAGGTTATCAAGGGATTTATGGGGCAGACCACGGCTTTTAACAAGGATTTGATCAAGCCGGATGTGCTCATTATGGGCGAAACCAAAAGCCTTCATGAAGCTCGTTACATTCACGGAAATTTTGGAAAGGGAACTTGGACTTTTTACGGAGGCCATGACCCGGAGGATTACCAGCATCTGGTCGGAGAACCTCCCACTGAATTGAGTATGCATCCCAATTCGCCCGGTTATCGGCTTATTCTTAACAATATTCTTTTTCCAGCGGCCAAGAAGAAGAAGCAGAAAACCTGAGCATCCTCTTCGCAAAGACATGTATCATCGTCTTAGGCTAAGGTGATGTAACTTTAGACAAAGAATCTCAGTCAAGGAATTTCCAATCCAAGCCGAATCGTAAACGTCTGTTGCCCAAGGGATAGCCAGAAGAAAGTTGGCCTATGTTCGCGGGCCAACCCATGTTGGCGTGTTCCCATCGGATATAGAGCAGCGTCTTTTGGACTCTGATTCCAGCAAGGAGATCCATGACGGGATAATCACCGCTTGCCCTTGTCCTGTTACCTAATTGATCCGAAAGGCCCAACGTCCACATGCCCAATTCAGGGCGGTAATTGGGCGCCGTAAAGGGAGTTTGGTACCGAACTGCCAGCCCGGTCAACCATGTCCATCCTGCTAAAGTGCGTCGCTGTATATACAGCCAATCATCGCAAGCCCATAAAGGCAACGGAACCCATGTCTCGCTGTTGGACCATTGCCACAAATGATGATATCGCCAAGCTCCCTGGAGGCGACCAATCTTGCCGGTCTGAAGGGTACCCAGAGAGCGCAGGCCCAAATAGGCTACAATTTCTTGATTGTTGGTCATGTGGGGGGTGGGAATGGAAGAGAGGCTTTGTTGGGGAAAGGTGTCTGTAGTCGCAAATCCAAGACCAATCAGTTGACGCATCATGCCCATTCGAAGGATCCAACGATCTTTGGGATGGCCACGAGGTTGCCATTCCGAGGTGAGCAGTAGGCCATGCGCGGATTGTAATTCTGGCAAATTCCAAGCCATTGAATTGGTCTTTATCCATCGTTGAGCATAAGTCGGTGGATCTACATAAGCCTCCAACTGTACACTGGTTAGAAACCTGCCTCGAACATGATGGCCGATCACCTTTGTTGAATCATGGATGACTTGATGAAGGTTCTCATTGTGGGCCAGGGCATGCCATCCCAATTTCAAGCTGCTCATCAAAGGCAAGAAGTTGTGGTACAGTCCTTGTCGCCAATCGATCCAAAAGCCCTTACGAAGAATTTCCCAGCGCCCATAGGTCATCAAACCCAGATCGGAACGCAGGGCATTCGGTAGGCTATTCTTGGGAGAATGTATCGCGGAGCCACTGAAATAATGCAGGTGTGAAAACTCCACTCCGTATTGAACGAGAATGCCTTGGGCATTGCGGTGTTCCATCCCCAAGGAATGGGTCCAAATGGAGTGTCTCAGGCTGTCTCTTGACGAGGTGCTGTCCATGAGCAGAGACGGATCCGGATAAAAGGCCAAATTGTTGGCTACGGTTTCATCGCTGAATTGCCAGCGCAGCGTTTGTTTGTGAAGACGGTGCACCACACGAGGGGAGTGGGGTTGATGAACTTGCCACGACCAATGATTTTCCAGGCTCCAAATTTCCGCTTGGTGTTTGGAAGCCGCATTTCTAAGGTGAATGTTCAAATTCAAGGGGTTGTATCCGGAAGCAGCAGGTAGAGTATTGGAGGTAATCCCTCCGTTTTCGCTAATATCAGCCGCCAAAACTTGCAAGGAGGCGAGCATAAAATGCCTG
>Ga0194128_10010292_pt1 | contig 11171 bp, 8 predicted proteins | sample TA2KigCa65mmetaG_FD_148650 | JGI IMG/M metagenome (GOLD analysis project Ga0194128, IMG submission 148650) | Freshwater microbial communities from Lake Tanganyika, Tanzania - TA2015037 Kigoma Deep Cast 65m | ecosystem: Environmental > Aquatic > Freshwater > Lake | place: Tanzania: Lake...
CAAAACTTTTTTGTCCGTCCAAAATCTGGCTCACTACTTTTCCATTATAAAATATTTCAAGTTCATCGGCTACCTTTCCCACTTGCAAACCGTATCGCTGAACCGCCATTCTGTCAAGCCTGATCACGGTTGGCGGCTTTGCGTAGTGGCGGATTTTTAGCACAAAAGTTCAATCGAAGAACTACACTTGAACCTACCACAAAACTGTCATACGAAGCACTGCATCCGCCATTACGCAAAACCGCTGTTATCGGCTGCCCTTCTGTCTTTCGTCCTATTTCGTTGGTTGTTTTCATTGGGCAGACGTTTTTGTCGTGCGGGTGCTTGCAAGCTCTTTTGCAGTTTTTGTCTGGCTTTTGTGCGTTGGAAAACTGCAAATGTGCTTGCAAATGCGTTGGCTATGTCGTTACTGCTTCTTGTTTCTTTGTCTTTTTATATTTTGATTTTTTCTCTTCAAAAAGTCGCAATTGTGGTTCGGGTGTTTGATAAGTTCCGTTTCCATTCACTCTGTTTTCTGTCATTCCTGTTGTCCGTGCTGCTGCTGTAACTTCGCCCCAACTGATAAAGTAATTCTCAAAGTATTCAATCGGGAATTTGCTCATTTGCTTCACTTCGTCTTTAGTCGGTATGTGTCCAAGTTGTTTTGAAATGTTTTTGATTTCAAGTTGAAGCACCTTTTTACTCACTTCATACTTTTGTTTTTTCAGTCTTTCAACAGGACTATTTTTTGCCTTTGGTTTGTCGTCATTTACTTTTCTGAATGGGTCAAGTCCGTCTGTTAGTTCGATATGTCGTTGAGTTGTTATGTTGTGATAATACTCTGAAAGTTCAATACCAACATATTTTCTATTTAGTTGCTGTGCTGTCAATGTCGTGGTTCCTGCACCATTGAAAGGGTCTAAAACAAACTCTCCTTCATTTGTAAAGAGAGAAATTAAGCGATACATAAACATTGGCGGAAGTTGGCAAGGGTGGTCAACTCTACGACTATTGTGTTTTAATCTGTGAATGTCATTCCAAACATTAGAAACAAACTCGCTATCCTGAATTTTCAGTCGTTTGCGTTTTGTCATACAGTTTGGTCGAATGCAGTAATTCTCTTTTAAAGTTTCATTTGCTTTCTGTTCTAAAATAGAGTTGTTGTTTCTTTCAATTCCGGGCAAAGTTCTTGGTTTACCTTTGGTGAAACATAGAATAGAATAATGTGCAGGCATTATCATTCTTACAGGCATTGAAAGTCCTTCCCAAACAATCCAATTCTGATAATCTAAAATTGTATTCAGGTGCTTAAAGTGTCTGATACACCATTGCGGAATGTTTAAAACTGCAAGTGTCCGACCTGGTTTTAAAACTCTTGCTAATTCACTTAACCATTGGTCGCACCACTCAAAATACTCTTGAATATCTATTCCGTCATCCCAACTTTCATATTTCTTTTTCAAATTGTATGGCGGGTCTGCAAAACAAAAATCTATACTGTTGTCAGGAATAGTTTTTAATTGTTCAATACAATCTCCGTTTAACAAAACAGAATTGTCCGAATAGAAATTTTCTGTTTCAGGAAATTTTAAAAATGTGTGTTTCTTGTTTAACGGCTGGTAGAACTCTCGTTGGTCGTAAACATTTAAATGCTTGTAATCTTCAATCCCAAACAAATCAATCAATCTATTTTCTACTTCTTGGGGATAATCGTCAAAGTTTACAGTTATATCTCGCCAAACGTCAGACATTAATGTTCCAAACTCGTGATACAAATGTTTCTTGCCACCGTAATCTTTTGTTGTCTTGTCGCAACAAGGGCAGTAAGTATAACCAATCCGTGTTTTGGTGTGCTTTAAACTCTCTTTGTATTTGGTGAAAATAAGTAATGCTGAATGTTGTTCAGTAAGATAGTCTTTGTGTGTTATCGGATTTTCAAGTTTTACAGTAATCCAAAGTTTTAAATGAATATCGCTGTTTAGCTGCGAACAAAAGTCTGTTGCAAAAATTGGAGACGTAAGAACAGCAATAGTTGCGTTCTTGTCAGTTGAATGAAGAAAATTATTTAATTCCGAGTATAGTTTTTCTCTATTCGGAATTGCTTCAATGGATTTGTAATACGGAAGAATGATAAACTCAACATTTCCCGAAACTGGTTTGGCTTCTGAAATTTTTCCGTTTATTCTTCGGACTTTTAGCGGTATGGAATTTTCACTTTGGTGCATAGCTATTTGTCTAAAGTCATTAAGAATTTTGAAAGTTTTTCAAGCTCACTGTCCTTGAAAGTAACAATGCAGTCGCTGAACTGACTGATAGCTTTTAGTGCAGAACTTCTTTCAAAATTTCCTGCACCGTCAATAATGTAAGCGATTTTATGTCCCGCCTTTTTTAGTTGGTTCTGTCGGGCTTGTGCTTGCCCTGCTTTTCTTTCAATCGTGCTGTTGGTCGTTACTTGAAAGCTGACTTCAATAGCACAAAAGTTGCCTTTGGGTGATTTTGCAACAATGTCGTAAGAAAGAAGTGTTCTTTTGTTTTGGCTGATTTTGTCAATTTGCTTTTTGCTGAAATCCCACTTTGGTAGTCGCTCTTGCAAAAAGTCCACAACATATTTTTGAGCAAGATTGCCCAATGAATTTGCCGTTGCACCGCCTGTAATTCTGCTTACCCAAATGTAACGTTGTCTAACGAAGGCATCTAATTCCTTCTTGTGTCCGATAAGCGTTCCAATGTTGCATTTTTCTTCAATGTCATTTGGTATATTTTCAGCAATAGCCGCACCACCAAATAAAATTAGGTTTGTAATGTCTTCAATTACAGGAGTTAATTTTTCGGCTGTTGAAAGTCCAACTCCGTCAACTTTTAAATGAGTGTTGTTCCAAGTCTTTTTGCCTGAAAGTGTTTGAAATTCGTATGAGTAACTTTTGCTGTTCCAAGAAAATTCCATTGTGTTGTTCTCAAACACTTTTGGAAGTTCAGTTTTAAATCTCATCAACTTTTCTCCGCCAATATCGGAAAGCACCATCAGGTGTTTAAGGAAAAGATTTGCTGAAAGTTGTCTTGAATTCGCTAAAACTTTTTTCCAAGCAAATGGCTCTGCATCTGCAATGTTGAGTAAGCTGATAAACTTGTCCTGTGTCTCTATGAGTTTGGGAATAATACTGGAATTGCGTTCCATTTCGGCAATTCTCTCAGGCCAAAATTTCAGTGCATTTGCTTCTAAGTCTTCAATTTTTCTTGTCATTTCGTTTGCTACTCGTTCAAATTAATGTTAATCACAAATTTAAGTTTTTAATCGGTCGGTCAGTCATAATGACCTGTGATTTTACTCCCAATGTTGTCAGCAAGTCTGTGTAGGGTGGTGGGTGGGCTTGGGAGCGTGGGGCAAAATAAAATGTGCTGCAAACTGTGTCGGCTTGTGCTGTGGCTTGCAGCTCTTTTTATTTTGCGAAGGGTTGGCATTATATTTTCCTTTTCACTGTCTGTCCGTTGATACTGTGTCGTCCTAATAGGGTTGCCGATAACGTTTTTGCGCTTGGCGTTCGTGCGGGATTTCGGAGCACCAAACTGTCAACCCAGTACTAAAGTTGATTTGAAAAACTGAACTTGAATTTAAGCACGACACCCCGCATGACGCCAAACGCATGTTACCACCAGTGCTTCCTTGTCTGCCGTGGTTTGTATGTCCTGTTTTGCGTACTCTCATTTGTCTTTCTGTCGTGCGGTGGGGCATTTTTTAAATTTCTTTTTGTCTTGGGTTGGCTTTGCAAGCTCTTTTAAAAGCTTTGGTTTAGCGTTGGCTGGTGCGGCTTTTAAATGTGCTTGCAAAATGCGTTGGTATTAGAATTCTTCCTTTATTTTTCCCAAATGATGTCTGAACTCATCATATTTCATTATTTTATTTTTTCTTGTTTTTAATAATATTCTTCTTCCCTTTTCATATTTATCAGGTTCTTTCTCAGCAAACCAATTTTTATAGTCAGTATATTCCGTTGATTGTTTTGTGAGCAGAGCATTAAAAGCTTTGGTGGCTTGGTCGAAATAATCTCGACATAACATTTCTGTGTAAAACTGAGCAAAACCTTCAACAATTCTTAAGTCTGTAGCTCCAAAATCTTCAGTTTCCCATTTATTTCCATCTTTATCAAAACCAATATGAGTATAACCATGAGCTAACTCATGAATCAACACAACCAATGTGAAGTCTTCAATTGGTAAATCATGCAAAATATTGCAAAGGCCTATACAAAGCCAATATAATTCTACCCTATTATCTCGTAAGAAATATGCACCAAGTAAGTCTGGACCAAGCTTCTGTATTGCTTCTAATATGCCACAATCCTCAACTTCTTTGATAAGTTTACGTAAATAAGAAATAGATTGATTAAGTTCATTAACACTTGCTGATTTTAGATGGTAGTCTGCAAAAGTTGAATATTTATCAATTTGAAATTCTAATTCTCTTGAAGCACTTTTCATTCTTCTATAATGCAAAAGCAATTCGATATGGTTGTCATCAAACTTATCGAACAATTCCAAAAGACTCAATGGTACAAGATCAACCACTTTAATTGGAATACTTTCTTTGCCATCGATTACTTTTGTATCAATATCTTTTGTTCTGAATGCCAAGGAAACGCCTGTCTTCTCGGCTATTACTCCTCGAACTTTCAGGTTGTATTTATCTTTTGCTCTAATTACTTCATCTTTTAAGTTTTCATTAAAACTCAAAACTAGCCTTTCAAGCCTTTCATATTGTTGTTTCTTCTTATGTGAAAGTGGCAGAAACCATGTTGAATATTTACTGTTAAATGTTTCCATATCTTTTTTTATTTTCAATTCACCTTCACCTGCCCATTCATTAGCATTGGCAATAGCCAATCACGAAGTTCGGTGAGTTTTTGGTTTTCGATTTTGTTTTTTTCCAACATTTTTATTGAAGAACCTAATGTGTTGCCAAAATGCGTTGTTACTGTTTCATCGAAAACAATTTTATATTTCATCATAACAGTAGGATTAACCCTTTTGTGACTGTTTGAAGTCCCAGAAGCAGATTTTGTACAAAAGGTTACAAATGAAGCATCTCTTGCAATCATATACATATAGTTTTTCATCGCAAGATTTTTGGTTCTCCAAACAACAAATTCAGTAGAACTAATTAAGTCGGAATCATCTGTTGCATAAATTACTCTGCTAAACCAAGGATTCAGTTTTGACACAAGTACATCAGTATTTTTGATTGAGTACTTATTACTTTTAATTTCAAAACCTTTTTCAATTTTGAACGTGCCAGATTCGTCAAAGCCTGGGATACTGTAATACTTAAATTCTTTGTCAGGAAAATCCATTGGATTAACTGATTCATTACTTACCTGTGTAATTTCAGACAATGGCTTTACTTCCCACCTCTCAGGAATTTCCCTTTTCAACTCCTCATTCCAAACCATTTTACCGCCACCTGTTTTGTAAGGCTTGCCGTTTTTATCGGGAAAATCAAACTGCACAAACCAATAATCGTATAGCGTTTTTGCCATCGCTTCTAACTCGGCATTGATGCGCTTGTTGAGTTCGATTTTGGAATCTAAAATGTATAAGGTTTCTGCAATTTTTTTCTGTTCATCGAAATTTTGAAAATTTACTTTTATCTGAAGAAAATTATCTACCCTAACATTGGGCTGAGAGCTACCTCCATCCAATAATGCTATCTTATTCTTATTAAGTTTTAAGTAATAGTACAAATACCGATTATATACAGACGGCTTTGTTTTTAAACCAATAGTATTTTGAATAATAACCCAATTGTCGGCAGGAACAAGACAACAACTGCCAACTCCATTACCAACCAACGTTATTACAACATCATCTTTTTTTAGATATTTTCTAATAAAAGTATTAAATACGTTTTTATCAATAAAACGCTTAACCCTGTTAATATTGGGGTACCTATCGCCATTTATCAGAAAATTATCTATCACTGGATATTCATAATTAACTGAATAGTAAGGAGGATTTTTACCTCTATTATCTACAATACTATCAACAAAGTTAACCAGCTTACTCATACTTCAATCCATTTAATTGTTTTTGAATTTCGTTTTCCAATGTTTTAGATTCCGCAAAAAGGCTGTCTAAGTTGGTCTTGAAGTTTTTCATTTTAGCTTCAAATTCCGCAGGTGTTATGTCGGTATATTCTATTTTTACCTCAAAATATTGCCCGGCACTAAAACTGTAATTCTTTTCCTTTATCTGCTCGTAACTAACAACTACAGTAAAATCTTCTTTGGCTTCATGTTGGTTAAAGGTTTCAATAATCAGTTGTTCTTCGTCTTCTGTCAATAAAGTTTTTTGATTCTTGCCTTCTTTTACTGTTGTGCCGAGTTTTGAGGCATCCATCAACACAATGTCGCCTTTGGTATTGGCTTTGTCCAAAAACAAAATACTTACGTTGGTGCCTGTGGTGGCAAAAATATTGCTCGGCATACTCACCACACCGCGTAGCATTTTTTGTTCTACTAACCGTTCTCGTATTTTCTTTTCAATACTGCTTTGTGCAGCTATAAACCCTGTTGGCACTACAATAGCTGCTTTGCCTTTGGCACTCAACGAAAACATGATATGTTGAATAAACAAAGGATAAATCGCCATTTTATCTTTATCCTTTTTAGGAATATTAGGAAAACCTGCAAAAAAGCGTTCGTTGTTTTGTTTGGTGTCTAAATCTGCTACATAATCGCTAAAGTCCAACTTAAACGGTGGGTTGGATACAATATAATCAAAGGTCATTAGCTTGTCCCCAACCTTGTGGTAAGGCGCAAGCATGGTATTGCCTTGAATGATGTTTTGAATGGAGTGAACTAAATTGTTCAATATCAAATTCAATCGCAACATACTCGATGATTTCTGCGAAATGTCTTGCGAGTAAATAGTACAGCGGTCTTCGCCAATGGCATGTGCCAAATTCATCAACAAAGTACCCGAACCAGCCGAAGGGTCGTAACAGGTAACATTGCTCACGGGTTTATCCACCAAGATAGAAGCCATGATTTTTGAAACCGCATGAGGTGTGTAATATTCCGCATACTTTCCGCCTCCGTCTTTGTTGTAATCTTTAATGAGGTATTCAAAAATGGTGGAGAAGAAATCGAATTTCTGATTGAAGATTTTCTCGAAACTGAAATTCACCAACTGGTTTACAATGGCTTTGCAGAAATTATCCCTTTGGCTGCTGTCGGTAATGTAATTGCTCAATTCATCAAACAAGGTAATCTTTGCACCTGTGCCTGTTTTTACCGAGAAAATATCGTTGTTGAAAATGGCAATATCTCGCAGGGTATCATCAAAGAATTTGGCAAATTCTTCTTTGTCTTGTTTGTTGTAAAGGTTGGAAAGAAAATGCTCTCTTTTTAGTTTGGCACTATCGGGGTTCATGCGAAGCAACAACATTTCGTATTGCTTGTCGCTGTAATTAGCAATTTCCTTTTCCCAACTTTCGGCTTTAGCCAGTTTGGGTTCCAATTGTTTTACTTCATAGCCGAATTTGTCGTTCATGAATTTATACAGAAACACCTGGGTAATGATTTTAAATTCATTTCCATCGTTTCCTAATCCATAAGAGGTACAAACGCCTTTCAGGTTATTAATCAGTTCTTTTGTTTGTGCCGTAAAATCTTGTGTTACCATGCTCTATTTCCTTGATATTCGTTCATGTATTCTTTTACTAAACAAGTGTTGATATACTTGGCAGATTCGGGGTCAAGTTCAATTTTGTTTTTCCCAAAACTACCAATTACCATTTGTATGAGTAGTTTATCAAAATAGCTTTCGTTGTTTAACATTTGCGTATTGATTAAAACCTTTTCATCCACTTGTTTTTTAATGTCCATTAATGTTTCGCAAATTTCGCTTTCACGTTTTGAGATGTTGCCTTTCTCCAAAATGCGTTTGTGCATTCGGGCATACTTGGCATCGTTCTCATATTTTGCTTTCAGCAAATTGTTTTTGCGGTTTAGCTCGGTCACTTTATCATAAATCTGTTGTAACGAACCGATATTGTTTCTCATATCGTCTTGCGTTATTTCGTCTAAATTCTTTTTGTCAAATAGTCGTTTCAACTCGTCATACAAATTCACAAACTGAGGGTCTACTTGGTCAAAATTGCCACCCAATGCTTCACGGGTCTTTCGGAGCATATCTTTTAACTGGTCGGCAATTACCATTTCCTCTTCTGAAACCTTGCGGAACATGAATAGTACATTTTCCAATGCTACATTCAGCAAATTGGTAGTGTCCACATTGTTTTCAATGTTGGCTTTCAGGTTGAGCAAGTCCAGATGGCGTGCAGCTTCATTGTATAGTTGATTCAGTTTTTTGAAATCAACTTTCTCCAACAAATCAAAATGACCTTCTAAACGAATGAGGTTGTATATATTCTTGGCAATTTCTAATGCTTTCTTGATTTCTAATACTTGCTTTCGGTCTTCAATTTGGCTGATTTGCTGAGAAAATACTTCTGCATTACGCAAGTCATAATGAAACAACATTTCTTTGATGTTTTTTATTTCTTCCTCAATCTCTTCTTTTGATTTAAAGAGGTTGGAATAGTTCTGCATTTCATCACCTAGTTCGGCTTGCAATTCGTCAAAATAAGCTTTGTTCGTAGCATCAAACTCTTTGGTGATGTCGGCAAAGTCAACCACATAACCGTAGCGGAATTTCTTGTACGGACGGTTTACTCTTGTGAGTGTTTGCAACAAGTTGTGGTTTTTGATAATTCTGCCGATGTATAATTTTTTGAGGCGTTTGGCATCAAACCCAGTCAGCAACATATTGTACACAAATAGAATATCAATTTTACCGTCTTTAAAATCATCTACTTCGTTTTTACGGTCGTCCTTTGAGCCAATGTCATGTAGAATTAAAGAAGCAACTAAATTTTTATTTTGGTCGGCTTTATAGGTTCCATATTCAACGGCAGGTTCAGCAGCCATTAAGTAGGGTTGGACTTCTTCAACCGTTTTTTGTGTTGGATTGTATTTGCTGATGAAAATTTCAAATAATTTTCGGGATTGTTCGGCACTGTCGCAAACCACCATTGCACCAATGGAATGGTCGCCAAAGCGAATACGGCTCTTTACAAAATCCTGTACAATATAATCCAACATTGGCTCGGCAAACTTGGCATGAGCATAAATCACTCGTTTGTCTGCATCGCCTTTTAAAATTTCCACTTCTTTCAATGCCTCTTTTAATTGAAACTTGTATGTTGTTTCAATGTCTTCTCGAATGAGTTTTAAGGTGTAGCCGTCAGCAATTGAGGCATTGTAGTAATATTTATGAATGTAATCACCAAAAGTTTGGCGTGAAGTTCTGTCGTTTCCTATTAGCGGTGTTCCAGTTAACCCAATGATGATAGCACTTCTGTCTGAATTTAAAAGATTCGCTAAGAAACTGCCCGTTGGATTGTAACTGCGGTGTACTTCATCTAAAAAGTAAATGCGTTGTGTGCTTATGTCGTAGTCATTCGCTTTTAAAACATCCGTATCGTCTTTAAACTTTTGAATGTTGACTACTGTGATTTCCTTTTTACCCGAAAGGTTATGAATAGCTTGTCTTGTCCTGAAATTACGGAGTAATTCGTCTTTTGAATTTACCGTGTGTACAATCAAACCACGACTTGTAAATTCCCTTTTTGCTTGATTCATCAAGTCAATTCGGTCAACTATAAAATAGAACTTTGGAACAACTCCTTTTTGCTGAAAATAGTCGGTCAGGTATTTTACGTTGTAATAGGAAAGAGCAGTTTTACCGCTTCCTTGTGTATGCCAAATAATTCCTTTTTTGATTCCTTCCTCCAATTTGCGTTCTATGGCTTTGGTGGCAAACAACTGCGGATAACGCATAATGTGTTTTTCCAAGCCTTTCTCTTCGTTTACATACGCTATGGAGTACTTCAAAATCATTGCAAAACGGTCTTTGCTGAATAGCGAAGTAAGAATGCGATTTGTTGGTGAGTTGGGTTCTTTGTTGGTAATAAATTCAGGTGAATGTTTAATGGCTGAAAGATTATTGTCTTTCAAAACCATGTTTTCTAAATCATCATCTTCTGCTTTTAACAAATTCGCCAAATCAAATTTTTCTTCTTCTCTAAAACAATTGAAGTTGGCTGAACTGTATGAAGTGGAAGCATAAAATGCACCTTGAATCGGTTCAATGGATTCAATGTCGTATTCCATGTTGTTAGAGAATACAAGCACCTGAGAAATATTGATGAACTTTTGGAACTTCTTATTCTTGAATCGAACATTGATGCGGTCTCTTTCCTGTAAAACACCTTCTTGATTATTCGGTTTTTTAACCTCTATGAATGCCAAAGGCATTCCATTTATTAATAAGGTTATATCAGGTCTGAATTCATCGTCACCGTTTTTGTAGGTTAGTTCGGTAACAACATGAAATGAATTGTTATTGAAATCTTTGAAATCAATCAGTTTCGTTCCTGATGTTGATACAAGCATATTGTAAAATGCTTCTCCCAAATCTTCATTGTCTAAAACCAGTGAGATGTCTTCCAGTAATCTTTTTATGTCGTTTTGTTCAAGTTCAGGATTGATGCGTTTAATACTTTCCTCAAATATTTCGGTGAATATATTTGTCTCTAAGTCCCATTTAGCCGTAGGCAGAGAAACGTAGTTGTAGCCTAGTCTGCACAAATGCAGTATCGCAGGGATTTTTACTCTTGTATTTTCGTTAAAGGCCATTAATTAGTTTCCATTTTCAAGGTTGTGAATATCGTCATTATTGTTGGTGCGTTGGCAAAAAAACGGCTCTTTTGGTTTTGCGAAGGGTCGGCTTGTTTGTCGGGCAAAACCAAATGTGCCGTTTGTGCGGCTGGCTAAAAGAAATTTTAAAAAATGCGAAGAGTGGGCTTTCTCTTTCTTTTCTGTCACCTGTCCCATTAGCAAAACACGGTCAGTTTGAAAGTCTGTCCGCTTGGTCGATATGGTCTGTATGTTAAGTCCATTTTCAGTCATTGTCTTGCTGTGTCGTCTGTCTTTTTAGCATTGGTGGTAACATGTAAATGTACGAAGGTTTCGAGGCCCTAAAACTTTCGCTTTTTTTCTTTGTTTGCTGAAAATCAAAAACTTAAAAATAGTATTAACGGCTATCGGAGTTTCGTTAATCCACGGACCTATCCC
>Ga0194128_10010294_pt1 | contig 11170 bp, 11 predicted proteins | sample TA2KigCa65mmetaG_FD_148650 | JGI IMG/M metagenome (GOLD analysis project Ga0194128, IMG submission 148650) | Freshwater microbial communities from Lake Tanganyika, Tanzania - TA2015037 Kigoma Deep Cast 65m | ecosystem: Environmental > Aquatic > Freshwater > Lake | place: Tanzania: Lake...
GATCGTGTCCGCGTCGAGCATCGTGTAGCGCTCGACCACCTGCAGCGCCTCGCTGTGGAAGTTGCCGGCCAGGTCGAACCACGTGCGGTCGTTGTGCTGCCGCACGTCCACGACGAGCGTGTCCCCGTCCCAGCGGCCGCGCGAGTCGCCCATCCAGAACTCGAGGCCGTCCGGCGGCTTGGAGTTGTTGGTGTAGATCAGCCGGAAGTTGAGCATCCACTCGAACGCGATGCCGATGACGTCCCGCGTCTGGAAGATCTGGAACGGGTAGTCCATGTACATGATCCGCGGCACGCCGGGCATGTAGCACTCGGCCAGCGGATCCGCGGTCGCGCGGGCGGCGAAGTTTTCACGCTTTTTCTGCGCGGCCCACGGCTGGTACGGGATCGGGCCGTCCACGACGACGCTGCGGCCGGGCGCCATGCCGTTGCGGGCGGCGTGGTCCTCGAGGTCGACCGCGGCACGGTTCCGGACCTGCCAGACGCCCTGGAAGTCGGGGCGGCCATCGGCCGTCCGCGGGATGGTGCGCGCCCCGGCGGGCGCCTGCGCGGCAACTGGGACCGCCGCGATCGCGGTCAGCAGCAGCGCCGCTGCCCCGCGGAGAAACAATGAAGCCATAATCACCTCGGAATGATCCGGCCCGGACCGGGCCGCACGCGGATTTCAGCATGCCGTCCTGTCAAATAGCAAGCAGGCGCGCGGCATGAGCGTTGCCTGAGCCATTGGCATGCAGAAGGTATTGTCCGCTTTCGTGGTCGCCCTGGTCGGCGCCACAGCACCTGCGTACGCCCAGGTCAGTGGACCGCTTCCCGTTCCGCACAACCAGACGGTATCGGCCAACCCGTTCGGGCTGGTCTTCGGCTGGTTCAACGCCGAGTACGAGCGCAAGCTCACGCCGGCGACGACGTGGGGGGTGTCGGGCTCGATGTTCGACTTCGATCTCTTCGAGTACCGGAACGGCAACGCGCTCCTGCGCTACTACCCGCAGGGCGCCGCGCTCAAGGGGTTCTTCCTCGGCGGCCGCGCGGGTGTCTACCACGTCGCGCATGACGACGACGATCCCGATGACGACGAGGCGACGTTCTTCGGGGCCGGGTTCGAGCTGGGCTACACGTGGCTGATGGGGCGCGACCAGCGCATCGGGGTCAGCCTCGGCGCCGGAGCCAATCGCCTCTTTGGCTCGGATCTGGACGGCGCCAGCCTGACGATTCCGACCGTGCGAATCGTGAACGTCGGCATCTCGTTCTGAGCCGGCCTGCGTGGCTTCACGCGCCAATGCTCAGGCCGGCCGTCATGCCACTCGCCACGTGCGAGACGGCCTCAGGCGCCACACACGCTCGAGGTCGCCCGCCGCGCATTAACGACCGTCCTCTCGGCACCGCAGGCGGCCCCGGGCCACCAGCGCCTGCAGCACCGTGGCGGATTGATCCGAGGGGATCCCGAAGAGCCGCCCGGCTTGTGCCACCGTCAGGCTCAAACCGGGCATCTCCTTGTACTACGTGATATAGACAAATAGATAGTTATGAAGTCAGTATTAGGTTTACGCTATATAATGAAACCGTCGTGGAGTGGCTGAACTACCATCACTTGCTCTATTTCTGGACCGTGGCCCGCGAGGGCGGCATCTCGAAGGCGGCGGAGAAGCTCCGCCTGTCACAGCCCACGATCAGCGCCCAGGTTCGCATGCTCGAGGAGGCCGTCGGCGAGCGCCTGTTCCAGCGCCAGGGCCGCACGCTGGTACTCACCGATACCGGGCGACTGGTCTACCGGTACGCCGATGAGATCTTCGTCATTGGCCGGGAGCTGACGGAGACGCTCCGTGGACGACCGACGGGGCGCCCGCTCCAGCTCACGGTCGGAGTCGCGAATGTGGTCCCGAAGCTGATCGTCTACAGGCTGCTGCAACCAGCGACGAAGGGGCCGGAGCCCGTCGATCTGGTTTGTCGGGAGGACAACGCGGAGCAGCTCGTGACGCAACTCGCGACGCACGCGCTCGACGTGGTGATCACTGACACGCCGGCGCCAGCCCATCTGCGCGTGAAGGTCTTCAGTCACCTCTTGGGTGAATCAGAGATCGCGTTCTTTGCGCCCGCGCCACAGGCCGCTCGACTGAAACGCCGTTTTCCCCGATCCCTGCACGACGCACCCCTGATGGTGCCCACCGTCAACACGGCGCTTCGGCGCTCGCTCGACGACTGGTTCGAGAGGGAACGCCTGCGCCCCCGCATCGTCGGCCAATTCGAAGACTCGGCGCTGATGAAAGTGTTCGGCCACAGCGCCGGGGCGGCGTTTCCCGCCCCCGCCGCGATCGAACGCGACGTGTGTCGCTTCTACGGCGTGCGCGTGATTGGACGGACGAGCGCCGTCCGCGAGCGGTACTATGCCATCTCCGCGGAACGCCGACTCAAACATCCGGGAGTCCTCGCCATCACGAGCGCAGCCCGCGACCAGCTGTTCACCTGACGCGGGCGGAGCCGACCCGCCTAACTCGAACGGCTCGGCGTGCGATCAGCGGTGCCAGTCTGATTAGACAAAACAAATCCATTCTCAAGAAACTTTCTATTTGTCTATATCATCCGTGCCCCCTAGGCTGTGCGGGAGGGCACAGATGGTCGCACCGGAACCGAGCGCTCGTCTCGCGAAGATACACGCACACGCGTTGGCGCGTGCGCTTGGCGTCAGGAACCGAGGCCTCATCCAGGTGGTGGGCAGCTTTGGATTCGATGCGACCTGCGCGCCGCTGGTGCCCTGGATTCCGGCGATCGAACTCGTATGGATGCTCGGCCTGACTGCCCGGGAGCGTGAATGGGTCCTGCGGCTCGTGTACGAGCGCCACGGTGTCTTGGGGCCCCGAGCAGAGGTCCTTCTCCATGAATGGGTCGCCAGGCGGCCCTCGAACGTCCTCATGGCGACGGGGCGGAGAGTGCTCCGCGCACAGCTGGCAACCCTGCCGCCGGAGGAACGACCGGCGCTCCGTGCCCGGATCATCGGACCCTGTGTCGCGCTGATCGTCGTGTCCGGACGGCTTCCCGGACATAGGACGGACCCGGTCGGTGCGTACGCGTGGCTTCTCGCACTCGCTGACAACCTGCTGTTGCCCCGCGATCGATCTCTCATGCCAGAAGGAGCGCTCTCATGAAGTGCCCGGACTGCGACGACACGCTGGCACTTTTCTGACCGCCAAGGCGTCGAGATCGACTTCTGCCCGGACTGTCGCGGCGTCTGGCTCGATCGCGGGGAACTGGACAAGCCGCTCGAACGCGAGGCCGCGCTCGTGAGTGGAGGCCCGCGCTCGCACGAGCACGGCCGATACCGCGGCGACGATGACGACGATGATCGCTATGGTGGACGACGGCGGTCGATCTGGCGCGAGCTGTTCGACTGAGAGCTGTGTCCGCTGAATAACCGGCGATGACGTCTGGATGCAACGAACGCTGGCAGCAGTGGCAGCGTTCGCGGCAGGGATGTGTTGATGATTTGGATCTGGGCTGGTTTCATTCTGTTCGTTCTGCTGATGCTGGCGCTGGACCTCGGCGTGTTTCACCGCAACGCCCACGTCGTCTCCATTCGGGAGGCGCTCGGCTGGTCGGCCGTCTGGATCGGTCTCGGGTTGGCCTTCAGTGTCTTCGTGTATTACGGCTACGAGTATCACTGGATGGGCCTCGGTCTCGCCGCGGATGCGGTCGATGGACAGGTCAACGACGGGGCGAGCGCCACCGTCAAGTACCTCACGGGCTACGTCATCGAGAAGTCGCTGAGCGTCGACAATGTCTTTGTCATCGCCATGATCTTCGCGTTCATGGCGGTCCCGCGCATCTACCAGCACCGCGTGCTGTTCTGGGGCATTCTGGGCGCACTCGTCATGCGCGGCGTCATGATTGGCGTCGGCGCGGAGCTCATCGCCCGCTACCACTGGATTCTCTACGTCTTTGGGGTCTTTCTCCTGGTCACCGCCGTGAAGATGCTGGTCATTCGGGAGCACAGCGATCCGGCACAGAACATCGTGGTGCGGGGGATCAAGAGATGGCTGCCGGTCACTGATCAGTTCCACGGCGAGCATTTCCTCGTTCGTGCGGGGTCAGCCCGGGCGCGGAAAGCGGCCGAACCTGGCGTCGCCGCCCTGCCCGATGCCGCGGCGGAGAGCGCCGTCCCAGGCACGTTGATGCTGACACCACTGGCGCTGGCGTTGATCTTGGTCGAAACGACCGACCTGATTTTTGCGGTGGACTCGATTCCTGCAATCTTTGCCATCACCGCCGACCCGTTTCTGGTCTTCACGAGTAACGTCTTCGCAATTCTGGGGCTGCGAAGCCTGTACTTCGCGTTGGCCGACATGATCGACAGGTTCCGCTTCCTGAAGGTATCGCTGGCGATGGTCCTGGCGATCGTCGGGCTGAAGATGCTCCTGGCGGAGCCACTGAAAGCGGTTCTCGGGCCGGGCTTCAACCTGTACCTTCTGCTCGTCGTCGCGATTGTCCTCGCCTTCGGCGTCATCGCCTCCTTCTGGACGGGGCCGGCGATCGAACCGGAGGACGCGCTCGAGAAGCCGCACGGACAGATGAAGGAGCCCCCCGCCGCCTGATCCGTCAGAGCGAGGCGGTTCGGACGAGGTCACCGCCGATCAGCGCACGAAAGCAGCACGGATGATCTCGCGTCATGTGTTCGGCTGACCGTAGCCGTCAACGGGGACCCCGCCGAACAGCGGCGGACCGAGCTGCGACTCCGCGAACCAGCCATCGATTCGGCGCGACTCAGGACTCGTGCGCGACCGTGACTAACCGTAGGCTGGACACGTCGCTATCTCGCCTGCGAGAAATCGCGGCACCCCCGCCAGACTGCCGGTATCCGGCTCGCACGACCGATTCGAACGTGCAGTTGCACCGCGGAACGAATTGCCGGCCAATCGGGCACAGCCATTGCTGTGGCACCCCTTGAACCGAGCCGGAGGTCGGAGGTGCCTCTCCCCGTGAACTGAGGGGAACCGTGCTCATAGGAGGCGATTCGGTGCCGACGGGGCCTGCGTCTGCTGGGAATACGATCCCGAAGGCGTGTCCGATCATCGAGGTGCGCGTCTCGGAACTCCGACAACTGTTCAATGCCATCGATCCGTCCCCCTTCCACGAGCGCGATCTCGATCTGGCGTTTCTCGGGTTGTCGATAGCGGTCGGCGACGCAGTCGCCAGTTATCTTCGGGAGAGCCATCTGTCGGGCGTATTGCGTGAAGGATTCCTGAGAGGCGGATGGGTGGCGATGTGGCGGCCTCTGGAAGTGTTTCCTCATGACTGGTGGCCGATGCGAGCGGAGGCTCGCCTCTTCGACCGTTTGAGCGCGATGCCCGTCAGGATCGAGTACAGCGATGCGCTCTCGCCTGGCGCTTCGCATTCGGACTCGCCCGCGACCACCGGTCGGGTTGCCCCACTCCGGAACGAGGCATCTCCATGAAATGGTCGACCAAACTCGGCACTTTTGCCGGCATCGACGTGTACGTGCACACGACGTTCTTCATCCTGCTTGTGTGGATCGCCTTCGCTCACTGGCAGGATGGGCACAGCGTCAGCGCGGCCGCGGGCGGTGTCGCGTTCATTCTGGCGTTGTTCGGATGCGTGGTCCTGCATGAGTTCGGCCACGCTCTCACCGCGAAGCGGTTCGGCATCAAGACACGCGACATCACGTTGTTTCCCATCGGAGGCCTCGCCCGCCTCGAACGGATGCCTGACGATCCGAAGCAGGAGTTGTGGGTGGCGCTTGCGGGTCCCGCGGTCAACGTGGTGATCGCGGTCGCGCTGTTCGCATTCCTACAAGCGACGGACGCGTTCGCTCCCCTGAACACCGTCACACTGACGAGCGGCTCGTTCTTCGAGCGCCTGATGATGCTGAACGTGCTCCTTGCGGGTTTCAACATGTTGCCGGCCTTTCCCATGGACGGCGGGAGAGTACTGCGGGCGGTACTGGCGATCCGCATGGAGTACACGCGTGCCACGCAGGTGGCGGCCAACATCGGTCAGGGCATGGCCTTCATGTTCGGCTTGGTGGGCCTGTTCTTCAATCCGTTCCTGGTGTTCATTGCGTTGTTCGTGTGGATCGGCGCCGGCCAGGAAGCTGCCATGACGCAGATGAAATCGGCGCTTGGCGGGATTCCGCTCGAGCGGGCGATGATCACCGACTTCAGGACGCTGACACCGAACGATTCGCTGGCCCGCGCCGTGGAACTGCTGCTGTCCGGGACGCAGCAGGACTTTCCCGTGGTCGATGGCGGCGCCGTGGTCGGCATTCTGACGCGACGTGATCTGCTGGCCGCGCTGGCACGCCAGGAACAGCGATTGCCCGTTGCGCAAGTGATGCGGCGCGATTTCCTGTCGGCGGACGCTCTGGACATGCTCGACGTCACATTCCAGCGCCTGGAGGGCCACCACTGTCACACAATCCCAGTCGTCCGGCATGGGAAGCTGCTGGGACTGCTTACGATGGACAACGTCGGGGAATTCGTGAGCGTCCAGGCGGCTCTTGCAGGGCGCCGAAGGTCTGTGTGACCGCCGCCTACGACGCCGCAGTTGTGTCGTCGACGGCGCGTTCGTAATCGACTGGAATCTTCACGCGCAGGCCGTACCGAGTCTCTTCCATCATCGTGCTCCGATATCAGTGCCGCCGCTCATGGCCTTGCCTGCGTCAGCGATCACTGACGCGCACATAGGCGCCATTGGCCCTTGTGCAGAGAAACTTCGTCTCCACGAGGGCATCAAGAACCGCCTTGCACGCTGTGAGCTCGATCCCGCAGAGGCGGTGGGCCTGCGCCGGTGTCAAGCACAGACCCGGCATTTCAAGATATTCGCCGCGAACGCGCCGGAGCAACTCGTCGCGCGGCATCGCGTCGCGCCGCACCGCAGTCCTCGCTTTCACTCGACGCGCGGACGGGCCCTGTGCCTACCCGTAGTCGATCGTCTTGCCATTGAGACCAGCCTCCCTACCCCGACGACGGGGTCACCGCACTCGGTTACATTGGCTGCGGCGACATACTTCTCAGGCGTGCGAAAAATCCCGCTCGTGATCAGTACCCCGTGCAGCAGCGTCGTTGTAGTAAACGGGCCGCTCGCAAGAGCCGATCCGGTGAACGCCGCATTGCACGCGTAATTCATGCGAGAGATCCGGCCTACAGCCCTGATCCACAGGGACGAACCGGGCGCGCACTTTAGGGAATTGAAATGCCGTTGATTTCAAGGTGAAACGCTGACGTGGATCGCCTCCGCCGGCGGGTCCTCAGAGTACTGTCGTCACAGGGGGCCAGCATGGAGATCGCCGTCTTCGACACACACGCGTACGAACGCGAAGCGCTGTCAGCCGCGAACGTTCGGCATCGTCATCGCCTGACGTTTCTTGAGCCGCGCTTGACACAAGAAACGGCCGCGCTGGCGGTGGGGTTTCGGGCTGTCTGCTCTTTCGTCAACGACCGGATCGATGCCGCGGCGCTCGCGACGCTGCACGCTGGAGGGACGCGCTTGATCGCGCTTCGGTCGGCCGGCTACAACCATGTGGATCTGGCTGAAGCCGCGCGACGCGGGTTTACGGTTGTGCGAGTGCCTGAGTACTCCCCGCATGCCGTGGCAGAGCACACGCTTGCTCTTGTGCTCACGCTGAACCGGAGGACCCACTGATCGACGCAGCGGCCTTGGCGCAGATGAAGCCCGGCGTGATGCTGGTCAACACAAATGTGCACGCTCTTGAGCAGGGGGAAGGTCTTCGAAATGAGGTCAAGGCGGATCCCGGGCGTTGGGGGCACGGCCACCTGCATATTGTCGGCGCGTCTGCCGCACCGGGTCGTACGCGTCAGGGCTCGCAGCACGCACCCGGCGGCTGCAATCGACGCGGCGGCCGCGCGTTGTGCCGATGTGATCGCCCTGGCGCCGCGACCGTGACCTGTTCACGACGACGGGCGGCACGCGTCCCGTCGGCTGCGACTCTGGATCCCGTGAGTGGAGGCTCCGATGTCGTATCTCGAACTCCCGAGAATCTGCCCTGGGCCGAACACGGCGGCCATGCGACGGCTCGCTCGTGAGTACGTTGAGCTGCCCGGGCTGTCGTTGACGACGGCTCAGGTGCAAAGGCTGCTGCACGTCGATCCGTCTTCGGCTCGTGACATCGTTGCCGCATTCACTCGCGCCGGCTGTTTGGTCGTCGGCGGCGATGGCCGCGTTCGACGACCGTCCTGGGTGAGCGGGTCCGGCTGGCGGTCGCGTCTGTTGGAAGCCTGCGGAAACGGAGACACTGCCGCACTTCACTCTGAAATGACATGATTTCACCCTGAAACGGCGATTGCGCGACTGCGGACTTGGACTGACAAAACTCGTCTCGGGTCGACCAGGTCCCTTCGCCAGGCGCTGGTGCCGGCGGGCGCCGCCCTTGGCGGGATGGTCGTGCCGGCGCTCGTCTTCATCGCGGGCGTCGTCGTCGGTCTGGCCGTGCCGGCGGACGACCGGATCGTGGTGCGCAGCGGCGCCGCAATGCTGCCGAGAGGTCTTGGTTGGCGTCACATCTATGGCGCCGCCCTCCTCGCTGGCATCGGTTTCACGATGGCGCTGTTCATTGCATCGCTGGCATTCGGCATCGACAGCCCGCTCTACGCGCAAGCGAAAGTCGCCCTCCTCGCGGGCTCGGTCGCATCAGCCCTCATCGGCGTGGTCGTGCTCGCGCGAGCTGCCAGGCCGATATCGGCCCCTATCTGAGGACGTACGCCAGCGTCACTGCCGCGACGTACACGCCAGCAATGGCTCCGGTATCCCAGGTCACGGCAAAGCGCTTGGTGATCACGCGGTAGGTGAGCCCGGTCAGGAACAGGCCGTTCATCGTCACCACGGCGAGGATGGCGATCCCGTGGCTGGCATCGACGGCACTCAGGAGAGGTCCCTCTCGATAGAACACATCGTCCAGCCCAAGGATCAGGAGATTGAACAGGTTGCTGCCGAGGACATTCGCAATGCCGAGATCAATCGCGCCGATCCGTACGGCGGCGAGTGAGACTACGATCTCAGGCAGGGACGTCGTGATCGCGATGAGCAGGCTGCCCACGAACGCTTCCCCGAGGCCGGTCTCGCGAGCCAGTTCGGCGCCCAGCTGAGGCAGCCAGAGCGCGGCCCCGATGACCGCGACCGCCGCGACGCCGTAACGGACCGCCGCGGTGCGCAGTGACACATCGGCATACTGCAGCTGCTCCGCGACTTCCTGGGTCTCTCTCGCACGTCGGTGCTGTTCGTGCTTGAAGATGACCCGCATGCTCACGAAGTACAGAGCCATCAGCAGCGGCGAATAGAGGCCCACCCAACCGATCGCGGGCAGCCGGCTGCTCGCCGCGAGGCCGAGTCCGGCGACGCCGATGAGAATCAGGCCGAATCCGACTGAGAGCGCGTGTCCCTGATGTGCCCGCGCGCCGAGGGGGTGCGGTTGAACGGCGTCCATCAGCGAGAGGATCAGCAGGTTGAACATGCAGCTTCCCAACACGTCGCCGACGGCGATGTTGGGGAGCGGTGCGAGTGCGGTGGCTCCAAATCCCGTGAAGAGTTCCGGCAGGCTGGTCGTGGCCGCCAGGAGCACCACGCCGATCCAGCTTCGCCCGAGCCCGGTCTTTTCCCCGAGCACATCGCCATAACGCGCGAGCCGCACGCCCGCGACGACGATCACGGCAGCAGCCGCCACGAATTGTAGCCAGGTCATTCGCGGTTGGTCAGCAATTGAGATGCCCCGAACGTGCGGACGCAACGGCGCGAACAGGCCGCGCGGACGCGTGATTTTCTCGCGCTGTGCGAAATATCTCTCGTCCGCCACCCGGTGTCTTGGGCGACCGACGGCGCCCTGGCGCATGCGCTGGCACGCCGGGTGCTTCTCCCCGTGTAACACACATGATCAGCATCAAGAGCATTGTCGTCGATGTCGACGCCCTGGCTGTCGATCATCCTGCACTCGATCACGCGTACGCCTTGGCGAACCGATGCGGCGCGCGCCTCACGGTTGTCGATGTCCTGCCACCTGTTCCCGAGCGCGCTCGAAGCTTCGTGACGCCGGGCGTCGAGGAAGAGATCGTCGAGGATCGCCGCCAGCGGCTCGAGGCGATAGCGAGTCGCCTCTCCGGCGTGACGGTGAAGACGGAGCTGCTGCGAGGCCGTCCTGCCACCGCCGTCGTCGAGGAGGTGCTTCGATCGGAGCATGACCTGGTCGTGCGGTCCCATGGCCGTGATATCGCCGACCCACCGCGGCCATACGGCGCGATCGACATGGAGCTGCTGCGCACGTGCCCGTGTCCGGTCTGGCTGATCGATCGGCGCCCGATGCACCGCGAGACATGGCGGATCGTCGCCGCCGTCCACGCAAACGGCGCCGATGCCACGGAACAGGCGCTCAATGACCGGATTCTCGACTGGGCGCTGACCCTGCACGATCTGGGCGGTGGGGATCTGACGATTCTTCAAGCCTGGATTCCGTACGGCGCGAGCCTGTTGAGGCCCCGGATGGCGGCCGACGAGTTCGCGGCGTTCTTGGACGACTCCCGGGCCTCCGAACAGCGCGCTCTGGATGACCTGCTGCGTCCGTATGCCGATCGCCTCACGGGGGCGTCGGTGCAACTGGTGCATGGGGAGCCACACGACGCGATCGTGGATTTCGTCGAGAGTCATGGGATCGACATGGTCGTCATGGGGACCGTGGCCAGGAGCGGCATCGCTGGCGTCGTGATGGGCAACACCGCAGAGCGCGTCCTGCGGCAGCTGCGAGGATCGGTCTTCGCCATCAAGCCTCCAGGCTTCGAATCGCCGCTGAGGCTGGGATGACTGTCCGGACAGGTGCGGTGCGGGACGAGAGGGCGTGGCACGGCGATCAGGTCGCCGACGTCCTGAGGCGCCTGAACTCGGCACCAGGCGGACTGGGTACCGAGGAGGCGCGACAACGGCTTTCGGAATACGGGCCGAATGCGCTGCAGGGCTTTGCGAAGGCCTCTGCCTGGCACACGCTCGCGGCGCAGTTCAGGAACGTCCTCGTCCTGATTCTGCTTGCAGCGACCGTCGTGTCCGGGTTGCTCGGCCATGGTCTGGAAGCCGGCGTCATTGCCGTGATCGTCCTGTTTGCGGTGGTCCTCGGTTTTGTGCAGGAGTATCGAGCCGAGCGTGCGTTGGAGGCCCTGCGCGCGATT
>Ga0194128_10010301_pt1 | contig 11166 bp, 10 predicted proteins | sample TA2KigCa65mmetaG_FD_148650 | JGI IMG/M metagenome (GOLD analysis project Ga0194128, IMG submission 148650) | Freshwater microbial communities from Lake Tanganyika, Tanzania - TA2015037 Kigoma Deep Cast 65m | ecosystem: Environmental > Aquatic > Freshwater > Lake | place: Tanzania: Lake...
GCGGCGGCGCGGGGCGCTTTCGCGTCGCTTGGCGCTCCGCGAGAAGCCGATCCATCTTGATGTTCAAGTTGACGAGGCTTCCCTGGAGCGCCTCGACCTTGCTCATCAGCTTCGCGTAATCGCTGCGCGTCGGGAGGTTCAACGCGCCGAGCAGCCGCTCGACGTTCTTGTCGACCTGACCCTTGGTGCGGGCGGCGCTCCGAAGAGCGGAGGCGAAAGCGTCGGTCACGCGGGGATTGGACAAAACCTCGTCGGCCACCTGACCGACCTTCTCCTCGCCGGCCTCCACCAACCACTGCCACAGGCTGTCCGGCGTCTTGCGGTTCCCCATTGCCTCGCGCCCTTCTCGACGGGCGATCGGCGCCGTCGCGGTGCTCGATCCAGAGCTGGTCTTCCACTACAGTTCGCCCCGCGAGGCGGTCAAGGTGGACACGGTGGCCATGATCCTCGGGACGCTCACGGGTCTCGCCTTCGTCGCGCCCGAGCTCGAGCCGCGCGTCACGGTGACGACCGGCGTCGCGATGCAGATCACGTACGCGATCATCTGCCGCATCTTCGCGGCGCAGCGCGGCCGTGCGCCGCGTGCCTGGCTCGTCGCCGGGTTCTGCACGGGCTTCGTCGCGGTGGTCGCTCTGCTCGTCCTCGGAGATCGCGAACGGAGCCCGACATGAGCCCCGGCGCTCGGGCGCCACGCGGCACCGATCACGGTCGGCCGGCGTGGATCGCTCGGAGCCTGCGGATCTCGCGCTTCCTCGGCGCGATGCTGCTCGCACTCGTCGCGGCCGAAGCGACCGTGCGGATCGGCGTGCGCTTCCTTCCCGGCGTCCGCATGCTCGCCGAGCCGCACGGCGCCCGGAGGAACGAGCCGGAGACGTTCGCCGAGTTCCAGCGCGCGTACCGCGAGCATCTGATTCCGAATCGCTCGTGGTACGGGTTCCCGTGCAACTCGCTCGGGTTCCACGATCGCGAGTTTGCCGCGGAGGTCCCACCGGGGACGCTGCGAGTCGTCGCGCTCGGCGACTCCTTCACCTACGGGCTCGTTCCCTACTCCCGCTCCTATCTCGCCCTCGCCGAGGCGCTTCTGGTCCTCGCGTGGGATCGCGGCGACGGCGAGAAGGCGGTCCAGCTCGACAACCTCGGCGTCCCGGCCTCGGGGATCACCGACTACCGCCTCGTCTACTCCTTCGTCGGCCGCGCGCTCGAGCCGGACGTCGTCCTCGTGACGCTCTACCTCGGGAACGATCCTCGCGACTTCGTCGATCCGGTGCACTTCGGCCCGGAGCGCGTGCTGCCGGCTTCCTACCTGCTCACGTTCGCGGGGCGCGCGGGCCGTCTCTTCCAGGAGCAGCTCCGCTCGAAGGGCGAGGCCGGAGGAGGCGAAACCACGCCGAACGGCGCGATTTCCGCGGCCGCCGTGCCCGGCGCCGCTCCACGTGCCGTCAGGTACTCGGACGACGAGGGCGCTTTCGCGCGGCCGAGCTTCTCCGACGAAGCGTTCGCGCCGATCCTGCGCCGGGAGCTCGAGATGCTCGCGCGACCCGGCACGCCGCTTCCGGGGCCGGACTGGGACGGCTTCCGGCGCGCGCTGGCCGCGCTCGTCGACGACGTGGAGCGCGACGGCGCCCGCGTCGTTCTCGCGCTCGCGCCCGCACGGCTGCAGATCTACCCCGACGAGCTACGCGCTACCGCGGCTCGCGAAAGCGTTTCGCTGGCGGACGTCGACCCCGATCTGCCGAATCGCGAGGTCGCCGCCTTCGCGAAGGAGCGCGGTCTGTCGCTGATCGATCTGACGCCCGCTTTGCGTGATGCTCGATCGAGCGGCGGTCGCCTCTATCGCCCGAACGACACGCACTGGGGACTGCGCGGGAACACGATCGCTGCCGCCGAGCTCGCGCGAAGGCTCGCCGAGCTCGATCTCCCGAGGCCGGCCTCGTGATTCGACGTGAACTCTCGTTCCTCGCGCTCGGCGTCCTCGCGTCCCGTCGAAGCCTCGCCCGATCAGGCAACCAGCCCGGCGAAGTTCGTGCGCAGGATCCGGCCCTTGTCGCCGTCGTCGAGCCCTTCGAGCTCCTCCGCGAACTCCCGCGGCCACAAGAGGCCCTCGGGATGCGGATAGTCGGAGCCCGCGAGGACCCGCGTCGGGCCGAGAGCGCGCGCGAGCCCGACGACGTCGTCCTCGAAGAACGGCGAGACCCACACGTGCCTCTGCAAGAGCTCGCTCGGGCGCGCCGGCGGCGTCCCGAACCGCCACATGTCCTTGCTGAAGAGCCGCCCGATGTGGTCGAGCTTCCGCAGGAGCGGCGCGACCCACGACGAGCCGTACTCGACGCTCAGGATCCGCAGCTCGGGGAAACGACCGAAGAGGTTGTCGGCGACGAGCGCCGTCAGCGTGTCCGTGATCGGCCGCTCCGTGAAGGAGAGGTAGTACTCCATCAACGAGTGGCGGTGCGACGGCGGGTGCGGCCGGAGACCCCAGGCCGGGTTGTACATCTCGGAGAACGGTGTCCGTCCGATGTGGTAGACGACGTTCAGCCGCGCTTCCTGGCAGCGCGCCCAGAACGGATCGAAATACGGATCCGCCGGCGAGCGGCCGCTCACCGGCCCCGCGGTGAGTACGGCGAAGCGCGCTCCTGCCGCGAGGAGACGGTCGAGCTCGCGCAAGCACTCGCCCTGATCGAACAGCGACAGGAGCGGCGCACCGTAGATGCGCCCGTCAGCGCCGTAGCCCCAGTCCTCCTCGAGCCAGCGATTGAACGAGCGGATCGTCGGATAGAGCACGTCGGCGTGCGCCGGCTCGCGGAGCTGCGGCTCGATGCCGACGCCTGCCGTCGGCAGCATCAGGCACGCGTGCACCTTCTGCTCGTCCATCTTTCCGAGGCGCGTCTTCCGATCGGTGAACTCCGCGTAGTCGAGGCCGTTGATCGGATTCAGGCTCGGGCTGCCGCCCTCGTCGGTCGTGCCGCGGAGGAACTCGCGCATCAAGCCGGGAGCGCCGATGCTGTCGGCGGCGCCGACGCTGAAGAACTCACAGCGTTCGGACCCGACGTACATCCGTCCCGGGCCCTCGCCCTTGCGCTCGATCCAGACCGTCCGCTGCTTGAAGCGCTGCTCGATGTGACGGGTGAAGCAGTCGTCGGGCTCGTAGTAGTGGTTGTCGGCGTCGTTGATCCAACCCGCTTCGAGGCTCATGAGATCTCCTTGTCGATTCGTTCCGCTGGCGCACCGCCTCGCTCGGCGACGACGAAGGCCAGCGCGAGCCCGGCCGCGTGCGTCAAGGACAGAGCGAGGCGTGCGATCCCGAGGTGCTGCGCGCGTGCAGCCGCAGGCCCGTGCAGCCGCAGCTCCGGCGCCTCGCCCGACCTACGCACGACCTCGATGTCGAGCCAGCCGGCGTGCCGGCCCCAGCCGACGCCGAGCGCCTTCATCGTCGCTTCCTTCGCGGCAAAGCGCGCCGCGTAGCTCTGCGCCCGGCCGCGGCGCCGGCTCTCGCAGTACGTCTGCTCGCCGGGCGTGAAGATGCGGTCGCGCAGCCGGTCGCCGTAGGAAGCGTCGAGCGCGCGCTCGATCCGGTCGATCTCGGCGATGTCCACGCCCGTCGCGACGATCACTTCGGCCTCGTCCTCAGCACGCGCTGCAGGAGCGACACGTCGCGACGTCGCAGGGCGCCGTCTCGCGCTCGAGGAGCGCCTTTCGCCACTCCGCGAGGAGATAGCTCTTGGCGACGGTGTGATCGATGAAGTCCCACGGCAGGACCTCGTCCGGAGCGTAGCGGCGGTGGACGAACTCGTCCGGCGAAGGACAGGCACCGACTCCGCCGTCGGCGACCGCACGGCGCAGGACGGGCCAGTGGCGTCCGCCGGCGCGATGCACCGCTTCGAGGATGTCGCCGACGCGACGGTCACCGCGCGAGAGCAGCGTCTGCCAGTACGCCTCGCGCGGCGACTCGAGGTCGACCGAAGCGCCGGGGATGCTCTTCGCGTCGTCCCGCAGGAGACGCGCGCGGTCGCGCAGCACGTCGATCCGCTGCATCGGCTCCCACTGGAACGGCGTCCACGGCTTCGGCACGAACGGGTTGATCGAGAGCGTCAAGCGCCCGACGCCGGAGAGCCGCGCGCGGATCTTCCTCGCGAGGTCCGCGATCGCGCGCACGTCGTCCTCGGTCTCCGTCGGGAGGCCGATCATCGCGTAGAGCTTGAGCGTGCGGACGCCGCCCTGCCCGAGGAGCTCGGCTGCGCGAAGGATCTCGTCCTCGGTCAGGTTCTTGTTGATCACGCGCCGCATTCGCTCGGAGCCTGCCTCGGGCGCGATCGTCACCGAGCGCGTCTTGCCGCGGTCGAGCGCCGCCGCGAGCATCGGGCTGATCAGGTCCGCTTTCAGCGAAGACGGCGAAGCGCGTCCGCCGTGGTCGGCGATCGTCCGGCAGAGGGACGCGATGCCGGGATGGCTCGCCATCTCCGCCCCGACGAGGCCGATCGTCGAGCGCTTCGGCAACGCCTCCTTCACGATCACGTCCCGCAAGGAGGCGAGGCTCCGATGCCGCACCGGGCGGTACATGAAGCCCGCGGCGCAGAAGCGGCAGCCCCACTCGCAGCCGCGGCTCGCCTCGACGAGGAACATGTCGCCGAAGACCGCTTCGGGCGAGAGGATCCGGGACTGCGTCGGCGCGTCGTCGAGGCGCGCGACGTACCGGCGCCGGACGCGGGAATCAGACGGACGGGCCGGAACATACGCGCCCTCGATCGCCGCAGAGGCTTCGAGGAGCTCGCTTCGCCGGACGGTCGCCGCGTCCTGCAGCGCCGAGAGCCACTCCGGCACCATCTCCTCGCCCTCGCCGACGAGGAACAGATCGACGAAGTCGGCGAGCGGCTCCGGGTTCAGGAAGACCGCGGGCCCGCCGGCGACGACCAGCGGCTCGCGCTCGCCTCGCTGCGCACTACGGAGCGTGATGCCGGACGCCGCAAGCACGTCGAGGACGTGCACGTAGTCGGTCTCGAAGGAGATCGAGAACGCGACCACGTCGAAGCTCGAAAGCGGCCGCCGGCTCTCGAAGGAGCGAAGCTTCTCGCGAGTGCCGCCGTCCGGCACGAAGGCGCGCTCGACCGCGACGCCCGAGCCCGCGAGGATCCCGTAGATCGCCTGGAACCCGAGGTTCGCCATCCCGACGGGATAGGTGTTCGGGTAGACGAGGCAGACCGAAAGATCCGAGCCGGCCGTGGGGCGCGGTCCGAGATGCACCTCTTCCGCGAGGCGGCGCCGGTCGCGCTCTTCCGTCCGGAGCTCCACGACGAAACGGTAGCGCCCGGGCCACACCGGCACCAGCCGGCGTGTCGCCGCCCACCGCGGCCGTCCCGCCCCGCGACGTCAAGTCGCCTCCTCCCCCGCGAACGACTTTGCGAAGAGATCTCGAAGCCGTGCCTCTCGCCCTCCGGCCACGGCGGCTCGAGTCCGCTCCACGAGCTTCGCATCGAGAGTCCGCTTCCCGACGCGCAGCGTAGATCTTCGCCGCGCGATCCTCGGCCGAAGAACGCAATCGAGACGACGGGGGAGCTTCCGCGACCATCGCCGCGGAAGCTCCCCCGTTTCATCGCTCAGTCGGCCTGCTTCCGCAGGAACGTCGGGATGTCGTACTCGCTCGACTCCTCGACGGGATTCGCCACCTCGGGCTCGTCGCTGCCGGCGCCGCGGCGGTGCCACGTCGGGTTCTCGCCGTCGTCGACGAGAAGGCCCATGCGCACGACCGGACGCCCGCCGGCCGGGACCTTGTCGGGCTTCGTGCGTGCCGCCGCGATCGGCGTCGGCACGGTGCCGCGGCGCAGATCGGGACGGAGCTCCGGACGCGCCGTCGGCGGCGCGAACGGCTCGGCCGCGGCGAGCAGCTCGCTCGCCGCCTCGCCGAAGCCGGTCGCGATGACGGTGATGCGCAGCTTGTCGCCCATCGTCTCGTCGATCACCGCGCCGAAGATGATGTTCGCATCCTCGTGCGCCTCTTCCTGGATCAGCGTCGCGGCCTCGTTCACCTCGTGCAGTGAGAGGTCGCTGCCGCCGGTGATGTTGATCAGGACGCCGCGCGCTCCCTGGATCGAGATGTCGTCGAGCAGCGGCGAGGAGATCGCGCGCTGCGCCGCCTCGACGGCGCGGTTCTCGCCCTCGGCGATCGCGGCGCCCATCATCGCCATGCCCATCTCGCTCATGATCGTGCGCACGTCGGCGAAGTCGAGGTTGATCAGCCCGTGCACCGTGATCAGATCGGCGATGCCGCGCACTGCCTGCAGCAGCACGTCGTCCGCCTTCCGGAACGTCTCGAGGATCGGCATGTTGCGGCTCGAGACCGAGAGGAGGCGCTGGTTCGGGATCGTGATCAGCGTGTCGACGGAATGCTTCAGCTCGCGGATGCCCTCCTCCGCTTGCCGCATGCGCCGCTTGCCCTCGAAGAGGAAGGGCTTCGTCACGACGCCGACGGTGAGGGCGCCCATCTCCTTCGCCACGCCGGCGATGATCGGCGCGCCGCCGGTGCCGGTGCCGCCGCCCATACCCGCCGTGATGAACACCATGTCGGCGCCCGCGAGCAGATCGCGAAGGACGTCGACGTCCTCGCTCGCGGCTTGACGGCCGACCTCCGGGTTCGCGCCGGCTCCGAGCCCCTTCGTGAACTGCCCCCCGAGCTGGATCTTGATCGGGGCGAGGTTCGCAGCGAGCGCTTGCGCGTCCGTGTTCGCGGCAATGAAATCCACGCGCGGCATGCCGGACTGGATCATCGTGTTGACCGCGTTTCCGCCGCCACCGCCCACACCGATGACCTTGATGCGCGCGCTCGCGTGATCGGCCCCTATCTCGTTCATCCGAAGCCTCCTCGAATCATCCACTCATCCGCGCACCGCTCGACCGAACGTCGAGCCATGCACCCCTCCCCGGATCAAAAAAACTCCCGAAACCAATCCCCCATGCGCGTTCGGACCTTCGCAATCATTCCCGCCGAAGCCGGACTGATCACCGCGTCGCTTCCCATCCGAGCCGCAAGCTGGAGAAGACCCACCCCGGTCGCATACGCCGGACCGCTGACGATGTCACCTAGTCCACCCGTGCGTCCGGGTGAACCGATGCGGACCGGCAGATGAAACACGCGCTCCGCGACGGTCGCAATGTGATCGAGACCCGCCGTTCCGCCCGTGAGAACGATGCCGGCGCGCAGATGACCGTCGGCGCGCGCGTCCGCGACCTCGTTCGCGACGAGATTCAGGATCTCCTCGACGCGCGGCTCGATGATCTCCGCGAGGATCTGCCGCGACAGAACACGCGGGCCACGTCCGCCGACGCTCGGAACCTCGATTCGCTCGTCGGAGCGCACCGCGCTCGCGACCGCGCAGCCGAGACGCTGCTTCAGCTTCTCGGCCTCGCCCGGCGGCGTCTGCAGCCCGGCGGCGATGTCGTTCGTGATGTGGTTGCCGCCGAGCGGAAGCACCCACGTATGCTGTACGGCGCCGCCCTCGTAGATGAGGAGGTCGGTCGTGCCGCCGCCGATGTCGATCAACGCGACGCCGAGCTCGCGCTCCTCGGCGGTGAGGACCGCCTCCGCCGACGCGAGAGGCGCGAAAATCACTTGAGAAACCGCGATCCCGCTCTTGTTGCAGCACTTGATCACGTTCTCGACGACCGGCGTCGAGCCGGTCTGCACGTGCACGCGCGCTTCGAGCCGAACCCCGGCCATGCCCTCCGGCTCGCGGATCCCGCGCTGGTCGTCGACGACGTACTCCTGCGGAAGCACGTGCAAAATGTGGCGATCCGGCGCGAGCCGGACGGCACGGGCCGCCTCGAGGACGTGATCGATGTCCGAGGACGTCACCTCGCGGCCCCGGATCGGCACCATCCCCTGGCTGTTGAAGCCGTTGACGTGGTTCCCGCTGACGCTGACGACGACGCTCTGGATCTCGCAGTCCGCCATCACCTCGGCTTCGTGCACCGCGCGACGGATCGACTGGACGGTCTGCTCGATGTTGACCACGACCCCGCGCCGCATGCCGGCCGCGGGAGCGGTGCCGAGCCCGATCACCTGCGGCTCGTGGTCCTGCATGGCCGCGAGAAGCACGGCCGTCTTGTGGGTCCCGAGATCGAGGGCGACGTGGAATGCCTGCTTGCGCCCCATCGGCGTCACGCCGTTCCTTCTTCCGCCCAGCGCGCGACGACGAGCTCGGGATCGCGGACGTCGAGGTCGCCTGCGGGCGGCTCCTCGCCGAAGAAGCCGTGATCGCGGGCGTTCGCGAGGACGGTCTGCAAGGCGCCCAGCTTCTCGTCCCACGCGCCCCAGCCGAAGCGTACGACGAGCCTGCCGTCGCTGCTGAAGACGACGAGCTCCGGCTCGTACGCCGGCGGCGTGCCGGCACGAAGTGTGACCTCGGACACGCCGATGCCGCCGAGCCCCGCCTCGAGCCGTGTCGCGACGTCGACGGCCTCGGCGAGGATCCGGCGCGGCAGCGCCGAGGCGTCGCCCAGTGCTTCGGGCGCCGGCTCCGGGACGAAGGCGACCTCGGTCTTCGGAGCGTCGGCTTTCGCTCGAGCGGCCTTTGCGAGCGCCGGCTTCGCCGGCGGCTCGGGCGGACCGACGAAGGGCTCGCCCTCGGTCACGACGGTCACGATCGGAAGCGCCGCAGTCGGCTCGGCGCGCTCGAACAGCACGCCCTCGTCGTCGGCGAGGTAGAAGCCGCTCGCGTCGCGCACCATCGCGCCGGGCTCACGCTCGAGGACGGTCACCTCGATCCGGTTGGGCAGGATGCGTCGCACATGCGCGTCGGCGATCGGGGGGTGCTGCCGAAGGCTCTCTTCGAGGGCCTGCGGCGAAGCGCGCCAGATGCTTTCCCCCTCCACCATACCCAGCCACATCCGCACCCGTGCCTCCGGTACGCGCTCGGTTCCCCGAACCTCGACGCGGCGCACGGTGAAGTACCGATGGTCTTTGCAGTAGCGCATAATCGGGCCGGCTGTAAAGCACGCGACCAGGAACACGCCCAAAAAAGAGACGTTTCTCGGCCGCCGCAGGAACCCCCACGCGCTCGCCGCGAGCTTCGCCGGGTTCACGCGCCGCACGCGCACGGGCTTCGCGGTGCGGCTCGGCACGCGGCGGGGGCTCACGACGGTGCCTCGAGACGCGTCTCGCGCACGCCGAGGGACGCACGGTCGAGAAGCATCTCGATCAGATCCGCGAACTCGATCCCCGCGTAGCGCGCCATCGCCGGATACCAGCCGAGCTCGTGGAGCCCGGGAAGCGTGTTGCACTCGAGCGTGAAGAGCTCGCCGTCCGGACGGACGCGCAGGTCGACGCGGCTGTACGACTCGGCGAGGAGCACCCGGTGGCTCGCGAGCGCCGCCACGAGGACGGGCTCGTACAGGTCGCCGAGCGGCGCCGGGATGCGGAACTCCTCGCGCCCGGGCGAGTACTTCACGTCGTAGGTGTGGAACTCGTCGCCGAGCGCCACCACCTCCATCGCGGCGAGCGCCCGGTCGTCCAGAATCGCCACGGTCACCTCCCGTCCGGGGATGAACTCCTCGATCAGCACGTCCGTGTCGTAGGCGCGGGCATGCGCGAGCGCGCCCTCGAGCGCCGCCGGATCGCGCACGAGCGACACGCCGTTGCTCGAGCCCTCGCCCCGCGGCTTGACGATGACCGGGAAGCCTCCCGTCCACGCCGGTGCCGTCTTCTCGTTGACGAGGATTCCACGCGGCGTCGGGACGCCGCTGCGCTCGAGGATCGTCTTGCTGAGCCACTTGTCCATGGCGACGGCGCTGCCGAGGACGCCCGTGCCCGTGTAGGGGATGCCCACGACCTCGAGGAGGCCCTGGATGCAGCCGTCCTCGCCGTAGCGCCCGTGGAGCGCGTTGAAGGCGACGTCGATCCGCGCGGACGAGAGCGCCTCGGCGACGCGGCGGTCGACCGGGATCGACTCGACCGTGTAGCCCCGCCCGCGAAGCGCCAGGGCGACGCACCGAGCGCTCCGATCCGAGATCTCCCGCTCGGACGAGAGTCCGCCCGAGAGCACTCCGACGCGAGCCCCGCGAAATTTTCCGATCACTCGCGGCTCCACCACCTCGTCCCCTACCCTCTCACCACTCGCCGACCAGGCGGACCTCGGGCTCGAGCCAGACACCGCGCGCCGCCCAGACGCGATCGCGCGTCAAGTCCATCAGTGCGCGGATGTCGGCGGCGGTCGCCGAGCCGGTGTTGACGATGAAGTTCGCGTGCCGCGGCGAGATCTGCGCTCCGCCGACCTGCTCGCCTTGCAGGCCGACCTGCTCGATCAGGCGCCCCGCGAAGTCTCCCGGCGGGTTCTTCCAGATCGAGCCCGCGTTCGGCTGCCCGAGCGGCTGCCGCAAACCGCGCCGGCGACGCGCCTCGGCGGCGCGAGCCTGGATCTCCTCGCGATCGCCGCGACGCAGGTGGACCTCGAGCGCCGTGACGACGAAGCCCGCGGGCAGCGCCAGGTGACGATACGAGAAGTGCAGCGCCTCGCGCGGGAGCCGCGACGGGTTCCCGTTCGCGTCGACGCCACAGATCGCCTCGACGACCTCGCCGATCTCGCCGCCGAACGCGCCGGCGTTCATGATCACGCCGCCGCCGATCGTTCCCGGGATGCCCTCGCCGAACTCGAGGCCGGTGAAGCCGCGCTCCAGCGTGTCGAGGACGACGCGCTTGAAGTTCGCGGCGGCGCCGACGACGACGCGAGCGTCGTCTCCTTCGATGGTCCACTCCGTCCGGACGAACCGGCGTCCGAGCTTCAGCACGAGCCCGCGGATCCCACGGTCGCCGACGATCAGGTTCGTGCCGCCGCCGAGGAGAAACACCGGCATCGCGCGCTCGCGCCCCCATGCGATCCAGGCGCCGAGCTCCTCGTCGGACGCGACCTCGCAGAAGAGATCGGCCGGGCCGCCGACGCGCATCGACGTGTGCCGCGCGAGCGGCTCGTCGCGCTTCCACGCGGACGAGAAGCGCCCGGCCGGGCCGAGATCGTCGATCGGGCGCGCTTCGCTCTCGCGGGCCGGAGCATTCATCGCGCGGCTCCCGCCTTCACCCGGTCGCCCGGCCCGCGGGCGGATCCTTCCGCCGGAGGGCTTCGAGGACTTGGTCCCCGACGCGGATGATGTCGCCCGCGCCGAGCATCAGGACGACGTCGCCCGCGC
>Ga0194128_10010303_pt1 | contig 11165 bp, 16 predicted proteins | sample TA2KigCa65mmetaG_FD_148650 | JGI IMG/M metagenome (GOLD analysis project Ga0194128, IMG submission 148650) | Freshwater microbial communities from Lake Tanganyika, Tanzania - TA2015037 Kigoma Deep Cast 65m | ecosystem: Environmental > Aquatic > Freshwater > Lake | place: Tanzania: Lake...
AGTTGACGAAGGTTGATCACGTCACCGTCTCGGCGAACGAGCGGCAGGGCAGTGTCGCCGAGGATCGCACGGAGGAGTCAATCGAGAAGTCGAAGGATCAGCTCGCAGCCGCGCCGATGCCGGGGGGCCGAGCCGCGGCGCAGCCGCCGCCGAAGCCGGAGCCGAAGCCGAAGCCGCTTTGCCCGCCGACCCGCAGCACAGCCGCAACCGAAAGTTTCTCAAAAAGTGCAGCCAAAGCCAAAGCCGAAGCCAAAGCCGAAGGCACAGCCGCAGTCGACAGCAGTCGAGAGCGCAGCCGAAGCCGCATCAGCATAGCTTCAGCTTCAGAAGCATCAGCATTTTCAGCATTGCCGAGTCACCAGAGCCATCAGAGCTGCATCAGCATTGCCGAATATCTCGTCCGCAATTGCAAGAACCACAGCCTCAAGGGCATGACCCACTGCGTCATCCGGCGCGACGGCAAGAGCCTCGTGTATCCGTTGTGCCACCCCCTCGTGCCGATACAACCGACGGATCACTTGGAGGCCGCATGGGGCCCGCTGCCCTCCGAATCCGCAGCCGAAGTGGCAGGTCTCGTTGCAAACCTCACAGGAGGCGGGAGGGTCGTTGCCGCCCTCAGGCCTCTGTCGTTGCCGCCGGCAGTTCCCGAGGAGGCCGCCGGCCCCGAGGCCGCGCAGCGAGCGGCGGCGCCGGTGGTCTTGTTGCCCGCTCCCCCGCCGGTGCCCGAAAGCTTGCAGAAGAAAGGCCCTCCCCCGCCGCCGGTGCCCGACGAACGGCAGAGTTCCGTCTTGCGCTGGTGGGATCTTGCCTTTTGGCTCCAGCTGCCGACGCGGCCCAGCCTTTCCCCCGTGCTGTGCATCTCGCACATGGAGGACCCGAAGTACGAAGAGTCATTGCATAAGGCGTGGGAGTTTTCATGGAACTGGCAGCCTGAGGTAGACGACACGATGACCGACCCCGACTTCAAGCAGGCGATGGCACCCTTGAGCAGCTGCACGGAGGCAATTTTCTGGGCCATCGGAAGGGCGACGTACAAAGACCATGAGGTCGAGGTTGTCGGCTTCGGCCCTAACAAAAGAAAGCGCTTGGGCGCAATCAATTGTGCACTGGGCGTGGCGGTCTGCTTCATTGACAGCCCCGCCACTGCGCGGAACGACGGGCACTTTGGGGACCTGCTGCGGCACGTCGAGGGATCGCCCACGTGGTATTCGGTGCCGGACCGCTTCATTCAGTGGCACAAAGCATCGCAGGCCAAGGGGAAGCTCTGAGAAGGAGGCGGTGCTCTTCTGAGCTGGGGCACAGCGGCGGTCATTGCTTGTACTAAAAACCAGATGTAAGCAAAAACCAGATGTAAGATTCAAAGCCTCGGAATGCGGATCTCGACCAAGCGGCGAGCACGGAATTGCTCGCAGCGTTTTGCCGTGCTAACCTCCCTTTGAAGAAGAGGAAGTGACGTTGCAACTTCCGTAGTTGCCTGAGCAGCTCTGGTGTACTTGGCCCAGTGGCAGCGGCACTTGGTCACCTCGCCGCGAGAAACCTCAACCCTTTAAAAGGAGCCCCGGGGGTCCTTTAAAAGGACCCCCGGGGGTCCTTTAAAAGGACCCCCGGGGTCCTTAATCTTTCAAAATGTCCGCCCCAGATTTGTAAAGCGAGCTTGGCTAAGGCATTTCACATTTACATGTATTGCATCCTGTATCCTTCATGTGCATCGTTTTGTTCGGAGGAGCTCTAGAGGAGTCCTTGACAGGGCATCCGACGAATCGATGATTCATACGGCTTCTTGCCTTCGCGTTGTTGTGCTCAAGAGTCGTGCAGTTTTGAGGCCCCCGCCCCGGGTGGATGGTTTGGGGGGCGGCAGCTCCCTTGGGGGTCGACTTCGGGCCCGCTTGTTCGAAACTCAGGGCTCTCTTGGTCGACCGAATCTTGGAGCAAAGGGGTGAGCGGGCGGAGTAACTTCGGCGCCGAGTGGTCTCGGATTCTGAATTCAGGTTCTTTGCGAGTTGTTCTCGGGTGGCGAGATCGTCCGTTCTACTGCTTTGACCTTGTGATCCCCGCAGTCCCTTTGGCATCGAATAGCGCCGAGAACATCTTCGCAGGCCTCTACCGTCACCCGGCGACGAAGCGGTTGAGCCAATCGGTCCGCGACCTGCTTCTGACGGCGGAGCGCCGCATCCAATCCCACGAGGTCGACGGGGCGACGGGGAACGACCGCTTGCATGCTTTCGTCACCTCGCTTAACACGGACACGTCTTTCGAGCTTGGTCATTGCGGCAACCACTCGCTGCACTTGGCGACTGTCGCTCTCGTCACGCTCTTCGACATGAAGTTGGCGAACGAGATGTACACGGCTTCAAGCTTCCTGTCGTACAACGGGCACTTCGCTCGCTTGCAAAACATCGTCAATCTTTTCGTTCGAAGGTGCAAATAGCCTATGATGCCCCGAGCACACCACGCTGTGCAACACAAACGAGGACATCGGAAAAACTTCGACAAGCTTGATGCAGCAAAGGATCCTGAAACTTTTGTCCGTCGACTTTGTTTAGTATCTATCTCCTTAGATTCAGGTTCGCCATCGAATGGCCTTTGCTTCTTTTGGGCCTTGTGGTGTTGTCGCCATCCCTCGTGTGCTGGGTCCTCTTAAGCATTCTTCAGGCACTTGCGCGTCCAGTACTCTGAGGCGCCGCAGAACGCAAAAGCCTATGCCCAAGAGTTCAGAGCGTTCGTGCTTCGGAACGAGAAGTTCAACGGAAGACTCGACGGCCCCAACGAGAACCAGAAGTTGGCCGGACACCTTGACGAATTTCTTGCTGCCATCAATTCGGCATGGTGGTCACATGGCGACGGCGGCAGAGAGGCTTTTACCTTGGTGCACCACTGCAAGAAGGATGGAACTTGCTGCCCCGGCAGCAACGATGCCGAGAGGAAGGCATACATGGACACGCGTGAAGAGCGGGAGAGTCGGCGGTCCGACGCTTTTAGTTCGGATTCAAGGCTTTGGGAGTCTTAGAAACACCGAACAGGATTCTTGAAGCCTCACGTGTGTAATTAGCCGCCTAGTCTCATGGTCTTCCACAGTAGGAGAAACAGTTGTCGACGTCGATACACCGCGTGGTGCTGAGGCACGCTGGGAACAAGTCGTCGCTTGGTTTCCCTCGTTTCGTTTGGAAGTGGGACAAAGCTTCGGGCTACGGGGAGTTGCAACCCGGCATTTGACCTCGAAGATTTTGTTCGAAAGATTGTCTTAGGTGCTCGAAATAAACATTGGCCGGTCATTTGTCAACCGTCGGCGAGCGCGAGGGAGGTCGCGAGAATCTAGCGACATCGGCAAATCCAAAATCTTTGCGCACTACTTAGGTCCCTCAACAACAGTAGAACGACTGTGGCTCGCCACAAGTAGTCAGGAAACGCCCTCTACGCGCGGCACTCAACAAGTGGAACAAATTGCTCCCGGGATTTGACTTCTTCATGACGGGCGTGGCATGTCGTCGACTCCTCCCGCCTTTGGTGACGGAGCGACAGTGCCTTAAAAATGCGGCTTCCCGCTGGTGGGGGTTGCGTGCGGGATGGGCCGTTGCCCCAACACTAGCAACACAGGGGGAGGCGGCTAAATGGCTGCAGGGGGTTAACTAGTTAACTGAGTTAACTGAGTTAACTGAGTTAACTGAGTTAACTGAATTAACTGGGTATGGACGGGGGCACCCTCGCCGGGGAACCGCAAGTCTTACTGGACCTTCTCCCAGGAAGCAATGCAGAACGTCGCAAAGGAATACAGCGACGCCCGAGCCCAGTACGCCGGCCTGCTTCAGCAACAGGAGTTTGTCACGGATCCGGGCACGGACCAATTTGTGGCCTTCAAAGCTGTTGCAGGAATGGTGCGGTGAGCCTCGAGCGGCCCTGGCTCCCCACAGGTGCCAGCGCACAACGACCGAATGTCGAATTCCGGGAGGGCGAGGACGGGGAGCGGTGGGGGGCAAACATCCGGTCGCCGAGTGTTCGCCTCGCATTCTGAAGGAGTCCGCTATATCCGCTTGACGGCCATGCTCGATAACAGCCCCCTGCAATTCGCGATCCGAGTTCTCATTGTTGTGTCGGAGCCTTGCCGAGCGACCTCGCATTTGTTTCAGGCATGGGCCCGCGCTAAGGTCACTGTCATTTTTCAAAATAAACGGAGAGTGGGCAGGATGTCTGGCTGACTCTCCCGACCGTCTTGTTTCAAAATAAACGTGGAGAGTGGGCAGGATGTCTGGCTGACTCTCCAGACCGTCTTGCTTCGGAGTGGTAAGCGGCGTGGCAATAGAGCTCGCCCACTAGGTTTGCGCGGAAGGCAAGTTGCGGTTCAACAAACCTCACCTCTGCAGCTTCACGATGCCCCACACGTCGCCGCTCCTCATGGTTCAACAGTACTTCTCCGACATGCTCTGCGGGGAAGCACCGGCGGCCAGGAAGCGTGCTTTTTCATCCGCTTGGAGAGACATATTGTACAACGACAAGGTCGGGATCCGACAGAAGCCCGGCGACTGGCCAGTCCACCGAGCTTCCTTCGTAAGCCTCTGATGGCCATCTTGGATCGGCGATCCAAGATGGCCACGAAGGAAGCTCGGTGGACTGGCCAGTCGCCGGGCTTCTGTCGGATCCCGACCTTGTCGTTGTACAATATGTCTCTGTCCAAGCGGAAGAAACAATACGCGCAGAGGATGATCTGGCAACATCGCGGTCACGCGTCGTTCGAAGATTGGGGGCGTGAGCATCCAGCTGAGGAACAATTATACCGCCGCGCAGTCTTGTTGATTGCTTCGCAGATGGAGCGCCGCTTCTCCCACTTTTTGGAAGCGCCATTCGTGTTCACTGCCTTCGCGGATGAGCGTTGCACGATTGCCTACCGGCGGAAGGTCGCCAAGACGGGGTCTAGAGTCTTTGTGCTTGCCACTTTCCTTTCGTTGTGCAGAGCATTCGAGCTTCCGTTGGCTTCGATGGCGTTTTTAAATAGAGTTTTTTAATCCCATCCCTTGGCTTGATGCAACGAGCAGCTTGGCCGAAACGGATGGCAAGTGTAAACCAATCAGCAAAGGTTTCGGTTTGCCATGTGGGAAAGCACTTCCCGATTTGTTGTTGTAGAGTTGCTTACGTCCCCAGGTCGTCGACGACTTCCATGCCAAGCGCTCGTGTTGTGTGCGGCCGGGCTTAGCTCGCGACTTGAAGGTGGCGGCGTTCGACTTGGATAGTGCGGACGCGAACACGGTTTTCTTCGCTTTCGGCTTGTCGTGCACCTTGTCGATGTCGGACACGGAGCGCCAGCACGCCTCGAACAAGACTTACAACGCTGCTTCCGGAGGGGGTGTGATGTTCCATCAGTTGGTTGCTTGGGGATGGTTCAACGTCTCGTTTTTGGGGGCCGGAAGCTTTGACACGTAGGGCGTGCCGACGTACGTGAAGCACCGAGAGGGTGGCAAACGCAATGTTGCATTTCTTGTTTTTTGTTCTTGCAGTTCGCAGTGCAACGTGATTTCACGTTTTATTTGATGTGGGACAATGAGAGCGTTTGTGACCCCTGGGAGGCTTTAGATCGGTGCAGAGACCGAAAACACAACACAACTGGCCACCTCGAGCGAAAAATCGACGGTACAAATTGTACCGTCGATTTTTCGCTCGAGGTGGCCAGTTGTGTTGTGTTTTCGGTCTCTGCGCCGATCTAAAGCCTCCCAGGGGTCACAAACGCTCTCATTGCCCCACATCCGGACTCTTGTTTAGGGTTTACCGGTTGTCGGCCCGGTTCCCCCAGGGTGCTCGGTAAAGGTTCCCCATCATTTCAGGGGGCGGGCAGTGCACCACAGCCCGGGCGGTTCCCCCGGAACGCCACTCAGGGAGTCCACTCCTTCGTTTCCGTTTTTTGATGTTCATCCGTCCCGGAGGTGGGGTTTGTGAATCCGACTCCGAATCTCATGTTCCGGGGGCACCCCCGCCGGCAGCCATCGCCGGCTCCATCCCGCCCCGCACACAACGAAGCATGCCCAGGCGTCGCAACCGCGACGCATGGCACCCCATGGTGCCGCGCCCGCCCGACCAGCCGGTCCGATGCGAGGCGTGGCTTATGACCGGCTGCCAGTCCCCGGTGGAGGCGGACAGCCCGTCGACGATATATTGCAAGGGCTGCATTGCCAAAATCGAGCTTCAGAGGGCCCGCGGCGCTTTGCGAGCAAAACTGCCGTCGATTCTGGCCGGGTGATGTAAAGCACATTGCGCCGGCAAACGGCTGCAGGTGGCAGGTGGCAGGTTGCAGGTGGCAGGTTGCAGGATCGACCCGTGTGCTTTATATCTCCCATGAGGAGGGCATGCGAGTTTACGGAGCGCACTTGCTGCGGCAGGGCATGAAGAGAGCTTTGATCCTCAGGATATTCGAGTTCTTGCCGTAGAGGTTTTCAGACCCTAAACCCTAAACCTCGTCGACGGGCTGGTTTGGGTTTTGGATTTTTTTGCATTGCTGATTTGTCTGCTCGTTGTTTTTCGCTGGCTGCCGTTTCTTCGAGCAAGGTTGGCCGTCGCTTAGTTTGGCCGCGAGATCGTCGATTTTGCGGGCTTGGACGGCCCCGGGCGGCCGGGAAACCTTCCAAAGCGTGGCCGTCGTCGACGTTCTCCGTCACACTTTGGAAGATCTCCCGGCCGCCCGCAGCCGCCCAGACCCCTAATTGTGCAAGTTTGCGATCATGACATCGTAAGGAGATTACAAAATTAGGCACGGACATTCGGCCAGTCGGCCGACCCTCGCCTGGTCCCGTCCACCCACCCCAACACCCCACAACTCGATTTCAAAAAAACCGTTGTAGCACCCCGAGCTAGAAAAAATGAATCTTTTTTTAGCAAAAGACATCATGCCTTTTGATAATTTTTAAAGAACAGATTCACTCTTTCTGGCCAGGGGTGCTACAACGGTTTTTTTGAGATCGAGGTGCGATCCGGACTTGGGCTCTGAATTCCACGATGGCTTCCCCCACCAAGATATGCTGCCCGCAAACGATTTTAGAAAGCTTATAATTTTACCGTTGCAGGAAGCATCCAAAACAAAAAAATATATGGTTTTGATCATAAAGCGTTGATGCTACTCCGGGTTCGTCAATAGAGCTTCCGGGTTCGTCAATAGAGCTTCCGGGCTGTGGATATCGCTTCCGGGGCTGGTTTTGGGAATGCTTTTAAGGGAGATCTTATTGAAAATGGACCCGAAACTTGCCCCGAGAGGCCGAGGGCGAAGCCCCCGGCCTCTCGGGGCAGGTTTCGGGTCCATTTTCAACAGGATCTCCTTTAAAAACCATCCCAAAACCGGCCCCGGAAGCAATATCCACAGCCCGGAAGCTCTATTGACGAACCCTGAAGCTCTATTGACGAACCCGGAGTACTACGCGGCAAACACCACCCCAACCCCCCGGGGAAAGAAACCAAACCCTCGGTATGTCAAAGGTTCTGCCCCTCCAAAAAGGGCCATTACACCATCCGCATAGGTTGCTCACGGTGTACTTTCGAAGGCGAATTCGAATCTGGAGAGGTCCGCAGGGAGCTGTTGTCCGGCGTTGGAACTCCGTGCTAAAATACTGGTACAGCTCAGATAAGTTTCGAGCCGGGCTTCTCGCTGCTTGGGGCAACCAATTCTGTGGGTCCTTAGATCGTTGCCTTATGCGCCATTTACGTACGTGAAAAATCGCACGGACTTCCGGCCGGCCAAAATACGACTCCATCGATATGCACCGACGAACTGTGTGCATGTGGACCCGGAGCGGCGTACCAACTTCTCTCGGGCAACATCGCTGCAGTCCGTCGGTATGCATATCGGAGGTCGAAGAAGGAATTTGAAGAGCATTGTCGCAACCTGCGAGCTTTGCAGGTCATTTTCACCGACGCACGGCATGCAGCAAATCGCAAGACGGGCCTCTCTGGGTTTTACGTTTCAGACTCGGTCGGGACACTTGGCAGATTGGTCCGCATTGGGCCAGGATTCTCGGGGTTGTCTGAAAACTCACGGAGCGACGACGGGGTTCTCCTTGCTCCCTACCACTACGGCCGGCATAAAGGTCCGTTAGATTTCGGAACGTGGCCTTTGCAGCTTTGCCCTGGACGTCATCCCGACGGAAATCTTTGCGTTCGTTGGATTGTGTTGGTCTGACCGCTGGGGTCACCGACAAACAGTGATTCTCGCTTGCTTCCCCGCCGTGAACCGGCATCCAGGTGTCAGCTGTTGGACGCAATGGGGATGGAGTTGCTACCGGTGAGCCTGCGACTGCGACCGTGGCCGACAAAGAGGAATCGGCATCGCATCGCCAAGTTGGGGCCAGTCCCAGCTAGGGGGGTCGTTTTCAAAACGCGATATAAGCTTGTGAACACCAGCGACGGACCGGCTGTAGTATGTTTGTGTCACGTTAAGGCTGTAAGGCCTTCGAACCTTACACGGAACGAACATGAGTCAATCTGTGGCCCCTACCCCTCCCAAAGTCCCAGCCTCTGGATCGCGCTGCCCCGTGGCGGTGCTGTACAGGAGCCGAGGGCGAAGAGGATCAAGGCCAAGGGTGCGAAGGACATGTTCAAGAAAGAGTTCATTGAAGAGCGTCGCGCTTTGGGCAAGCCTTGCAACCCGGCGAGCGATGAGTTTTGGAGCGACTTCAGGGCGGCGTGGGAGGGCTTGTCAGCGGCGAAGATGCAGAACTTGCAGGACCGTGCAGATTCGAACAAGACGGAGGCCAACGCACAGCGAAAGCGCGAGGTCCCTGGGCTCCACAGCAAGAGGTCCGAGGGACGCACTTGCCTCGCCAGACAAGGTCCATGAGACTAGGAGCGGAATCCCATCGTAATCTGGAGAGCCTTCAAATTGCGGGACTTCTGCAGCTTTGATTTGATCAAGGCGCGGCTTGCCTTACGTTTCACAAACCTTTGTAAATATTTGGAAAATCGCGTAAGGCCTCGGGCTAGTGGAGTCTTCGTAGGCTCAAAGTCAAAGTGCACCGCGGCCGCGCCTTGACGCTCAGATTACCAATGGGCAGCCTTCGTCTTCGCGGCCGGACGCTGACGGTTTAGCTATTGTGGCCGTGAGGTCTGGCAGCGACGTTTTACCGTCGGTTCCCGGCCAGTTGTCTTTGAGTTGTATCCCGTTGTTCGAACGCTTCCCGCTGTCTGAAGAAGTGTTGATGGGTCGTACGAATTCTGGCACAGCCGGTACAGTCGAGCGAAACTTCCGTACGCAACATTGCAAGGTAGAGGACCTACTTTGGTCGTGGCTTGCTAACCGGGCGCTCGTGCTCCCCACCTTTCGGCTTTTCGGCTTACGATTCCTCAACATAGTGGTTTCGGTCGGTTGCAGACATATATCTTTGCACTTTTTATCATCGGTTCCAGCGCGACGGAAAGCCAGAGTCAAACTTTGGAGTGAAACAGTCCGGCTCCGGGCACCTTGGCGCCGAATTTTTGGCAGGCTTCCTAAGGAGAGCTTCGCTGAATTTCCAAAGCACGTCAAGTACCCGCATCGATGTCGTGGCCTTTGCACGGCCACGAGCCCCACGTCCGTTCTCACGTTACAGGCGAAGCTGTACGCTTCTTTGGAGCATCTTCGGCAGAAATCTGTCAACGAGGACGGGTTTCGCCTCTCGGCATGGATTCGTGAGGCGGCCGACACTTCAATCATCAATCGGGTCCCGACTCACCTGACGGTCGCCGTCGATCCCCAGCGTTTCTGTTTTCTCTTTTTACTTGTGTTTTCGCTGAGGGGCGGAGCTCGAGCTCGAGGATTTGGTTTACGTGATCGAGGCGCGACAGACGGATGACGCCGTTGGCTCCTTCTCGCCGGTCATGTTCGTCTTGTTGGCGACAGCCGCAGGACCTTGGCATCGGCATCCTGCGACTCAGACATTTCTGCGTTTGTGTTGGGAAGATTTGGTTGTTGGGCCGGATGGCGATTACGCTGGGACACTCTTGCTCGCGAAGTTCGGCAAGCATGAGAAGGCTCCGGTGCCGAGGGTGCTCTCAAGTTTGCAATGTGTCTCCCGTTGCCGGCGGATCCACGTCACATCACGGTGCGACGTTTGCCTTTCCTTCGGCTCCGCTTATTGCGAGCCCATTCGCGTCCTCACGCAAGTGGATGCAAGCGGCAACAGATTGCAATCTTGGGTGCACCGTCGTCTGACAGATCCTTTAGTAACCAGCGCGAAGGCGGATCAAATCCAGGACGTTCTGTTCCTGGATTTGATCCGTCTTAGCGGTGCCGCTGAAGGGTCTGTGACCAAGGCTGACAGCCAGATGTATCGCGAGTTCCGTTACTTCGCGGAGACATCAACCAGGGGGCCCTTGGGTTTCATGACGGACGCCGAAGTTTCTGTTGAGGTGTTGCAGAGTCGTCTGCCTGAGTATCCTCATCAGGTTCGCTTGCGCCCCGTTCGCCACGTGAGGGAGTTCGTGCCAAGCAAGACCTTTGCGCTGAGGGTCTTGGGCATCAAGGATTTAGCTAGTTTGTCTGATCTGAGTCGCCGAGATGCTGTGTAGAGGCTTACGGCTTACCTGAATTTATGTTATTTCTCTCCTTTGGCCCAGTCGTCCTTCCGCTTTAGTTTTCTGCACAAAATTTCGGCCGGAGGAAGTCCAGCCCCCCCCCCAACAAAAAAGGCTTGCTGCCTTGCTTGCACCAGAAGTTGCAGAAGCCAAGCAAGGCCGAAAGGTGAAAATGCCAACAGGCCAGAAAGAAATCTACAACTGCTCGGCGAAACTGTGCGTAAACCAGACCCACCAGAATGGCCCCCGTGGTATTCAGCTTGATTCGGTCTTGCGTCCGCTTTGATCACACCCCTTCCTCAACCCCCAAATCATTCACTCTACACCTCGACGTTGCGTCCGTTGGGGCGTCGCTTGACAGTCAAACTTGTCAGGAGTTCCCTAGCACAGTTACGGTCGACGACGTGCCGATTCCCGTTGCCGCCGGTGGTGCGGCAAGCTCAAGCTGTGCTCGCGACGGGGCCGACGCGGACTTCGACATCGTGACGGACCTTCTCTCCGGAGGGGGTTCAGCTTGGCGCGTTCCCATTGACTTACAGATCCCCGTCGAGACCCCGACGGCATCCGATTTTTTATTCAAGCGGTTGGACATGTTTTCCTGGTTTCCTTACGTCCGCTAAGGCACAGCCCCCGCAAGATCCCTCAGA